>JAABUX010000753.1_pt1 | contig 52888 bp, 42 predicted proteins | sample 5561851 | NCBI WGS metagenome assembly JAABUX01 (sample SAMN10711883, study PRJNA513361) | rock metagenome | isolation source: Antarctica rocks | place: Antarctica: Victoria Land, Richard Nunatak red sandstone | collected 2016-01-03
GGGCTCGAGGCGGAATTGGTAGAGGTTGGGGGTGGAGATCATGGGTGCTAGCATCCGTGAATCGGAGAAGCTTCGTCCAAGAATACTCAGAGCCAGCTTACCAAATTAGGGCTGGTCGTCTACTACAAAACCGCCGATCTGATGGGTTTGAAGGATTGGAGCGGATCTTTAGATGATGAAAGCATTCTCATTGACTCTGGGATTGATGGCCGTCGGAGGGATCGCGAAGGCGAGTGTCCCGTTCGCGATCGAGGTCGTCGACGCCGAGACGGGCCGGGGCGTCCCGTTGATCGAGTTGCGGACGGTCAACGAGATCCGCCTGGTGACCGACAGTGCGGGGGTAGCGGCGTTCGACGAGTCGGGGCTCATGGGCCGTCGGGTCTTCTTCCACGTCCGCGGCCCGGGCTACGCCCACCCCGAGGACGGGTTCGGGTTCCGGGGCAAGGCGGTCGACGTGGTCGCAGGGGGTCGGGCGCGGCTCGCGGTCCGCCGCCTGAACGTCGCCCAGCGGCTCTACCGGGCGACCGGGGCGGGGATCTACCGCGATAGCGTGCTGGTCGGCCGGGTGCCGCCGATCCGTGCGCCGCTCCTGAACGCCCAGGTGCTCGGGTCGGACAGCGTCCTGGAGGCGGTGTTCCGGGGCAAGGTCCACTGGTTCTGGGGCGACACCAACCGGCCGGGCTACCCGCTGGGGAACTTCCAGACCCCGACGGCCACGTCGCGGCTCCCGGCCGACGGCGGCCTCGACCCCGACATCGGCGTCGACTACGACTACGCGATCGGCCCCGAGGGCTTCGCCGCCGCCTCGGCGCCGTTGCCCGGCGAGGGGCCGACCTGGCTCGACGGCCTGACGGTCCTGGCGGACCGAACCGGCGCCGAGCGGATGTTCGCCGCCTACGCCAAGATCCGGCCCCCGATGGACGCCTACCGCCGCGGCCTGGTCGAGTTCGACCCCGAGACTCGCCGTTTTGCCGAGGTCGCACCGATCCCGATGGACGCCCCCCTCCGCCCGTTCGGCCACCCCTTCCGCCACGTCGACGGCGGCGTCGACTTCGTCTACTTCGCCGATCCGTACCCGCTCGTCCGGGTCCGGGCCGACGTCGAAGACCTCCGCCACCTCGACCGCTACGAGGCGTTCACCTGCCTGCTCCCGGGCTCTCGACCCGGCCAACCGGCGATCGACCGGACTCCCGACGGCTCGGCCCGATACGCCTGGCGTCGAGGCGCCCCGCCGCTCGACGCCCAGGAGCAGGCCCGGCTGGTCGGGTCGGGCGCGATCCGGGCGGCCGACGCCCTGTTCCACCTCCGCGACGCCGACACCGGCCGGCCGGTCGTCGCCCACCGCGGCTCGACCTACCGCAACGCCCACCGCGACCGCTGGGTCATGATCGCCACCGAGATCGGCGGCCAGTCCTCCCACCTCGGCGAGGTCTGGTTCGCCGAGGCCGACACCCCGCTCGGCCCCTGGACTTATGCCCGCAAGGTCGTCACCCACGATCGGTACAGCTTCTACAACCCCAAGCAGCATCCGACCTTCGCCAAGGACGGCGGGCGGACCCTCTTCTTCGAGGGGACCTACACCATCAGCTTTTCCGGCAACCCGGAGCCCACCCCGCGCTACGACTACAACCAGGTCGTCTACAAGCTCGACCTGGCCGACCCGCGGCTCAAACTCCCCGTGCCGATCTACGAGGTCGAAGGTCGGTTCGTGCCGAATGCGCCCGGACATCGGGTGGCCTTCTATGCCCTCGACCGACCCGGACCCGGCACCGTCCCGCTCGGGGCATTCCACATCCTGCCGCCGGAAACCAAGGATGCCCCGGCGACGACGACCATGCTCTACCGGATCGACGGGAAGGGGAACTCGCCCGCTTATCTCCCCGAGGAAGCCCGACCTACCCTCGGCCCGGTCCGACCCGTCGGGAGGGCCTGGAAGAACCCGATGGGCTGGGACTTGCCCGCCCGGTGATCCGACGCCGACTCCGCCGCGAGCCGTCGACCCTCAGGCTCGGGCTCGGGGGTTGACGAGCTTGCCGAGGTCGTGCGTGAGGTCGTCGAGGATCAGGGGCATGTAGAGCTTCCGGCGGACGTGGTAGTCGGCCTCCAGGCAGCGGTCGGCGAGGCTCAGCACGGCCTCGGCGTCGAGCCGGGCAGCGAGGTGGTCGACGGCCCGGCGGTCGGCGGGGTCGGGCGAGGGCTGCGCCAGGCCGGCGACCTGCCGGAACGTGCCGCGGAAGAGGCGGAGGAGCTCGCCGACGACGAGGCGGGCGCGATCGCGCTGGGCGGAGCCCTCCTTGCCGGCGGACTTGACGAACGCCTCGATCCGCCGGGCCAGCGCCGGGGCGTCGAAGCCGTTGGGCGCGGCGATCTCGTCGAGCAGGCCACGCCGGAAGTCGGTCAGGGCGGGATCGGCCAGCCCTCGGGCCCGGGAGACGCTCCCCTCGGCGAGCATGGCCAGCCTCGCGGCGGCCTCGGGGCCGTCGGCGACGCCCTGTTCGAGGAGGACGGCGGCCAGCTCGGCCTCGGGCAAGGGGTCGAAGCGGACGACCCGGCATCGCGAGAGGATGGTGTCGAGCTGGGCCTCGGTCGAGGTCCCGATCAGGATGAGGACCGACCCCGCGGGGGGCTCCTCCAGCGTCTTGAGGAAGGCGTTGGCCGCCTCGTCGTTCATGTCGTCGGCGTCGTCGACGACCGCCACCTTGCGGCCCCCGCGCGCCGGCTTGAGGCCGAGGTCGAGGCAGAGGTCGCGGATCACGCGGATCGGCAACTCGTGGCGGTCCTCGGGCCGGGCGACCCGGAGCAGGTCGGGATGGGTCCCGCCGATCGCCTGGACGCAGCCGGGACAGGCCCCGCAAGGCTCCAGCTCGGCCTCCGGCACGCGCTCGCAGAGCAGGGCCTGGGCCAGCCGGAGCGCGAAGGCGAGCTTGCCCACGCCCTCGGGCCCGGCGAAGAGGAAGGCGTGGGGGAACCGCCCCTGCGCCAGCGCGCGTCGGAGGCTCGCGACCACCCGATCATGGCCGCGGAGGGATTGCCAGGGCATGCGCCACCTCCGTCTGGATTCGATCGGCCACCGCGTCCATCCCGGCCGAGCCGTCGACCACGACGATCGGCGCGGGGTAAGTCGCCGCCTCGCGGACGAACCCGTCGCGGACCCGGGCCCGGTACGCCTCGCCCCGGTCCTCGATCCGGTCCCGCCCCGCGCCGATCCGGACCCGGGCGACCTCGGGAGGGACGTCCACCACCACGGTCAGGTCCGGCATCAGCCGCCCCGTCGCCGCCCGACCGACCCGCCAGAGGTCGTCCACGTCCAGGCCGCCCGCATGCCCCTGGTAGACGACCGTCGAGAGCAGGTAGCGGTCGCCCACGACCACCGCTCCCCGCCCGAGGGCCGGGCGGATCACCTCCTCGACGAGCTGGGCGCGGCTGGCCATGAACAGGAGCATCTCGGCCCGCATCCCCAACGTGACCCCCGATCGATCCAGGAGGAGCCCGCGGAGCCGATCCCCCAGCGCGGTCCCGCCCGGCTCGCGGCAGGCGACGACCTCGCGGCCGAGCGAGTCCAGCCAGGCGACCAGCCGCGCCGCCTGGGTCGTCTTGCCACCGCCGTCGGGCCCTTCGAGCACGACGAATCGGCCGGGCGTCTCGGTCACCGGAAAGTCCTTCTCGTCCATCGAGATCGGTCGAATCCCGCCGCCGAAGCCGCTGATCCACCCGGTCCGAGACGCCCACCGCGACCACGCGCCGGGGGCTGGGTCGGCCTGCCATCCTAACCCAATCGCGGGTCCCGAGGAACCGACGATGCCCGACCCCATCCGGATGGCCGGCGGCCGGGCTTTCCGATCGAGAGGGGCGGCCTTGAACCGGGGGGACGCGATGTGGTACGCTCGGATTTTCGCCGGAGTTTGGTCGTCCGGCGTCGAGCCCCTGCCCGGTCAGGGGAGATGTCTCCGAATCGTTCGAGCCTCCTGGACCCAACAATGCCGAGTACGCCGTCCGCGATCAAGCGTCTGAAGCAGAGCATCAAGCGCCGGATGCACAACCGGATCACCAAGAAGATCATCAAGACGCTGACCAAGCGGACCATGGCGGCCGTCGTCGCCAAGGAGTTCGAGAAGGCCGAGGCGGACTTCCGCATGACCGTGGGCAAGATCGCCAAGGCCGGCGTCCGTCGGGTGATCCACCCGAACACCGCCGACCGCCGCAAGAGCAAGCTGGCCCGCGACTTCTCGGCGGCCGTGGCCAGGGCGAAGGCCTGATCCGACCGGACGGCGAGCCCGGCGACTCGAGGATTGCGACGCGACGAGACGGGAGGTCCCGACGTTGCCCCGCTTCGACGAATCCCGCCAGCCCGTGCTCGATGCCCTGCTCGACCACTACGGCCCGCTCCCGATCCCGGGCGGCGGGCCGACTGGCGTCGACGGCCCGCGGGATGGGGCCGACTTCTTCGAGGCAATTGCCTCGGTCGTCCTGGGCCTCATCGCCGAGCCCCGGGCGGCCTCGGCGGCCCTGGAGGTGCTCCGGGATGCCGGCCTGCTCGACCCCAAGGGCCTGGCGGAGGCCGACCCGGCCGAGGTCGACGACGTCCTGAAGCAGGGCCGGGCCCGGGTCTCCGGTCGGTCGCTCCGGCCGCTCGTCAAGCTCGCCCGCTGGGCGGCGGCCGACGGCTTCGACGCCGAGCGGTCCGCCGCCGCCTCGACCGAGGCCTTGCGGGAGGCCTGGCGGGGTCTGAATGGTGTCGGCCCGGCGACGGTCGATGTCCTCCTGCTCTTCGCGCTCGGGAGGTCAACCTATCCGGTCGACCGGGCCACGTACCGCGTGCTGACCCGCCACGGTTGGCTCGACCCCTCGGCCGATTACGACGAGGCCCGAGCCGTCGCCGAGGCCATCGCCCCGGACGATCCCGCATCCCTGGCCCGGCTCTCGGTCGCGATGGAACGGCTGGGCCGCGACTTCTGCAAGCCCGGGTCCCCGCGGTGCGATCGCTGCCCGCTCCGGCCCTTCCTCCCCGAAGGGGGTCCGCGCCAGCCGGAATGAATGAGGAACGCGGTCGCTCAGCTTTCCCGACCGGAAGCCTCGGGGCCCGAGGCCTGGAGGATGGGGATCGCGACGGGCGCGGGGAGGTTCTGGGGCTCGGCGATCACCTTGTCGCCACGCTTGAGGCCGTCGAGGATCTCGGCATAGTCGGGGGTCATCAAGCCGACTTGAATGGGTTGCCAGCGATAGGCCGACCGGTCGATCGCGGTCGCGATCGCGGCGTAAGCGGTCCCGCCGACCCAACGGATCGCCGGGAGCGGAATCCTGGTGGCATCCTCCCGGCCGTCGATGAAGATCGAGACCTCGGCGCTGAGGCCGGAGCGGAGGCCCTCGAAGCCGCCGGTGTCGATCGAGACGTTGGCATAGTAGATCCGGACGTCGGAGGCGGGCCCGGAGCCCGGCGCGGAGATCGCGGTCACCTCGGTCACCGTGCCGAACACCCGCTGGTCGGGGAAGGCGTCGATCCGGAGCGAGGCCCGCTGGCCGGGATGGATCAGCGAGACCTTGGTCTCGTTGACCTTGGCCCGGACCCTCATGTGCCGGGCGTCGGGCAGCTCGAAGATCGGCTGGCCCTCGCGGACCGTCGCACCTTCCTGGATCACGGGCGTGGGGGGCCTCCACCCATTCGAGGGGGGGAGAGAATAGACCACGACCCCGTCGTGGGGGGCGCGGAGGGTGCAGTTGGCGACCATCTTCTCGAGCCGCTTGAGGCGGTCGGCCTCGATCCGGTAAGTCGATTCCTGGGCGAGCGCGTCCGCCCGGTTCGCCTCCAACTTCGCCTCGAAGGCCTTGATGAGCCGCGGGCCGGTGAACTTCTCCAGCCGGGTTTGCATCAGGAGCGCCTCGCCCAAGGCGGTCTGGGCCCTCTGATACGCGAGGACGTCGGCTTGGTACTGCTGGGGCGCCCGGAAGCCCTTGTCGAGCACCTCCTTGGACCAGGCGAGGTTGCGGCGGGCTCGGTCCTCTTCGGTCCGGCACGAGCTCAAGTACTGGAGGAGGAGCTGAGTGTCCTGCGGGAAGATGCCCTTCTTGTACTCTTCGAGCGAGATCTGGTTCACTTCGAGGATCGACCGCGCCTGGACGAGCCACGACTTGGCCTGGTCGGTTTTGATCCGCTGCGCGACCGCCTCATCGCGGAAGGCGGCGGAATCGAGCACGCAGACGACCTCGCCGGCCGAGACGGGCTGGCCTTCGGGCTTGATCGTGATGATCCGGGTCGAACCCGGCTTCTCGTCGCTGTTCCCACCACCTCCGCCCCCGCCCCCGCGATTACCTCCGCCGCCGCCGCCACCTCCGCCGCCACCGCCTCGATTGCCCCCGCCTGAACCTTTCGTCTTCGCGGTGGCATTCCCCCGGGTCTGGGGCCGGAGCGTGGTGTAGGTCGGGACCGTGGTCGTGAAACTGCGGATGGTCGGGCGCTGGGTGATCGTGGTCGAGTTACCCAACCCACCGGAAGAGGAGCCGCCGGATTTGCTGCCTCCGCTCCCGCTCGACCCGCTCCCGCTCGATCCGCCGGCCGATCCGCCGCCACTCATCCCTCCGCCGCCGCCACCTCCGCCTCCGCTCATCCCCCCGCCACCTCCACCTCCACCGCCACCAGAACCTCCACCGCTCCCGCCCCCGCTCCCACCGGAGCCCCCTCCACTCCCGCTTCCGCCGGAACCACGGCTCGACGATCCGCCGGAAGCCTTCTTCTTGGAGGACGAGCCCGAAGAGGAACCGCCCGAGCCGGACGACCCGCTCCGTCGGGACGAACTCTTCGTCGCCGTCGAGTTCGTCGAGGTCGGCGGACTGGCCGGGGGCTGCGTGCCGTTGCCGCCGCTGCCGCTACCCCCGCCGCCGCCGCCGCCGGAGGTCGCCGATTGCCCCGGCCGGGCCGTGCCGCCGGAGGCACCGCCGACCGTACCGATCAACGCCTCGACCTGGCACTTGATCGTCGTGTTGGAGGCGCTCTCCACGGTCCCGGTCTCGAGCACGAAGACGGCCAGGTCGCCGTGCCCGACCTCGACGACGGGGAACCGCTCGGGCGCAGCTTCCCAGAGCTGGTTCGGGCGATATCCCTGCTGCCAGCCCCGGGCCAGGCCCAGTGCCACGACGCCGATGGTGACGGCGATCGTCAGACGCAAGCCTCGCCGGGCCTTCGACGGCGGGACCGAAAGAGAGACCTTGGTGAGATCCAACGACATGAATACCCCGCGATCGCGTGTTGAGGCCGGCCGACCTGACACCGCCGGTCGCGACGGTCGAGAATCCCCCGGGGCGATCCCGGGTGATTGGCGAATTCCGCCCGGGGGCATGCTCGCGGCGAAGCGGAGTGTCAAGTCGAATTTTAACACCTGCCCGATCGATCGACAAGGATCGGACCCGACCGGGCTCGGGGTCCAGGTGGTGTCAATTCGGTCGATCGTCGCATCCGCATCGCCGCCCCACTCGAATAGAAAGCGTCATGTCGAGCCCAAGCGTCCCCGTCATCCGGGCAAAGCCGGGTCCACGACCCGTCGTGAGGCGACGTCGGGCGTCGATTCCCCCGGCGGATCGAGTGCGGGGACTTGGGAGGATATTGCCGAATATACGAGGACGACACGGGTTGCGAGAAAATAAAACCTTGTTGTCCGACATATCCTAAAGTTTAATGGGACGCCGACCGGGGACCTCGACTTCCCCTGGTCGGCTTGCTCGCCGCCGAGATCCTGGATCTCCCAGGAGAGGAAGTCGGCGCCCCGGGATTCGGCCGGGGCCGCCTTCCATCGGGCCAGTTCTCCAATTCCACGGATGGACTCCATCGACGACGGGACGGCATTCGCCGCCTCCGGACGATCGATCCGCGCGCCGCAAGCACCCGACTTCGCCCGCCTTCGATCCTCAACCACGACGCCGGAGTCAAGACATCATGATGGGATTGCCCCGAACCTTCTCCCGCTGGCGGCTCCCTCCCGGGGGCGCCAGGGTCGGCCGCAAGCCCGCCCGTCGCCGGTTCTCCTGGGAGGCCCTGGAGGGGCGGGAGATGCTCTCCGGAGCCGGGACCGACTTCACCCTGATGGGCGGCCAGTGGGACAATTCCAGGCCGATCACCTACAGCATCGCCCCCGACGGCGCCGCCTGGGCGCGGGGGACGAATTCCGCCAATGCCACGCTCGACGCCGAGTTCGCCGGCACGGCCTGGCGGGCCGACGTGGCCCGGGCGCTCCAGACCTGGGCGGTCGCCGCCAACCTCGACTTCGCGCAGGTCGCCGACGGCCCGTATGCCCTGAATGCGCAGGGCCTCTCGCAGGGCGACCCGCGTTTCGGCGACATCCGGATCGGCGGCTTCAACTACGGCAACGCCTCGACGATCGCCCAGACCTACGGCCCGCCGCCCAACGGCACGACCGGCGGCGGCGACGTCAACCTGAACACGTCATTCAACTTCGCCCCCGGCGGACGCTTCGACTTCGAGACGGTGGTCCTCCACGAGCTCGGCCACTCGCTCGGCCTCGGCGAGTCGCCCCAGCCGACGTCGGCGATGTACACCTATTACAACGGCGCCCGCCAGGGCCTCTCCCCGTATGACGTCGAGGGAATCCGCTCGATCTACGGCCCGCGGGTCGCCGACGCCTTCCAGGGTCGGGGCCAGGGGACCTCGGCGAGCAACGCGGTCGACCTCTCGGCCGGCCTCGACGCCTCGAACCAGGCCCACATCAACGGCGTGAGCCTCTCGACGATCGGCGACGTCGAGTATTTCTCGGTCGTCGCCCCCGCCACCGCCGGCGGCGCCACGCTCACGGCCTCGGCCCAGGCCTTCGGCTTCAGCCTGATGAGCCCGAAGGTGACCGTGATCGATCCCTCGACCGGCACCACGCTGGCCGTCAACAGCCACCCCGACCAGTTCGGCGACACCGCCTCCGTCTCGATCCCGGGCGTCCAGGCCGGCCACCGCTACCTGATCGCCGTGACCGGGGCGACGCAGGACGTCTTCGCCGTCGGGTCCTACGCCATCCAGGTCGGGTTCAATGGCGGGACTCCGATCTCCGCCCCCACTCCCACTCCCACTCCCACTCCCACTCCAGCCCCGATCCCGGCACCCACCCCGGCCCCCGTGACAACCCCGGTCATTGTCTCGACGCCGACGCCGACGCCGACGCCGACGATCCAGCCGGACCGGTTCCAGGCCAACAACTCGTTCGCGACGGCCGCCGAGCTGGGTCCGTGGTTCGGCGCCGGGTTCCAGGCGAACATGACGATCACGTCGGCGTCGGACGTCCACGTCTTCGCGTTCGAGCCCACGGTGGCGGGCACGGTGTTCCTCGCCTCGATCAACACGAAGCTGATCGTCAACGACGCGACGGGCCGCCAGGTCGCCTCGGGGACCGGGCTGATCGGGTTCCAGTCGGCCCAGGCCGGGGCCCGCTACTTCCTGACGATCGTCGCGACCGACGGCCGGCCCGTGGCCAGCTTCGGGTTCGCGATCGACGTGACCCCCGCGCCGGCCCCGCCCATCGTGGCCGCGGCCCTTCCGGCGGCGGCCCCCATCATGGTCCCCACGCCCAGCCACATCACCCGGGTCGTGCACCGGGTCAAGGCCGCCTCGGGATCGTCCCGGGGTAGGGTTGCCTCGGTCCGCTAAAAGCCGGGGCGATCGACGTCCGGTCCGAGGGACACGCGAAGCCGCCGCCGGCCTTTCCTCGAAGGGGGCCGGCGGCGACTCCGCGCGCCCCGGGGGCGACCCCGGGACGTGTCGCGGGGGTCGGCGGTATGGTAGCCTGGGTCGGACCGGCGGCGGCGGCCCGCGGACGGCGTGGCCGCCCGGCGACGCCCGGAATCCCGGGCCCCGGACGATCGAAGGGCCGAGGCCTCACCCTCCTGGAGACGACACCGATGGCCGACTATACCCTGCCCCCGCTCCCCTACGACTTCGCCGCGTTGGAGCCCCACATCGACGCCAAGACGATGGAGATCCACCACGACAAGCACCACGCCGCCTACGTCACCAACCTCAACGCGGCGCTGAAGGACCACCCCGAGTTCCAGGGCAAGCCGATCGAGGAGCTGCTCGCCCAGATCAACTCGATCCCCGCCGAGGCGGCCCGGACGGCCGTCCGGAACAACGGCGGCGGCCACGCCAACCACTCGATGTTCTGGAAGCTGCTCAAGCCGGGCGGCAACGCCGGCGAGCCGACCGGGGCCATCGGCCAGGCCATCACCTCCGAGCTGGGCGGATACGCCGCCTTCAAGGAGGCGTTCACCAAGGCCGCCACCACCCGGTTCGGCTCGGGCTGGGCCTGGCTGGTCGTCGGCAAGGACGGCAAGCTGGCCGTCACCTCGCTGCCCAACCAGGATAACCCCTGCATGGAAGGCCAGCGCCCGCTCCTGGGCCTCGACGTCTGGGAGCATGCATACTACTTGAAGTACCAGAACCGCCGGCCCGAATACATCGGGGCCTTCTGGAACCTCATCAACTGGGACGAGGTCAACCGGCTCTATGAGGCGGCCAAGAAGGGCTGAGCGGCCGGGGACGAGGTCGACGCCTCATCGGCCCGCGGGCCGGTCCGCTTGACCGAATCCCGGGATTTGCTAAGATCCGCCGCGTCGGGGGGTCATCCCCCCGACGCCGTCCGGTCCCACCGCTTGAGCGTTCCCCCTTCGTCGACGACCGATTCACCGGTTCGAGCCCGTGTGGCCGGGGGCCTCGGCCCACGCCCCGGGCGTTGACCTTCGATCCGTTATCCAGGAGGAACCCGCCGATGGATCGGCTCCCGCGCAAGTTCGTCGCCTGCGGCCTCGGCCTCGGCCTCTTGCTGGTCGCCCCCGGCTGCAAGCTGACCCGCCCCGAGGTCCCCCCGGGCCGCCCCTACGCCAACGACGGTCGGCAACGCAAGGCGATCGAGTTCAGCTCCGAGGGCCACCCGGTCAACGGCGCCGCGACCACCAACCTCCAGCCCAACAACAATGTCGGCGGGTCGAACCTGGCCACCGGGATCGGCGCCGGCGTCGGCCGCCCCGACCCCTCGGCCTATGGCGCGCCGGCCGGGAGCTTCGGGCCGCCGGGCACGTCCGGGCTCGGCCAGCCTCCCAGCCTGGACGAACCCAGGGCCGCCGACCCTTCCGCCATGCCCGCCGCCATGGACCCGCCCGCCGCCAGCCGGACGTCCGCCCCCGCCGCCGGTGCCGCCGCCGCCCCGACCATGCCCGACCTGAACATCCCGCCGCCCCGGGAGGCCGCCCCCGCGCCGAATCAGGTCATCCAGGCCCCGATGGACATGCCGGGCAGCATGGGACGGCCCGACCAGATGCCCAGCCCGAACTGATCGGGCGGCCCGCGAGGTCATCGATCATGCTCGGGTCTCTGGCCGTCCTCTGGGAAGACTCGCACGGCCTGGCGGTCGACAAGCCCGCCGGCCTGCCGACCCAGGGGCCGGCGGGAGCCGGGCCGACGCTGGAGGCGATGGTCCGGGGATATCTCCGGCCCGGCGATCCGGCCTCGGCCTACCTCGGGACGGTCCACCGGCTCGACCGGCCGGTCTCGGGGGTGATCCTCTGGGCCAAGACGCCCAAGGCCGCCCGCCGTTGGGCCGAGCAGTTCGCCCGCCGCGAGGCCCGCAAGGAATACTGGGCGATCGTCGAGGGCAATCCCGGCGCGCCGGGCCAGGTCGGCGAATGGCACGACTGGCTGGGCCGCCCCGACGCGGCCGGCCGCGCACCGGCCTTCGACCGGGAGGCGCCGGGCTTGAGCCGGGCCTCGACGGGCTTCGAGGTCGGTCCCCGGGGGCGGCTCCCGGAGGGTCTAGCCTGGCTCAGGCTCCGGCCCGTGACGGGGAGGACCCACCAGCTCCGGGCCCAGGCAGCCGCGCGAGCCCTCCCGATCGTCGGCGATGCGACGTATGGGTCGACCCGGGCGTTCCCCGCGGGGATCGCCCTGCATGCGCGATCGCTGATGGTGATCCACCCGGCGCGCCGCGGGCCGATCGCCGTGGAGGCGCCGCTGCCCGGATCGTGGTCGGGTTGGTTGGAAGGCTGATCGATCGATCCGCCGGGGCGACGCGGCCCGGTCAGTCGATCCCGATCCCGATGACCCGGAGCTTGAGCGTCCCGCGGGGGATGGGGACCTCGACCTCGTCGCCGATGTGCTTGCCGACGAGGGCCTGGCCGATGGGGCTGGTCAGGAGGATCTTGTTCTGATCGTAGTCTTCCTCGCCGGGGCCGACGAGGATGAAATCCTCCTCGTCCTTCATGTCGAGGTCGAGCACCTTGACCCGGGAGCCGAAGACCACGCGATCGGTCGGCAAAGTCGACTTGTCGACGATCAGGGCCCGGGCGAGCTTCTCCTGGAGGTCGTCGATCTGGGCCTGGAGCATCCCCTGGGCCTCGACGGCGGCGTCGAACTCGGCATTCTCGGACAGGTCGCCGTAGTCCCGAGCCTGCGCGATCTGCTCGGCGATCAGGGGCATCTTGTCGTTTTTCATCGCGTCGAGCTGGGCCTTGAGCTTCTCGTAGCCGGGCTTCGACATCGGGATTCGGTCTACGGGCATCCCTTGCTGCTCCCCAAGTCGGACAGGCTGGGCACGACCCGAGGCCGTGCCGGGACATGGCGACGTGACGATTGGGTCGGATCGGCTCGGGCCGGAGGGGGGTGCCAATCCCTTCGAGTCCTGTGAGCGCAAACGCCGCGGCGCCGGGACTTTCGCCCGACGCCGCGGTCGACATCGGGATCAAGCCTAGTCTTCCCCGGCGCCGGACGCAAGCCCAACCAAGGATGTCGATCGGTCGACCGGATCGAGGCCGTCGGGCCGTCCCGGGCGGCCCGGCCGATCACTCGTGGCGGAGGGCCTCGATCGGGTCCATCATCGCGGCGCGGCGGGCCGGGTAGAGGCCGAAGAGGATGCCGATCCCCACCGAGATCCCGAACGCCAGGGCGACCGAGTTGGGCGTGACGACCGGCTCCTGGTCGGTGGCGAAGTAGCGGAGGACCTCGGGGATGCCGATCCCGATGCAGACGCCCAGCACGCCGCCGACGCCGGAGAGCACGACCGTCTCGATCAGGAACTGCTGGGTGATGTCCTTCCGCTTCGCCCCCAGGGCCCGGCGGATGCCGATCTCGCGGGTCCGCTCGGTGACGGTGGCGAGCATGATGTTCATGATCCCGATCCCGCCGACGAGCAGCGAGATCGACGCGATCGTCCCCAGGATGATGCTGAACTGGCGGGCCGTGGCCTGCGCCTGCATCAGGAGGTCATACGGGACCACGTAGGCGACGTCGTTCTTGGGGTGCTTCGGCTGCACGGTCGCCCGGATGATCGGGTCGGTCTGGCGGACCTCCTCGATCGCGTGGACCTGGAGCGTGATCTGCGAGAGCTGGGTCTCCTCGACCGAGAACGAGCCCGGCCGGCTGTCGATGATCTTCTCGCCGAACCGGGACCGACAGGTGTTCAGGGGGATGTAGACGTCCCGGTTGAAGTCCTGCGCCGAGAGGCTGGAGCCGACGTTCCCCGAGGCGGTGCGTTCGCGGGTCACGCCGATCACCGTGTAGTAATCCGACCCGAGCTTGACCGACTTGCCGATCGGGTTCTCGTAGGGGAAGAGGGTCTTGGCCGTCTCGGCGGCGAGGACGGCGAAGTTTTCGAACCGCTCGTTGTCCGACGGGCTCAAGAAGCGTCCCTTGGCCATCTCCAGGCGGTTGAAGTCGGCGTAGTCGTGGGTCGTGCCGACGACGCGGCCCTCGATCGCCCGGCTCAGGTAGCGGATCGACTTGCGGATCTCGCGGATCGGCAGCGACTTCTTGATCGTGGGGATGGTGGCCAGGAGCCGCTCGTAATCGGCGTAGGTCAGGCCGTAGCTGAGCATCATCGTCCGCCGGCCGCCGCCGCCTCCGGACTGCGACTCGTCGGTCGGCTTGATCGAGCGGATGATGATGTTGGTCGCCCCCAGCTCGGCGTATTGCCGCTGGGCCTTGCGGCTCGACCCCTCGCCGACGGCGAGCATCGAGATCACCGCGGCCACGCCGAAGACGATGCCGAGCACCGTCAGGCCCGAGCGGAGCTTGTGGAGCAGCAAGCTCTTCATGCCGAGCTTCAGGCTTCGCCAGGTCCGTCCCATGGTCGGGGATCTCCGCGGCTGTCGCGAGGGTGGGGGCGGCCGGCCCGGCGGCGACTGGCCCGCCGTCGGCCGGCCGGAGGGGGGGAGGTCCGCCCGAACGGAGTTGGTCCGGGGTCAGCCCGCCGAGCGGACGGCCGAGTCCTGGGCCGCGAGCATCCGGGGGCTGGGGCCGTCCTGGATGATGTTGCCGTCGCGCATCCGGATGATCCGCTTGGCGTGGTCGGCGATGTCTTCTTCGTGGGTGACCATGATGATGGTCTTGCCGGCCTCGTTGAGCCGGGCGAGCATGTCCATGATCTCTTCGCTGGTGGCGCTGTCGAGGTTGCCGGTGGCCTCGTCGGCGAGGATGATGAACGGGTCGTTGATGAGCGACCGGGCGATGGCCACGCGCTGCTGCTGCCCGCCAGAGAGTTGGTTGGGGCGGTGGTCGAGCCGGGTCCCCAGGCCGACCATCCCGGCCAGGTCGATCGTCCGCTTCTGGTCGGCCTCGGACAGCTCGCCGCCGCCCTGATAGGTCAGCGGGAGCTGGATGTTCTCGACGACGGTGTACTGCTGGATCAGGTTGTAGGACTGGAAGATGAACCCGATGTAGCGGCTCCGGACCTCGGAGAGCTCGTCGTCGTCGAGCTGGGCGACGTCGCGACCGCCGAGGAAGTACTGGCCGCTGCTGGGGCGGTCGAGGCAGCCGAGCAGGTTGAGCATGGTGCTCTTGCCCGAGCCCGAGGTCCCCATGATGGCGACGTATTCGCCCTGGTGGAAGTCGACCGAGACGCCCCGGAGGGCATGCACGGTGATGGTCTGATCCGCCCCGCGGCGGCCCCCGAAGAGGCCGCCGCCGGGCCCGTGGCCCATCACGTATTTCTTGCGGACGTCCACGAGCTTGACGATCGGTTGACCCGAGGTGTTCACTGGCCAGGCCCCCCCGCCCCGCCGCCCGGCCCGCCCGGCCCGCCGCCGCCGGGGCCGCCGCCGCTCTTGAGCCGCTCGAGGATGGCGTCGATCCGGTCGGCCGGGACGCCCCGCTCTTCGAGGATCTTCCGCTGTTCTTCGGGGGAGGCGTTGAGGAGCTTGGCCCGATCCTCGGGGCTGCCCATCATGCCGCCGCCGGGGCCGCCCGGCCCGCCGCCGCGCTTCCGCTTGGGCTTGGCCTCGCCTTCGCCCTTGGGGGTGTCGCCGGCCGCGCCGGGGACCCCGGCACCCTTGGCGGCCGGGCCGCCGAAGTCCTTCTTGATGGCGTCCTTGGCGGCGATGCTGAAGGCCTCGCGGCGTTCGTCGTCGGAGAGCATCGTATTCGGGCTCAACGCCACCAGGTCGCCGTTCTTGATCCCCTTCTTGATCTCGACGTGCTGGTCGTTGGAGATCCCGATCGTGACCTCCTCGCGGCGGAAGCCGTCGCCGTCCTTGAGGAAGACGTAGTCCTTGCCCTTGAACTCGAGGATCGCCGTGGCCGGGACGCTCAGGACGTCGTCGAGCTCGGTGATCAGGATCTCGACCTGCGAGTTCATCCCGGGCTTGAGGTTGAACTTGGTGGTGTCCCCCTCGATCGCGACGAAGGTGGTATAGACCTTCACGTCGGAGGCGAACATCGAGTTGGCGTCGGCCATCGGGGCGATGCTGGAGACCTGCCCCCGGAGTTCCTGGCCGGCGGCGGCCTCGATCCGGATCAGCGCCCGGAGGCCGGGCTTGACGCGGTCGACCATCGACTCGTGGACCTTGGTGTTGACCCGCATCCGGGTCACGTCGGGGAGGCTGAAGATCTTCTGACGCTCGCGGACCGAGGCCCCTTCCTCGATCTGGAGGGTGTTCTGGCCCATCCGACCGGGCTCGTTGAAGAAGACCACGATGCCGTCACCGGGGGCCTTGAGCACGCACGCCTTGATCTGGCGCTCGAGCTTCGCCTCCTTGGTCTTCTCCAGCTCCCAGCTCGACTGCTTGGACAGCTCGTCGGCCCGGGCCTTCTCGACGTCGCTGTTGAGCGACTTGGTCTGCTTGGCCTTGGTGTACTTCAGGAGCACGTCCTGCTGGGTCTGCGACTGCTCGAGGTCGAACTTGGACCGCTGGAGCGACAGCTCGTCGGCGATGTTCGTCGCCTTGGAGACGTAGCCCTTCTTGAGCATGTCGGACGACCACTTGAGGCGGTCGAGGGCCCGCTCCAGGTCGGACTGGGCCAGGGCGATCTCGCCCTTGATGGTCTCCCAGTCCTGCTTGAAGATGCCCTCGACATATTCCTTGACGGCGTACTCGGCGACCTCGCGGACCAGCAACGCTTGCTTGTACGAGGCCTCGGCCTGCTGGGTGGTGATCTTCTGGTTGGTGAGGAGGTCGCTGAGCGAGGCCGAGTCGAGCACGCAGACGATCTCCCCCTCCTTGACCCTCGACCCTTCCGGCAAGATCCGGATGATGGTGGTCCCGCCCTCGACCTCGCAGACCACGTCCTTGTTCGACGCGCTCTCCAGGGTCCCCCGCTCCTTGACGATCACCGAGAGCTTACCCGGCCGGACCAGGGCGGTGATGACGTCGCTCTTGGGGCCCGCGAACAGCTTCGAGAGCGGACTCTTCATCCCCGGGACCCCGACCACGGCGGCGGCACCGGCCGCGACGACGACCGCGGCGAACCCGGCGGCCTTAACGGGCCGGGGCAGCCCCCGACGGCGGGGGGCCTGGTTCGGCCGGCCGAGCGATGGAAGGTCGGCCGTCGCGGTCGACGGCGGCGGTGTAGCCGGCGCCGGATCGGTCTGGAGGGAAAATTTCATCGAAGGCCTCCCATTCGTCGAAGGGCAAGATGCCGAGGTCGCGGTACACCTGGAGCCGGAAGAGCTGATACTGATACCAGAGCGCGACCAGGTTGTTCTCGTTGCCGACCACGCTGAGCTGGAAGCCGATCAGGTTGGTCGTCTGCAAGGCCGCCTGGTTCCCGCCCGCGTTGGGCTGCGGCGGGGCGATGATCTGCTCGAACGCCTGGTCTTTGAGGCGGACCGACAGGACCAGGTTCCGCTCCGCGATCAGATACTGCTGGTAGAGCAGCTGCATCTGGCGGATCTCCTGGCGGAGCTGGAACTTGAGGAAGTCCTCGGTGTTCTGGAGGGTCCGGCGCTGGCGCTGGTAGTTGATGAGCTGGAGGCGGAGGTTATTGCGTTCGGCGACCCGGACCAAGGGCAGCTCGGCGTTGATCACGAGCGAGAACTGCTTGGCCTGGTCGACGAAGCCGAAGGGGTTGTTGGTGGTCGGGGGCGTGACGAACGAGTTGGTGACCGCGACGTTGAGCACCCCCTTGAGGGCGTTGGCCGCGACGCGGATCTGCCGCCATGTATCATACAACTGGGCCCGCGCGTTCATCAAGTCGAGCCGGTTTTCCAGGGCCACCCGCTCGGAGATCAGGAGGAGCCCTTCCAGGTTCGCGTCTTCGGCCTGCGAGAAGATCGCCTGGCACGACCGGCCGTCGAGGACCAGGTCTTCGAGCTTGGGGAGCCGGGCCACGATCTCGTCGAGCTGCTCCAGCTCACGCTTGGGGCTGAGTGACCACTTGTCGATCTCCTCGAAGGTCCGCTGGAAGCCCCGGGTCCGCGCCCGGTCGATGATGACCGGGACGTCGGGCGGCATGCCGAGCTGGATCTTGAACAAGTCGAGGTCGTTCCGATAGGTGGTCCGCGACTGGAGGAGCTGCGAGCGGGAATTCTGGACCTGCTGGCGGACCTGGTCGAGCTGGAGCTGCGAGAGGCCCGACGACTCGCCGTTGATCAGCTCCCTGTAGACTTCCACGAACCGATTGAACACCGCCAGATTCTTGACGTTGTTCTCGACGATCTGGACGTCCTCGACCACGTTGAGGAAGCCGGTGGTCGGGTCGTTGTTGCCGGCGAGCGTGAAGCCGCCGGTGGTGGTGCTGACGCCGAACTGCTGGATCTGGCCGCCGGTCAGGGTCGTGACGACGAACTCCTGGCGGAACTTGGCGAAGCTCCGGACCGCGTACAGCAGGCTCCGCTCGGCCTGGGTGAGGGCTTCGAGCGTCACGGCCCGGCCGCCGCCCCTCAGGAACGGCACGACGGCCTGGAGCGGCAGGAATGACCGGACCGTCGGCTGCTGCGGGTTCTTGCCCACGAAGTTGAAGACCACCGAGCTGGCGAACGAGGCGAGGACCTTCGTCCCGTTGTCGAACAGCTTGCCGACCCCGGCGACGGTCCCGAGGTTGAGCGTCGAGACCTGGTTGCCGGTCGCCCTCGTGTTGTAGAGGAAGCTGGTGACCGGCGACGTCGTCGGCAGGAGGCCGCCGAAGCTATTCCCATTACCGGCAACCGGGGTCGCCGGCGAGGACCCGGCGACGAACTGCGGCGAGAACGAGAACCGCTGCAAGGTCACGGGCAGGGCGTTGATGTACAGGTTCTCGAGCTGGAGTTGATAGAACCGGCTGTTGAGGATGGACAGTTGGAACGCCTTCTCCATCGAGAGGAGATAGGGCCTGGAGCCGGCCGGCTGCCCGCCCGCGATCGCCTCGTCGAACGGGACGTCCTCGGGGACGAACATCCTCGCGAGGTTCGACGCCGCCTCCTCGGACTGGCGATACTCCTCGTCCGTCTGGTCGCGGCGCGGCCGGGTCGGGGCCGAGAGGTCGCTGTCGACCGGCATCGGGTCGCCGGGGATCTTGGGCGTCTGGAGGGGATCGCCGGGCGCCGTCACCGTGGACGGCGGCGGGACGGGGGTGGGCGAGCTGGTGGTGGATTGGTTCGGCATGGGTCGCGCCGGGTCCTGCATCGCGGCCCGCCGGACGCCTTCATCCTTCGCGAGCCCGCGGCCGGAGGGGGTGCCCGGGCTGGTTGGCGGGGCGCCCGCGCGGTTCGCGGGGGATGCGGGGAGCGGCGGTTTGCTGGCGGCCAGGGAAGTCGGCGACATTCCCCCCCGCTTCGGCCCGAAATTCGCCCGCGAGGCCGAGGTCGTCGGACCGGCGGCCGGGACGGGCGGCGGCGGGGTCGTCACGCCGGGGTCGCCGGGGGCGAAGGGGGACGGGTTCGGCGTGGGCGGCGGGGTCGTTGGCGGCGTCGCCGGGTTCGGCATGTTCGCCCCGGGGACCACGATCGGGAGGGCCCGGGGCGGCTTGGGGGCGGGCGAGTTATACCGCGGCCCCTGGTCGAGCAGGCCGAGGTAGCCGGTCCCCTCCAGGGGCATGATCAGGCGATGGTCGGGCCATTGCGGGACGGGCGAGAGCGACTGGGCGGCGAAGTCGTCCGGCGGCGCCGGGGGCCGGTCGGGGTCGTAGGGGTCGGCGAACCTCGCCAGGGCGGGCGGGTCGACCGAGAAGAGGTCGAGCCGCCAGCGCGGGTCGCGGGACTTCTCGTAGACGGCCTCCGAGACGTCCTGGTTGGCCCACTCGCGGTAGAACTCGCGGCCGCAGCCGACCTGCGACCCGAGGGCGAAGAGGGCGAACACGGCGAGACGGCGGTGCCGGCGTCGGATACCGGCGGTCGGCGGCGGCGGCGTCGTGACGGCGCGTGTCTTCATGGCCTTGGCCTCGGTCATCCCCCCGGGCCGGCCGCGGGGGCGGCCGGCCCGGGGGGTCGGTGATACGGATGGAGCGACGCGAGGGCATGCCGGCCGATCCGCACGCCGCATCGGCCCGCGAGATCGCAGAGGGTTGGGGCAGGCGCCCTTGACAGTCTGGGGTATCGGTCGCGCCGGTCGCGACGGTTGAGCCGAAATGGCGGTCGACTTCACCGGGCCCCGACCCTCTCGGATTGGCTTTCGATGGAGTCAAGCCCATTCCGGCGTCGATCAAGGCCAGGGATAGGATTCCCTCGGCGGCGGAGGAGTCGCGCCGAGATGTCGTGGGGCGGTCGGGCTCGGATGCCCCGCCCCCGAGGGATTCCGACCGTCGAGGGGGCGTCGCCCCCGGTCGGCGGCGATCGAGGCCTTGGGAGGAGGGATTCTCCGATGCGTATGGTCAATCGTGGGCCCGGCTCGCCGTCGGGACGGCGCAGGGCGTTTCGGCCGACGAACGAGGGGCTGGAGGACCGCCGCCTGCTGGCGACGATCAATGTCGGGGCGACCCAGACGAGGCCGTACGGCATCGAGGCCGTCGGCCCGGCCACCAACGCGACGGCCGGCTACACCGTCACCGACGTCGGCAACGTCACCGGCTCCGGGTACGACAGCTTCGTCGTCTCCGCGCCGGGGCTCTCCACGACCACCGTGGGCGGGACCCCCGCGTTCGGCATCGGCTCCAGCGCCGCCTACCTGGTCTTCGGCTCGAAGCAGGTTAACGTCGGCAACGCCGCCAACTTCATCGGCCTGACCAACGGCGTGGCCTCCGCGACGACACCCGGCCTCACCGCCGGGCAGCGGGCCGCCGACCTCAGCCAGCTCGGCACCCTGGGGGCGACCGGCTCGGTGGGCCAGCTCAACCCGACCGTCATCCAGCCGACCACCGGGACCCAGATCGCCGGCTTCAACTACGACGGCCTGACCTTCGTCACCGGGTCGAATCGGGCCTCGGGCCTCGGCTTCTCGGTCTCGGCGCTGGGCGACGTCAACGGCGACGGGATCGACGACTTCGCCATCACCGCACCCAACGACACCGGCGGCGGCCGGGTGTTCGTCATCTACGGCGGGACCAACCTCGCCAACCAGAACACCGCGAGCAAGACGATCGACCTGGAGCCGACCGCCGGCGTGACCACCAGCACCGCGCCCACCAAGGTCGTCAGCTTCAGCGTCCTCGGCGGGACGACCGGCACGCAGGTCGGCTACTCGGTCGCCGGGCTCGGCAACTACTTCAACACCACCCCCGGTCGGGATATCGGCATCGGCGTCCCGGGCCTCAACGGCAACACCGGGGCCGCCTACGCCATCTCCGGCGCGTACGTCAACAGCGTGGCGACCGGGACCAACGTCGACCTCGCCACCGTCGGCGTCCAGGGGGGCCGGATCGGGATCACGTACACCGGGATCAAGGCCAACGACCGGACCGGGGCGTCCGTCTCCACGGCCGGGAGCTTCGACGGGGCGGCCTCCAACATCGCCAATCAGAGGCTCGACGACTTCCTGATCGGCGCGCCCGGGGCCGGGGCCGCCTATCTCGTGTACAGCGTCCAGACGACGGTCGCGAACTCGACCCTCGGCACCGTGCAGCCGCTGAGCACGCTGGGCGTCGCGCCGACGACGAACCCGATCACCACCCCGCTCCAGGGCGTGGTCTTCTCCCTGAACGGGAACTTCGGCCAGGTCGTCGCCGCGGCCGGCGACTTCAACAACGACGGCGCGGGCGACATCATGATCGGGGCGCCCGCGAGCGCCGGGGCGACGCCGACCTCCAACGTCTACCTGATCTACGGCCAGACCGGGACCGCCACGGGCACGCCCGCGCGGCTCAACGGGATCTTCATCGTCAGCCCGACCGCGACGAGCACCGCCTACAAGTCGACGGTCTTCGTCGGGACGTCCTTCTTCGGCTACTCGCTCGCGCCCTCGGCCCATGTCACGATCGGGACGGCTCCCACCGGCACGACGCCCGTCGCCGACATCCTGATCGGGTCGCCCGTCGAGAACGCCGCCTACCTCATCCCGGGCAACACGACCCTGAGCAACACGGTCGTGCCGGTAAGCCTCACCACCATCAGCGCCACCCCCCTGAACGGGACCGGGTTCACCCAGACGACCTCGCCGGACGGGATCACCTCGGTCGGCTTCGGGACCTCGGTCTCGGCCCGGAACCCGGTGTTCATCACGAACACCTCGGGGTTGACCCTGGACAGCGACGCGGTCCCCGACCTCTTCTTCGGGGCCCCGTTCACGAATCTGAACACCCCGGGGACGCTCGCGCCCAGCCGGACCCTGGCCGGCGTGGCCTACGCGATCGAGGGTGCCCTCATCGGAGGCGCCGCCCCCGTCCCGCCCCCCCCCCCCCCCCCCAACCCCGGCGGCGGCGCGGTGCCGGCGGTATTCACGCCGACGGCCGGCTCGCTCCTGGCCCCGCCGATCTTCACCGGCGACAACGCGGGCCTGCCCTTCCCCACCGCCTCGTCGCTCTCGCACCTGACCAGCTACCGCCCCCTGCCGGTCCAGATCGCCTACAACCAGTTCCTCGCCAGCCCCGGCTTCCTGGCCCGCGAAGAGGCCTATCATCACCCGTACCGCGGCGTGTCGCACCAGGCCCCGGTCGGGAGCGCCCGCAACGTCTCGGCCATCCACTACAGCGAGAATCGCTTCACCCGGATCTTCACCGTCACGCACCACCAGCTCAGCGTGACCAAGTTCAAATACGGCAGGTCGATCACCTTCACCCACCCGGCCAAGGTCATCCCCCGGATCGAGCAGACCCAGACCTTCCGGGCCTGATCGCCCCGAACGCCCCCGCGCCGACGGACCGGGCCGGCCCCCTCGCGCGGTGCGAGGGGGCCGGCCCGTCGTCATCGCCGGTCAGATCCGCTTCGCCAGCTTCGTTGCCAGCCGTTCCAGGGCGGGGCTCCGGTCCATCGGGTCGAGGTGGACGTTGAGCAGGCTGAAGCTGGCGGTGTTGGCCATCGCGGCGGCCAGGGCGGCGTCGAGTTCCCCCTCGGTCCTCACCTCGATGCCCAGGCCGGTCCCGAGGACTTCGGGGATCTTGTGGAACTTCCAGTCGTGGATGTCGTTGAACGACCCTTCGAGGATGAACCGCTCGGTGGTGTAGCCGTGGTTGTTGAGCACGACGACGATCGGGTTCAGGCCGTTCCGGGCGATCGTCGACAGCTCCATCCCGGTCATCTGGAACGCGCCATCGCCGACGATCACCAGCGCCCGGTGGTTGCGGTTGGCCATCCCCGCGCCGACGGCGGCCGGCAGGGCGAAGCCCATCGAGGTGTAGTAGGCCGGGCTGATGAACTCGGTCCGCCGGGTCATGTGGAGGTCGGCCGATCCGAAGAGGGAGTCGCCGATGTCGGCGATGACCACCATGTCGTCGCCGAGCAGGCGGTCGAGCCGGGCGAAGAGCCGGGCCGACGTCATCGCCGCGTCGGGCACGGCCACCCAGGGCGCGGCCGTCGCGGGCTCGCGGGGCGGGACCAGGGGGCGGGCCAGCTTGAGCCGACGCTGGTGCAGGCCCCGGACGAAGTCGTCGAGCCGGACCTCGCGGTAGTGGTGGTGGCGGATCCGGAGGTCCTCGCTGGTGGCGTCGATGCACCGCGACGGGTCGAGCTTGGCCGTGAAGATCCCCAGGTTGATGTCCGTCAGGAAGCAGCCGAGCATGAGCAGGCAGTCCGCCTCCTCGACGCACTCGGCCACCTCGGACCGGCCCATCGCCCCCTCGTACACCCCCACGAACAGCGGGTGCCCCTCGGAGATCACGCTCTTGCCCAGGATCGTCGTGGCGATCGGCAGCCCCGCCCCCTCGGCCAGCGCGATCAGGTCGTCCTGGAGCCCGAACCGGTGGATCTCGACGTCGGCGAGGATCATCGGCCGACGGGCCGATTCCAGCAGCGCGACGGCCTCCTCGATCGCCTCGCGGAGCGCATCGGGGTCGCTCGGGGGCAGCGGCGCCGGGGCCCGATGCGGGACCACCGGCCCGGCCAGCACGAGGTCACGCGGGATCTCCAGGTAGACCGGCCGCTTGTAACGCAGGGCCGCGGCCAAGACCCGGTCGATCTCGGCGAAGGCGGTGAGCGGGTCGTCGAGCACCGCCGAGGCGACGGTGATCCGCTCGTAGACCTCGAATTGGGTCGAGAATTCCTTCACCTTGTGGTGCAGGAGCGGGTTCCGGTCCCGCTCCGACATCCCCGGCGACCCGCTGAGTACGACCACCGGCGACTTCTCGGCATAGGCCCCGGCCACGCTGTTGCACGCGCTCAGGCCGCCCACGCAGTACGTCACGCAGAGGCAGCCCAGCCCCCGGAGCCGGGCGTAGGCGTCGGCCGCGAACCCGGCGCTGTCCTCCCGGGTCATCCCGACCAGCTCGATCGGGCTCTCTTCGAGCATCTTGTAGAGCGTCAGGATGTAGTCGCCGGGGATGCCGAAGACGTGATCGACCCCCAGCGCATGCAGTCGCTCGATGACGTAGCCGCCGATGGTCGTCTTGGCGAGCCCGGGGACCTGGCCTTGCCCGTCAGGGGCCGGGGCCGGGGCCGGGGCGATCGAGGAGGCCATGATCGGGATTCTCCCTGGCCGGCCCGGGCCCGAGGACGCCCCGGGGCCCATCCCATCGCGGGAGCGGGCCCCGGGCATCGCGGGGCAGAGGGCCGGCAAACACGTAGATCCAGGCGGCACGACCCGCCCTCGTGACCGTCACATCCCGGCGATAGTGCCCCTCGGCCACGCCCTCGTAGGGGTCGAGCCGCCCGCGGAGTTCGGCCTCGTCGACCGGCCGGACGAACCCCTCGACCCAGCCCGCCGCCGGGTCGCCGAGGTCGACCAGGGTCGGCGATTCGCCGAGCCCGAACAGCCGGCCGAGCACCGCGTCGGCCGACCAGCCGCCGAGGGCCGCCGACTCGGGGCCGTCCGGTGCCAACGTCCCGTACGCGAACAGGAGCCCGGGGGCGACGAATCCGGCCTTCCGAGGGTCGAGATCGGCCAAGGCGAGGCCCCCGTCGAGGACGTGGCCGGGAGTCGGCGAGCCTCGACATCGGCCCGCCCCGGCCATCAGTGTAGCCGACCGGCCCGTCGCCGCCCCGCGGGTCGTCCGGGATTCCCCGCGGGGCGCGGTGCGGCCTCGACGACGATCGAGGCCGGGACGAGCGACGGCCGGCCCGAGGGGTCCGGACCGGCCGTCACTCGCCGTCGTCGGGATTGACCGCGGCGATCAGGACTTCTCCTCGGGAGAGGCGGTGGCCGTGGCTGTGGCGGTGGCGGCGGCGGCCCGCGCCTCGTTGATGGCGGCGGCCCGGGTGGCCTTGTCGGCCTTCCTCTGGGCCCGCTGGGCGCGGCGTTCGGCTTTCATGGCTTGGGCCTCGGCGGCGGTGGCGGCGGACGCCGGGAACCGCTCCTTGAGGCGGACGGCCTTGCCCGAGCGGTCGCGGAGGTAATAGAGCTTGGCCCGGCGGACCTTGCCCGAGCGCTTGACGACGATGTCGGCGATCCGCGGCGAGTGGACCGGGAACTTGCGCTCGACGCCCTCCCCCTGGACGATCCGGCGGACGACGAACATCTCGCGGGTCTTGGTCCCCGAGCGAGCGATCACGACGCCGTTGAAGATCTGAATCCGCTCTTTCTCACCTTCCAAGATCCGGACATGGACGTCGACCGTGTCGCCGATCTCGAACTTCGGCACGGTCGCCTTCATGCTCGATTGTTCGACCAGCTCCATGAATTTGTTCTGCATGACTCATTCCGTCCTTTCCGCCCGATCGGGCATTCCCGGCGGGCCGGGGGGTTCGTGTTCGTGGGGTTCTTCGTGTTCGTTCGGCGTATGGGTGAGCGGCTGCTTGCGGCCCGGCTTCGACTTCGGCCCCGGGGTCGGCTCGGCCGGCCCGACGATCAGGTCGCCCCGGCGGGCGGCGGTCCGATCCCGGCCCTGGGCCCGCCTCCAGCGGTCGATGGCCGCATGGTCGCCGCCGAGGAGGATCGGTGGGACCGGCCGGTCGCGGTATTCGCGGGGGCGGGTGTAGTGGGGATACTCCAGGCCGCCCCCCGGCCCGAACGACTCGTCCTCCGCGCTCTCGGCATCGCCGAGGACGCCGGGGATCAGCCTCATCACGGCGTCGATGACGACCATCGCGGCGACCTCGCCCCCGGAAAGCACATAGTCTCCGATGGATAACAGCTCGGGGTCGAGGATCTCCAAGATCCGCTCGTCGAACCCTTCGTAACGTCCGCAGAGCAGGACCAGCCGGGGCTCGCGCGCCAGGGTCCGCACCCGGCCTTGCGCCAGCGTCCGGCCCTGGGGCGTCAGGGCGATCAGCCGGCCGGCGGGCTCGGCCGAGCCCCGGACCGCCTCGACCGCGGCGACGACCGGGGGCGCCATCAGGACCATGCCGGGGCCGCCCCCGAACGGGCGGTCGTCGACCTGCCGGTGCTTCCCCTCGGCCCAGTCGCGGAGGTCCCAGAGCCGGACGTCGACCAGCCCCTTCTCGATCGCCCGGCTGAGGATGCTCTCGCCCAGGAAGCCTTCGAAGAGGGCGGGGAACAGCGTCAGGACGTCGACTCGGAGCGTGGGGGCGGGGTCGGCCATCGTTCGGTTCTCGGCGGCCGCGCCGGGGTCCGGCGGGCCCGCGGGGTCAGGTCGTGGCCGGCGGCGGTGTCGCCGCGGCGGGGGCGTTGGCGGCCGGCGCCGGGGCCGGGGTCACGATCGCGGCCGGATTCGCGGCCGCGGGGGCCGGGGTCGGGTCGGCCACCTGCCAGTGCTCGCCGGCGGCGGGCTTGGCGACTTTGAGCCGCCTCAGGATCGCCGCGACCTTCTCGCTCGGCTGGGCGCCGACGGAGAGCCAGTAGCGAATCCGGCTGACGTCGAGGACGGTCCGGGCTTCGAGGTTGCGGACCATCGGGTCGTAGTGTCCCAGCTCCTCGATCGCGCGCCCGTCGCGACCGGTGCGGGAATCCATGGCGCAGATCCGGTAGAACGGGCGGTGACGGCGGCCGAACGACTTCATGCGAATGCGGACCACTCGATCTCTCCACTCAAAAGGGGACGGCTCGGAAGCATGGCAAGTCCATCGGGCACCCCAACGGATGGGACGAGGCCGGTCCCGAGCCCACGGCGGCCTCGCGCCTCGGGCGGATCGAGCGATCCGCCTCCGGCCTACCCTGTCGAACAACCGGAACAGGAACAGGATGCAGGGCCGACCCGACCGCGTCGAGATGTCGGCCGAGGACGGACGGGAGTCGGTCGCGGAGCCCGACTCGGGGCACGCCTTCGCGAGGGCGGCCCTCTCTTCGGATGGCCCGATCACCCGGGGCACGGCGGTTATTTGCCCGGCGGGCCGGGCTGCGGGCCGTCCTTGCCGTCGCGCAGCTCGCGGCGTTTCTTGCGCTCTTCTTTCTCGCGTTCTTTCTTGAGCTTCTCCTTCTCCTTGGGCGTGAGCCGCTTGCCGGTCCCCTGCTTGGGGGCGACCAGCCGGGCCCCCGGGTTGAAGGCGCCGGCCTTGCCCAGCCCGGTCATGGCGCGGATCTTGTCGAGCATGGACATCTGCGACATCTGCTTGACGAAGGCGGCCATGGCGTCGAACTGCTTGACGAGGCCGGAGACGTCGGCCGGGTCGACCCCGGCGCCGGCGGCGATCCGGCGGCGGCGGGAGATGTCGATCTTGTGGGGGTCGCGGCGCTCGTCCCGGGTCATGCTGTCGATGATGCCCTGGATTCGCTGGACCTCGCCGTCGGCGTCCATCCCCTCCAGGTTGCCGGCCATCTGGTTGAGGCCGGGGATCATCCCCATCAGGTCCTTGACGGACCCCATCTTCTTCATCTGGGTGAGGTGCTGGCGGAAGTCGTCGAGGTCGAACTTCCCCTTGGCCAGCTTGTCCTGCTGCCGCTTGGCCTCGTCCTCGTCGACGGCCGACTGCGCGGCCTCGACGAGGCCGACGATGTCGCCCATGCCGAGGACCTGGCCGACGATCCGCTCGGGGTCGAACGGCTGGAGCTTGTCGAGCTTCTCGCCCACGCCGACGAACTTGATCGGCACGCCGGTGACGTGCTTGACCGAGAGCGCGGCGCCGCCCCGGGCGTCGCCGTCGAGCTTGGTGAGGATCACGCCGTCGAGCTCGAGGGCGGCGTTGAACGAGCCGGCGGAGGCGACGGCGTCCTGCCCGGTCATCGCGTCGCAGACGAAGTAGACCTGGTGGGGCTTGACCTTCTTCTCGACCTGCTTCAGCTCGGCCATCAACTCGTCGTCGATGTGGAGCCGGCCGGCGGTGTCGAGGATCACCGTGTCGCGGCCCTGGCGGTTGGCCTCGGCGGCGGCGTCCTGGCAGATCTTGACCGGGTTGGAGTTTTCCTGGCTGTAGACGGGGACGTTGATCTGCTGGCCGATGACCTTGAGCTGCTCGACGGCGGCGGGGCGCTGGAGGTCGGCGGCGACGAGCAGGGGCTTACGGCCCTGCGAGGCCAGGAGCCGCGCGAGCTTGCCGCAGGTGGTGGTCTTGCCCGAGCCTTGCAGGCCGCAGAGCATCAGGATGGTCGGGCCCGACTTCTCGAACCGGATCGACGGGTCGACCGGCCCCATCATCTCGACCATCGCGTCGTGGACGATCTTGACGACCTGCTGGTCGGGGCGGACGGCCTTGAGGAGCTGGGCGCCGACGGCCTTCTCGTTGACCCGGGCCATGAAGTCCTGGACGACGTTGTAATTGACGTCGGCTTCCAGGAGCGCGGTGCGGACTTCTCGGAGGCCTTCGGCGATGTTCGCCTCGGTCAGCAGCCCTCGGGCGCGGAATCGCCCGAACGCCGTGGAGAGCCGCTTCTGGAGGTCGTCGAACATGGCGGATCGGTTCCCGTCGGACGGCACCGCGTGCCGGGAATCCAAGATTTTAGTGACTCGACCCGCCGGCCGCAACCGCAATGGCCGGCGAGCCCCGCGGTTATCCCGCGCCCGGCCGGCCGGCGAGGACCGGGACGATCGGGAGCCGGACGACGAAGGTGGTCCCCCGGCCGGGGGCCGACTCGACCTCGATGGTCCCGCCGTGCTCCTGGACGATCCCGTAGCTGATGCTCAGGCCGAGGCCGGTCCCCCGGCCGACCGGCTTGGTGGTGAAGAAGGGGTCGAAGATCCGGTCGCGGATCGCCGGGTCGATCCCGGGCCCGGTGTCGGCCACCTCGACGCGGACGTGGCCCTCGTCGCCGCGGGTCCGGACGGTGACCCGGCCCCCGTGGCCGCAGGCGTCGACGGCGTTGGAGAGGAGGTTCAGGACCACCTGGTTGATCTTGGCCGGGTAGCAGGTGACCGGGGGGATCGCGCCGAGGTCGAGCACCAGGCCGACGTCCTCGCGGCGGGCGTTGCCGCGGATGATGGTGGCGGTCGACTCGACCCCGGCGTTGAGGTCGGCCTCCTTGATGTCCCCCTCGTCGAGCCTGGCGAAGAGGCGGAGGTCCTTGACGACCTGCTGGATCCGCCGGAGGCCGTCGTCGGATCGGCGGAGCAGGGCGTGGATGTTCGAGAGCAGGAAGTCCATCTCGACGCGGTCGCGGAAGGCGACGATCCGGCCGCGGAGGCCGGGGTCCCCGCGGGCGATGAGGCCGTCGGCCTCCTCGTAGAGGGCCAGGAGGTCGCGGAGGTCGCCGACGTCGCGGCCGAGCACGGCGGCGTTGTTGACCACGAAGGAGAGCGGGTTGTTGATCTCGTGCGCCACGCCGGCGACCATCTGGCCGAGCCCGGCGAGCTTCTCGGACTGGACCATCCGGCTCTGGGTCAGCTTCAGCGCCTCGTGGGCCTGGCGCTCCGACCGGGCGGCGGCTTCGAGCCGGCGGTTCTGGTCGGAGAGGAGCCCCTCGGCCTGCTTGCGGGCGGTGATGTCGGTGTGGGAGCCGGCCATCCGGTAGGGCTTGCCCCGGGCGTCGCTGAGGGCGACGCCCCGGGTGAGGACCCAGCGGTAGGTCCCGTCCTTGTGGCGGAGGCGGACCTCCTGCTCGTAGTCGGGGGTCCGGCCCTCGAAGTAGTCGGCGATGGTGGCCCGGACCCGGGCGAGGTCGTCGGGATGGACGCGTTCGGTGAACTCCTCGGGACGGTCGGACACCTCGGCGTCGCCGTGGCCGAGCATCCCCTTCCATCGCGGCGAGTAGTAGGCCCGGCCGAGGGCGAGGTCCCAGTCCCAGAGGCCGTCGCGCGACCCCCGGACGGCCAGCTCGAACCGCTCGCGGCTCTGCCGGAGCGCCTCCTCGGCCCGGGCCCAATCGCGGGAGTCGCGGCGGACCAGGCGATAGACGGCCCCGAGCAGGAAGAGGACCAGCAGGAGCAGCGCCGAGTACGTCACGTAGGCGACCCGGGCGCTCAATTCGGAGCCTTGCACGCGGTCGGCCAGCAGTTGCCGCTCGACGCCGACCATCTCCTCGACCAGGTCGCGGACCCCTTCCATCCGGGCCCGGCCCCGGCCGTTGGCGACGAGGTCGCGGGCGGCGTCGGCCCCCCGGTCGCGACGGGCCTCGATCGCCTCGCGCATCAGCGAGAACCGGTCGGCGACCATCGGCCCGAGCCGCGCCAGCCGGCCCTGCTGCCCCGGGTTGTCGCCGGTCAGCCGCCCCAGCGCCTCGATCCCCTTCCCGGCCTCGCCGACGGCCGTCTCGTAGGGACGGAGGTACCTCGGGTCGCCGGTCAGGAGGTGGCCGCGCTGGTCGGCCTCGGCGTCGAGGACCTTCGAGAGCGTCCCTTCCAGCGCCGCCAGGACCTCGAGCGTGTGCGCAACCCATCGGCCGTCGTCGAGCAGCCGGTACGTCGACAGGCACGCCAGCGCCGCGAAGAGGGCCAGCAGCGAGGTGGCCAGGCCGAAGCCGAGCAGGAGCTTGTTGTGGGTCGAACGTCGCACGGCCGGCTCGATCGGGACTCGAAGATCCGAGACCCGTAGCCTATCAAAAGACGGAGGTCCGGGGCGACCTCGGCCTGCCCCGCCGGCCCGGGGGCCTCACCCGCCGACGTATCGCTCGAAAAGCTCGCGGGTCCGGGTGGTGGCCCGGGTGGCGTCGGCCCGGAAGGCGGCGGCGGCGTCGGGGGGGTCGGGGGGGTCGTAGTTGAGGCGGCGGGCGAGGCGGGCGAGCTCCTCGGTGCTCCCGGGCCAGTCGACGACGGCGCGGTTGTGGACGATCCGGAGTCGCCCCTCGACGGTCCGGGCGAAGTCGTAGGCCTCGCGGAGGTCGCGGCAGGCGTCGGGGTCGAGGTGGCGGGCGGCCCGGAGGGCGTCGAGGGCCTCCCAGAGGTTGGCGCGGGCGACGCCGGGCTCGTCGGCGTGGAGGAGCTGGAGGTACTGCACGAGGAACTCGATGTCGGCCAGGCCGCCGAGCCCGCGCTTCAGGTCGTTCGGGCCGCGCGACTCCTCCATCCGCCGCCGCATGGCGACGACCTCGCGTGCCAGGGTCGTCGGGTCGAGCGGGACGGCCCGGGCCGCGCGGAGGGCGGCCTCGACGTGGCGTCCGAAGCCGCCCTGGGCGTGGATCACGCGGGCCCGGGTCAACGCCAGCCGCTCCCAGGTCTGCGCCGGGCCCCGGAAGTAGGCGACCAGCGATTCCAGCGGGATCGCGAGCGGCCCGGAGTTGCCGTGGGGCCGGAGCCGGGCGTCGACGGCGTAGAGCCGCCCGGCCGCGGTGGCGCAGCCGAGGGCCTTGAGCACCCGGCGGGCGACGTCGGCGAAGAACTCGCCGTTGGAGATCGACCTGGTCGCGACGCCGCCGGCGGTCGCCCCGTCCTCGTCGTAGACGAAGACGACGTCGAGGTCGCTGTGATAGTTCAGCTCGCGGCCGCCGAGCTTGCCCAGGGCGATGATGGCCCAGCGGGCGCGGCGGCCGTCGGGGCGGCGGCGGGGGACGCCGAACTTCGCGGCCCGCCGCCGCCACTGGTCGTCGGCGACCTCGACGACGATCGCCTCGGCGACGTCGGCGAGCTCGCGGGTGACGTCGCGGATCGGCTCGCGGCGGAGGATGTCGCGGGTCCCGATCCGGACCCATTCCTTGTTCCGGAAGCTCAGGAGGATCGGGGCGAGGTCCTCGGCCCCCCGGCAGAGCTCGGCCAGCTCGTCGCGGATGGCCTCGGCGGGCTGCGAGCGGTCGACGACCAGCGAGTCCATCAGGTCGTCGATCATGCCCGGGTTGTTGATGAGGATCTCGGAGAGGAACTGGCTGGTCGAGCACAGCTCGACGAAGAGCCGGAGCGTGGGGGGGTTGAAGTTGAACAGCTCCCAGAGCATCCCCTTGGCGCCGAGCGAGGCCGACACCTTCTCCAGGTTGGTCAGGGCCATGTCGGGGTCGGGGGCGCGGCCGACGGCCTGGAGCAGCCGGGGGGCGATCCCGGCGAGGAAGTGGCGGCAGCGGGCCTGCGAGAGGAAGGGGCTCTCCTCGCGGGCCAGGGCCATCAGGTTCGCATAGGCCGTCGCCTTGTCGCGGAACGGATAAGGCCCCAGCGCCGCCTCGATCAGCTCGGGGCCGGGCGAGGGGTCGAGCACGAGGTCGACGGCCGGGTCGACGGCGCCGTCGGTCCCGGGGAAGGCGTCGTGGAGCAGGTGGTTGAGGATCGCCCGGTTCTTCTCGGTCTTGGAGCGATAGTCGGCCAGGAACCGCTCGGCCGGCCCGGTCCGGTCCTCCCAGGCGTTGGCCGGCGGGTAGCCCAGGCGGATGGCCAGGGTGCGCTGCTCCTCGCGGTCGCGGGGCATCTCGTGGGTCTGGCGGTCGAACATGGTCTGCAACCGGTGCTCGACCCGGCGGAGGAAGCGGTAGGTGTCGACCATGATCCAACGCTCCTCGGCGGTCAGGCAGCCGACGATCTCCAGCTTCGAGAGGGCGACGAGGGTATTGGCGTGGCGGACCTCGGGGTATTCGCCGCCGTGGAGGAGCTGCAAGAACTGGACGACGAACTCGACGTCGCGGATGCCGCCGTGGCCGGTCTTGACCTCGACGGCGGCGGTGCCCGCCGAGACGGTCCGCTGCTCGATCCGCCGCTTCATCGCCTTGATCTCGCCGATCTCGGCGCCGCCGAGGTAGCGGCGATAGACGAACGGCGTGATCGCTTCGAGGAGGTCGCGGCCCAGCCCGGCGTCGCCGGCGATCGGCCGGCACTTGATCAGGGCCTGCCGCTCCCAGGTCCGGCCGGCGGTCTGGTAGTAGCCGAGGGTCGCCGGCAGCGAGCGGGCCAGCGGCCCCTGGTCCCCCTCGGGCCGGAGCCTCATGTCGACCCGGTAGGCCTGGCCCAGGCTGGTGTGATCCGAGAGGAAGCGGACGACCTCGCCGCCGAGCCGGGCGAAGAACTCGGCGTTGGAGACCGGTCGGGCGCCGTCGGTCTGCCCCTCGGAGTCGTAGACGAAAATCAGGTCGATGTCCGAGCTATAATTCAGCTCCTCGCCGCCGAGCTTGCCGAGGCCGAGCACGACGAACCGGGCGGACTGGCCGTCGAGGCCGGCGGGCACGCCGTGGCGGGCCTCGGCCGAGCGGCGGGCGAGCCGGACGGCGACCTCGACGCAGGCGTCGGCCAGGTGCGAGAGGTCCAGCGTGATCAGCTCGAGCGGGAGGTCGCGGACGATGTCGTTGTAGCCGATCCGGAGGACCTCGCGGAGCCGGAACCGCCGGAGCGTGACCCGACGGGCCTCCTCGGCCTCGGCCCGCTCCAGCTCGGCCCAGAGGTCGTCGATCAGCGCGGCGCGGTCGCGGCGGTCGGCCCCGGCGCGGAGCCAGTCGAGCAGCGTGGGGTCCCGGATCATCAGCTCGCTGAAGAACTGGCTGGTGCTGAAGAGCTGGACGGCGATCTCGGCCGCCCGCGCGTTGTCGGCCAGGGCGTCGAGCGTGGCCCCCGGCGTCGGGCTGGCGGCGACGAACCGCTCCAGGTTCGTCAGCGCCATGCCCGGGTCGGGGCACCGGGGCAGGGCCGCGTCGAGCTGGGCGGCGAGCTTGGCGACCTGCTTCAGCGGGAGCCCCCGCCCGGCCAGGTCGCGGAGGTCGCGGTAGCCGCGCTCGGCGTCGCGGACCCCCAGGCCCGACAGCCAGAGCCGGGTCATCTCCGGGTTCCCCATCAGCAAGGCGAACCGCTCGGCCGTCGCGAACGGGAATGCCGCCATCGGTCGCCCTCGGAGCAAGGGTCGGGGTGGAGTCGGGGTCGGCGTCGGGTCGGGAAGTGGGGCGGGCGTGAAGATGGGACGACGCCCGCGGCAATTATACCCGGGGCCGTCGCGGAGTCGATCGGGTTCAGGCGCCGGAGTCGGCGGTCGACCCGGCGAAGCCCGCCGGGGCGTGCTGGAGGTGGCGGACGATCGCCTCGACGTCGCCCCGGGAGATCCCCAGGCTCGTCGCGATGAAGCGGTCGTCGACCCCGCGGTGGACCAGCGGGCCGACGCCCAGGGCGAGGCGGCGGAGCCGGTCCGAGAGCGGGGGCTCGGGGGCCCTCCGGCGGTGCTCGAGCCAGGGGTCGCCCAGGGGGGCGAAGCCGGGCTCGAACCAGAACTCGCCGCCCCCGGCGTGGAGCAGGCGGAGGAACCAGGCGGCGAAGCCGGGGGCGATGACCCGCGGCGGGCTCGGCCGCTCGTCGTCGCCCGAGGTGAACAGCGGGCAGTCGCCGCCGGGGCCGGGCCAGCGGTAGGCCAGGTCGAGGCAGACCGTCTCCCAGTTCGGGTTGCCGACCTCGAACCAGCTCTCCGGCTGGATCAGCATCCCCGAGATCCGCGCGAACGGGATCATCGGGCCGATCCCCGAGAGCGGGTGGACCAGCGGCCCGCCGTCGGCATAGAAGCCGTTGGAGAGCAGGAGCCAGGCCTTGAGCGACCCGGGCAGGGCGAAGCCGTACCGCCGCTCCCAGCTCGCCAGGCGGGCGGGGTCGACCCCGGGGCGCGTGACCTGGCCGGCCCCCTCGAAGGCTCGGGCGAGCCGCGCGGGCGTCGGGCGGAGGTCGGGGTCGACCCCCGCCGCGTCGCACCATCGCCCGACCAGTCCCGCGAGATCGCCGGCCATCCAAGCTCCCGTCAGTCGCCTTGGGACGCCGACGACGACGCCATCGCGGCCGCCGCCGCGACCTCGTGCGTCGCGACCCGGCCGAACAGCGTCACCGCGCCCACGCCCTCGATCTCGACCGCCAGGAACCGGCCGACCAGCCGCCCGGGCCCGTCGAAGACCACGATCCGGTCGCAGGTCGTCCGCCCCACGAGCTGGCCGAAGCCGCCGGGGGCGACCTCCCTCGAAGCGGCCGACTTGCTCGGCCCCTCGACCAGGACCTCGACCGTCCGGCCCACGAACGCCCGGTGGTCTTCCAGGCAGATCGCGTCCTGGACGGCGAGCAGGTCGCGGTTCCGCCGCTTCTTGACCTCATCGGGCACGTCGTCGATCAGGATCGTGTCGGCCTTGGTCCCGAGCCGGGGGCTGTACTTGAAGATGAAGCTGTTCTTGAACCGCCACCGCTCGACCATCGCGACCGACTTCTCGAACGACGGCTCGGTCTCGCCGCAGAAGCCGACGATGAAGTCGCTGGAGACCGCCGCCTCGGGCAGGATGGCGCGAATCCGCTGCATCATGTCGTCGTAGAGGCCGACGGTGTAGCCCCGCTTCATCCGCCTCAAGACCTCGTCGCACCCGCTCTGCGCGGGGACGTGGAGGTGGCGCGCGACCTTGGGCAGGTCGCGGACGGCCCGCAGCAGGTCGTCGGTCATGTCGTTGGGATAGTTCGTGACGAACTTGATCCGCTCGATCCCGTCGATCGCGTGCAGCCGTTCGAGGAGGTCGGCCAGGCGGGCGGTCCGGCCGTCGCCGTCGCCGTCGCCGTGCTTGTAGCTGTTGACGGTCTGGCCGAGGAGGGTGATCTCGCGGACCCCCTGCCCGGCCAGGGCCCTCGACTCCTCGACGATCGCGGCCGGCGGGCGGCTCTGCTCGGGCCCCCGGACGGAGGGGACGATGCAGTAGGTGCAGAACTTGTCGCACCCCATCATGATCCGGACGAACGCCTGCGACGGGCTCGGCCGCATCGCCGGCTCGCGGAGCGGGTCGTACTCGGCGAAGCTCGCCGTGATGGCGTCGCGGGTCCCGCCGGTCCGCGGCAGGCTCACCGCCATCTGCGGCCGGCCCTCGGCCTTGACCGCGTCGAGCAGCTCGGAGACCCGCCCGAGCTGGCCGGGGCCGACCACCACGTCGACGTGCGGGGCCCGCCGCAAGATCTGCCCCTGGTCCTTCTGGGCCATGCACCCCAGGACGCCGATCGAGACCTCGGGCCTGAGCCGCTTGAGGTCCTTGATCCGCCCGAGGGCGCTGTAAATTTTGTCCTCGGCGTGCTGCCGGACCGAGCACGTATTATAGAGGATGGTGTCGGCCTGCTCGACGTCGTCGGTGAGGTCGTACCCCTCGCCCCGGAGCTTGCCCACGACCAGCTCGCTGTCCAGCATGTTCATCTGGCAGCCGACCGTCTCGATATAGAGCTTCTTGCGGGGCGACCCGGCATCCGTCGACATGACGCGAACTCCTGAACCGCCGGCACGACCGTCGCGGTTCGGGGAGGGGAATCCGACGAGATCCGGCCCCGCCCGAGATCCCCCGGCGCCGCGACGCCGGGGAAATCGGGTCGGGGTCCGATTCTAACAGGCCCCCGCCCGGCTTGGCTACCGAATCGCCCGCGGATCATCCGGGCGGCGCGGGAGGCTCTTTCGCCCCACCCTCGGACTCAACCCCAGGAGTCTCGGTCAACTTCTTCGGCGCCGGGGCGACCGCCTTCGTTGGGAGTGTGGTCGGCTTGGGGCTGAAGAAAGCCAGCAGCGCGGCCTGATCTTCGGGCGAGCCGGGCTTGTGCTCGGGGTGGGCCAGGCAGTCGGCCAGCTTCTCGAACACGGGTTTCGCCAGGGTGGCGTCCCCCTCGAAGTCCACCAGGCTACCCTTGCCGATGGTGTCCACCCTGATGGAGAGCTTGACCGTCCGACCGTCGCGCGTCTGACTCTGGACGACGAAGGTGCGGAGATTCACCAGCGTCGGGACCCACGCGACGACTCCGGGGCCGCCGCCGAAGGTGTGCCAGAAGGCCGGAGAATCCGCCGGGATCGCGACCTCGCCCATTTCGGGGGACGTGCCGTTCGGCTTGACGAAGGTCATATCGCTGTTGAAGCTCATTTCACCCCGGGTGGTCGAGGTGTAGAGGCGACTCAGGGCCTCGTCCGCGGCGATGGCCACGCGCTGCGTCGGGGCCGGGAAGGCGCGTGTCGTCGTCGGCCCGGTATCGGGGATCAGGCGGAAGACCGTGGCCACGGTGGCCGGGACGAGGATCAGGGCCAGGGCTCCGAGGATCAGGTCGCGTCGCATCGGGCGGGGGCCTCCGTGGAGTCCGGACGATCCCGGATGCGCGGGAGGCTATCCGCCGGGGGCGGCCCGGTCAAGGCGGACCCGGCCTGCCCTCCTTCCGACGGGCCTCGACCAGGTCTTCCAGCTCCTTGCGGGCCGCCGCGTCGAACGGGAACCGGGGGGCGGCCCGGGCCTCGGGGGCGCCCGGGGCGGACTGGCCGCGGATGATCTCGTCGAGGGCCTTGGAGAAGTCGCGGTCGTAGACGGCCCGCTCCTGCGGGGTCATCTCCAGGAGGCCGGCGGTCCGGACCGGGCGGCGGGTCGCGAAGGCGACGAGCAGGACGAGGCCGATCAGGAGGGCCACGACGTTCAGGTTCACCGACCGCTTGTGCAGGCGGTCGAACCGCCCGGCCTGGTCGGGGCCGGCGTCGCGGGCGGCGTTGATGGCGGGCGTCAGGGTGTTGCCGCAGTAGAGCATGATCCCCAGGTCGACCACGATCAGCAGCGCCTGCAGGCCCACCGCCGCCCCACGCAGCTCGGGGAAGCTCAACGGGCCGCAGACCAGGGCCGGGAGGGCGACGGCGGCCGTCACCACGCCCCAGGCGTAGTAGCGGGGGAACAGGGCCCGGACGAACTTCGCTCCCCCCTCCGCACCCAGGACCCGGAAGATGATCGGCGCCACGGCGAACGAGAAGAACAGGATGCTCCCGACCCACGCCGTCAGCGCGAACAGATAGATGCTATCGAAGACCGCCAGGAGCAGGCGAGCGTTCACGGTTCGGGCCTCGACCGGACAGAACGGGGGTCGGGCGGGCTGGCACGACAGCCGCCCCGCCCCTCATCTCAGGACGACTTCGCCACCGCCCTCGGCGGGGCCTGCCCGGCGCCGAGGCCGCCGTCGACGCCCCAGACCTGGCCGGTGACCCAGCCGGACTCGGGCCCCAGGAGGAAGGCGACGGCCGCCGCCACGTCGTCGGGCCGGCCGATCCGGCCGAGCGGGTGCATCCCCTCGCTGAACGCCCGCGACGCCTCGTTGCGGAGCAGCGGGGCCGACAGCGGGGTCTCCGTCAGCGCGGGGGCGACGGCGTTGATCCGGACCCCCTGGCGAGCGTAGGTGATCGCCGCCGACCGGACCAGCCCCTCGATCGCCCCCTTTGCCGCCGCGATCGTCTCGTGATTGTTCAGGCCCTGCCGGACCGCCACCGTGCTCATCAGGACGATCGCCCCCGAGCCCTGACCGCGCATCGGCCCGAGCGCCGCCTTGGTGGCGAGGAAGGCCGTCGTCAGGTTCACGTGGATCGTCTCGGCGAACTCGTCGAGGCTGGTCAGGTGGAGCGGCTTGAGACGGATTGAGCCGACGCAATGCGCCAGGCCATCGAGCCGGCCGAACCGCGAGGTCGCCGCCGCGACCGCCCGCTCGAGGTCCTCGGGCTTCCCCGAGTCGCCCGCCACCGCCAGGGCCGAGGCCCCGAGTCCGGTCGCGACCGCCTCGACCGCCTCCGCCCGGCGGCCGAACAGGACCACCGAGTCGCCCCGCGCGACGAGCATCCGGGCCAGGGCCGAGCCGATCCCGCCCGCGCCCCCCGTGATCAGAGCGACCTGTCCGGCCATGATCGAATCCCGCACCGGGGGACCGTCGCCTTCACCCCGGAGCCCCGACGCTCGCGGCTCCCGGAGGCCCGCCCATCCCCGAACCGTTGTACGCCCCCTCACCCCCGGGTCAAGGCGACCGCCCCCGCCCGCTTCTCAACGAAGGCGACTAAACGGGCAGGCCGTTTCGCGATCATTTCCAAAGAGGTCGCCGATCCCAAACGTCCCCTGCGGGCTGTGTGAAATCCACCAACCGCTCGGGCGAGGCCCGAACCATTGGTGGCTATCTTTAGTAGGGTGGATGAAATCCACCAATCCCACCGGCGTGGGCCGAGCCGTGGTGGATTGCATCCACCTTGCAAGAGAAATCGGACGGCCTCAGCGCTCAGATGACATTCCATCTTTTTCCAAACCACGAACGACCGCGACCCGGGGCGATCTCGTCACGGGCGGCGGCCGTTCTTCGTCGATCAAACCTTCTCACCACAATGGGTTGCGACCCGTTGGCTTCGTCTTTCCGGGCGGCCTCAGGGGTTGCCGTTCCGGCTCTTGATCATCTTTTCGAGGAGGGCGGGGTCGAGCTGGGTCTTCTTCTTCTTGGCGGGGTCGCCCTTCTTGGTCAAGCTCGGGTAGAGCTTCTGGTTCATCCCGGGGAGCTTGTTGGGGTCTTCGGTCGGGCCGACGAGGACGGTGCCGGGGGCGACCTCGGTGGCGGTGGTCGGCCGGACCGCGTTGGGGTCGGGGGTGGCCTCGGCCGCCTCGTTGGGTTCGTCTCGCCCGGGCGCGCCGGCCGCCGGCCGGCGCCTCGGCGGGGGGACGGGGCGCGAGGACGGGGCCCCGCCCACGGCGAAGGGGAGGGGGAAGTCCTTGCCGACGGCGGGTTCGAAGTCGACCCCCTCGCCGGTCTCGTTGTAGCTGGTCCCGGGCGCGAAGGTCGAGGCCGACCGGGGCATCGGCAGCGGCGGGGGCGTTTGGGCCATCCCGCCCGGGTTGCCCGGCATCCGACGCACCGGGCGAGCAGGGAGCGGGGGGAGCGTCGAGGTTGCCGCCGGGGCGGCCCGGCCGGGTCGGTCGGCGCCGAAGTCGTCGCCCGAGGCGGGCTCGGCGGCGTTGAAGCCGGTCCGGGCCACGCCGTCGGCGGCCGACTTGGCGGCGGGGGCCGGGGCGGGCCGGAGGCTCCGGACCCAGGTCGCGAGGATGTGGTACTGCGGGTCGTTGGGCCCCTTGAAGATCGCCCCCTTGATCGGCCCGTGCGGCACGAGCCCGGCCGAGAGCAGGTCGCTCCGGGTGGGGTCGTCGGGGTTGACCAGCCGGAGCGTGGCGTCGAGGTTGGCCCGGGCGACGTCGGGGTTACGGAGGTCCTTCGGGAGCCTGGCCTCGACGAGCTGGAACTCGCCCTGGTAGCGCTCGCTGTGGCAGCCCGAGCAGTTCTGCTGGAGGACCGGCTGGACGTAGCGGGCGAAGTCCGCGGCCCGCGACACGGCCTGCGCCGGCGGCAGGTCGAAGATCACCGGCAGGGCGTTGCGGCCGAAGTCGCGGCGGACCTTGACGAGGATCCTCGGGTCGAGCGCGGCCGGGGCCTCGGCGCGGGGCATCTCGCCGACCGTCCGGCGGACGTCGGGGTCGAGCCGGCCGTCGGCCTCGACGTTGGCGGCGAGGTTGGCCTCCATCCGCCGGGCCTCGGCGTCGTCGGGGCACATCGCCCGGACCGCGGCGAGCTGCTCGCGGGCCTGCGCCTTGAGGTGCTCGGTCAGGCACCAGCGGACCAGCTTCATCCGCTCGTCGGGGTCGCCGGGCGGGAGGCAGGCCACCTGGTACTGGTACAGCTCCTCCAGCGACCCGGCGGCCTTCTTGACGGCGGTCTTGGGGTAGGGGACCTGCCCCCCCTTGCACCGGAGCCGGTAGACGCCGGCCTGGGGGTCCTCGACGATCTCGCCGCGGACGACCGTGCCGTTGGACATCAGGAGCACCGCATACGTCGAAGACGTCGACGTCGGCGCCGGGTTCGTGGCGGGCCCTTGCGGGGGCGGCGCGACCTGGCCGAGGGCGACGGACGTCGCCAGCCAGAGCAGGCCGGGCGCGGCAAGGCCGGCGATGGGCGAGAGGTTTTGGGTTGACATGGTGGCGGGACGTTATCGACCCCCCTACAATCCGTCAAGGTGAACGATCCCCGCAAAATTCCCCGGTTTTTACCCTCAAGTCCGAGAGGCCCGGCGACCGAAATGTACCCCCCCGATCCGCCGCCCGAGCTCGCCGACCTCGTCGGCCAGGTGGTCGTCCTCGACCTCCGCTCGACCTACGTCTGCCTGGGCACCCTGGCCGCGATCGGCCCGCTGTTCTTCGCGATGGCCGACGCCGACCTCCACGACTTCCGCGACAGCTCGGCCACCCGCGAGGTCTACGTCTACGACTCGGCCCGGCTCGGCATCCGCCGGAACCGGGCGAGCGTCCTGGTCCGCCGCGACGAGGTCGTCGCCGTCGCCCGATTCGCCGATATTCTCGAATCTTGAACCGGCCGATGGTGGGCGAATGGCACGACTTGTGCCACACTAAAGCCGCCGGATATCCGGGCGGCACCGGCGAATACACCGGGGAGTCCGAAGTCAACACCGTCCTCGATCCGCTCCGACCCGTCTTCCCGCGAGGTGACCGACCCATGACACGAACGAGATGGTGGCTCGCCCTGCCGGCGCTCCTGGTCGCGATCTCCGGCCTCGCCAACGCCGCCGAGATCCGCGACCGGGCCGGCCTGTTCTCGGCCGACGCGACCCGCAAGGCCCAGGCGGACCTCGACCGGATCGAGGGGGAATATCAGGTCCCGGTGGTCATCGAGGCGATCGAATCCCTCGACGGCAGGTCGATCGACGTGGTCCTGCCCGAGCATGCCGGGGCCCTCGCCAAGAAGGGCCTCTATGTCCTGATCGCCCGCCAAGATCACAAGATCCAGGCGGACGTCTACAAGTCGTATAAGAAGTATTTCCCCCGGACCCGTGAGATTGCGATCCGAAGCGCCTTCGAGAAGGATTTCGGCCGGGGCGACTTCGACGCCGGCCTGGCCAAGGGCGTCGAGAAGATCGACTCGACCTTCTCCGAGGCCCGCGCCGAGGCTGGCGGCACCCTCCGGCCGACGACACCTCCCGCGGTCCGCCGCGGCGCCGCCCCGGCGCCGGCCGGTCGGGCCGCGATCCCTGGCAAATCCTCTTGGGGGGCTGGTTCCTTGATCACGATCGTGCTCGGCATCCTGGCGGTGCTGTTGGTCTTCCGGATTATCAGGGCCCTCTTCTCCGCGGGGCGTGGCGGCTACGCCAATCAGAACCAGATGATGGGCCGAGGCCCCGGCGGACCCGGTTATGGCGGCGGCGGAGGCGGCTACGGCGGTGCTCCGGCCGGTGGTGGTGGCTTCATGTCCAGCATGTTCGGCGGGATCGGCGGAGCCCTCGCCGGCAACTGGCTCTACGACCAATTCTCCGGCGGTCGTCATCAGAGCGGCTACACCGATCAGAACACCATCGATCCCGGCGCAACCGCCGGGGCGGCCGGAGAGGCTGCCGGGCCCGATTGGGTCGGCCCCAATGACGGCGGTGGCGATTGGGGCGGAGGGGGCGGCGACGGCGGCGGTAATTGGGGTGGTGACGCGGGCGGCGGCGGTGGCGGTGGCGGTGGAGATTGGGGTGGCGATGCGGGAGGTGGTGGCGGCGGCGATTGGGGTGGCGGAGGTGGTGGCGGTGGTGATGATGGTGGGAGCTGGTAAGCCGCTGCTCCTTCCTTTTCTCCCGAAAATGACCGCGACCGACTTTCGAGTCGGCCGCGGTCATGCCATTTTCCGAAGTAAAACCGCGGTCCTGGTTCAGGCGCCGAGGCGGAAGTTGGACATGGATCTCTTCGCCCGACGGCTGGAGCGGTTGCGGCGGACCTTCAAGGCCGACCGGATCGACGCTTTGCTGGTCGCCTCGGAAGCGAACGTCTTCTACCTGACCGGGTTCACCGGCGAAGCCTCGGCGCTCCTGGTCGGGAGAGACCGGGCGCTCCTGATCTCCGACGGGCGATTCGCGACCCAGATCGAGCAGGAGTGCGGGGGCCTCGAGGCCCACATCCGGCCCCTCGACCAGCCCTTGTACGATGGGGTCGGCGAGGTCGTCGCTCGATTCGGGGCGGCCCGGGTCGGGTTCGAGCCCTCGGCCCTGAGCGTGGCGGACTTCGATACGATCCGCCGCCAAGCCGACGCGGTCGGGTGGGTCGGCGTCGCGGGTCGGGTCGAGGCGCTCCGGGCAGTCAAGGATCGGGCCGAGGTCGAGGCCATCCGCCGGGCGATCGACCAGGCGGAGCGGGCCTTCGCCATGCTCCGAGCCAGCATCAACGGCCACGAGAGCGAGAAGGAACTGGGCGACGCCCTGGAGGGCTACCTCCGGCGCTGCGGGGCCTCGGCCGCCGCGTTCGCCCCGATCGTGGCCGTCGGCGCCCGGGCCGCATTGCCCCATGCCCGGCCCACGGCCGAGGCCAGGCTCGGCGACGCCGACTTCGTCCTGGTCGATTGGGGGGCGTCGGCCGGGCCCTACAAAAGTGACTTGACGAGGGTGCTGGTCACCGGTAAGGTCACTCCGAAGTTCGAAAAACTGTACCGGACCGTCCTTGCGGCGCAGGAGCGTGGGATCGCGGCCCTCCGGCCGGGTGCGAAGGCCGGGGAAGTGGACGCCGCGGCCCGCTCGGTGATCGACGAGGCGGGCTTCGGCCGGTCCTTCTCGCATGGGCTGGGGCACGGGATCGGGCTGGAGATCCACGAGAATCCGTTCTTCCGCCGCGACAATCCGACCACCCTCAAGGCGGGCATGGTCGTCACGATCGAGCCGGGGATCTACCTGCCCGACTGGGGCGGAGTCCGGATCGAGGATGACGTCCTGGTCACGCCCGACGGTCCCGAGGTCCTGACCCGCGTCCCCAAGTCGCTCGACTCGGCCCTCCTCCGCTGATCCACCCGCGACGACCCCCAACCGTATCCCCGGACTCCGGCCCCGGGCATCCGCCCGGCCCCAGTCCTCCCGACGACGTTCGAAAGGCGAGCAGGCATGCCGGAGCCGGAGAAGACCGCGGAGCTGCCCGAGCCCGAGACCCCCGACATCCGGGCGATTCGCCAGCTCGTCCGCCTGATGAAGCGTTATGATCTCACGGCCATCGACTTCGTCGAGGGCCCGACCCAGATCCGCCTCCGCCGGAGCGGGCCGGCCCCCGCCCACCCGGCCCCGGTGGCCTCGACCCTGACGCCCGCGTCCTCCATCGCGCCCCTTCAAGCGTCGGCACCACCCCCGACCGCCGGCCCGACGCCGCCCGCCCCGTCGGGCCTGGTGATCGAGAGCCCGATGGTCGGCACGTTCTACTCGTCCAGCTCGCCCGACGCCCTCCCCTTCGTCAACGTCGGGTCGGCCGTCCGGCCCGACTCGACGGTCTGCATCATCGAGGCCATGAAGGTCTTCACCGACATCCCCGCGGGCGTCGCCGGCACCGTCACCGAAGTCCTCGTCAAGAGCGGCCAGCCGGTCGAATACGGCCAGGCCCTCTTCCGCGTCAATCCGGCCTGAAAATGAGGACTCAGGACTGAGGACTCAGGACTGAGGACTCAGGACTGGGTGGGATGATCGGCCGCGGCCGACGGCGGGACCCGGATCCCGGCCTCGCCCGCGGCCAGCCGGCCCCTCGACATCATTAGGCCCCCGGGGCCCCGACGCCGGGCCGAGTCCTCGGCCCCGGGTCGCGAGTCCCATCGGAACGAGTCGATGTTTCAGCGAATCCTGGTGGCCAATCGCGGCGAGATCGCCCTGCGGATCATCCGCGCGTGCAAGGAGATGGGCATCGAGGTCGTCGCCGCCTACTCGCAGGCGGATCGCGACGCCCCCTACCTGGCCCTCGCTGACCGGGCGATCTGCATCGGCAAGGGGCTCAGCTCGGACAGCTATCTCAACATCCCCCGCCTGATCGCCGCGGCGGAGGTCGCCGACGTCCAGGCGATCCACCCCGGCTACGGGTTCCTCAGCGAGAACCCCCACTTCGCCGAGATCTGCCGGAGCTGCAACTTCGAGTTCATCGGCCCGCCCCACGAGGCGATCCGGCGGATGGGCCTGAAGACCGAGGCGAAGGCGGTCGCCAACGCCGCCCGGGTGCCCTGCGTCCCCGGCTCCGACGGCCCGGTCGTCGACGACGCCGAGGCCCTCCGCCTGGCCCGATCGATCGGGTTCCCGATCCTGATCAAGGCGGCGGCCGGCGGCGGCGGCAAAGGGATGCGCGTCTGCCGCGACGAGTCGACCCTGGTCGCCTCGCTCCAGGCCGCCCGCAACGAGGCCGAGGCCGCATTCAAGAACGCGAGCGTCTACCTCGAGAAGTTCATCGACCGGCCGCGTCACGTCGAGGTCCAGATCCTCGCCGACACCCAGGGCCATGTCGTCCACTGCTGGGATCGCGACTGCTCGCTCCAGCGGAGGCACCAGAAGCTCGTCGAGGAGGGGCCGGCCCCGACCCTGCCGCTGGACGTCCGGGTCAAGCTCTGCGAGGCCGCCGTCCGCCTGGCTAAGGCCGTCGGATACGTCAACGCCGGGACCTGCGAGTTCCTGGTCGACGCCGACCACCGCTTCTACTTCATCGAGGTCAACGCCCGAATTCAGGTCGAGCACCCCGTCACCGAGATGATCACCGGGATCGACCTCGTCAAGCAGCAGATCCGGATCGCGGCCGGCGAGCCGCTGCCCTTCACCCAGAAAGAGGTCGTGGCCCGCGGCCACGCCTTCGAGTGCCGGATCAACTCCGAGGACCCCGACCACGACTTCCGCCCCTCGCCCGGGCGGATCACGGCGATGCGGCTCCCCGGGGGCCCCGGGGTCCGGTGGGACTCGCATGTGCAGGTCGGCTACAGCGTCCCGCCGAACTACGACTCGCTGGTGGGCAAGCTGATCGTCCACGCCCCCTCCCGCGACGAGGCGATGGCCACGATGCGGAGGGCCTTGGACGAGCTGGTGATCGAGGGGATTCAGACCACCATCCCCCTCCACAAGCGAGTCTTCCGGACCCGCGACTTCCTCGAAGGTCGCGTCGACACCACCTGGGTCGAACGAGTCCTGATGCCCCCCCGGCCCGTCGCGTCGCCCTGATCCGACCGAGGCCCGGCGTGGTCCGATCTCGATGGACGACGAAAGTCCCCGGACTTGCGATTTGCAAGGCCGGGGACCAAATCGAGATCAACCTGATCCCGCGACTTCGAAGGCGGAATCAATCGCCATCCATTCAGTTCAGTTGCTGGCGCGACGACGACGGATCGTCGAGACGCCGGCGACGCCGGCCAGGCCGAGCCCGATCATGGCGATCGAGGCGGGCTCGGGGACGGGGACGGTCAGGGTCGCCGAGTCGGAGATCGCGGTGCCTGGGCCGCCGACCTGGGTGAAGCTCACGGCCAGCCTGGCGAACTCGGGGCTGCCGCCGCCGAACTCGCTGCCCGGGGTGAAGAAGCCGGTGATCAGGTACGACCGGGCCACGCTGCTCGAATCCACGAGGACGTCGGAGGTCGCCCGGAAGGTGCCGAACCGGCTGCCGACGCCGAGGGTGAAGGTGGTCGGGTTGGCGGGGGTGAAGGTGGTGCTCCTCAGGTCGATCTCGGGCGCACCGGCGCGGAAGCCGCCGTCACGGGCGGTGGTGGTCTCGAGGTTGCCGAAATTGAAGCCGGTGGCGGTGTTGATGTTGTTGCTGCCGATCAGGGTCGGGGTGCCCGAGTCGGCGAGGCCCTGGTTGCCGGTGATGAAGGCGGCCTGGGCGGAGGGGGCGGCGGCCAGGCCCAGGCCGGCGACGAGCAGGAAGGCCGAGGCGCGGAGGAAGCGGTTCATGCGGGTCTTTTCCTTTTGAGAGGTCGATGAGAGGGAGCCTGGCGACGCCCGAATTCACGGTCTCGGGCCCGACGACCACGACTAGATGGTGCCGATCGAAGACGGCGAGTCTCGATCAACGACCCTTCCGAAGGATGCGGACATCCGTGATTCGCGGCCTCCGCAGGGCTGGTCCTGACCTCGTCCTCGTTACGCGCAATAATCCCCACACTGCCCCGTTGAGCAGAGGGTTGAGGACGAAGGCCGGGACCCGAGCGAAGGACCCGCCGGGGCGATCGAATGTCCCGGGCGGTAGGCCCTGGAGTCGAGCCCGTTCGTCTCCGGTTCGCGGACTCAAAGTCCCATACTGTCAGGCCTCATGGCAAGCTAATCTCAGGCGAGTCGCACAAAAGAGACAAGGACTGTTGCAATAATTACCTACGACATTAAATATCATCCGAGAAGGCCATTATATGGCAGTGCCCCGGCGGAATTGGGCTTCCAATCCGCTCATCCGCCCGGACCCGGCGAGGCCCGGCTCCCCTTGTCGCGGCGAGGGTCGAGGCTGTACATTGGAGGTTCGCCGGTGGAGCGGGGCCGACACGCAAACGCAACGCGGATCGATGGGGAGGGGACCGAGTCGCGATGAACCCGCCCACTCCCACGCCCCCCCTGGAGATCTACCTCCTCGGCCTGGTCGACTTCGACGACATCCAGCAGCTCCAGCGTCGCCTGGTCTACGACCTGGGCGACCGACCCCAAGGCGGCGCCGCGCTGATCCTCTGCGAGCACCCGCCGACGATCAGCGTGGGCCGATCCGGCAGCCGTGCCCACATCGCCGCCGACGACGACGAGTTGCGGGGCCGGGGGATCTCGGTCCGTTGGGTCAATCGGGGCGGGGGTTGCGTGTTCCACCTGCCCGGCCAGCTCGTCGGGTATCTCGTGATGCCGCTGGGCGGGCCGGGCCTGGACCTTCGCGGCTATCTCGAGCGGGTCCACCGGGTCCTGGTCGAGGTGCTCGCCGAGTTCGACCTGCCGGCCTCGACCCGCCCGGGCCAGCCCGGCGTGTTCCTGGGCAACGCCCGGGTGGCGTCGGTCGGCGTGGCGGTCGGCCGTTGGATCGCCTATCATGGATTCACGTTGAACGTGTCGACGTTCCTGGAGCCGTTCGAGGTCATCGACGAGCCGGTTGCCCCGGCCGCGGGCCCGCCGGTCCGGCAGGCGTCGATGGAGTCGCGTCGCCAGCGCCAGGCCCCGATGGCCAAGGTCCGCGAGGCCGTGATCCGCCGGGTCGAGGAGGTCTTCGGCCTGGAGCGGCACCACCTCTACACGCATCATCCCTCGATCCGCCGGAAGGTCGGCTCGCATGCCTACGCCCCGTCTCTCGGATGACGCCCGGACGCTGCCGATCCTGACGACCGACGAGGTCGTCGGCGACGCCGCGGTCGCCGTCGCCATCGGGCCCGAGGCCCCGCGTCGGAGGCTCCCGGCCTGGCTCAAGCGGCCGATCCCGGCCACGCGCGGGACGTATTTCACCAAGGACCTGATCGGCGAGCTGGGCCTGGAGACGATCTGCGAGAGCGGCAAGTGCCCGAACCGCTCCGAGTGCTGGACCCGCCGCACGGCCACCTTCATGGTCCTGGGCGAGACCTGCACCCGCCCGTGCGGCTTCTGCGCCGTGAAGCGGGGCAAGCCCGAGGCCGTGGCCCTCGACGAGCCCGACCGCCTGGCCGAGGCCTGCGCCCGGCTCGGCCTCAAGCACGTCGTGATCACCTCCGTCACCCGCGACGACCTGCCCGACGGCGGCGCCGACCACTTCCGCCGCTGCATCCTGGCCGTCCGCGAGCGGACCGGCGCGACCATCGAAGTCCTGACCCCCGACTTCGACGGCGACACCGCGGCCATCGACGTCGTCCTCGCCGGCGAGCCCGAGGTCTTCAACCACAACCTCGAAACCGTGGCCCGGCTCCAGCAATACGTCCGCCGGAAAAGCCAGTACGCCGTCAGCCTGGCCGTCCTCCGCCACGCCAGGCGGTCCTCCGGCCGGGTGAAGACCAAGAGCGGCCTGATGCTCGGCCTGGGCGAGACCACCGGGGAGGTCCTCGACACCCTGGCCGACCTCCGATCCGTCGGCTGCGACTTCCTCACCCTCGGCCAGTACTTGCAGCCCTCGACACGCCACCTGGCCGTCGACCGCTACCTCCCGCCCGAGGAATTCGACGACCTCGGCCGGATGGCCCGCTCGATGGGCTTCCTCGAAGTCGCCAGCGCCCCGTTCGTCCGGTCGAGCTACCACGCGGATGAGATGGCGGGGCATGCCTCAGAATGAGCGGATGTTCAAAGGGGCGACCATGCTCGAACGACTGGATAGACGAGGTTTCAAATCCCTCAATGATGTCTCGATCGAACTTGGATCGGTCAATGTCTTCATTGGATCGAACGGCAGCGGCAAAAGCGACTTCCTTGAGGCGGTCGGTGTCCTTGGTGCGATCGTTTCGGGCGGCCCTGAGCCGGAATCATTTCGTTATCGCGGCGTTCGTCAGGTTAACCCGGCTTCTTATATTTCTTCTTTCAAAACCAACAACTCGAGAGCAATTTCGATCACAGCATCTGATCCACGCATAACGTACTCGGTCGATCTCGAACCGTAGCCGTTCATAGGCCGGTGGTGTCTTGAGGTTGCTGAACCGGACAAGTCCTTGGTATGTATGACGCTACCGACCTGAGCTGAGCCCCGACGTCGTCCTGATCGAAGGGAGAGCGTCGCCATGACCGAGGATCTGTCGCGGTTCTGTTGCATGAACGAGCAATGCCCGGATCATGGCAAGCGAGGGGTCGGCAACCTGACGGTCTGCGCCCGCTACGGTAAGGACAGACAACGCCGCTTGCTCTACTGTCGCTCCTGCAAGTATCGCTTCTCCGAGCGGAAGGGGACGCCCCTCTTCGGCTCGCAACTGACCGAGGAGAAGGCGGTCTCGATCTTCGAGCACCTGGCCGAACGCAACGGCGTCCGGGCTACCGCCCGGCTGGTGAAGGTGAACCGCAATACCGTGGTCCGCTACGCCCGGCTCGCCGGCGAGCACGCCCGACAACTCCACGACGAGGTCGTGGCTTTTTCCCCCGAAGACTCGTGAGGTCCAGTTCGACGAGAAATGGTCCTACGTCTCCAAGAAGCAGGCCCACTGCGACCCCGACGACCCGGCCGACGACCATCGGGGCGACTGCTGGGATCACGTGGCGATCGATCCCGAGAGCCGTCTGGTGCTCGTGGTGGTGCCGGGGCCACGGGACGTCGAGGCCGTCGAGGCGGCGGTCGGCGAGGTCAAGGATCGGACCGGGGGTCGCGTCCTCGACCTGGTGACCAGTGATGAATACCCGGCGTACAAGACGGCGTTGCTGAACGCCTACGGCGAGGAGGTCACGACGACGGCGACGGGGCGCCGGTCCCGCAAGATGGTCCCCGATAAGGTGCCGCCGCCCGGGATGAATTACGCCACGGTCGAGAAGCGACGAGAGAAGGGCCGGGTGGTCGAGGTCCTGACGCGGGTGGTCTTCGGGACGATGGCGGGGGTCGCGGCGGCCTTGGCAAGATCGGGTGTGAGCCGGCGGATCAACATCTCGTTCGTGGAGCGAGTGAACGCGACGGACCGGCACCACAACGCCCGGAAGGTGCGGAAGACTTACACGTTCTCGAAGGATTGGGGAGTGCATGAAGCGATGACCTATTTCACGATTTACAGCGATAATTTCTGCTGGGCGGTGAGGACCTTGAGAGAACCGGTCGGGGAAGGACGTTGGCGGCCGAGGACACCGGCGATGGCGTCAGGCTTGACCGATCAGGTCTGGACGATTCGCGAATGGATCACGATGCCAGGCATTCAACGACGTTAAGACACCACCCAAACTACTACTGAAGAGACGTGTGATTATCCGACTGAGAAACGGGCAACCAAAGAAGGAGATAGTTGTGAAGAAACCGGCGGCAATCTACGCACCACTCGCCGCTCGCATCGGTGATTCGATAGATCTTGTCTGCAAGCATTATTCCCAAGCCGAGGCTTTTCGTGCCGATTTTCGAGTTGCTGTCCGAAGAACATTGTCGCAGCGAGCCAGTTGAGATTGAGCCAAGGTCAGGAGCTCGTCCGTGCCCAAGACCCTGTTCGAGAAAGTCTGGAACCGCCACGTCGTCAAGGCCACCGACGAGGCGACGCTGCTTTATATCGACCGCCATCTGATCCACGAGGTCACCAGCCCCCAGGCGTTCGACGGGCTCCGGCTGGCCGGCCGCAGGGTCCGCCGCCCCGACCTGACGATCGCCACGGCCGACCACAACGTGCCGACCGAGGACCAGCTCAACATCCACGAGCCGATGTCGCGGCGGCAGGTCGAGGCGCTCCGGACCAACGCCCGCGAGTTCGGGCTGACCTTCTACGACGTCCAGAGCGGCCGGCAGGGGATTGTCCACGTGATCGGCCCCGAGCTGGGGCTGACCCTGCCGGGCACCACGATCGTCTGCGGCGACAGCCACACCAGCACCCACGGCGCCTTCGGGGCCCTCGCCTTCGGGATCGGCACGTCCGAGGTCGAGCACGTCCTCGCCACCCAGACCCTCTGGCAGGGCAGGCGGCCCACGTCGTTCGGGATCGAGGTCCGCGGCAGGCTCGCGCCGGGGCTGGAGCCGAAGGACATCATCCTCGCCATCATCCGCCGGATCGGCACCGGCGGCGCCACGGGGACCGTCCTGGAATATTACGGGCCGGCCATCGAGGCCCTGTCGATGGAAGGCCGGCTGACGATCTGCAACATGTCGATCGAGGCCGGGGCCCGCGCGGGCCTGATCGCCCCCGACGACACGACCATCCAGTACCTCGCCGCCGGCGATCGCCCGTTCGCCCCCAAGGGCCCGGCCTTCGACGCCGCGGTCGCCGACTGGAAGACGCTCAGGACCGACGACCCGTCGGCCTTCGACCGCCACGTCGTCATCGACGCCGGCGAGATCGCCCCGCAGGTCACCTGGGGCACCAACCCGGCCATGACGGTGGATGTCACGGGCCTCGTGCCCGACCCCGACCACGTGCCGTTCTCGACGCCCGAGGACGCCCGCCGGGCCCTCGATTACATGGGGCTCACGCCGGGCACTCCGGTCGTCGACATCAACGTGGATGTCGTCTTCATCGGCTCCTGCACCAACGGCCGGATCGAGGACTTGCGGACCGCCGCCAAGGTCCTGCGCGGCCGGAAGGTCGCCTCCAGCGTCCGGGCCCTGATCGTGCCCGGCTCGGAGCAGGTCCGCCACCAGGCCGAGGCCGAGGGGCTCGATCGCGTGTTCGAGGAGGCCGGCGCCGAGTGGCGGCAGGCGGGTTGCAGCATGTGCCTGGCGATGAACCCGGACAAGCTCACGCCGCAGCAGCGCTCCGCCAGCACGAGCAACCGCAACTTCGAGGGCCGCCAGGGCCCCGGCGGGCGGACCCACCTCGTGAGCCCGGCGATGGCCGCCGCCGCCGCCGTCGCCGGCCATTTCGTCGACGTCCGATCGATGCCGGCCCAGGAGAACTGAGCGACCGATGCAAGCCTTCACCAACCACCGGGGCAAGGTCGTCGTCCTCGACCGCGCCGACGTCAACACCGACCTCATCATCCCCGCCCGCTACCTCAAGCGGGTCGAGCGGACCGGCTACGGCCCCCTGCTCTTCGCCGACAAGCGGTACGTCGCCGGCGGGTCGCCCGCGGCCGACGACCCCGATCGTCACGGCGCCCTCGACCCCGACTTCCCGCTCAACAAGCCGGCCGCCGCGGGGGCCACGGTCCTCGTCGTCCGCAAGAATTTCGGCTGCGGCTCCAGCCGGGAGCACGCCGTCTGGGCCGTCGCCCAGGCCGGCTTCCGCGCCGTGATCGCCCCCGGCAAGGGGGAGGGCTTCGCCGACATCTTCGAGGGTAACGCCTACGGCAACGGCCTGCTCCCCCTCGAACTCCCCGAGGACCAGTGGGAGGCCATCGCCGCCGCCGGCCGGGCCGACTCCGGGGCCGAGGTCGCCATCGACCTCCGGGCGTCGACCATCACCCTGCACCCGGCCTCGGGCGGGCCGAAGACCTTCGCCATCGACGTCCCCGAGGCCCAGCGGCACCGCCTGCTCAACGGCCTCGACGCCATCGCCGAGACCCTCCTCGACGAGCCCGCCATCACCGCCCACGAGGCCAAGGCCCCGGCCTGGATCACGCCCCGATCGGCGTGACCCCGGCCGGCGTGATCTCCTTATTTCCGGGCGTCTCGCACCTCGAACCGGAGTGCCGCGGTCTCGCCGGCCCGGCACTCCACCTCTTGCCCCCGAAACTCGACGACCTGTTGAAATGGGGGGAGTGATTCGTTGCCGACCCCGAGCCGGTGCTTGCCCGGCCCGATCGGCACCCGGACCTTGCCGCCCGCGTCCGTCCGGGGGCTGTCCACCTGACCTGCTCCCCCCAGACTGGTCCATCTGGTATGAGAGTCATTCTCGCCCACCAGGGCAGGAGGACTTTCGATGAAGCGTATCCGCCACTCG
>JAABUX010000754.1_pt1 | contig 52887 bp, 53 predicted proteins | sample 5561851 | NCBI WGS metagenome assembly JAABUX01 (sample SAMN10711883, study PRJNA513361) | rock metagenome | isolation source: Antarctica rocks | place: Antarctica: Victoria Land, Richard Nunatak red sandstone | collected 2016-01-03
GTGTAAGTCTCGACCTTGAGGTCGGGGATCGTCGGCTCGGCGGGAGCATCGGCCCCCCGGGCGCTGGCGGCCAAAGCAAGGAGGCTTAGCCCGGCGAACAACGTCGCGCGAGCGGTCGGCTTCAAGTGGTGCAGCAAGGTGCGATCTCTCTACAAAAGGACCAGCGAAGGTATCCGACCCGGTGAGAGGGACCGAGAGGGACGACGAATGACCTTGGTTTTAACCGCTCGAAGGGGCGACCGCTAGGGGCGACCCGGTTAAACGCGGCGTCCCGATCGAGGTCACAAGTTCACTTTTGGGCGATTCAAAAACCGAAGCGAATATCGCTTCGAGAATTTGCGTCAAGGTGCCCACAAGCCGATTTTCCTCGAACGCGCTCGTGCGTCGGCATCGCGAAAGTCTTCTGCTTGGCTGAACATTCCAAACTTGGAACCTATTCCATAACCACGCGCGATTACCTCGCGGTTGATCGCTAGTTTGTCGTCGGCTCGGTAGAGATATGCCAGGATGCGACCTTCTCCATCAAATTGACTGACACCTCGTTCGTAGTCAAGATAGATCGACCGGCCCTGGATCAAGCTTTCGAGGAACGCCCTGGACTGGTTCTCCCAGGTACCGCGAGAGCTGACCGAATGATTCTTGGGGAACGGATCGAGGCCGAGCAACCGGACTGGCTTTTGGGCACCGCCAAAGTCGACTAGAATCGTCATATTGTCCAAGACATTGATGACGTTGATTGGAGGTCGATTGCCAAAGCTTGGAGACGGAGTCAACGCCTTGATTCGCTCGGTTGCCTCGGTGGCTTCCGTCGTTCCTGGATGATCGTCGACGAGGTCGCGGTAGTAGCGCAACGCCCCGCGTATTTTTTTCTGTTGTTCGAGCGATCGTGCAAGGCGGAGTATTTCCTTCGATACCGAAGAGGATGACAGCTTGGAGGTGATCGGCCGTTCGGGAACGAACCCAGAAGAGGTCAGTGGCCGATCCGGCTGAGCTACCCGTTCTGGGTTCGAGGTGGGTTGATTGTTGGTTCTCGCTGGCGGATCAATCCTCGCCATGTAGGCTTGGTGGTACGATCGAACCGACGCCAAAGTGGCGTCGTGAGTATCGTGCCGGAAACTGGACGTTTCGTAGAGCTGAAAATAAAGGGCGAACTCGACCGGCGCACCTCGTTTGAAATAGCTCGGTGAGGTCCAGTCGAGCGATCCTTGCAAGAATTCGTACCCAGTGATTACATGCTTCTTTCGCCTCAATAAGACCACCATACGAATGACCTGCGCTGCTATGGACTGGCGATCCTCCTCGTATAATTGATCAACATAATCAAGGAGCTTTCGGGCCTTGACGGACTCGGGTGCCTGATCGTCGAGGATTTTGCCCGCGTCCAGCATCGCGATCCAAGTTGCGGGATCGGTCCGCTTCATCGCTGCCGTAAATTCGTTGTCCGGTTCCTGATCGTCTTTGGCCGACTCGGCATGGCGTTGGGCAGCTAGCCGCGCCGCCGGGGATGGCTGGCTTGCCGCGTCGCGAGTCGCCTTCGCCAGGTCACCAGCCGGAATGCAGAACCCCAGCCCCTCCTGGTTTCGAGCTTTAAGCGTCACAACGCCGACAACTCGCCCCGTCAAATCTAGGACTGGACCGCCAGAATTTCCCGGATTGATCGAGCCGCTGAGTTGATAATAGGAGAGTGATTCTTCGTCAATCTTTGAACCCAGAACCCCTCGCGATACAACGCACTCCAACGCCACTCTGCCGACGCCCGGATTGCCGATCACGACGACGTCTTGACCACGACGGAACTTGTGGTTGGCCGCCGTTTTTAAGGGAGGCAGTCTGGTTGAGACTCGGAGGATGGCCAAGTCGCGATTTTGGTCGAAGTAGACGACTCTACCCACGATCGGACCTCGATCGAGTTCGGTCGCCGCCGGGAACGTAACTTTGATCTGGTCAGGTGGAATTGAGTCGATGACGTGAGCGTTCGTCGCGAGCAACCCGTCTGCGACAAGGAAACCAGTCCCGCTGCTCGAACCGCCGAAAACGACTCCGACCGACGCCTCGCACCGCGAGGCGACTTCTTCGGTGGTCAGCGTTTCTCGGGCTACCGTCTCCGGAAGGCTAACCGACTCGGGTGAGGAGTTGCGAAGCACGAAATAACCGACCCCGATTCCAAGGGATGTCACCAACACACCGCTCCCAATTCCGATCGCAAGAGCCATCCTTAAGCGTCGCGATGACTTTGTCGATTCGATCGAAGGGACTGGTAATCGCTCCGATTCCGTCTCTCGAGGATGTAGCTCCGATTGAGCAACATTGATCGGCAGGGCCGGACTTGGTTCGGATGCTTCAACCAAGGATGAGGCCAAAGGCTCGGATGCCTTGATGTTGAATGAACCTCGGCATCCTGGGCACCGGGCACTTGCTCCGGGCGGGATCTCGCGTGTTGTTGAACCAATACGGCCACAAAACGGGCACTGAAACTTCGTCTCGGCCATTGCATCGACCCCTGACGTCGTGTTTCAAAAGAGGATGAGACATTGGACATTATGGGGGCGAAACCCGCCAGTGAGGTGCATCCAAATTTTCGGTCGAGTGCCAAAACGAGATAGGGCGATGGACCCCAGTTAGAAAATGGGCATTCCGGGACGTTCTATTTTTTTACCCTCTTCCGCCTTCTCCTCGTCTCCTTCAAATCCCGACCAAATTGACGAGTTGCCACAGGACGAGGCCGGTGATGAGCAGGCCGCCGAGGACGATGACGACCGTTAGCGCCGTCACCGAGTGGCTGAGGGGTTCGTACTGGTTCGCGTCGATGGCCTTGGCGGTCCGGTGGTAGGTCCAGCCGGAGCCGAGGCAGATCACGACGCTGAGGATCAGGAAGATCAAGCCGGTGATCAGGAACTCGTGGCTGCCTCGGAATTCGCGCTTCGGGAGCGAGTCGGTCATCATCGAAAGTTGCCGGAGGAACACGCCCATTCGAGCCAGGACGAAGCCGATCCCGATCAGGCCCAGGGCGGTCCGGACCCAGGCCAGGAAGGTCCGCTCGTTGGCCAGGTGATCGCGGACCCGGCTGTCGGGTCGGGGGGGATCGGGGGTGGGAGTCTTGGTTTCATTCATAGTGCCTAGCTCCGGCGCATCTGGCGGAGTTGGTCGCTGCATTGGGCGAGGATCTGGACGGCGACTTGTTGGGGGTTGTAGCCGGCCGGGAGGCGGACCAAGGGTTTCCCGAGGCGGTCGCAGTCGACCTTGACGTCGCCGAAGGAGTGGCTCGACCATCGGATGGCCAGGAGGACCAGGGCGACGTCGGAGCGGGCGATCGAGGGGCGGAAGAACTCGTTGGAGCCGTGTTCCTTGGAGTCGAACCAGATCAGCTCGTCGAGGTCGAAGGCCTGGGCCAGCGCCAGGTACTACGCGGTTCGGTCGTCCGAACCCGTGCGATCGGCTCGGGACTCATCGATCGCCCGCGACCGGCCGAACCCTCCGGCACGGGCGCTTCGGGCATTGGCCGAGGCCAACACAAGAAAGCCAATCGCGGCGACCAAGGCCGAGCGAGCGGTTCGCTTCGAGGCGTTCATCAAGGTATGTTCTCTCAAAAAGGGACCACGAAGGAGTCCGACCCGGCGAGAGGAACCAGGACGGACGTCGAATGGACTCGGTTTTAACCGGTCGAAGCAGCAACCGCCAGGGGCGGCCCGTCCAGAAGCGGTGGCAACGTGATCGAGGTCGATGATCCTTGACGCTCCCCTCAAGACCGAAGCGGCACCCGACCCCTTTTGCTTGCACGACCGGAATAATCCCAAAACCCTCGGTTAATAATTGCCGAGGGTCGGCGAACCTGATTCTGAGCACGCGAGAAACTTCCCACCTTTTCCGCCTCAAAGTCCAATAGCCCGACGAAGCGACGGTCGATCGTGAACATCGGTCGCCGCGACGACAACTTCTTTTGACGGCGAGGCTGGGGGTGTCTGCCTACCCTTGTTCGCTTGTTGCGAGCGAAGTCGTCGGGTTTGAAGACTTTGGCGGCCGTAAGGGTTCCGCCACGGGAAAGTGCAGTTCGCGGCTCGATCGGCCCGCCCGAGAAACTCCCGCCCCGCCGCAGCATGTTGAACCTTGCATAGTTCACGCGAATTCAAGTTTTGGCATAGTTAATGCTATTTCAAGTCATCGACAGATGATCTCGGAATGGTCCGTGCGGCGTCGCGGGAAGTTTGTCATGCCCTTTGACAAGGAAAGACTCTATTTATGAACTTTCGACTGGATGTGCAAACTTTGCTGGCGGGATTGACCGTTTCGGCCGCCTTGTGCGGCTGCGGCGAGACGGCCGACCAGAAAGCCTCGCCGACCGGCGCGGCTCCCACCTCGGCCCCTTCGGCGAGCGCCCCGTCGTCAGAAGCCACCAAGGGTTCCCCCGAACCCGCTCCGGCGGCGGGTACCAGTGCGCCCGTCGTCATCGACCAACCCGCCGCGCCGTCGGCGACCCCCGCAGACGCGGCCAAAGACAAGGCCAAGTCGACCGACGAGGGTGTCAAGAAAGAAACGCCCCCCAAGGGGGCCTAACCCGTCTGCCGATCGTTGTGGTCCCGTGCTCAACACTCTTCGCTCGACTCCTCTCCATCAAAGGTTCCGCAACAATGATCCGTCAGAGTTTTCCCGCATTGATGATCGTCGGTCTCGCGGCCGGGATCGCTCCGGCCCAAGCGACTGCCCCCAAGATGGCGGACATGCCCGCCGCCTCGGGCGGGATGAATGCATTGGCCTTGCCGACCGGAGACCGGGCGACCAGCAGCTTGCTGGTGGAAGCCGCCGCCCCGGCCAAGATCGCCGTGGGTCGGGCTTATGAGTATCAGATCAAGCTGACCAACCTGACCAAGAACCTCGTCTTGGAAGACATCGTCGTCCTCCAGGACGTCGGCGAAAACCTCAGCATCGAGCGCTCCGAGCCTCAGTCGTCGAAATCCGACAAGAAGGGCGAGAAGACCTGGAAGCTCTCGAAGCTGGCCCCCGGCGAGTCGAAAGCGATCAAGGTCCAGGCCCTCGGCGAGCAGGTGGGATCGGCGTCGAGCTGCATCCGAGTCACCTACCAGCCGAGCCTCTGCCTGATGACCGAATTCATCAAGCCCGAGGTCCAGGTCGCCAAGGAAGTCCCGACGCAGGCCAGCGTCTGCGACGTGATCCCCGCCCGATACATCGTCCGAAACACCGGGACCGGAGCGGCCACCGGCCTGAAACTCCGCGACGAACTCCCCGAAGGCTTGACGACCTCCGCTGGTGGTCGGGTCGTCGAGGCGGACCTCGGCGACATCGCCCAAGGCCAGTCCAAGGAATACAAGGTCGACCTCGCCGGCTCGAAGCCCGGCGACTACACCAGTCGAGCCTCCGTCCAGGGGCAAGACGAGCTGCGGGCCACCTCCAACCAAACGACCACGGCGCTTCGGGCCGCGAAGCTCGAGATCAAGATCGCCGGCCCCGAGGCCCAGTACCTCGGCCAAGCGTCCACCTACCAGGTGACCGTCAAGAACTCGGGCGAGGCCCCGGCCAACGCCGCCAGCCTCAAGATTCAGGCCGACCCTGACATGCGGATCGACCGCGTCAGCCGGGCGACCACCGACAACAAGGCCCCGGCCGTCGGCGCCGACAACACCCTGACTTGGACCTTGGGCGATCTCGCCCCGGGTGCCGAAGCCGTCGTCAGCTTCACCGGCGTCGGTCGAGGCAAGAAGGAATTGCAACACACCGCCGTGGCCAGCTCCGTCTGCGCCCGGAGCAAGGACCTTGCCTCGACGACCACCACGACCACCCAGACCGAAGTCATCGCCCTGCCGGCCCTCCGGCTCGAAATGGTCGACGACCATGACCCCGTCCAGGTCGGCGAGAACGTCGTCTACACGATCAACGTCCTCAACCAAGGCCAAGGCGACGACAAAAACGTTAAGCTCGTCTGCAAGCTCCCCGCCGGGTTGACCTACGTCTCCTCCAAGGGGGCGACCGAGGGCAAGGCCGACGGCCAGACGATCACCTTCGCCCCCGTCGCCAAGCTGGCGGCCAAGCAGCAGATCGACTTCATCGTCACCGCCAAGGCCGTCAAGGCCGGCGACGTCCGGACGACCGTCGAGCTGACCAGCGACTACTTGACCTCGCCCGACCCCGAAACCGAGCCGACCCGATTGGTCGACACGGCCGCGGCACCCAAGTAATCCTCAACCTCGTTTGAACCCGTCTTTGATCGAGTCGCGAAGCTAAAGCCGGCGCTGGGCGGGCCAACCATCCCGTCCAGAGCCGGCTATTTTGTGACCATCAAACCCCCAAGGGGCGTTGCTAGACGGCGTGGGGAGGAGCCGTCTCCTCCATAGATCATTGAAAGGCAAAAGGGACCGGGCATCGGCAAGGGACTTTGGAACTTCTCTCGGATGGCTGATGCGAAGCCCGATCGTACCTAGCATATTGGATCGACACATATCGTGCAAAATCTTATGCGAATCGTGCAGGTTGCAATGAGTGTGACGGATCGTCCAGACGGCTGTCTCCATCCTTAAGTTTAAACAAAATCAAGACTTAGATCATATAGAATCCAAGGGCATAAGTCTTGCGTTATCAGACACAACGGGTGGCAGTCCCGTGGCACATCGCGAAATCTGCTTGGTGGCCCCGACCAATATCGGTGGGCACGGATGCGGGACAAGAGTCGCCGCTGATCTTACAACGAGGATGTACAAATGATTTTGATGACCAAGTTGATGGCCCCGCTGACCGTCGCTTTCGCGTTCGTGACGCTGAGCGCCGTGGGTGCGGAAGATGTCAAGCCGGTCGACGGCGGCAAAGGCTCGGCGTTCAAGAGCAAGTCATATGAGATCAAAGAGAAGGGCGAGATCGCCGTCGTTCTGTCGTTTGAGGCCGGTAAGGAAGTCACCGTCACGACGACTGGGGACAAGGAGACCGACGTCAACCTGATGGTCAAAGGCATGTACTTCGAAGCCAAGGATACCAGCCCATCGCCGGTGTGCTTGATCAAGTTCACGCCTTTCAAGGGCGACGAGAATTTCACGATGACCCTGAAGAATAACGGCTCGGGGGCCAACAAAGTGACCCTTAATGTGAAGGTGGACGACTGAGTTCGGGCTTCTCTTGAAGCGGAAACGATGGCCCAGGTTAGAACCTGGCTAGAACAAAAGGGGCTAGGTACCGTTTTGACTTGCGTCAAAGTCGGTATCTGACCCTTTCCGTGTTTCCCAATCCCGAGAAACCAAAGCGGTCAGCCCCGGCGCATCTGGCGGAGTTGGTCGCTGCATTGGGCGAGGATCTGGACGGCGACTTGTTGGGGGTTGTAGCCGGCCGGGAGGCGGACCAAGGGTTTCCCGAGGCGGTCGCAGTCGACCTTGACGTCGCCGAAGGAGTGGCTCGACCATCGGATGGCCAGGAGGACCAGGGCGACGTCGGAGCGGGCGATCGAGGGGCGGAAGAACTCGTTGGAGCCGTGTTCCTTGGAGTCGAACCAGATCAGCTCGTCGAGGTCGAAGGCCTGGGCCAGCGCCGCCTGGGCGTGGGGCTGGCGGTGGCCGCCGATCATGAGGACGGATCGACCGCTCAGGAGGCCGGCGACTTCCCGGATCTCGCGCGAGTCTCGGAGGAAGGCGGCGGGTCCCGTCGACGCCGAGGTCATCGCCTGGTTGGCGAGGTGGTTGTCGACTTCGCGGAGGACCAGGGAGAAGCCGGCGGGGGGGTCGTCGATCTCGGGCATCTGGTCCCAGACGGGGGTGAGGGTTTCGCGGATCTCGACGGAGCTGGGGGGAACCTGGTCGATCGTGACCGCCTCGTTGACCGTCTGGACGATCTTCTGCCAGTGGCGGTAGTCGTCGTCGGTCTTCCCCAAGCGGCTGACGTGGAACCGGAGGGTCTTCATCCGGGCCTCACGCTTCTTGTCGCGCTCGCCTTCCTGCTCGAAACCGCTCATCATCGAAGCGACCTCCGAGCGGGTCCAGGAGGCTCGACCGGGTTCGGCGGGGTCTTCGAGCTTCATGTAGCGGTGGATGAAATGCCCCTCGGCGTTGGCCACCTGCCTGATCCAGTGGTAAACCTTGAACTGGTCGCTGTCGCTGGTCCCGCCGACCCGGAGGATCGCCACCCGGAGCGCGGATTGGGTCTCGGCGAGGAGTTCCAGCCCTTGAGCCAGGAGGTTTCGACGGAGCCGGGGGGTGTCCAGCAGCCTGAGGACCAAGATCACGGCCTCGGCCATGACCTCGAAGCACTCGGCGAGCGACTCCATCAGGCCGAGGTCTTCCGGCGGCCGGAAGTTGGCGGTGTTGGTCCAGAGGAAGCAGCCGGGGATGGCGCCCGCCTTCTCGATCACCTCGCGGTCCCTGGGGGCGACCTCGGTCCGGAAGTCGACCCCCTCGGCGATCTTTTGCGACCGGGTCGCGGCCCATCGGGCGCCTTCAGCCTTCATCAAGCATCGGGTCACCACCTCCTGCAAGCCGGATTCGTCGCCCGAGTCGGCCCCGGCCACGTCGAACCGAGCTTCCACCTCGCGGGGCCGGCTCTGCCCCAAGGTCAGCTCCCCCAGGGGGAAGCTTCGCCCGTCGGAACCGAAAACTTCCGTGCGAGTCGGCTCGTCTTCGACTTCAACCTGGATCGGAGCCGGAACCGGAACCGGAACCGGTTTGGCCAGATCCGCCTGGGGCCTGGTCGCCGGTTCTTCATCAACCCGCCCCGGCCCCGTGGCCAGGAGCACCGCCTCGGCCAGCGCCCGGACTTCGCCCCGAACGTGGTCGTCCTGCAAGGCCAACATGGCCAGCAGTCGACGGGTCAACGCGATCAACGCCTGCTCAAGTTCTATAGCCATCGTCCGCTCTCGATCTGACTCAACGATCCCGAGTCGGCGGGGGGACGCGGGCTTCCACTCCCGATGGCTGGGGGCGGAGGCCGACAACTCGACCTCACCAAGTTATTCGAACAAAAGTATACTGAATTGGACTACCATCGCCGGATTAAGTATCTTCCCCACTTCAAGCCGGGACCGCAAGGGGCATTGCAACGGTTCGCGGGGCGATTGGGTGCGACTTTATTTTTTGGCGGTTTAAGCCATTGGCCTGAGAAACGGGGCTGCCCCCCAGCAGGTGGCCGTGGGTTTTTCCTCAAAACCCGGTCGAACCACCAAAAAATAAAGTCACACCCGGGCGATTTCAGCCTGGGGACGATCAGATCACGTAGTTCTCGACGAAATCCCGATTCGGCCCGTGGAAGACCTTGAAGTCTTTGGGCACGACGAAGATATCTTCGCCTTCGATGAGGCGGAGTTGCCGGCCTCGTTCTCGGGTCATCTGGACCAGGAGGTTCGTGCCGTCGAGGAGGGTGAGGTCGAGGCGAACCAGGCCCCCCAGCGGCGTGGACCGGCGGACCTTGGCGAGCCAGGCGGGGCGGCCGTCGCTCTGCCGGGTCACTTCGAGGTCGTGGGGGCGGACGTAGACGAGGACCGGGCCGTTAGGACTGGGGAGGTCCAGGGGCAGGGGGGCCTCGTCGAGCAAGGTTTCCATCCCGAGGACGGTCTCGACCGGGAGGATGTTCACCGCGCCCAAGAACTCGGTCACGAATGGGGATTTCGGGTTCTCGTACAAGGTTTGCGGCGGCCCCATCTGCTCGATCTTTCCTTTATTCAAGACGACGATCTGGTCGGACACCTCGAAGGCTTCTTGCTGGTCGTGGGTGACAAACAGGCTGGTGACGTGGACCTCGTCGTGGAGCTTGCGGAGCCAGGTCCGCAGCTCGTCCCGGACCCGGGAATCGAGCGCCCCGAACGGCTCGTCGAGGAGCAAGACCTTGGGCCGGGGGGCCAACGCCCGGGCGAGCGCCACCCGTTGCCGCTGCCCCCCCGAAAGCTGCGATGGATACCGACCGGCATAGCCGGAAAGCTGGACGAGGTCGAGGAGTTCGGCGACTCGACGGGCGATCTCGGCTTTGGGGATCTTCTGGACTTCGAGGCCAAAGGCGATATTCTGGCGGATCGTCATGTGCCGGAACAAGGCGTAGTGCTGGAACACGAACCCGACCCCCCGGCGCTGGACGGGGAGGTTCGTGGCATCCTCGCCGGTCAGCGTGACCTCACCGGAGTCCGCCGGCTCCAGGCCCGCGATGATCCGCAAGATCGTGCTCTTGCCCGACCCCGAAGGCCCGAGCAAGGCCACCAACTCCCCCTCGGGGACCTCGAACGAGACATCGTCGACCGCCTGGAACATCCCGAACCGCTTCGACAACCCGCGAACCATGATCCCCACTGATAACCCCCTTAAATCAATATTTAGCCACGGATGGAACACGGATAAAACAACAAAGAATTTTCTGATCCGTGTTCCATCCGTGGCTAAATATTGATTTCTTATTCGCCCGAGCCGGTTTCTTGGTGTTCGACGCGCTTCCTCAAAAGTTCCATCCCGATCAGGAGGACGAACGAGACCCCGGCCAGGGCGACGCTCGCGGCGTAGGCGCCTTCGGGGTGGAATCCTTCGATCGTCTCATGGATGTAGAGGGTCGCGGTCTGGGTCCGGCCCAGGATGTTGCCCGAGACGACCAGGAGCGCCCCGAACTCGCCCAGGGACCGGGCCACGGTCAAGGTCACGCCATAGGCCAGGCCCCAGCGGATCGACGGCAGCGTGACCTGCCAGAACGTCCGCCAACGCCCCGCGCCCAGGGTCCGGGCGACCTCCTCCTGATCGACGCCGAACTCGCGGAGGACCGGCACGACCTCGCGGACCACGAACGGGATGGTCACGAACAGCGTCGCCAGGACCATCCCCGGCCAGGCGTAGACCACCCGGAATCCCACCGACTCCAGCGTTCGACCGACCCAGCCATTCGGCCCATAAACAAGCACGAGCATCAAGCCCGCGATGATCGGCGACACCGCGAACGGCAAATCCACCAGCCCATCCGCCAAGGCCCGGCCCCAGAACCGTTGCCGGACCAGGACCATCGCGAACCCGAGGCCGAACAAGGTGTTGACCACCGTGGCCAGCGCGGTGATCCCCAGTGTCAAAATGAACGAACGTTGTGCGTCGGGCGAAAGCAGAGCGTCCCAAAATGGCCGAAAGCCGCCTTCGAGGGCTTTCTTCGCCAGCGCGAGCGTCGGGACAAGGATCAAGACGGCGAACCAGCCGACCACGACGGCGATCAGGAACGTCCGGCCCGAGATCCATTTGAAATCGCGTGGTTGCTGATTTGTCACGACTTCCGGGTCCGCTGGAGCAAGTTGAGCGCGATCAAGATCCCCAAGGACGACATCAGGAGGACCGCCGAGACGGCCATTGCTCCGAGGCGGTTGCCGCTCTCGATCTCGCCGAAGACGTACATCGGCCCGGTCTTGGTTTCGAGGGGTCGGTTGCCCGCGACCATGATCACGCTGCCGAACTCGCCCAAGGCCCGGCTGAAGGCCAGCGCGGTCCCGGTCAGGATCGAGGGGTAGAGCGTCGGGAAGGTGACCCGTCGGAACGTCATCCAGGGGGAAGCCCCCAGGGTCGCGGCGGCCTCCTCTTCGCCCCGGTCCACCTCCAGGAGCACCGGCTGGACACTTCGGATCACGAACGGGTAGGTCACGAACAGGAGCGCCAGGACGATCCCCGGCTGCTGGTAGATCACCCCCAGTCCGTATCGGCCCAGGATCGTCCCCAGCGTGCTCGAAGGCCCGTAGAGCGCGACGAGCATCAAGCCGGTGACGACCGTGGGCACGGCGAACGGGAGGTCGATCAGGGCGTTCATGATCCCTTTGCCCAGAAATTCGTAGCGGACCAAGACCCAGGCGGTCGCCGTCCCCATCACGGCGTTGATCCCGACCATGACCAAGGCGGTGGCGAACGTCAACCGGAGGGCGTGCCAGGCGAACGGGTCGATGATGGCCTTGCCGAACGCGGCGAATCCCTGGTCGGAGGCTTGCGTCCCCAGCGCCACGACCGGCAAAACGACCATGACGCCGAGATAAGCCAGCGTCGAGGCCCTGAGCAGCAGGCCGGGCGTAAATTCGCCGAATCGAGGGGTGTTCACGGGCGTGACCCCGCCTTCTTCGAGGTGGCCGCAACGCGGTCGCGGTCGGTGAAGATCGACGACCAGACCCCTCCCGCGTCGAAGACCGTCTTCTTGACCACCGGCCAGCCGCCGAGGTCGCGGATCGTGAACAGCCGAGGGGGGAGCGGGGGCATCGAGGCGACGGTCAAGCTCGGGTTGATCGGTCGGAACCCGAAGTCGACCAGGATGGTTTGCGCCTCGTCGGATCGCAAGAAGGCGAAGAACGCCTCGGCGACTTCTCGGTTGTTGTGGCGGACGACCGACGCCTCGACGATGGCGGCGGGGCTTTCGATCAGGAGGGTGGTGGCGGGGGTGACGTAGGGGATCGGCTTGATCCCGAACTTCTTGCGCAGGAGCAGTTCGTTTTCGTATGTGACCACCGCGTCGCCGGTCCCTCGCTCGAAGGTGGCCAGGCTTTGCCGACCCGAGCTATCCATGTTGACGACGTTGCGCTGGACTTGCGCCAAGAGGTCGCGGGCGGCGTCGGGGTTGGGCGAAGTTCGCTCGGGTTGATCCCAGCCCAGCAAGCCGGCGCCCCAGATGGCCCCGATGTTCCATCGGGCGCCGCCGGACGTCTTGGGGTCGGGGTAGAGCACCCCGACGCCGGGGCGGGCAAGGTCGCCCCAGTCGGTGATCGCCTTGGGGTTGCCGTCTCGGTGCCCGATGACGACCACGCTTCGGGTCACCATCCCCTTCGACGGTCCCGAATTCCAATCCTTCCGGATGACTCCCGCCTTGACCAGGAGGTCCATATCCCCTTCGAGCGACAGAACCGCAATATCCGCATCGAACCCCGAAGCGATCGCCCGAGCCTGGGCGCCCGAGCCGTTGTAGGACTCCTCGAAGCGAACTTCACGCCCAGTTTGCCGCCTCCAGCGCCCGGAGAACGCGGGGATCAACCCCTCGTGGAACGCTTCGCGGACGACCGAGTACGCCCCCAGGGTCAAGACGTCGGTCGGTGCTGTTGATGACGAACCCTCCATCGACCCACACCCGGGCGAGAGGACCATAATGGCCCATCCAATCGCCAGGCTGAGGGTCGTCGAGGCGGGTCGTCGCATCGTTCTCGTTTGGTGAAAGGAAGTCTTATCCGTGTCTGGTCCGTGTTCTATCCGTGGCCAAACTTGGTTTGCGACTTGGCGATCCGCCTCAGATCATCCAGTCGCCGACATAGTCTTTCTTCCGCTCGCGGTTTTCGACGAGCAGGTCGGCGAAGGTGGTCCGGTCGACCACGTTGGAGATCGACTGGCGGACCCGGCCCCAGAACCCGAAGAAGTGGCAGTGGCCGTGGAACTCGCACTCCTTGGGTCGAGACTGGCTGACGCAATCGACCGGGGCGATCGGTCCATCGACATACCGCATCACCTCGCCGATCGTGATCGCCTCGGCGGCTTTGGCCAGGAAGTACCCCCCCTCGGCCCCCCGACGACTCCGGACGAACCCGCCCCCCTTGAGCTGGCCCAAGATCACCTCCAGGAACCGAACCGGGATCTGCTCCCGCTCGGCGATGTCGGCGATCTTGAGCGGTTCGGGGCTGTCATGCTCGGCCAACGCATAGATCGCCCGCAACGCATAATAGCACTTCGACGAAACAGCCATCGGCGAGGCCCCGGTCCCAGCCGTCGAAGCGAATCATTTCCATTTCGACGGGATAAGTCAAGATAGCGTCCGAAGGTGCGGAAGTCCATTGATCAAAGCTAGATTGATCCCACTGTGAGCGATCCAGGATTCAACCGATCCAATTTTAAGTGCGCGATGAAGAACTTTCTCCCAATCACGCTACGACGACTCGCCTTTGTCTTCTAGCTCCAAGGACCAACTCAAGGAGCGACCCCCGATCCGATACGCGGTTGGCTGGCCGACTCGTCCGAGCCAGATATCGGCGAGCGGTCGTCGGCCCCTCAGAAGCATTGTGGCCGTGTAGTCGTCTTCATGAACCTCGTAGTCTGCACTATCGACATCAACGGCGACGAACTTGCCTTCGTCCTCGAGTCCAAGCCTCGGTTCAATTCGATGCTTGATGATCTCGGTCCCAAGGCGTTCGAGTTCCGCCCGAGGCCGTCGTGATTCGGCGGCGGACATAGCATTCCCCAGGTAATTGGATATAGGGGTAAGGGCATCAATCTCGGAGTGACCGGTCGGTTCCCATTCTCGAATTGAGTGATGAGTTGACCAGCTTAAACTCATTTCGACTCATCCATCCACCGATTCCATTTCAGTAGACCTGGTCGTGCGTACCTATCGTCATCAAAAGAATCGCTTCCTGCCCTTCGTGTTGGGCGTACTCAAACACAATCCGAAAGTCGTACCCTGCACTACATGCCCAGCATCCGGCAAGGGTGCCCCTCAACTTGTGGGTTCGCAACGACGAATGCGTGGAGTCGGTCGCCAACTGCTCCAACGTCGATTCCAGCGACGACGCCACTGCCGGTCGTGACTTCACCCAAATTTTGAGGTCGCGCGCGAACGCCGGTGAGCGGATCAGGAGGCGAGTCAAGACATCGCCTCACGAATCAACTCGGCCGCCGTCATCACCTGACATTCACCTGCGGCGAACTCTCGCCGAGACTCTTCCACCGCGATCGTGACCCGTTGTCGGCCATTCTCGGCCAGTCGACGATTCAAGATGCTGACCAACTCCACCTGAGCTTCCGGGTCGAGTTGCTCGGCCGCGTCCAGGATGTCGGCGAAGGCGATCGGTTGACTCATGACGATCTCCAAGTGGGTTGGAAGGGCACGAGATGCTCAGGCCGAAAGTGGAGTCATCCTGGTTTGGAAGCATCGGCTGAATGCTTGAAAACTTCGGCACCCTGGGACCCGACAGTCTGCCCGCCTCGCGATCACCAGGGAGGGATCGCGGAGCATCGAGGCCGACCATCACTTGCCCGACGTGCGTTCACACTACGTCCCATTGACCATCAAGCCCGGTATACAAGACTGCCTCGGGTCCAGGATAATCCGATTGCAAGAGCGAGAAGAACAGCCTGCTGTTATCGACGAAGGTGAGTTCGATGAACTCATCGGGACGAACATCCGTCCCTTGAACGACTTTGCCGATCTGGCCACAAACGAGGTTGCGAAATTGGTCATCGCCGCTCGCCGCTCGACCCTTTTCGGACAGGACCGTCACCGGCGTCCAGACGTTGAAGTATGGGCCGTCAAATTGAAATTGGTAGTAATCGGACACAAAAGTGACGGCGCCGAGTTTCTCGCCGACAATCTGCTGGATCAAGTCTCGCATCTGGTCATGTTCTTTCGCCGCTTAGATCTTTACTCCCCGCCCGAAGTCTCGCGGCGGTAGACGCCGGGGCCGTCGTCGGTTTCGTCGAGGATCTCGATGATCGGCTCGGGGTCTCGGAGCCCCTTGGGTTGGTAGGACAAGAGCCCCCGGCGCTCGGCGCAGGCGAGGCAAAGGCGTTCCTCGTTGTTGTGGAGGAAGACCTCGCCGTCGAGGAGTCGGTGGTAAAAGTCCTGGCCGGGGTTCATCGCGTAGCAGAACTCGCGGGTGCTCCCGACCTTGAGCTGGACCCTCCAGCCGGGTTCGTGCAGGAACAGGCGGTGGGCGGTCGGCTTTTCCGATCCGAAGGTCCTCATCGTCGCTCGCCCTTTCCGGTCGCGGTGGGGGTTGGAGTGGGGATCGACTGGGTTTTTCCCGGCTTCCGGGCGGCGGGCGGGGGCGTGATCCCGCAAACCTCGTCGGTGCAGGGGACGTCGCGGTTGCGGCTCGACGCCACTCGATCGTACACCTTCCGGCCGATGGGGGGAACACCCGGGATGTATCGCGTCAGCGACATCGGCCAGAACATCGGCGTCCAACCCAGGACCGTCATCACGGCGTCGTATCCCTTTTCGACCTTGCCATCGCTCCGGACCAGGTGCATCGACTCCATGCACTCCTCCTTGGTCAAGCTCGGGTGGATCGAGGCGACGTCGACCGCGTTGAGGTCGACCGGGTCGAGGACGCGGTCGGGGTCGCCCGCCGTCAGGAACGCCATCGAGGCCCGGCACTTGGGGCAACCGCCGTCGTAGAGGATCTGGCCGCTCGGCTGGTTGAAGCCACTCACCAGGCTCCTGAGCCAAGGCCCCGATGCGAACGCGAGGTTGCCCGCCAGCATCGCCAGGCTGAACTCGAATAGCCCGAGCGTCAGGCCGATCGCCGCGTGCATGATCAGGACGGCCGCGACCCACAAGGGGCGGATCGGCTTGACCCAGATCATCACCGGGTAGGCGGTTTCCAGGAAAAGCGCGGCGTGCGTCATCGCATTCAAGAGCCAAGGGTAGGCGGCGAGCCAGGTGAGGTCGAACAGGCGGAATTCGCCGGCGGCCAAGGTCCCCCAGATCGCGGTCCCGTTCCACCAGGCTTGCCCTTGGAACTTGCTCAGGCCCGAGATCGCATAGATGACGACCAGGTGGCACTGGATCAACCGCAAGCCGATGTTGGCCGAGACCGAAGCCGAGGGGACCCCCGAAGGCGCGACCCACCGCCCGTCTTGGCGACGCTTGGCGACTTCCCGGCGGTTTCGAAGGAACCGAGCGATGTAGCGGTCCAATGACACCGCCTGGCCGCTCGCCCCGGACACCGCGAGATAGAACGCCCAGGTCGTGACGATGTCGTCGAAACCATACACGCTGATCGGCGACCGGACCGCCGTCGAGACCGCGATGATCCAGGCGAGGACCGCCGTGACCCGGCTGAACAAGCCCAGCGTGAACGCCGCCAGGATCACCAGGCAAGCGATCCAAACGGGTCGGAGCATCGCGTCGGGGACGGAGAACCAGAACGACCACGAGGTCGGGGCTCGCTCGTGGCGGAACATCTGGACGACTTCGAGGTTGGCCCAGCCGGTCCGTCCGAGGTAGCCCAAGAGGTCGAAACCGTAGATCAGCAGGCTCCAGAAGAGGAGGGCGCCGACGAGGACGCGGACCAGGCCCAGAGGGGTCGGGTCGGCAGGCGTGAAGACGAACCGGTTCCACCCCGAAGCCACCGAGCCGGCCAGGTTGGCGGGAAGCGTCGCGATTCCGTTCAAGAAGCGTCGCAAGGGAAGACTCCGATCCGCTCGGGCGTGGTGTAGAACTCGTCGGCGTCGAGGTCGACCGGCTTGGACCCCGGCTCGGGGTGGGCAAGCTCTTCGCGGACCCGGTCGAGGGGCGGGACCAGGTGCAACTGGTCCCGGAGCGTGACGGAGGAACAACCCGGGTGCGTCCGCCCTAGGTGGGCGGCGAACGCCTGCGCCCATCGACTTTTGGACCCATCACCGGCGAACCGGCGGGCTTCCTCGACGTCGGCCATCAGCCAGTTGGCCAGGTTCAGCTCGCGCTGGTAGAGCATCCGGGGCCAGGTGCTCCGGTCGGGGAAGCGGACGACCTGCTCGGGCCGACCGTCCCGGAACGCCAGTGTGGCCGTGACCACGGGCGTCGGCGGCGGCTCGGGGCTGTAGTAGCGGTACGAGTAGCCCTGGCGGATCAGGCCGTGGTACGGCTCGAAGATTGAGTCGAAGGCGCGTTCGAGGTCGGAGGCCGGTTGCGCCGACCAGACCCCCGACACGATCGCCCCGGCGTGGAACAAAATCAGGGCGGTGACCACCCGCCGAGCCCAGGGGGGCCACTCGGGGCTTGGGGCCGCCGAAGGAGGATCACCGGGAAGCGGTTTGCCGACAATCATCGAGGCCGACCCTTTCGGGCGGTTCCACGCCCAACCAAGAACCTCTCCGGTCAACCCGGGCGATCCAAGGCATGATCAACCCCACGCCAGCTTATTAATCTTATCGGTCAATACCGGTTTGGGCCAGTCGAACCGCATAGAAGCAAGTTTTCAACCAGGAGTTTCAATCGCAAATCGCCCCAACGACAATTCCTACCCAAATCTCCCAAGTTACTTGCAAGTTCCTCAACGGCGGAATAGAATCTGCGGTAACTGAACAAGCCAAAGCGATCAGAGAAAATCTGCGGGATTGGTTGATCAGGGGGAATTGCATTGACCTTGCGGGGCGTGTTATTCTCGGTCGCCGACCCGTGCGGGCGTCGGCGAACCACCTGATTTTGATCGAAATCACTCCAAGCTCCGACTCACCAAGACCACGCAACATTCCAGGGAGAAGCTGCAATGCAAGGCACCGTCGTTATGCTTTTGGCCCTGTCCGGCCTGGGCTGTCACCACAAGAAGTGCGAGCCGGCTTACGTTTCGAGCTGCTATAGCTCGTGCTATTCGAGCGGCTACTCGTCTTCTTCCTGCTACTCGTCGGGCTATTCGGGCATGCAGTCGTCCTGCTACTCGTCGGGCTATTCGGGCATGCAGTCGTCGGGCTATTCGGGCATGCAGTCGTCCTGCTACTCGTCGGGCTATTCGGGCATGCAGTCGTCCTGCTACTCGAGCGGCTACGAATCGTCGTGCTACTCGTCCTCGTCGTGCTACTCGGGTTCGAGCTGCTACTCGGGTTCGAGCTGCTACAGCGGCAGGAAGCACCGTCACGGGCTGTTCGGCCACAAGCGGAACCGCTGCGGTGGCTGCTATGAGGCGGCCCCAGTCGCCGCTTCGAGCTACGACGTTTGCTCGACGGGCTATGGTGCCATGCCTGTTTACGGGACCTACACCCCGGTCTACGAAGGCTATGCCTCGGGCCAGATGGGTTCGAGCCAGTACTCGACGCCGCAAGGCTCTTACTCGGCCCCGGTTTCCGCGCCCGCGCCGGCGATGACCACCGAGCCCTCCACGCCCGCCCCGGCGGCTCCCGCCCCCGGCAGCAGCCCGCCCCCGCCGCCCGCCCCGGCTCCCTCGACCGGTCTTTGATCGTGTCGGAGGCCGACTGATCTTCGTTGAGATCCTGAAAAAGCCCTCCGGCGTCGATGCGTCGCGAGGGCTTTCCGCGTCGACCCCTGCGGTTCGAAGATGACAGTTGCCTTTTGCCAAGGGCCGAGATCGCTTATAATTCTGGCGGGCGGATTCGGAAGGCTCCGGTCTTTCAATAATCGAGGAACGACGAACGGCCCCTCCAGGATCAACCCGCTTCGCGCCCTCAATCACCAGGGAGGCTGCCCGCGCGATGGACTCCGATTCATCTCCAGCGTTTCGCCCGGCCGAAAAGCTGGATTCCGATGCCGCCGCCAATGCCATCGAGGGCGACGCCGCCATGGACCCTTTTCCGCCGAGCAATGACTCGGAACGGCTCGACTGGTTGTTCCAAAACCTGGGAGCGGCGATGTGCCGGAGGCTGGGGCTTTATCGAGTCCCCCCCGACCTGGTGCTCTCGGTCGTCATCCCGGTTTACAACGAGAAGAACACGATCCGCGAGATCTTGCGACAGGTCCGCGCCGTGCCCGTGGCCAAGCAGATCATCCTGGTCGACGACTGCTCGAAGGACGGGACTCGCGACATCCTCCACGACCTCCAGCAAACCGAGCCCGACCTGACGATCGTCTTCCACGACAAGAATCAAGGCAAAGGCGCCGCCCTCCGGACCGGTTTTCATCACGCCCGGGGGAACGTCGTCATCGTCCAGGACGCCGACCTCGAATACGACCCGGCGCAGTACCTTCAGCTCCTCCAGCCGATCATCGAAGGCAAGGCCGACGTCGTCTACGGATCAAGGTTCATCGGCGAGTCGCACCGGGTGCTCCACTTCTGGCACTCGCAAGGCAACCGCCTGCTCACCTTGCTGTCGAACTTCTTCACCGACCTCAACCTCACCGACATGGAAGTCTGCTACAAGGTCTTCCGCCGCGAGGTCATTCAAGGCATCACCCTGAAAAGCAACCGCTTCGGCTTCGAACCCGAGGTCACCGCCAAGATGGCCCGCTTCGAGGTCCCCGCCATCGAAGGCCGCCCCGCGCGCCGTTGCCGAATCTACGAGATCCCCGTCAGCTACAACGGCCGAGACTATCGAGAAGGCAAGAAGATCGGCTGGAAAGACGGCGTCCAGGCCCTCTACTGCATCGTCCGCTACGCCTTCGGCGATTGATGCGGCCGGTGAGTCCAATCGACGAGCGGGCTGGTTCGAGGTTAGGCGCTCAAATTTATTTACTTTGATGCATATGAGCCAAAATCGAAGCGATCGTCTGGTTTATGAACCGCTCGGCGTTGAGCACGTCCTGCCGCTATATGACTCGCTGGCGGATGCGAGAGTTTACGCACACATCGGCGGCATAATGCCCACGAGCGAGGCCCTCACCTTGGAGTTCGCTCGCCGCGCGGCGGGGCCGCCGCCGAACCGACCCGATGAGCGGTGGGTCAACCTGGCTGTCGCACTCGCCACGGCCGCCCCAACGACCGTCTACATCGGGCGGCTCGAGGCTACCCTCCACGACACATGGGGCGAGGTCGCTTACCTTTTCGGCCCTACCTATTGGGGTCGGGGCTACGCGACCGAGGCCATGACGTGGTTCCACAATATGCTTGCGTCCCTGGACATCCAGGAGCTTTGCGCCGCAGTGGCACCGTCCGACGTGCGATCGCTCGCACTTCTCCGCCGCTTGGGATATCGAGAGATCCCAGCCGGAAACGACCGAGTGCTGGGCTCTTGCGGCCCTGGTGACATATGCCTACGTCGCGAACTCAAATAAAACAGCCGGACAAACGGCTCGGAGGAAAGGCGCTTCATGGCGACGCCAATTGACGAACAATCGATTATGAACTCGCTACGGTTAGTCCCTAGGAGTGCTGGGGCGAAGTCTTGGACTTCGTCGATGCGCTCCATAGCGCCGAGCTGGCGATCCGGACCGGGGCGGACCTGAGTCGGTCGGGACTGATCGGGTCGTGGGCCGACCGGGCAGACGGCCTGGATTTCGCCCGCTGGTTGCGACGTCAAGACGAGACGCGCCGAAGGGCGGTTCGGCACCCTTCCGTCGATCATGACCACGTTGTATGATCTCCCCGCATGAAAGTCAGCGAAGTCCTGCGGCTCCTTCGCGAAGACGGCTGGTTCCCTATGGTCACTCGCGGGAGCCATCGTCAGTTCAAGCACCCGGCCAAGCCGGGTCGAGTCACCGTCGCGGCCAAGATAAGCGAAGACGTCTCGCCCGGCACTCTGAGTAGCATCCTCAAGCAGGCCGGTTTGAAGCCGTGAATCCGCCATGAAGCGATACGCCATTGTCCTTGAAAAGGCGGGGTCGAACTATTCGGCCTACGTCCCCGACTTGCCCGGTTGCGTCGCCACGGGAGCGACGCTCCGGGAGGCGGAGCAACTCCTCCGCGAGGCGATCGAACTCCATATTGAGGGCATGCGCGAGGATGGGCAGCCGATCCCCGAACCGTCGAGCCGGGTCGAATACGTCGAGGTCGATGCTTGAATCTTTGGCGAACCTCGCGAACTAACGCCTTTGGGCGTCCGTTTTCGTCGACGAGGAAGACAGCCGGGAGTTCGCTCGCGGGTTGCGATGGCAGGCCGAGACGTGGTAGAAGGCGAATGACACCGCTCCATTCATGACGTTAGAGGGGTTCGCCATGATGATTTTCACTCGAATCACCCACGATCCGGCCATCATGGGCGGCAAACCCTGCATCCGGGGGATGCGTGTGACGGTCGGGATGGTCCTGGGGTTGCTCGCATCGGGCGAGTCGCGCGAGCGGATCTTGCAAGCCTATCCTTACTTGGAATCGGCGGACATCGACGAGTCGCTGGCCTATGCGGCGTGGCGGATGCAGGAGCGTGAGGAAGCGCTTTCGGTCGGATGACCATCTCCGTTTTGATCGACATGAACTTATCGGCGGATTGGGTACCGCTGCTCCGAAGTGCCGGTTATGGGGCGGCCCACTGGTCAACCGTGGGTGATCCGCGCGCGACCGACGCGACGATCATGGCTTGGGCTGCGGCGTCTGGAGACGTCGTCCTGACTCAAGACCTGGATTTTGGAACGATTTTGGCACTCACTCAAGCTCGGGGGCCGAGCGTTGTTCAGATCCGATCCCAAAACCTTCTACCGGATCGGATCGGTTCACTCGTTCTCTCGGTGCTCAGTCGGTACGAGTCGGAGTTGTCGGCTGGTGCATTGGTTGTCGTCGAAGGGTCGAGAAGTCGAGTGCGGGTGCTGCCATTGTAAGATGATGAGACCGAACCGGTCGCCGCGATCAATCTCGGACGTGGGGCACCCTGGAATCTCGCCCGGGTTTGGACCACACTGAGTCCATCGAGCTTGATCGTCGTCGGCCTCCAAGGACCCAACCCATGCTTCGCCCGCGCCGCCTCGTCCGTTTCCTGATCGTTTTCGGCTTGATCGCTCATTCGGCCTCGGCGCAGGACGCCGCCCCGCAGCGGTCGGCCCGGCGCGACCCTCCGGGGACTTACATGGGGCGGCCGATCGCCGCCGTGATGGGTTATCAGGGGGCCGACTGGTTGTTCCGCGACACCCGAGAGGCCGAGGAGCAGCCCGAGGCGATGCTCGAAGCCCTCAAGATCAAGCCGGGGGCGACCGTGGCCGACATCGGCGCGGGGGCGGGGTACACGAGTTTGAGGCTGGCCCGGAGGGTCGGCCCCAACGGCACGGTTCTGGCCACCGACGTCCAGCCGCAGATGCTCAGCATGCTCCGGGACAACGCCAAGACCGCCGGGGTCAAGAACATCAAGCCGATCCGGGCGACGCAGGCCGACGTCAAGCTGCCCGAATCGGCTGTGGACCTCGCCTTGATGGTCGACGTCTACCACGAAGCGTCGAACCCCGAAGCCCTCCTGGTCGGGATCAAGAAGGCCCTCAAGCCGGGCGGGCGGCTGGTCTTGGTCGAGTTCCGGGGGGAAGACCCCGAGGTCCCGATCAAGCCCGAGCACAAAATGACTCTGGCCCAGGTCCGCAAGGAACTCGAACCCCAGGGATTTCGGTTTGTGGAAAGCTTGGAGTTTCTCCCCTGGCAACATATCATCGTGTTCGAGAAGCCGACGGAACCCGCGAAGGCCGGCTGACATGACGTAAACGAGAGTGGCCGAAGCAGTTCGCAAGCCCGATCGGCTTTCGCGCCGGATCAACTCGCGTTGACAACAACTGGAGCACCCATGCGTCGGAAAACTCTCCTATCCTCCTGCTGCGCGGTGGTTTTCGGGTGGGTGGCGGCCCAGGCCGCCGACCTCAAGCCGTTCCGCCCGCCGGCAACCCCGCTGGTCGCTTGCGACCCTTATTTCAGCGTCTGGTCGAACGGCGACAAACTGACCGATTCCTCGACCCGGCACTGGACGGGGCGACCGCAACCGCTCGTCAGCCTGATCCGGGTCGACGGCAAGCCGTTCCGCCTCATGGGTGACAACCCGGGTGCCGTGCCGCCGCTCCCGCAGGTCGGCTTGAAGGTGTTGCCGACCCGGACGATCTACGACTTCGAGGACCCCTCCGTCCACGTCACGCTCACCTTCCTGACCCCGTCGTTGGCCGACGACCTTGACCTTTTTTCCAGGCCGGTGACGTACCTGACCTGGGACGTCCGATCGGTCGACGGCAAGCCTCACGACGCTTCGGTGTTCTTCTCGGCGAGCGCCGCCCTGGCGGTCGACTCGGTCGACCAGAAGGTCGGGTGGTCTCGGCCCGAGGTCGCGGGCCTGGACGTGCTCCGGGTCGGTTCCGAGGATCAAGCCGTGTTGCGCCGGAAGGGGGACGACCTCCGGATCGATTGGGGTTACGCTTACGTCGCCGCCGCCAAGGGGGAAGCGCAGGCTGCGGTCGGCTCGGATCGAACCATGACCGAGGCGTTCGTCGCCGATGGCAAGTTCGCCATGAAAGATGACCCTCGCCAGCCTCGTGCCGCCAGCGACGAAAACCCCGCGCTCGCCTTCGCGTTCGACCTCGGCAAAGTCTCCGACACGCCGGTGTCTCGCCGGTTGATGATGGCCTATGATGATGAGTTCTCGATCACCTACTTCCGGAAGAACCTCCGCCCCTACTGGCGACGCTCTGGGGCCGACGCCGCCAAGTTGTTGACCATGAGCGCGGCGGAGTATGACCCGATCCTCGCGCGTTGCCGGGCGTTCGACGCCGAGTTGATGGCCGACCTGACCAAGGCGGGCGGGGCCAAATACGCCCAGCTTGCCGCGTTGGCCTACCGCCAGGCGATGGCGGCCCACAAGCTGGTCGCCGACTCCGCCGGTCAGCCCTTGCTGTTCTCCAAGGAGAACTTCAGCAACGGCTGCATCGCCACGGTCGACGTGACCTACCCGGGCGACCCGATCTTCTTGCTGTTAAGCCCAACCTTGGCCAAGGCGACGATCGCGTCGGTCCTGGCCTATTCGGCGTCGGACCGCTGGAGATTCCCGTTCGCCCCGCACGACCTCGGGACCTACCCGATGGCCAATGGCCAGGTCTACGGCGGGGGCGAGCGGACCGAGGAGAACCAGATGCCGGTCGAGGAGACCGGGAACGTCTTGCTCCTCCTGGGGGCGATCGCCCGGGTCGAAGGCAACGCCGACTTCGCCTCGAAGTTCTGGCCGCAGCTCCAGAAGTGGGCCAAGTACCTTGAGGAAAAGGGCTTCGACCCCGAGAACCAGCTCTGCACCGACGACTTCGCCGGCCACCTGGCGCATAACGTCAACCTGTCGGCCAAGGCGATCCTGGCGATCGCGGCTTATGGCCTGTTGTGCGAGTACCGGGGCGAGAAGGCCGAGGCCGCCCGCTACCACGCGATGGCCGTCGACCTCGCCAAGCGATGGGTCGCCGAGGGGACCGAAGGGGACCACACCAGGCTCGCCTTCGACCAGCCGAACACCTGGAGCCAGAAATACAACCTGGTCTGGGACAAGCTGCTCAAGCTCAACGTCTTCCCCGCTTCGGTGATCGAGACGGAGGTCGCCTTCTACCTCAAGCACCAGGACAAGTACGGCGTCCCGCTCGACAACCGCAAGCCGTACGCCAAGCTCGACTGGACGGTCTGGTCCGCCACCCTGGCCACCAAGCCCGCCGACTTCGAGGCCCTGGTGTCGCCGTTGTACGACTTCCTCGACGACTCGACGGACCGAGTCCCGATGTCCGACTGGTACTACACCCGAGACGCCGAGAAGGCCGGTTTCCAGGCCCGGTCGGTGGTCGGCGGGGTGTTCATCAAGATGCTCGACGACATGACGACCTGGAAGAAGTGGGCGAGCCGCGACAAGGCGAGCGTGTCGAACTGGGCGCCGATCCCGCCGCCTCCGGTCGTCAAGGTCGTCGTCCCGACCGCCCGGGAACGGCCCAACGCCTGGATGATGACCACCGAGAAGCCGAGCAACGGGCTGGAATGGACCATGCCGTCCTACGCCGACACCGAGTGGACCAAGGCCAACGGAGGGTTCGGGAGTTCCGGGACCCCAGGGACCGGCGGTTCGCTCCGGACCGAGTGGAAGTCGTCCGACATCTGGCTCCGCCGCTCGTTCTCGATGCCGACCGGCCAGTACCCCGACCTCCAGCTCAACTGCTACCACGACGAGGATGTCGAGATCTACTTGAACGGGGTCCTCGCCGCCAAGATCCCCGGCTACAACACCGACTACGAGACCCTGCCGATCCTCCCCGCCGCCAAGGCGAGCTTGAAGCCGGGGGCGATCAACACCATCGCCGTCCACTGCCACCAGACCGGGGGCGGCCAGTACATCGACGTCGGCTTCGCCACCATCGAGGAAGGCGGGAAGTAATTCGACAGTTCATCCCCTTCGCGTTCGCGCGAAGGGGATGACATCCCATCTGGACACATCGTATCAAATTTGAGTCATCTAAACCATGGGTGTAAAAGCTGTCGTCATCACGGATGTGGTCAACTCCTCTGCCTTGTCGGATAAGGCTCGTCAAGCGTTGGACACATGTTTGAGAAATATGTTCGACAAATTTAACGACCAATACGACACACAACTGACTGGTCGGTTTGGTTATTCGCTCGGCGACGAGTTTCAGGCGGTTTTCATCTCAGCCGAGCTGACGATTCGACCTGTTTTCCTCATGCATTCGTGGCTTGCGTCCCAGTGGGAATCCAACTGGATTCGAGTTCGTTCCGCGATCGGAATTGGCCGAATTTCGGTGGAATCCTCTTGGATCTCACGAGAGCAGGACGGTCCCGCATTTTACAAAGCGAGAGAACTGATTAGGCTGATACATCAGGAGAAAAGGACCATCGGTATCTCATGCGATGGAGTTTCGCCAATCATCAAGGTTTGCAACAAAAGCTTCGACATTGGCTGCCGGTTCGTGACCTCGACTCTGGATCATTGGACGCGGGCACAGTGGGAAGTTGCTTATTGGAAATGGGAGGGCAAATCATCAAGAGAAATCGCTGAGATTCTTCAAGTTAAACCACAAAACATTTACAAAAGATTAAAAAGCGCGAAATTTGAATTGGTCGATAGCACCCTGCATTTCTTCGAAGAGATCCTTTCCGAACCAAGCTTGATCGACGCGATCCAATCGGCTAGATCCGCAGATTAGAGCCTCGCCACAGTTTCTCATCGTTAATCACCCAAAAACGGGTGACTGGAAGGGAAACACCCGATTCAGGGTGACGATTTTTGACTTTTCCCGAAGTCCCTTTTGTCTGAATGATCGGATGGGTGTTATCCTGGAGGTCTTGTGAAAAAGGTTGCAACGATCAAGTCTTTGACGATTTTGCTCATAGGCTTGGGAACGATGTTTTTCATTGACAAATTCGATTTGCAGGAGTTATTCGTAGGATCGGTGGCAAAGCAAATTTACGTCATGACAGCGGGTCTGACGATTGCGATGTTGTTTGCCAAATATATCATATTTGCAACCTTGAAGATTGCTAAAGTCCCCCAACAAACGCTGAGCCCGACGGAGCAGGCCGTTGGAGAAACGATAGGCTATGTAGAAAGGCTTCTGGCCTACTGTTTCGTGCTTGATGGTTCGGACAATGCGATAGCGATGCTGATCGCAGCCAAGGGGGTGTATCGATTGCACGAACTTGGCGCGGGGAAAAGGCCGGAGAAACAAGAAATGACCGACGAAGAGGCCGATGAAACGGACAAAAAAGCAGACGAGAAAACTTATTACATCATGGTAGGAACTTTTAGCAGCATCGCTTATGCGATCCTAGTCGGATTTTGCGTTAGATTCTTGCTGAAGTTTGTATAATTAAATGAATATTCTCGAATTCATCATGTTTAGATTCTTTCAAGATAGCTGTTTGTCATTTTTGTCGCCAAGGGCATCCTTGATGTAAAGCTCGTTAACCAGCACCAGCGTGACGGCGGTCAACGGTGTGGCCAGGATCAGACCGAAGCCCCCGACGAGGACTCCCAGCAGGACCTGGGCGAGCACCGTCAGGGCGGGGGGGATCTTGACGGCCCTTTCCTGAATCAAGGGGGAGAGCAAGTACCCTTCGGCGGACTGGACCGCGAAGTAGAACAAGGCGACATACAAGAGCTTCGACGAACCCATCGACGACGCGACCAACAGGCCGGGGATCGCCGAGGCGATGGGACCGACGTAGGGGATGAATTCGAGGAAGAAGGCCAGCAAGCCCAAGGCCAGGGCGAACTTGATCCCCAAGGCCCAGAGGCCAAGCGTGACCACGACGCCGACGATGGTCATCACCAAGAGTTGGCCCAGGAGCCAGCGTCGGAGCGTCCCGCCCAACGTGTCGACGACCTCGGCGGCTCGGGTTCGCTTGCGGATCGGGAACAGGCGGATCAACCCGGTGCGATAGGTTTCGGGATCGGAAGCGCAGTAGACGCCGATGAAGAGGATGATCACGGCGTCGACCACCCCGCCAACCGTCGACGAGAAGAAGCGGGTGAACCGGCCGAACATCTCGACGTTTCCGCTCGGCAGGGCTTGGAGATTGTTCGAGTCCAGGAGCTTTCGCCCCCACTCGTGTCCTTGGATGTTAGCCTTGAACTTCTGGGCCGACGCCACCACTTCGTTCGACAGGTCGCGGTATTGCTCGTCGAGGTTCGAGGCCATCCGGTACGCCCCGAACCCCAGCGCCCCGACCGTGACCAAGAGGATCAAGGCCAAAGCCCAACCTCGGGCGATCGGCGAGTGCCGGGCGACGAAGTCGGCCATCGCCCCGAGCAGGGTGGCGACCAGGATGCCCGCCCCGGCCAGGACGAACACCTCGGAGGCCAGGTAGAAGGTCAAGCCCAGGGTCACAAACAACGCCGCCAACCCCAGCGCGATCGCGGCCCGGACGGCGAACTCGCGGTGCCCGGCACTCCCGACGGATGAACCCACTTCGACCCCACCGCGAGCTTTCGCAGCCATCAACCGGCCTTTCCTTCGAGGATCTTGGAAAACTAACGACCGACCCCGCCCCAATCAACCGCCCGAATTCTCGATCCCGTAGCGGTTCCGGAGGTCAACGATCAGGCCGTCCATGTCCGCGGGCAAGGGGGCTTCGACCTTGACGTCGTGGCCCAAGATCGGGTGCCGGAACCCCAAGGTCTGAGCGTGGAGCGCCTGGCGATGGAACTTGGCCTTGCAGGGGGGCTGCGACCGGGGGCGGTACACCGCCTCGCCGACGACGGGGTGCCCCATCTCGGCCAGGTGAATCCGGATCTGGTGGGTCCGACCGGTTTCGAGCCAGCAGGCAACCAGGCTGGCCACCGGGCCGAACCGCTCGACGACCTGATAATGCGTGACAGCCCTTCGCCCTTCCCCTTCGTGGCGGGCCACCCCTCGGCGGAGGTCGCCCCGGTCGGTGACGAGCGCCTTGTCGATTGTGCCCGACTCGCGTCGAGGCGTCCCTTCGACCACGGCGAGGTACTGCCGCTCGATGTCGTGCTCGAAGAACAACTTCTGGAACGCCCGGGTCGCTTCGGTCGACCGCGTCAAGGCCAAGGCCCCCGACGTGTTCTTGTCGAGTCGGTGGACCACGCCGATAAACGACCGAGTCCCGTGCCGGATCTTGAGGTAGCGGGTCGCTCGGGAAATCAGAGTATCGGTTTCTTGGTCCGGGGTCGGTTGGGTCAGGAGCCCGGCGGGCTTGTCGACGATCAAGACGTGCGGATCTTCGTGCAGGATTCGGAGCCGACCGGCGACCTTGCGGACTTTGGGCCGATTCGGGAAGAAGCCGAGCCGAGGGGCCGAGGCGTCGTGCATCTCGCGGCCAGGCTCGTCGCAGACGTCGCCGTCGACCTCGATCCGACCGTTGCGGACCGCTTCCTGCGCCGCCCTCCTCGACAAGGCGAAGTGATCGGCGACCAATTTATCCAGTCGAATCGGCACGGGGATGGAACTCGTCGCGGAAGAACCAGGAAATCAAAAGCGGCGAAATTACCCTTCGGTGGCGGACCCTTGATTATAACAAGAGGCCGGACCGTTTCCCAATCGCAGGGTTCCTCGACTTCTTTGAACGCGAAGGATCGACCGATGGGCCGACTTGCAGACGACCTGGAACGGGTCAAAGGGTTCGCCCTCGAAGCCTCGAAGATCGCCCTGGCGCGGTCGAACTCGGTGACCCCCGAGGAGAAAGCCAACCTGTCCTACGTCACCGACCTCGACCGAGACCTCGAACAGCTCCTCAGGCAAAGGCTCGCCGAGGCGTTCCCCGACGACGTCCTGACCGGCGAGGAATACGCCGCGTCGGGCGGCTCGGGGCCGAGGCGGTGGTCGATCGACCCGATCGACGGGACCGGCAACCTCGTCCACGGCCTGCCGCTTTGGGCGATCAGCATCGGCCTGATCGACGACGGCGAGCCCACCTTGGGCGTGATCGCCATTCCTCCTCTGGGTGAGCTTTACTGGGCTACCAAGGGGGGAGGGGCCTGGCGCGACGGGGTTCGCATCCACGTCAAGGACGCCGACACGTTCCACACCCAGGACAACCTCTGCGTCGGGACCAACGCCCTCAGGGCGCTCGACCCCCGGACCTTGCCGGGCCGACTCCGCGACCTCGGGAGCGCCTGCTGCGAGCAAGCCTTTGTCGCCTGCGGTCGCCTGGTCGCCTGCACCTTCCTCGGCGAACACACCCACGACGTCGCCGCCGGGGCGGTGATCGCCGCCGAGGCCGGGGCCGCCTTCGCCAACATCGACGGCGAGCGGCTGACCCCCTCGGAGTTCGTCGCAAGGACCCCCGTCCCTCGCCCCACCTTCATCGCCCCCCCCGGTCGCCTCAACGCCCTGCTCGCCTCGGCCCGGATGTTTTGATCCTGGTCGAGTCTTCCGGGTGGGCTATGGGGTCTCACCCCGGCCCCACCCGTCGAGCAACCTTTTTTGCTTGCCCAACTCGTGTTGGGCCTCCACAACGATCGTCTCGCAAACGAGCTTGCAGAGGCGCTCCACCAGCGGGTCGTCGAGCCGGTAGAAGACCTGCAACCCTTCTTTCCGACGCGACACCAGCGCCGCCTCGGCCAGCATCTTCAGGTGCTTCGAGACGTTGGGCTGGTTGCGGCCGGTTTCTCCGACAACCTGGGTCACGCTCCGCTCGCCCCCCATCAGCGACCGGAGGATCGCCAGGCGGGTGGGGTCGGCCAACATCCGAAACTTTTCGGCGACCAGATCCAGGAACTCGTCGGGAATTGGAACGGACATGGCTTGACCGTATAACCAATCAGGAATATAGTTGGCCGTTAGTCCCTAGGTATTTTAACACGGGTCGACTTGAAAGGGACACAATCATGCGCAAGATGGTCAGGTTTGGTTTTTTGTTCATTGCTCTGATCCTAGCGATGCCCTGGCCGGTTTGCGCGGGAAAAACACCCGAGGACGGCCCGTTGAAGGTGGTCGTCCACGTCAACTTCCCCGAGTCGGGGACCCAGGGGGCGGGCCTGAAAAATGTGACGAACATCCTCAAGGAAGCCCCCGATACCATCGTCGAGGTTGTTTGCCACGGGGCGGGGATCGGGCTGGTCGAGAAATCTCGGACCGACCATGCCGAGGCGATCGAAACCTTGATGAAGAAGGGGGTCCGGTTCGTCGCCTGCGAAAACACGATGCGCCAGAAGTCGATCCGCAAGGAAGACCTGGTGCCGGGAGTCGGCACGGTCGGGTCGGGAGCTGTCGAGGTGATTCGCAAGCAGCGCAAGGAAGGGTATGCCTACTTCAAGCCTTGAGCTGACCTGACAACCTCTTATCCAGGGAGATCGCGGATGTTGAGCACATCGACAATCACGCCGAACGAGCTTGCCGAGTTTCGTCAAAGGGGGGAGTCGATCGACCTGATCGACGTCCGGACTCCCGCCGAGTTCCGCGAGATCCACGCCGAGGGCGCCCGGTTAGCCCCTCTGAGTACGCTCGACCCGAAGGCGGTCATGCGCGGTCGGATCGGTTCGGGTCACCACCCGCTCTACCTGATCTGCCGGTCGGGGGCTCGGAGCCGGCAAGCGGCCGAGGCTTTCCGCGAATCTAGCTTCGAAGACGTGGTCAGCGTCGAAGGAGGGACGCTGGCCTGGGAGCGGGCGGGCTTGCCGGTGGTCCGAGGCCAGAAGGCGATCTCGCTGGAACGGCAGGTCCGGATCAGCGCAGGGCTGATCGTCGTTCTCGGGACGACATTGGGGGCGTTCGCGCATCCGGGGTTCCTGGCGTTGGCGGGGTTTGTCGGGGCGGGCTTGGTATTCTCGGGAGTCACCGACACTTGCGGGATGGGCATGATCCTGGCCCGGATGCCCTGGAACCAGGTCAAAACGAAGGCCGAGGCCTTTTCCGAAGGGGCGGGGATATGAAGGTCGTGATCGTCGGCGGCGTTGCCGGGGGAGCGTCCGCCGCCGCCCGGGCCCGTCGACTCTCGGAGGATGCCGAGATCGTCTTGTTTGAGCGAGGGCCAAACGTCTCGTTCGCCAACTGCGGCCTGCCTTACCACATCGGCGGCGAGATCATCAAGCGGGATCAACTCCTCGTCGTGTCCCCTGAACGGCTTCGCGAACGGTTCAAGCTCGACGTCCGGGTCCGGTCGGTAGTCAAGGCGATCGACCGGGCTTCGAAGTCGGTCCGGGTGGTCGACCTGGCTTCGGGTCGTGAATACACCGAGACTTACGACCGGTTGATCCTCGCGCCCGGGGCAAGCCCGGTTCGCCCCGAAGTTCCCGGAATCGACCTGCCGGGAATCTTCACGCTCCGCAACCTCGGTGATATGGACCGGATCAAGGAGCGGGTCGACCGAGGCGTCGACCGGGCCATCATGGTCGGCGGCGGCTACATCGGCCTGGAGATGGTCGAGAACCTCAAGCGGCGAGGCATCGCGACGACCTTGATCCAGTCGCAGGACCAGGTGCTCGCCTCGTTCGACAAGGAGATGACGACGCCCATCGCCGAGCACCTGGCCGAGCATGGCGTCGAGGTCATCTTGAACGACTCCGCCCGGTTGTTCGCCAGGAATCGAGAGGGGCTGGAAGTCCGGCTCCGGTCGGGCCGACGCCTGCTCGCCTCGCTGGTCGTGGTGGGCGTTGGGGTCAAGCCCGAAAACGGCCTTGCCGTCGACGCCGGGTTGCCCGTCGGCCCTCGGGGCGGGATTCAAGTCAACGACCACCTCCAGACGGTCGACCCGGATGTCTACGCGGTCGGCGACGCCATCGAGGTCGAAGATTACGTCCTCGGCGGCCCAACGCAGATCCCCCTGGCCGGGCCGGCGAACCGTCAGGGCCGGATCGCCGCGAACCACATCTTCGGGGATGCGGACGCCCACTACCGAGGCACTCAGGGGACGGCGATCGTCGGAGTGTTCGGCAAGACGGCGGCCATGACCGGGGCGTCGGAGAAGGTGCTCAAGCGCCTTGGGCGACCCCACCGCAAGGCTTATATTCACGCCAACAACCACGCCGGCTACTACCCGGGCGCCCGGCCGATCACCTTGAAAATCCTCTTCGATCCCACGGATGGTCGGATTCTGGGCGCGCAGGCGGTCGGCGAGTCGGGTGTCGACAAGCGGATCGACGTCCTGGCGATGGCGATCCAGGCGAAGATGACGGTGTTCGACCTCGAAGAGGCGGAACTGGCCTACGCCCCCCAGTACGGTTCGGCCAAAGACCCGGTCAACATGGCCGGGTTCGTGGCGTCGGGCATGCTCCGGGGCGAACACCCCCAGGTCGACGTTGAGGCCATCCTCGAAGACCTGCCCAAGAGCCTTCGGTTCCTCCTCGACGTCCGGACGACCGACGAATTCGACGACGGCCACATCCCGGGCGCCGCCAACATCCCCCTGGATGAGTTGCGCCAAAGGCTCGGCGAGATCCCCCGAGGCCCCGAGGTCGCCGCCTATTGCCAGGTCGGGCAGCGGGGCTACCTGGCGACCCGCATCCTGCTCCAGGAGGGGTTTGGCGCGGTCAACGTCGGCGGAGGTTACCAGACCTACCGCCTCCACCGACCCGAGCCATTCACGACCGCTGATCGAAATCAAGAATCGTCCCGGTCAAACGCACCAGCCTGACATCCCCAAGATCGAGGAACCAACGATGCTTATGCCGCCCTGGACCGCTTGGAAATCGCGCTTCAACCTTCCGGTCGTGGTGGGGACCGTGATCGGACTCGGGGCGGGGGCTTTCCTGGCAAACGCCTCGAAGCCGACTCCAGCCCGAGCCGACGACGCCAAGGCCGCCCATTCGAGCCCTCCGGTCGAGGCCAAGGCTCCGATCCAGGAAGTGCTCCATTGCCCCCTGTCGTTCGCGGGCGTCCACCTCATGAAAGACTTGCCGGAGTATCCCCAGGTCGCCTACCACTACTGCAAGTCGGTCAACGACGACGTTTCGCAATGCATCCTCTACGATGGGACCGGGCCGGATGCTAGGTTGATCGGGGTCGAATACCTCGTCAGCGACGCGCTTTACCAGAAGATGCCGACCGAGGAGAAGATGTACTGGCACGACCACAAATATGAGGTCGACGCCGGCCTCCTGAAGAGCCTCACCCAATCCGGCGAGGACGAGAAGAAGACGATGGCGACCGTTCGATCCCTTTGGGGCAAGGTGTTCCATACCTGGGCCTCGGGAAAGTCCTACCCGAGCGGCCCCCCTCGGCTGTTCTGGTCGGTCACGGGCGAGGAGCCTTTCGTGCTCGCCCCAAACGCCAGGCTCCCGCTCGAACTGGAAGAGCGTCGAGCCAAGAATCGGTAGGGGTGACGCGGTTCAAAAGCTGGACACGGATTGGACACGGATTGGATTGGAATTTTTCTTGTCTGATCCGTGTCTCATCCGTGGCCAGGCCGACTTGATTTCAAGGTCGAGCGGCCCAGTCCCAGAAGATCCGGTGGGTGGGGTCGGCCCGGAACCTTGAGCCGGTCCGGCTTGCCTCGTATCCTTCGGTCACGATCGTCTGGTCGCCCAAGGCGAAACCGATCGCGCTGAGGGATTGCTGGTTGGCGATCTCGAACGACCGTTCGAGCCGGCCCGACGCGACGTCCACCACGGACACCAGGCCGACGTTGACCAGGGGCGCGACGTTGATCGGGAAAATCCCCGACAGCCAGCGGACCATCCGGTCGATCGGTCGGTCGTTCAGGCTGATCGACCCGGCGACCGCCAGCCTCCGACCGTCGTTGGAAAACGCCATCGTCGCTCGCCCTCGGCTGCCCAGCTTTATCGCGGGAAGCCTCAACCGCCAGGTCCCCGACGGCACATCCCAGAGTTCGACGCCTTCAAGGCGACCGACCGCCAAGGTCAGCCCATCGGGAGAAAATAAGAGGTTGAAGCAGACGGATGACCCGTCGAAACGCTTGGGCGGAATCCAGACCGATCGGAGATTCCCCGAGGCGACGTCCCGAACCTTGATCGAGGCGTCGGTGACGCTTCCTTCCACCAGGGTCTGACCGTCGGGGGCGATCGCGGTCCGGCTCTCCGAGGCCACCGCGACCACGGATCGAGGTCCGGGGCTCCAGTCCTCGGTCGACCAGCGCTCGACCCGCTCGACATTCGGGCTTGACCGCAAGGTCACCAGCAAGATCTTTCCATCCGGGGTGAAACCGAGGTGCCGCCCCTGCCCGGGACCCACCGCCAGCACGGCCAATTCGCGGCAGCCGTCGACCTTCCAGACCCGGATCACCTGGGCGGGCCTGGAGAAGTTGAAGTTTTGCAGCCGATCCCAATCCGCTATCGCCACGGTCGCCCCGTCGGGCGACACCGCGAGCGGCCCCACGTTGATAACGCCGAAGTTCGCCGCGAACTCGATCGTCGCCCCGCGTACCCCGGTCTCCACCTCGTCCAGGTGGATCACCTCGCGGGGTGGCTCGACGCGTTGCCGACCTCGCCAACCGGGGGCGAGGCCGGGCCGTCCGACCGAGGCCAGGACCAGGCCGTCGCTCGTAACCGTCATCCCCCCGTCGATCGGCCTCCGGAACAATCGAGGCAAGGTCACCGTCCGGCGGACACGCGCCGGCCCGTCGGCGACCGACCGGGCCGACCCGGCGATCCCCAGCCCCGAGATCCCGGCCAGGACCAGCAGCCCCAGCCATGACATCGGGTGCCTCATCAACCAACGCCGTCGGGACGACTCGGGGTGCATCGGGAGGTCTCGACAAGAAGACAAGAGCGGGGACGAGTCAGGGATGCGTCGAGGGAGCATTGGTTTCGTCTCGGCGAGCCGCCATCGCCCGCTCCACCTCGTCGGGGGCCGACGGGATCGAGGCGGAGAGCTTCTCGACGCCGGTCGGGGTGACGAGGTAGTCGTCCTCGATCCGGACCCCGAACCCCTCGAGCGGCAGGTACAGGCCCGGCTCGATCGTGAAGACCTGGCCCGCTTTGAGCGGCTTCGAAGCGTCGCCAACGTCGTGGACGTCCAGGCCGAGGTGATGCCCGAGGCCGTGGGGGAAGAAGTGATCCATCGTCCGCTCGACCCCCTCGTCGTCCTTCGCCCGGAGCGGGCTGGCCCGGAAGAACCCGACCACCCAGCGATTCAACGAGCCGATCGTCGAGTCGCCGGGCCGGACCTCGCGAGCCGCGCCGGACTGGGCGTCGAGGACCAGTTGATAGATTTCGCGCTGGCGGGGGGTGAACCGGCCGCCGACCGGGAACGTCCGGGTGATGTCGGCGGTGTACCCTTCGATCTCGGCGCCGATGTCGACGACGACCAGGTCGCCCGCTTCCATCGTCCGGTCGTTCCGGTCGTAGTGGAGCACCGTCGAGTTCAACCCCGAGCCGACGATCGAGGGGAACCCCGCCCGAGTTGCCCCGTTGGCGGTGAACGCATTCAGGATCGCCCCTTCGAGCTGATTCTCGGTCCCCTTCGGCCCGGCGAGCCGGGCCACGGCGCGCTGGGCCTCGCCGGTGGCGGCGATGGCCCGGCGGAGCAGGGCGACCTCGGCGGGCGTCTTGGTCTTCCGGAGTTCGTGGACCCGAGGGGCTAACTCTTCAACCCTGGTCCCGGGTGCCCCGTCGCGGATGATCCGGGCCAGCCAGGCCCCCCGCTCGGAACTCCCCCTCGACCCTTTCGCCTCGGTGTCGATCAGGTAGATCGTCGAGCCGGAGCTTCGGCCATCGCCGCGATCGGCCATGCCCCGGAACAGGTCGGCGAGGAACTCGGTCGAAGGCGCGACCCGGGCGAACCCCGTCTTGCCCGATGCCTCCGACCCCGGCGACAGCCTCGGACCACTGTAGCGTTCCATGCGGCGGTCGCGGGGCGGAAGGTAGAGCGTCTCCTCGACCGAATCGGAGTTGACCCGAAGGATCGCCGAGGCGTGGGGGATGTCGACGCCGGTCAGGTAGTGGAAGTCGTTGTCCTGGTGGAACCGGGCGTCGTCGCCGGCATCTCCCTTGCCGACGACCACGATCAGGAGCGAAGGGGTCGGGCGTTCGTTCCCCTCGGCGCGGGCGATCGCCCCCCGGAGCGAGGCCGAGCCTGCTTCCACCTCTCGAATGCCGCCGGCCAAGGTCGAGCGTCGGGCGCGGTACTCGTCCAAGCCCGGCCCGACCCTTGGGGGCGGTTGTCGAACGTCCTCGGAGAAAACCCGCCCTGATGCCCCTCCTCCGATCGTCGCCGCGAAGCCAAGTAGCGCCGCGATCCACGCCTTTCGGCCCCGAATCAACATAAAATTCCCCATCGACTTTAGAGCCGAACTCCCCGCTCGCCCACCACCCCACCTCGGCCAATCATCTTGTCGTTTTCCGGGAGGATTTACCAGGCGGCTCGCGGACCCGGACTTGGGGCGAAAGAAGATTGGCTGGATCGTGACATCCACTTAAAATCCGCTTGCATTGGTTTATTTCACTTGTTTACCCTCTTCTGGTTGGCGTTGATGGGAGGATGATTTTATTTCTACCAACCTCCAACCGCCGAGTTTCCCCTTTAATGTGTGTGGTCGCGAAGGTTCTCTTCGATGTGACTTTCCCTTCTGGCTTGAGGACTGACCAATGACCAAGGTTCCCCCCCTCGCCGCCTCTTCGCCCGAGCCCAATCTCGACCCCGCCCCGCCCCGCCTAGTCGGCTAGGCACCGCTACCGACCCAGTGTCGAAGCCTTCGAGAATAGGACGCTGCTGTCCACCTTTATACCTCGACAGCTTGGGTGACACCGGCACCGGCTCCGGTACGAGCGGAGACCTCCGCTGCTGCATCACCCAGGCCGATGGAGCCGGTGGGACGATCGATTTTAGCGTCACCGGCACGATCCAACTTACCAAAGCGTTACCGGCCTTGGGTGGCGGTCTGGGCATCACCATCAACGGCCCGGGGGCATCGTCGCTGACGGTGAGGGGTGGAGGCACCTCGTCGAACTTTAGCGTCTTTAACGTGACCAGCGGCGCCAACGCGGCCATCTCGGGCCTGACGATCGAGGGCGCCAACGCCTCTTCAAGCGCTATCGACAATGCCGGCACGCTGACGCTCACCAACTCGACGCTCGCAAACAACTCGGCGAGTAGTCGCGGAGGCGCGATCTTCAATGATTCTGGCGCAACGCTGACTGTCACCGGCTCGACGCTCGCAAGCAACTCAACCGAGTCCTTTGGCGGTGGGATCTACAATGCCGGTACACTGACTGTCACCGGCTCGACGCTCGCAAACAACTCGGCTAACGGCTCCGGCGGCGGGATCAACACTGATGGCACACTGACGGTCGCCGACTCGACGCTCGCAAGCAACTCGGCCAGGGAATTTGGCGGCTTTGGCGGTGGGATCGAAAATTTTGGCACGCTGACGCTCACCAACTCGACGCTCGTGAACAACTCGGCCAGCTTATTGGGCGGCGGGATCGACGGAAGTTCCGTCACCTTGGTCAACAGCATCGTCGCCGGCAACAAGAGCGGAACTTCCGGCAACAATCCCGATGACATCTCTTCGGGATCGATCAACACCACCAACTCGTTCAACAACCTCATCGGCACCGGGGGAGCGGGAGGGTTGACCAACGGCACCAACGGCACCAAAATCGGCGTGGCCAACTCGGGCCTGGGCACGCTCGGCAACTATGGGGGTCGACCCAGACCATCCCGCTCCTACCCGGAAGCCCCGCCATCGACGCCGGCGACAACAGCTTGAACATCCAAACAACCGACCAACGCGGCGTCGCCCGCGTCATCAACGGCTCGATCGACATCGGCTCCTTCGAGAGCCGAGGCTTCATCGTGACCGCCGGCGACGGTTCCACACCGCAGTCGGCCACCGTCGGCACCGCCTTCGCCAACCCACTCGCCCTGAGCGTCGTCAGCATCTTCGGCGAACCGGTCGCGGACGGCGTCGTTTCCTTTCGCATCATCCCCATCAATGGCGCCAGTGCCACGCTCGGGGCATCCTCCGCCACGGTCGACGCCAACGGTCGGGCCACCGTCGACGCCACCGCCAACAACGTCGTCGGCAACGAGCTTGTCGTCGCCTCGGCCAGCGGGGGGAATACCCCTGTCTTGTTCAGCCTGACCAACCTGGCCGCCACCGTCGCGAGCGTTTCGGTCGGGTGGGGCACCGTCGGGACCGCCTCGCTCGTCAAGGCCGCCGACGGTCTCCGGCTCCTGCCCGACGGGCGCTCGACCGACCTCCCCTGGCTCGCCACCCAGCGGATCACCCTGACCCTGAGCGGCCCCGGCACTCTGACCGCCGCCGACGTCAGCGTCGCCGGGCGGGTCGGCGTCAACTACGGCCCCGTCACCGTGTCCGGCTCGGGCTCGGGCTCGACCTACACCATCACCCTGGCCCGGCCGATCGACTTGGCCGACCGCGTCACCCTGACGGTCGGCAACGCGGCGGTCGCCGCCTTTATCCGGAGGCTCGACGTCTTGCCCGGCGACGTCAACGACGACGGCCTCGTCAACGCCCAGGACATCGCCCTGGGACGCGACGCCGTGCTGGTCGACATCCCCAACGTCATCGACGACATTATCGGCAACGGTGCCGTCAACCTCGACGACCACAACCTCGTCCGACGCAAGGTCAACACCACGCTCCCCCCCCTGGTCTGAACCGGCTAGAATCTCGGCGAAAGGTCCGACGCACCAAGCCCAAATTGAGCTTGGCCGATCCTCCCAACATCCACCCCAACCGGACGCGCACCATGCCCTCACGCAGCTTGACCTTTCGCCTCCCCTTGACCACGTTTGCCTTATGCTTCGCGACGGCCCTGGCCGGACCTGCCCCTTGCCGCGCCGGCTTGATCCTCGAAGCCCAGAATGTCACGAGTTCGCCCGGGTCGACCGGGTCGTTCGACATCGTGATCCTCAACACCGACCCGGGCACGAACTTCCGAGTCGCGGGCGACTCCATCAAAATCGCCTTGAACGGCGTCTCGGGCGTCTCCTTCACCGCCGCAACCATCGCCACGACGACGCCTTACATCTACCCCCAGTCGGGAACCCTGGGGCCGCCGGCTTCGCCCCTGTCGTTCAGCAGCTTCCCCAACACGACGTTCATCGCCTCGGACAGCGAGTTCGGCCCGCTGGGGTATCGGTCAATCAGCTTCGGCGAAACCTATGGCCTGGCGCATGTTTCTTACAGCGTCGCCTCGTCGGCGGTTGCCTCGGTCGGCACGATCTCGTTCCTCGACCTCGGGGCGGGAACGTCGTTGTCGGACACTTCCGGCGGTTCGATCCCGTTCGCGACGCAGAACGGGACGTTCACCATCAGCCCGGCGGCGACGACCCCCGAGCCAAGCTCGGTCGTCCTCCTGGCGGTTGGCGGGTCCTGCCTGGCAATGGTCGGTGTCCGCCGGGCGATTGGGCTGGGACTCCGGGGGGCATAGCTTTTCAACCTGGAGATTCTTCGGGATCAAGAATGGCAAATGGCAGGATCGCAAGCCGCAAAAGAGGGAAGGATCTTGATCTCCAAATTCGATAGGTAGACCCCTCAAGGGGAGGGGGTCGAGGTCTTCGCTTTACATTTCGGCGGGGGGGTTCTAAACTCGATTCTCTTCACCGGGACCGAGGGCGACAACCTGTGGAAGTTTCCCGTCCCGAACTCCGAGGCGAAGGTCGCCCGACGGGTTTGGTTTGCCAGTCTCTGCCGCTTGGAGGACGCCCTTCCGTGTCCCATGATCGCCACCTGTTCACCAGCGAGTCGGTCTCGATGGGCCATCCCGACAAGATGGCCGACCAGATCTCCGACAGCATCCTCGACGCGATCCTGGCCCAGGACCCCAAAGCTCGGGTCGCTTGCGAAACCCTGCTGACCACCGGCCTGGTCTGCCTGGCGGGCGAGATCACGACCACCGCGACCGTCGACTACCCCGCCATCGTCCGCCAGGTCGTCCGCGAGATCGGCTACACGTCGAGCGAGATGGGCTTCGACGCCACCACCTGCGCCGTGATCGTGGCCCTGGGCAAGCAGTCGCCCGACATCGCGATGGGGGTCGACGCCGATTCCAGCACGGGCAAGGAGATCGGCGCGGGCGATCAGGGGTTGATGTTCGGCTTCGCTTCGAACGAAACCCCCGAGTTGATGCCGCTGCCGATCGCGCTCTCGCACCGGATCATCAACCGCCTGACCGAGCTTCGCCGGGACGGGACGATTCCCTGGCTCCGCCCCGACGCCAAGAGCCAGGTCACCGTCGAGTATGAAGGCGGTATCCCGGTTCGGATCAACACGGTGGTGGTTTCCACCCAGCATGCCCCCGGGGTGTCGCTGGCCGAGATCCGCGAGACGATCATCAAGCAGGTCATCGAGCCGGTCTTGCCGCCTGACCTGGCCGACGACCAGATCATCTACCACATCAACCCGACGGGCAACTTCGTCGTCGGCGGGCCTCATGGCGACGCGGGCTTGACGGGTCGGAAGATCATCGTCGACACCTACGGCGGCCGAGGGCGACACGGCGGAGGGGCGTTCAGCGGCAAGGACCCCACCAAGGTCGACCGGTCGGCGGCCTACATGGCGCGTCACGTCGCCAAGAACATCGTCGCCGCCGGCCTGGCCGACCGCTGCGAAATCCAGCTCGCCTACGCCATCGGCGTGTCCGAGCCGGTCAGCGTCCTGGTCGACACCGAGGGGACGGGCCGAATCCCCGACCGGGAGATCGCCAAGCTGGTCCGCAAGACCTTCCCGCTCACCCCTCGGGGGATCATCGAGCACCTCGACCTCCTCCGGCCGATCTATCGGAAGACGGCCAGCGGGGGCCACTTCGGGCGGAACGAGCCCGAGTTCACCTGGGAGCAGGTCGACCATGCCGACGAACTCCGCCAGGCCGCCGGGCTGAACACCCCCGCCGGGTCGGTGGCCTGACCCCAGGCCGACGGATCAGTCGTCTGGAGCTTGAAGAGGGACGCCTTGGACCGTCGGATCGTCGACGGTCGCAAGGCGTTACCCTCCGACTCGACCGCCGCAACCCCTTTGAATCGATCGCCCTTCGCCTTCGGTGGCCCCCTTCCATGCTCAAGTCGCCGGAATCGATCGCCCTCGCCGCGTTCGTCGAAGCTTTCGGGACTTCGCCGACCACCTTGGCGCGAGCCCCCGGGCGGGTCGAACTGCTCGGCAACCACACCGACTACAACGGCGGCCTCGTCCTGGCCGCCGCGATCGACCGATCCACCGTGGTCGTCGGCCGGGCGGTTCCCGGGCAAGAGGCCAAGGTCCGCTCGGCCAACCTCGGGGGGAGCGACACCTTCAGGCCAACCGGCCTCCACCCGTCGAGCACCCCCGGCGACGAGTCGTGGGGGCGATACGTCCGGGGGGTGACCTGGGCTGTCGGCGAGGCCCACGGCGCGATCCGGTCCGGCTTCGAGGCCGCCTTGGCGGGCGACGTCCCGATCGGCGCCGGGCTGTCCAGCTCGGCGAGCTTGCAGGCCGCCTTCGCCTTGTTCCTGGCGGGGGCTGGCCTGGCGAGCATCCCCGGCGCGGGCGACCTCGGCGGTCCGGCGCGGATGACCCTGGCGCAGACCCTCCGGCGGTCGGAAAACGAGTTCGTCGGTGTCGCTTCGGGCCTGCTCGACCAGTTTTCCGTCCTGTTCGGCCGGGCCAACCACGCCTTCACCCTGGATTGCCTGACCCTCGACCACGCCTTGCTCCCCCTGGGCGACCCTGCCCCGGCGATCGTCGTCTGCGACTCCAAGACGTCAAGGAGGCTGGCCGACGGGATGTACAACGTCCGGAGGGCCGAGTGCGAGCAGGTTGTCGAGCACTTCCGGGTCCGACGCCCCGACGCCCCGGTCCGGTTCCTCCGCGACGTGACCCTCGACGGCTTGCTCGACGACTGGGACAACATCGACCCGGTGGCCCGGCTCCGCGCCCGCCACATCCTGACCGAGAACGACCGCGTCGCCCGAGGAGCCGAGGCCCTCAAAGCGGGCGACCTCGCCGCCTTCGGAGCCTTGATGTCGGCCTCGCACGCCTCCAGCCGCGACGACTTCGCCAACAGCTCCCCGGCGCTCGACGCCTTGATCGAAGCCGCACAGTCCAGCCCCGGATTCCTCGGCGGCAAGCTCTCCGGCGCGGGCTGGGCCGGCTGCACCGTCAACCTCGTCCAGCCCGACCAGGCCGAAGCGTTCGCCGAGGCGATCCGCTCGGGCTACGCCCAGAGGACCGGCCTGACCCCCGACATCCACATCTGCCACGCCGCCGACGGCGCCTCGTTCCGGGCCATCGAGCCTTGAATCGGCCCGGCGAGATGCATCCCGACGAGGCAGCCACGATCGCCGCGTTCATCGCGCCTTCTTCTCGGGCACGATGGCTGGCCAAGCTTGCGTCTGCCCAGCGGCGGTCGTTCCTCGATCGCCTCAATCACTGCCCGGACCTCGACGAGCGTCACGCTGGACCACTCCCCTCCTGTGCGGACGTGGTTGCGGTCCTTCGGTCGCATGGCGCCCCGGCATCCTGCCGGGTCATCTCGGACAACGTGGCCATCGATGGGCGCGAACTGCCACTCAACCGCGCCGTCGAGGAGGCGGAGTCGGCTGGATTCGGCACCATAATCTGCTGCGTCCCGGGCCGGCTCGCTTATTTCTACGACGAGCGAGGCTTGCGTCGCTTCCTGCTCGAACGGCACGGCACGGCCTGACTGGCAGGTCGATCGTTCAAGGCATCTGCTGGTGTTCGCCGGTCCCTTCGACCTCGTCGCGATCCCTGCGGTACCAGCCCCAGAGGAGCCGGAGGGTCGCGTAGTCGACGAGGCTCTGGGTGCTGGAAAACTCGTAGTCGTCGGGGTCGATTTCCTCGGAGGGGTTGAGGAGGTCGTCGAGGGTCGGGGTGACGATGGCCGAGGTGCTCAGGCGTCGGAGGTCTCGGAGGAAGATCGGGAAGTTCTCGATCGCCGAGGGGCGGAGGCGGTCGCCGAGGTAGCCGTAGTTCATCTGGTTGGCGACGACCCGGAACGCGACCAAGGGGTCTCGGCGGACGATCAAGACCTCGCCCACCGGGTCACGCGGGGTCTTGAAGCCTCGCGACTTCCGGGCCGCCCGGGGCGCCCGGCCGATCGCGGCGCGGAACCCGGTCGACAGGGCGTTGACCCAGCCGGGCGGGGTGATGGCCCGGTCGGCATCTTCCGAGGCGATATTTCCGGCGGCGAGGAGTTCGACCTTGTCCCAGGGGACCCAGTGCGTCGGCTCCCCCCGGAGGCCCGACACCCGGAAGCCGCCGTCGATGCAGGCGGCCTCGTGGATCGTCCGGGGGCGGTGGATGTCGGGGAAGGCGTCGGCCCTCCAGGCTTCGGCGGCGATTTCGAGGGCGTACAAACCGTCGAGCAACTTGCGGACATCGACCTCGCCGAGCAGCTTGGGCCAGACCCCGGGGACGCGCGCCACCCACTGCGCCGAGTCGGTCGGGTGGACGCCAAGGACTTGGCAAAACAGGTCGCGGACCGGTCGAGGGTCGTCGAGTTCGTCGAAGACCACCAGGCGATATTGGGCGTCGATGAGTGCCATCAAATCATCCTAGCACTCGGGTTGGTCGTCGCCAATGGGTCGGGTATGATTGCGGTCGGACCTTGAGGATGACGCCAGCGAGAGGGCTTCTTGATGCGAATACTCACCGAGTTCGTCGGAGTCCCCGTCCCCGGCGTCGCCGCCCCGATGCGGACGTTCCTGGCCCGGCCCAACCGCGAGGGCCGGTTTCCGGCGGTCGCGTTCTACTCCGACATCTTCCAGCTCACCGGGCCGATGCTCCGGGTCTCCGAGCGCCTGGCGGGCTACGGCTTCGTCGTCCTCGCCCCCGAGATCTACCACCGGATCGAAGCCCCCGGCCTGGCGATCCCGTTCGACGACCCCGGCCGGAGTCGAGGCTTGGCCGACGCCGAGAAAACCCCCGTCGCCCACTTCGACGCCGACATCCGAGCCTTGCTCAACTTCGCCAAAACCCATTCCAGCGTCGCCCCGGAGCACCTCGCCGCGTCCGGCTTTTGCCTCGGAGGCCACCTCGCCTTCCGAGCCGCCTTGCAGCCCGACGTCCGGGCCACCACCTGCTTCTACGGAACCGGAATCCACAACGGCAAGCTCGGCCTCGACGCCGACGCCGGCTCGCTCGCCCAGGCCGGATCGATCGGTGGCGATCTCCTGATGATCTTCGGCCTCGAAGACCCCCACGTCCCCCCCGAGGGCCGGACCACCATCGCCAACGCCCTCGAAGCCGCCAAGGTCCGCCACACGATCCAACTCCTCCCCGCCGAGCACGCCTTCATGCGCGACGTCGGCCCCCGCCACGACCCCGAAGCGACCGACACCGCCTTCGCCGCGATGATCGCCCAATTCCGCCGGGTCTTCAATCTAACCCCTATCCATTGAGAAGACACCGAAACCCCGCCTGCTCGAAGTGGTGGTCGGCGGTCAAGGCGTCACGGATGCCGAATTCAGCCATGACGACAAAGCTGGCACAATCCACCAAGCCCCAAGCTTTGTCTGGTCTGGCTTCATACAAGGCGACCGCTTATTCCAATCTTTCATCATTAATCGTGACAAATTGAGCTTGCGGCATTTGCTGATACCGGCGGAACGACTCGACAAATCGGGTCCGAACCGACCTTCGAGTGACGCCATTGCCCGTCTCGGCGACTACCCAGTCGGTAATGAACATCGTTGTTTGAACGCGACCCAACCGAGAAAGGACTTCATTCGCTCTTGAATATGCAGGCTCGTCCTCATCGAGGAAGGCCATCCATCCGCTCGTGTTGAGGAAGAACCGAGGAGTTCTCATCAACCCTCAACCTTGGGATGCCCGGATGCGAGCGGGTTGGGGTTGAAATCCTGATCAGGATTTCCCGGATCTCGCGCGACCTCACCGATCTTAAAGAACGGGTCGATCTCATCCAAGGCCAAGAGCTTGCCGAATACTTCTAGGGTGATCGGTGTTCCGTCGGGGATGGAATCGGGCCAGTCAAGTTGGATCAAACCTTCCCGGACAACGCCGGTCTCGGTGTAGTTGGCACCGGCGACAGGCTCGACGCCGACGATCGTCTTCTCGGGCAGCGACTCGCCGGAGTCGAGAGACACCACGCCATCAGAAATTATACCCGTCTGAAGTCCCTTCTTGATCGATTCACCAGCCGATTCATCGGCTTCCTCCTCCGACTTCTTCACTGCTGAGTCGCCTCTGCGAGCAATCCTCGGCATCCGCACACCATTGCCGATCGGCTCGTGTTCCTCATCCACTCCCGTGGTGGTTTGAGCGAGAGTCGACTGCTCGTGGAGTTTTTTTCGCAGAATGGTACTGGGCAGGTTTTCGTGTTTTGACTCGACATAACTACCCAGAAGACCCACGAGGCTTACCAAACCGTCGAGGTCTTTTGCTAAGGGTGAACCGTATTCATAAGGGTATCGAGAGTTCACGAACGAATCTCGATAAACAGTCAGAGCGTCACGCATCGACCCAATGGCAGGGACTACGGGAGTGGCGCGATAGATGTCGGAGAGTTCTTCTCGAAGGGATTCATCGAGGCCGTCGAAAAGGGCGACGAGATCGTGACCACCTTTCGGTCCTTTATCCTTGAGCAAATCCCAATGCATCCCTTGATCTTCGAATTGTTGAAAAAGCTCAGCCTCCGCCACGCCCACAGTTTTTTCGTTGGCGGGGTAAGCGACTTCCTCCGCGTTGAGCGATTTGAGATAAAGTTCCAAAGTGATTCCGCCATTCATATAACATGGCCTGACGAACCACGAATCAACCAGGTTCCGGTGGTCCCAAAGGAGTTCTGTCGCTCGACGGAATGCTGACGCAACTTCAAGAACGCGAGTGTTAGGGATTTCTTTTTGGACAACGCGGTGGGGGATCTTTTCTTCGCTCGATGGCCCATTTTTCCTGGTTTTGGCCATAAGTCATCTCCCGCAAAAACAGGGACTTGAAATCAAAGAATCGTTTGCAACTTCGACGGAGCGACGGACGGGGACGACCTCGAACTGAGGGAGTAGGTAACGACAAGATCGCTCTTAATCGAGGAAAATTATCCGCCCGCCAGGCTTTCTAGCAACTCATCGGGGGCGGCGGCGTATTCGAGGGGTTCCATCGAGTAGCTGGCCCGCCCTTGGCTCAGGCTCCGGACGGCGGTGGAGTAGCCGAACATCTTTTCGAGGGGCGCGCGGGCCTCGACGACCTTGAGCTTGCCGCGCTCGAACATCTTGTCGATCTGGGTCCGACGCGACAGGAGGTCGGCCATCACGTCGCCGAGGTAGTCCTCGGGGGTGACGACTTCGAGCTTCATGACCGGTTCGAGCAGGGTCGAACCGGCCTCAACGACCGCCTTGCGCAAGGCGTCGGTGGCGGCGAACCGGAAGGCGGTGTCGTTCGAGTCGGTGTCGTGGACGTCGCCGTCGGTGAGGGTGACCTTGAGGTCGACCAGGGGGAAGCCGGTCCGGCCTCCGGATTTGGCCTCCTCGCGCAGGCCCGCCTCGATCGACGGGATGAACTCGGCGGGGATCACGCCGCCCTTGAGCTTGTTGACGAACACCAGGGTGGGCCCCCCTTTGGGCTGGACCTCGTGCTCTAGGTCGATCTTGACCCGGGCGAACAGCCCCGACCCTCCGGTCTGGCGGATGCACGACCCGACGACCCCCTTGACGTTCTTCTTGATCGTCTCTCGGTAGCTGACCCGAGGTCTCCCGACGTGGACCTTGAGCTTGTAGTCGCGGATCATCCGGTTCTTGAGGATCTCCATGTGGAGTTCCCCCATCCCCGAGATCAAGGTCTGACCGGTCTCCTCGTTGACCTTGTAGGCGAAGGTCGGGTCTTCTCGGGCGAGGCTGGCCAGGGTGTCGGCGAGTTTGCCCTTGTCCGCCGAGGAAACAGGCTCGATCGACATGCTGATGACGGTCTCGGGGAACTCGATCTTTTCGAGCAAGACCGGGTGCGCAGCGTCGCAGAGGGTGTCGCCCGTGACCGAGTCCTTGAGGCCGACGACGCCGACGATATCCCCGGCGTACCCTTCCTCGATCTTGACCCGCTCGTCGGCCCGGATGTGGTAGAGCCGGGAGCAGATTTCTTTCTTGTCGCGCCCTGGGTTATAGGGGCGGGAACCGGATTTCAAGATCCCCGAGTAGATCCGGACGAACGAGAGGTCGCCGTGGGCGTCGTTGGTGATCTTGAACACCAACGCGGAAAGTGGTTCGCTCGGGTCGGGCTTCCGGATCACTTCCGTATTGCGTTTGGGGTGAATCCCGACGACGGGAGGGCGGTCGAGCGGGCTGGGGAGGTAGGCGGACACCCCGTCGAGGAGGCGCTGGACGCCGACGAACTTGAATGAACTCCCGCAGAACACGGGTTGAGCCTGGCCGGTCAAGGTAGCCCGACGAAGCCCGGCGACGATGTCGGCCTCGGCGAGGGCTCCACCTTCGAGGAAGCCCATGTACGCTTCGCCGAACCCTTCGTCGAAGTCGGCCAGGGCGTTGAGCATCTTTTCGCGCCAGAGTTCGGCGTCGGGCATGAGGTCTTCGGGGATCTCGGCCTCGGTGACCGAGGACCCGTAATCCTCGAACTTGTAATACAGGGCCTTCATCGCCACGAGGTCGATCAAACCTTTGAACTCGCCCATCGTCCCTTCGGGTCCGGAGCCGATGGGGATCTGGACGGGGATCGGGTGGCTTTCGAGCCGGGCGGTGATTTCCTGGAAGACCCGGTCATACTCGGCGCCGATCCGGTCCATCTTGTTGATGAAGCAGATCCGGGGGACCGAATACTTGGTCGCCTGCCGCCAAACTGTCTCGCTCTGCGCCTCGACCCCTTCGACCGCCGAGAAGATCACGACGGCCCCATCGAGGACCCGAAGCGAGCGCTCGACCTCGGCGGTGAAGTCGACGTGGCCCGGGGTGTCGATGATGTTGATGGTGACGTCTTTCCACTTGCAGGTGATCGCCGCCGCGACGATCGTGATCCCCCGCTGGCGTTCTTCTTCGAGGTAGTCGGTGGTGGTCGTCCCCTTGTCGACGTCCCCCATCCGGTGGACCTCGCCGGTGTAGTACAAGATCCGCTCGGTGGTGGTGGTCTTCCCAGCATCGATGTGGGCGATGATCCCGATGTTCCGGATCGCCTGGAGTAATTGAGGGTTGTCCATGAGCGTGACCAATCACCAAAAAGGGCGACAAGACGGTGGATTCAAGCGGGTTCGAGCCGGTTCGACCACGAGAGGTAGGCCGAAGTTGAGCAAGATCAGTTTAACCGGTCGAGCCAAACCCGCCCAGCGGTAGGCGGGTCGATCAGGGCGTGGGCTGAAGCCAAGCGGCGAGTTGTGTCCCCGCGTTCACCCTTGCGAAACAAACCCAATAAGGCTGGCGACCACCTGCGGAAGTCCGGGTGAAACGAACCCAACTACCATATCGGCAGGCGTATCCCACAAAAATCACGTCGGCGCCATCGACCCGCCTTGCTGGCCTTAATCCCAGGATTGAGGCGCAGCGAAACGAACCCAACTGCCATTTTGGCGGTCGCTGCAAAGGAGGATCGCCTTTCATAAAGTATCGCCGCGAGCGAGCCGGCCTAGCATACGATGTGGCGAAATCCTCTGAGATGGCACAAGTAACGAAAACAGCCGACCGCCCGGCGAAGGGGGGTCGGCTGCTTTGAGTTGGACCGAAGTCTCGACCGAAGCCAAGCCGTCGTTGAACTTACCAGGCGAAGTGGGCGAACGCCTTGTTGGCGTCGGCCATCCGGTGGATGTTTTCGCGTCGGCTGATGGCGGCGCCTTCTCGGTTGAAGGCGGCGATCAGCTCGTCGGCGAGCTTGATCGCCATCGGGCGACCCTTCTTCTCGCGGGCCGACATCAAGATCCAGCGGACCGACAGGGTTTGCTGCCGGGTCTTGTTGACCTGCATCGGGACCTGATACGTCGCACCGCCGACCCGCTTGGAGCGGACCTCGATGATCGGCTTGACGTTCTCGATGGCCCGGGTGAAGACGTCGATCGGGCTTTCGTTGGGCAACCGGCGCTCGATCAGTTCCATCGCGTCGTAGAAGACGCGCTGGGCGGTGCTTTTCTTGCCGTCGTACATCAGGCAGTTGATGAACTTGGAGGCCAGCTTCGAACCGAACCGGGGGTCGGGCCGGAGTTGCTCCTTGCTGGCGGTGAACTTGCGGGCCATGCGTCGTGAGTCCTGGGGAAAGGTCGTCGAGTCGAATCGGACGAAATCGAAGGGTGGCTTACTTCTTCTTACCCTTGACCGGAGCGGCGACCTTCGACGAGGTCCCGTACTTCGACCGAGCTTGCTTCCGGTCGGCGACGCCCAAGCTGTCGAGCACACCTCGGACGATGTGGTAGCGGACGCCGGGAAGGTCGCGGACCCGACCGCCTCGGACGAGGACGATCGAGTGCTCCTGCAAGTTGTGACCCTCGCCGCCGATATAGGCGGTCACTTCCTTGCCGTTGGAAAGGCGGACGCGGGCGACTTTCCGAAGCGCCGAGTTCGGCTTCTTCGGGGTCATCGTCTTGACCTGGAGGCAAACCCCCCGCTTGAACGGGCAGCCTTCCAGGACCGGCGACTTGGTCTTGTAAACAACGGGCCGACGAGGCTTGGCGACAAGTTGATTGATCGTGGGCATGATGATCGGGCGATCTCGGGCGCCTTTGGTTATTCCGGGAACGATCCGATCGCGGATCAAGGCAAGCGAGGTCAATCAAGCCCTCGAAGCCCCCGGACCATCTACGACCGCTTTCGACAAGGTCGACGGTCGGAAGACGCGAAGCACACAGTTTAACCGATCGAGACCCGCTGTCAAGTTTCCAGTCGAGAGTCCGCTTTGTCGAGAATTACCAACTGGTGATTGACGGCTGGCCGATCAACCTCGAAAATCGGATCAAGACTGAGGAAGTATTGAAGATCATCACCTCTACTAGGATAAAGATCATGAGTTCGGTATCGCAGCGTCCCAGCAGCGCATTCATCGGCGCGTCCTGGGTTGCCTTGTGCGTGGGACTGGCCGCTTTTCTCGTCGGGCTTTGGAACTCGCAGATCATGCTCAATGAAAAAGGCTTTTACTTCGCCATCCTGATGTACGGCCTGTTTGCCGCCGTTTCCCTCCAAAAATCAATTCGCGACCAGCTTCAGGGAATCCCCGTCACCGGCCTTTACTTTGGCTTGTGCTGGTCTTCGGTCGGCCTCACCATCGTGTTGATGGCGGTTGGTTTGTGGAATGCTTCGCTGACTTTAAGCGAAAAAGGCTTCTACGCGATGGCCTTCGTCCTCAGCTTGTTCGCGGCGGTCGCCATCCAGAAGAACGTTCGAGACATGGCGATGGAACCCGAGGGGAAAAAGGTCCTTGGAGGCGACCTCGGCCCTTGATCTTCCCGTTGGCCGACTCTGTTCCGTTCCGTCGGGAACCAAGGGACAGGGCGCATGTCATCCGTCTCAAGGCGAGCATGGCGAAAGATGCCTTACCCAACCCCCGGACCATCCACGACCGCCGCGAGGCTCGGATTCGAAGATGGTTCGAAACGAAGACATTGGCGGTCGGAAGACGCGAAGAGAATAATTTGACCGATCGATCCCGCCTGTCAAGTCGCCAGATTGGCGTGTCGAGGACCGTTGGATGAGCCCAGTCCGTCGATTTTCGGGCGCAAGACGATCGTTTCTTGTTGATTGTACGATTGTAGGACCAGGAGGCCACCATGATCGAGTTGACCCAACAGCAAATTCAAGCGCTGGAGGATTCCGAAACCGGCTCGCCGCGCCTCGTGAATCCGCAAACCGGGGAAGCGTTCGTCTTGCTCCGCCTCGACGATTATGAACGCCTCAAAGCGGACGAGTACGACGACAGCCCTTGGACGAGGCAGGAACTTGATGCTCTGGCGTGGGAGGCGGGCAAGCACGCTGGCTGGGACGACATGAATGAGTACGACGACGCCCCGGAGACGCCATGAACCGGGGAGACGTGATCCTCGTTCGCTTCCCCCATCCATCCGGCCTCCGTGGGAAAAAGCGACCGGCCGTGATCGTGCAGTCCGACTCCTACGCGGGGGTGGTCGGCACGCTCGTGGTCGCGGAGGTCACGAAGAATTTGACGATGGGGAGCGATCCCGCATGTTTGTTCGTCGACACGACCACGCCCGAAGGGATAGCCACCGGCTTGGTGCGCGATTCCGCTATCTCCTGCTTGATACTGGTGACCATATACGTCGACACCGTCGATCAGGCGCTCGGGACGTTGCCACCCGCCATGAAGCAGAAGCTCGATGACTGCTTGAAGCCGGTTCTAAGATTGCTTACCATGAATCGAAATCCGATGTGACTTCGACTCTTGGCCCTCAAATTAGAAGTGACACCGCGTTTTGCCATAAGGCTGGTTTTGGAGAAATGACGGTGCCGAAATCTCAACAACCATTCTGGCGGAATTTTACAACAAAAGTGGAGCTGACGAAAACGGTCCAGAATATCGTGCGATCAAGACCTTTTGAAGTCGAATTTGAATCCGAGCTATTGAGTGATCTTATTGCTGAACGACATTGGCATTGTAGCTTTCACCAGTTGCGGCCGACCAAGTTTAAGAAGTCCGAGGGTTGGAATGGAGGTTATGATTTCTGGGGCTGGTTCGAGCCTACAGGCTGGCACAAAGTATCGTGGAGAAAATGTATTACGCCCGACAAGATTGACAATACACTGAAGGGAGCCTTACGAACGGCCATTCTTCCCATTGTATCAGAATATAAATATTTACACTTGTTTTGTGAGCGTTGCAATGTGCATCCGATAGAACATGTTCATCACGTAAGTCCTACGTTCGACGAAATGTTTCGTGATGCTATTTCTGTAATGAGCATCGAAGAAAAAGAGCAAATCAAAGTTTCGCAGGACTGGAACGAGGAAGCTCCGTTTCAATTGCCGAGAGATCATCCCGCCGTCCAGAGCATCCTCCGGTCACACGAGGGGGCTCAACTCCAGGCGGTCTGCAAAGACTGCCATCCGAAGAATGAACGAGACCGAAAACGACCATAAGGAGGCTTCTATGGAATCGAAGTTCAAACCCGCGAAGCGTGAGCCGGCCCCCCCTGGTGATATCATTTGCGGCCTCGTGGCATTCCGGGAAGGTCCTCGTATCTTCCAGATCACCACAAAGATCGGTGAGGACACCTACGATATCGAGGCCGATAGAATCTTGGCTCATGTTGGCCATTCGGTGCCGGGGTATTTACAGTCAGCCTGAGTTGAATCATCCTTGAAGATCATGAGTCGAGCCAAGGTTTCTCCCAAGCCGGCGAGGTCGTCATGGACTTTCCCATTGAA
>JAABUX010000755.1_pt1 | contig 52848 bp, 38 predicted proteins | sample 5561851 | NCBI WGS metagenome assembly JAABUX01 (sample SAMN10711883, study PRJNA513361) | rock metagenome | isolation source: Antarctica rocks | place: Antarctica: Victoria Land, Richard Nunatak red sandstone | collected 2016-01-03
AGGGCCTTGGCGGCGTCGATGAGGACGGGGATCATCTCCGGGTCGGGTCGCATCTCCGTAGCTCCTGGACCTCCTGGTGCGAAGGTCACAGGATAACGAAGAGTTTTGTCCTTTCAAGCCCCTAAGATGAATGGGCGGGGGGATTTTCGCGCGACCGGCCGGTTAATCGCGGCCGTCGGCGTGCGGTCCCTGTACCGGGGCGATCCATCCATCCTTCCCGAGGTCCCAACCGCCATGTGTCGATCGACCTGCCCATTCGCCCCCGCCTTGATCGGCGCGATCGCCGGCTCCGTCGCCGGTGCCGCGTCTGGAGCGGCGTCCGGCTGGCTCGCCTACGCCGTCTACGTCAATCTCGGCGGCCGGGACGTCCAGGGGTTCGCGTTCCTCTTCTTCGGGACGCTGGGGATGGCCGTCGGCGGGAGCGCGGGGGCCGTCGGCGGCCTGATCGAGGGGTGGGGGATCGGGCGGGCGACGGGCCCGGCCGAGGCGTCGGCCGCGCGGTGGGGGGCGACGCTCGCCGGCCTCTGGGGCCTCCAGCCGATCCTCTGGCTCGCCTTCACCGCCGACCGGATGACCGCCCTGGAGTCCGGCCTGGGCATCGCCGCGACCGTGCTCGTCGCCGGCGCCTTCGCCGGCCTGCTCGGGGCGCTCGCCTCCCGCCGGGTCGTCCGGGCCTTCGGCGTCGGCGGGCCGGCCGTCGCCGCCCTGGGCAAGGGGCCTGCTTAGGGTGCGCCGACGAGGCCTGGCACCTCCGAAGATACCCCCCCACCCCGGCCCGCCCCCACAAGTGGGGAGGGGGGCCAGATCTTCCTCCCTCCCCACTTGTGGGGGCGGGCCGGGATGGGGGAGCCCGTAATCACGCCGGAGCGAGCGATCCGGGAGGTGCCGGAACCCGTCGGCACGCCCTCCGCCTAGCGACGGATTGACGCCGTCGGCGACGCCGGTGGACAATCGAGCCCCGGCAGGCGGGGGGCGGATGGTGCGGGTTCGGGGCCGCCGGATGAGCGACGAAGCAAGCTGGCCCCGGGGGCGACCGCTCCGGCTCGAAGCGGTCGAGGTCCGGCGCGGGGCGAACGAGATCCTCCGGGGGGTCGACCTCGCGTTCGAGCCGGGCCGGCGATACGTCGTGATCGGCTCGTCGGGGGCGGGCAAGAGCACGCTCTTGCGGCTCCTCAACCGGCTGGACGACCCGGACGCCGGGCGGCTGGCGATCGGCGAGGCCCCGCTGATGGGCCTGCCGGTCCGCGCGGTCCGCGCGGCGGTGGGTCTGGTTTTCCAGGCCCCGCGCCCCCTGCCCGGCACGCTGGCCGAGAACCTGGGCTACCCGCTCGCGGTCCGGGGCCGGCCGGCACCGCCGGTCGCGACGATGGCCGCGGCCCTGGAGGAGGTCGGGCTCGACCCGGCCTGGCTCGGCCGCGACGCCCGGGCGCTCTCGGGCGGCGAGCGGCAGCGGCTGGCGATCGCCATGGCCCTGGGGACCGACCCGGAGATCCTCGCCCTCGACGAGCCCACCTCGGCGCTCGACCCGGCCTCGGCGCACCGGGTGGCCTCGGCCCTGGCCCGGCGGTCGGAGCGGTCCGGCCTGCGGACGATCGTCGTCACCCACAGCCGCGAGCAGGCCGCGCGGCTCGGCGATCGGGGCGTCCGGCTCGACGCCGGCCGGGTCGTCGACGAGGGGCCGATCGCCGAGGTCCTCGCCCGGGCCGACGCCTCGGTCTGGGGCGAGGCCGAGGCCGAGACTGAGGCCGGGGCGGGGGCCGACCGATGAACGGACGCGGGCCCGACTGGATCGGCCTGGCCTGGGGCGCCTTGCCCCTGCTGGGGTGCATGGGCCTGCTGGCCTGGCGGGGGCTCGGGCAGGTCCGGCCGATCGCGATCGCCACGACCCGGCTCGTGCTCCAGATGATGCTCCTGGCCGTCGTCCTCAAGGCGATCATCGCGGCCAACCAGCCGGGCCTGGTCCTGGCCGTCGCCCTGGTGATGCTGGCCACCGCGGCGCACACGGTGGGCTCGCGGCAGGCGAATCATCGCGGGATGCTCCGGATCGAGGCCTTCGGGGCGATGGCCGTGGGGGCGGCGGCGGTGATGGCGGTCTCGATCCGGCTCTCGCTCCGGGTCGAGCCCTGGTACGACGCCCAGACCGTGATCCCCCTGCTCGGGATGATCCTGGGCAACAGCGTGACCGCCGTGGCCCTGGCCGCCGAGCGACTCGGGGCCGACCTCAAGGCCGACCGCGACCTCGTCGAGCTCCGCCTCGCCCTGGGCGCGACCGCCCGCCAGGCCGCCACCCCCGCCTTGCGGTCGGCGGTCGCGGCCGGGCTGACGCCGATCATCAACAACATGGCCATCGCCGGGATCGTCGCCATCCCCGGGATGACGACCGGCCAGCTCCTCGCCGGGGCCGACGTCTGGCAGGCGATCCGCTACCAGATCCTCCTCTACCTCGGGATCGCCGCCACCGTCGCCATCAGCGTCCTGATCCTCCTGGCCGCCCGCCTCCGCCGCTACTTCACCGCCGGCCACCAGTTGCGGCATGAAGCACTCGACGGCTGATCGCGGCGGCAAGCCCCGACCGACCGACCGGAGCGGGCGCCGGTTCTGACCTGTGCGCGCGGCTTGCCTCTGCCGCACGATAGAATAGATCGGGAGCACCCGAGAGCCGACCAACCCGCGTCAGGACAGCGAACCGACGATGCCCGAGACTCCTCGCACCGACCCCGCCCTCGCCCTGGTCCACGAGGGCTGGGATCACATGAAGCGGCAGCGACCGCTGGCCGCCTGGGCCTCGTGGCAGCGTGCCCTGCGGATCGAGCCGGGCCACGGGGCGGCAACCCACGCCCTGAACGTCCTGGCCGGCGCGGGGGACCTGCCCGAGGCGGCCCGGGTCGACCGCAAGTTCCTCACCCCCCGCGGCGATGCGGCCCGAGGCCGCTGGGACGCCCGGTTCCGCGGCCAGAGCCTGGAGGAGCTGGCGGTCGCGGCCTCGGCGTTCGGCGGGCTCGCCGACGACGACCCCGCCGACGGCCGGGCGCGGTTCAACCAGGGGCTCTGCCTGGCCTGGCTGGGCCGCAACGCCGACGCCGTCGCCGCGCTCGACCGCGCGGTGCACGCCCTGGCCGCCGAGGAGCCCGAGACGGCCGTCGACGCCTGGACCCTGGCCGAGGTCCTCCGCCACGGCGCCGGGGCCGAGGGGCGGGCCGACGACCTCAACCATTTCCTCGTCGCGACCTGGACCCCCGGCGACCCCGACCCCGCCGACTTCCTCGACGGACGGCCCGACGTGGTCACGATGCCCAGCCCGATCGACCCCGAGACCGGCGGGGCCCGCCCCGGGGCGTTCCACGAGTGGCTCGACCGGCCGCCGATCGAAGGGCCTCCGCCGGCCGAGCCGACGCTCGCCGACGTCCGCCGGGTCCGCTGCCACGCCCTCCGGGCCCCGGGCTCGCTCCGCCTCTCCGGCCACGACCCGCTCGAATTGGAGTCAGCCTTCGCCGAGGTCGTCGGCCGCGGCGGCGACCGGGTCGCGTCCGTCCGCCGCGAGTCCCGCCCCCTGCCGATCCCCCTGCTCGACCACGCGATCTGGTGGGCCGTCCGGCCCCCGCGCGACATCGAGCGCGAGGCGGCCGGGCGGATCAACCGCGAGGTTGTCGAGCGCTTTTACGAAGGGAGCTGGCTCCTCAAGGCCCGGATCGGGCTCGACGGCCGCTCGCCGATCGACGCGGGGCGGGCGGCCTCGGACGGCGACCCGGTCGCCCGGGCCAAGCTCGCGGCCGTCGTCCGGCTCCGCGAGCAGCTCGGCGCGCGGCCCTCTTCCGCCCACTTCTACCAGGGCTACCCCTTCGACCGCCTCCGCCGCCGCCTCGGCCTGCCGTTGATCGACCCCGACGCGATCGACCCGGCCGACCCCGCGTCGATGAGCGGCACCGAACTCGACCGGCTCGACCCCGCGAGCCTCGCCGACTTCGCCTTGCTCGACGCCTACGAGTCGGCCGCCGCGCTCGGCGACGACGCCCGGACCGCGCGGTTCGCCGCCATCCTCGCCGCCCGCGACCCCTCGGCCCTGGCCCGGCTCGACCGCCCCGCCCTCTTCGCCACCCTCGTCCGCCACGCCCTCGACGTCGACGACGCCGACCTCGCCCTCGCCCACCTCGACCGGGCCCGGGTCGTCGACGCGGCCCTCGACGGGGGCCGCGACCGCCGAAAATACGAGACCTGGCGCGCCGAGGTCAACGCCCGGGCCGGTCGACCCGACGCCGCCGCCGTCGTCTACCGCAACCTCCTCGACGAGTCTTCCGACCCCGCGCTCGCCCTCGACGCCGCCGAGACCCTCGTCGACAACGGCCACGACGACCACGCCCGCGCCCTCGCCCGCCTCGCCCTCGACCTCGCCCACGACGCCGGAGACCTCGAGGCTGCCGCCCGGGCCGCCGCCCTGCTCTGATTCGAGGGAAAACCGTGTTAACCCGCCCGACCCGATCGCGATGATGTCCCGGGGAACCCTCGTCTCCTCGAAGGGAAAAATCGGGACCAACCCCATTGGGTTCGTCTTTGCCGACGACCGGTCCGCCCCAAGATCGGTCTCCTGCTCGTCGGGTGGATGAAGTCCACCAGGCCGGCGGCGCCGCCCGGACCCCTGCCCAGGTCGGACGGGCCCCGGTGCCATCGACCAACCCCCACGACCCGGCCCGAGCCGTGGTGGATTTCATCCACCCGACGAGGAGGGGATTGACCGGGTCGTCCCCGACCGAACGAGGTTCCTCCTTTGAACTTGACCGACTCCGACCTCCCGTTCCTCTCCGCCTTGAAGTGGACCGCCGACGGCCTGATCGCGGCGATCGTCCAGGACGCGGAGACGCAGGAGGTGCTGATGATGGCCTGGATGGACGAGCCGGCGATCCGCCGGACCCTGGCCACGGGCCAGACGCATTTCTACTCGCGGTCTCGGGCCTCGGCCTGGCACAAAGGGGGGACGTCGGGGCACGTCCAGGATGTCGAGTCGATCCACGTCGACTGCGACGCCGACGTCCTCCTGATCCGGGCCCGCCAGGTCGGCGGGGCGTGCCACGAGGGGTACCGGACCTGCTTCTGGCGGCGGGTCGACGCCGGGGGGCGGCTTGAAGTCGTCGCCTCGCCCGTCTTCGAGGCCGAGCAGGTCTACGGCCCGAAGGGGGGCCCGACCGGTTGAAAACCGCGGACGGGCCGGGCGACCTCGGACCCCACCCCGGCCGATCCGGGCGATTTTTCGGCCGCGATCGGCTAGACTCCACCCTCTCGCGCCGGGAACGAAAGACGCCCGGTCGGCTCTGCCCCCGAATCCTCCCCCAGCCAGGAAAGCCGCGATGAGCACCGTCCTGAACTTCAACGCCGGGCCCGCCGCCCTGCCCCCGTCGGTCCTGGAGAAGGCCCAGGCCGAGCTGCGCGACTACGGGGGTCGCGGGATGTCGATCATGGAGATGTCGCACCGCTCCAAGGAATACGAGGCGATCAACAACCGGGCCGAGGCGACCTTCAAGCGGCTCGTCGGCGTCGGCGACGGCTACCGGGCGCTCTTCGTCCAGGGCGGGGCCTCGACCCAGTTCGCCGTCGTCCCGATGAACTTCCTCCCCGCCGGCGGCACGGCCGACTACATCGTGACCGGGACCTGGGGCGAGAAGGCGATCGAGGAGGCCGCGCTCTTCGGCAAGCCCCACCTGGCGGCCTCGACCAAGGCCAGCCACTACAACCGGGTGCCGACCCCCGCCGAGATCGAGTTGAGCCCCGGGTCCGCCTACGTCCACCTGACCTCGAACGAGACGATCCAGGGCGTCGAGTTCCGCGATTTCCCCGACGTCGGCGACCGCCCGATGGTGGCCGACATGAGCAGCGACATCCTCTCCCGCCCCCTCGACGCCTCGAAGTTCGCGCTGATCTACGCCGGGGCGCAGAAGAACCTCGGCCCGGCCGGGGTGACGGTCGTCCTGGTCCGCGAGTCGTGGCTGGAGTCGGCCAACAAGGGCGTGCCGACGATGCTCCGCTACTCCACCCACGCCAAGAACAACTCGCTCTACAACACCCCGCCCACCTTCGGCGTCTACCTGCTCGACCTGGTCTTGCAGTGGATCGACGGGGTCGGCGGGCTGGCCGGGGTCGGCGACCGCAACGCCCGCAAGGCCGGGGCCATCTACGGCGCGATCGACGGCAGCGGGGGGTTCTACCGGGGTCACGCCGAGCCGGCCTCGCGGTCGAGCATGAACGTCACCTTCCGGCTGCCGAGCGAGGCCCTCGAAAAACAGCTCCTCGCCGAGGCCGCCGCGGCCGGGATGGTCGGCCTGGCCGGCCACCGCTCCGTCGGCGGCGTCCGGGCGTCGATCTACAACGCGATCGACGTGGAGGCGTGCCGGACGCTGGCCTCGTTCCTGGGCGACTTCGCCGGGAAGAACGGTTGAAGCCGGCCGGGGCCGACCGTGGGCCGGGGGGCGGGACGCGCTCCCCGGGTGGGACTCGGGTCGTTACAATGGCCCTCCCGCCCGGGGCCCGGGGTCCGCGCCGCTCGCGCAGGGGTCGTCGTCGATGAAGAAGCCACGCCTGATGACCCCGGGGCCGTCGCCGGTCCCGGAAGACGTCCTGCTGGCGATGGCCCGGCCGGTGATCCACCACCGGTCGGCCGAGGCGAAGGCGTGGAACGACGAGGTCGTCGCGGGCCTGCAATCCGTCTTCCAGACCCGCAACGACGTGCTGATCCTGACCGCCTCGGGCACCGGCTCGATGGAGGCGGCGGTGGTCAACACGGTCCCGGCCGGGGCCAAGGCGCTGGTGCTCGACGCCGGCTGGTTCGCCTCGCGGTGGGGCGTGATCTGCCGGGCTTACGGGATCGAGGCCGTGACCCTGACGACCGAATGGGGCCGGCCCGTCGACCCCGATCGGGTCGCCAATGCGCTCCGGGAACATCCCGACGCGGTCGCCGTGTTCGGCACGCTCAGCGAGACGTCGACCGGGACCGGCCACCCGGTCGAGGCGATCGGCCGCGTCGTGGCCGGGACCCCGGCGGTCTTCGCGGTCGACGGGATCTCGGGCGTCGGCGCGATGGAGTGCCGGACGGACGCCTGGGGGGTCGACCTGCTCTGCGTCGGCTCGCAGAAGGCGCTGATGATGCCGCCCGGCCTGGCCTTCCTGGCCGTGAGCCCCAAGGCCTGGGCGAAGATCGACGCGTTCGACTCGCCGAGCTTCTACTTCAACCTCAAGGCCGCCCGCAAGGCCGCCCGCGACTCGCTCACCCCGTACACCCCGGCCCACACCCTGATCGCCGGGCTCCGCGTGGCCCTGGCCCGGATCGAGGCGGAGGGGATCGAGGCGGTCTGGGAGCGGCACCGGGCCATGAGCGAGGCGTGCCGGGCGGGGATCGAGGCGCTGGGCCTGGAGCTGTTCAGTTGCAGCCCCGCCGAGGGGCTGACCGCGTTCCGGGTCCCGGACGGGCTCGAAGACGCCGCGATCCGCTCGGGCCTGGCCGAGCGGTTCGGGATCGTGACCATCGGCGGCCAGGACCGGCTCAAGGGCCGGATCGTCCGCGTCGGCCACATGGGATACATGGACGAGCTGGACGTCGTGGCCGGCCTGGCGGCGCTGGAGATCGTCCTGGACGGGCTCGGTTACGAAATCGAGCCCGGCCGGGCGGTGTCCGCGGCGCAGCGGGTCCTGATCGGTCGGAGATCGGCCGTCGGGGCGTCTTGATCGGGTCGGGTCCAATTGAAGTGATGAGAATTGGCCTATCAGGGGGTTTCGCATCGTGGCTTACCGCGTGTTGGTGACCGACAAGTTGGCCGAGGAAGGCCTGGCCCTGCTCCGTGCCGAGCCCGGCCTGGAGGTGGTGGTCAACACCAAGATAGCGACCGACGTGCCGGCCCTCCGGGCGGCGCTGGCCGAGGCCGACGGGATCGTGATCCGGTCGGGCACGACCCTGACGGCCGAGATCCTCAAGGATCAGCCCCGGCTCAAGGCGATCGTCCGCGCCGGGGCGGGCGTCGACAACATCGACGCGACGACGGCGACCCGCCAGGGGATCGTCGTCATGAACACCCCGGGCGGCAACACGATCTCGACGGCCGAGCACACGATGGCCCTGCTCCTGGCGCTGTCGAGGAACGTGGCGCCGGCCTGCGAGAGCCTCAAGGCCGGCCGCTGGGACCGCTCCAAGTACACCGGCACGCAGCTCGAAGGCAAGACGCTCGGCGTCGTCGGCCTGGGCCGGGTGGGCCTGGCCGTGGCCAAGCGGGCCGCCGGCTTCGAGATGAAGGTGGTCGGCTACGACCCGTTCCTCCCGGCCGAGAAGGCGCTGACGCACGGCGTCGAGAGCGTCGCCCGGCTCGACGACCTCTGGGGCGCCTGCGACTACATCACGATCCACACCCCGCTCTCGGCCGAGACCCGCAACCTCGTCGGGGCCGCCGAGCTGGCCCGGATGAAGCCCGGCGTCCGCCTGATCAACTGCGCCCGAGGGGGCCTGATCGACGAGGCCGCGCTGCTCGCGGCGATCGACGCCGGCAAGGTCGCCGGCGCGGCGGTCGACGTCTTCGAGCCCGAGCCGCCGCCCGCCGGCCTCCCGCTGATCGCGCACCCGAAAGTCCTGGTCACGCCCCACCTGGCCGCGTCGACCGAGGAGGCCCAGGTCTCCGTCGCCGTCGAGGCCGCCCGGCTCCTGATCGACTTCTTCGGCACCGGCCGGGTCCGGTTCGCCGTGAACATGCCGTCGCTGGAGAAGGCCGAGCTGGACGAGATCCGGCTCTACCTCGACCTCGGCCGGCGGTTGGGGATGCTCCACGCCCAGATGGACCGGGGCACGGTCAAGGGGGCGAGGCTCCGCTATCGCGGCGAGGTCGCCTCCAAGAACACCCGGCTGATCACCGCCAGCTTCGCCGCCGGCTGGATGGAGGCCGCGCTCGACGAGCCGGTGAACCTGGTCAACGCCGAGGTCCTGGCCAAGGAGCGCGGGATCGCCATCGTCGAGGAGACGTCGACCGACCCCGGCGACTTCGCCTCGCTGATCCAGGCCGAGGTCACCACCGACGAGAAGACGTATATTGCCGCCGGGACCCTCTTCGGCAAGGAGTTCGTCCGCCTCGTGAGGATCGGGCCCTACCGGCTCGACGCCCACCTCGACGGCCACCTCCTGATCTTCACCCACCGCGACCGGCCGGGGCTGATCGGCTTCATCGGCACCACCTTCGGCCGCCACGGCGTCAACATCGCCCAGATGAACGTCGGCCGCGAGAAGCCCGGCGGCCTCGCCATCGGCGTCGTCAACCTCGACGCCGTCCCCTCGCAGGCCGCGCTCGACGAGGTCAAGGCCCACCCCGACATCGTCAGCGTCAGCGCGATCTCGCTGCCCGAGCACGGCGCCACCCCGCCCTGGCTCGCCGGCTGAGGGGCCGACCGATGATTCGATTCGGGATTTCAGATTGCCGATTTCAGATCCGAAAGCATTTCAGGACTTTGATTTGAAATCTGAGATCCGGGATCGGGAATCGTGGATTTCCCCTCCCTGTCGCGAATGAGCCGTCCGCACGAGTCGAGCCCCCGGGGTCGACGTCCCCGCCTCGCCGGCCGTCACCCCCGGGGGCTCGCGCCCCTCGACGCCTTGCGGAAGCTCGCGGGCGTCCGGTCGAGCCGCGAGCGGAAGACCGACCCCATGTACTCCTGGTGGATGAACCCGCACCGCTCGGCGATCAGCGGGATCGGCAGGTCGGTCGCCGCCAGCAGCTCCTGGGCCCGCTTGAGCCGGGCGCCGATGATCTCGTCGTGGATCGTGCCCCCCAGGGCCCGGCGGAACCGGCGCTGGAGGGTGCTCCGGGAGAGGTCGAGGCGTCGGCAGACGTCCTCCACGCCGATCCCGCCGCAGGCGTGCTCGCGGATGAAGTGGATCGCCTGGGCGACCTCGAGATCGGCCAGCGCCAGGACGTCGCTGGAGCGTCGGGTCACCACCCCCCTGGGCGGCACGTAGACCGACGGGTCGGGGCCGGCCCGCCCGGCACGGAGCCGGTCGAGCAGGGCCGCGGCCTCGTAGCCGACCCGCTCGTGGTCGGGCACGACGCTGGAGAGCGGCGGGTCGGCGATCTCGCAGATCGGCTCGTCGTTGTCGACGCCGATGACGGCCAGCTCGTCGGGGACCCGGATGCCGGTCCGACGGCAGGCCTCCAGGACCCTCTGGCCCCGGGGATCATTGCAGGCCATCACCGCCGAGGGCCGGGGGAGCGACCGGACCCACGCGGCGAGGTGGTCCTGGTCGTCCTCCCACGACGCCCCGGCGGCCCCGGGTTCGCCCCGGACCGTGTAGAACGAGCAGTCGCCCCCCGCCTCAGCGACGGCCCCGGCGAAGGCGTCGCGGCGCTCGTCGGACCAGTTCAGCCCGTCCAGGCCGCAGAAGCCGAAGTGGCGGAACCCGCGCTCCAGGAGGTGCCCGGCCGCCAGCCGAGCGACCGCCGCGTTGTCGACGTGGACCAGCGGCAGGCCGGGGCGGCGGACCACGCCGAGCACGTCCACCGCGGGCAGGCCCGACGCCTCCACCGCGTCGGCCGCCCGGCCGTCCTGGAGCCGGACGATGATCCCGTCGCCGTCCCAGCCCGCCAGCCAGGAGGGGACCGACTCCCCCAGGCTCCGCGGCTCCAGATAGATCGACCACGGGCCGTTCTCGCGGACGTAGCGGGCGATCCCGCGCAGGATGTCGCGGCCCGAGCCCAGCGACGTCTCGATCAGCAAGGCCACGTGCGGACCGACCCGGTCCGGATGCGATTGCCGCCGTCCCACCCCGCAATCCTCCCCGATCCGTCCCGGGCCGACGCCGAGTCCGGCCCCCGCGGGGGCGTCGACGGCGATTAAAGCCCGATCATACTCCGTGACGGAGATCAACACTGACCGGAATCCTCCAAAGATTGACCAGCATGCATCTAGCCAATCAGGATTTCATGACCAATAATGAGAGATAGGTCGTGCTTCTTCCTGCGGGCATCGGACTCCCGATGCTCCGGCGGATGTCCCATAAAACCCCGGTTCGGCGCGTCCGACTCGTCCCGGCCTGTCGGGACGCGGCCGGGGTGCGTCGCTGTCCCGCCGAGTCTGGGGGCCGGCCGTGTTCCTGCTCCGAAATCCCCAATCGGGAGAGTGCTGCATGAATCGGCCCCATCGCTCCTCGGCCGCCCGCCTGGCGGCGGTCGTCTTCGTCCTGTCCATCCCCCTCGCCGGCTGCGGCTCCGGCCAGGGGGCTTCCGGCAGCTCGGAAGAGATCGTCAAGTCGCAGCAGGGGGCGAGCGACGCCTGGGCCAAGGCGAAGGCCGAAGGTAAGGACAAGCGCACGAGCAAGGTTGCGGTTGACAAGAGGTCCCGCCGCGGGTCCGTCAATACGCCCGGTCTCCAGTGAATAAAGCGGCCTCCTGGACATCGTCGGGTCGTGACGGCCGGTTTGTTGCGGCGGCCGGAGTCGCATCCGGACCCCAGGGCCGACCTTCGATGCCGGGAGGCGTCTTGCCTACCCATCCGGGGTGGCGGCCGGCCGGTCGGAATGCTCAGATCAGATCATCGATCCATTTTCCCTTCTCCCCAAGGGTGCTTTCATGAGTCTTGCAAAACGTCGCGGCTTCACCTTGATCGAGTTGCTGGTGGTCATCGCGATCATCGCCGTCCTGATCGCGCTGCTCTTGCCGGCGGTCCAGGCGGCCCGCGAGGCGGCCCGGCGGGCGCAATGCGTCAACAACCTCAAGCAGCTCGGCCTGGGGATGCACAACTATCATCAGGCCATCGGCACCTTCCCGATGGGCGTCTCGTTTACCTACGGGAATTACTGGGGCCAGTGGAGCGCCCAGGCCTTGATGCTCCCCTACATGGAACAGCAGCCGATCTACAACGCCTGCAATTTCAGCCTCCCGCTCGACGGCGGCGTCGGGACGCCGGCGAATTCCACCGTCAACCGGACCCTCATCGCCAATTTCCTCTGCCCGTCCGACGGCAATGCCGGCAGGATCTCGGGCAACCTCAACAGCTACTTGTTCAGCGAAGGGACGACCGCGCTGACGCCAGTGACGGACAAGAATTCCGTCCCCCTCCCCTATAACACGACCGGACTCTTCACGTTCCAGTTCGCCTATAACATCGCGCAGGTCACGGACGGCACGTCCAACACGATCGCCGCCTCCGAAGGCGTGGTGGGGCCGACATCCAACGTGATCTCCAAGGGTATCACGTTCATGAACGTCTCGGGGATGACCCTGACCCCCGACGCCTTCCAGACCCTGACCCCGGGCCAGACGGCCCCCGGCACCGCGATCCCGCAGACCCTCGCCACCTGCCAGAACAGCAAGAGTGGGACCCAACAGTATCGCGGCAACCAGTGGGCCAACGGCGATACCAACTACACGATGTTCAACACCATCGTGCCGCCGAACTCGAAGCAGTATAACTTCGGCGGCTGTAAGTCGGGCGGTGGCGGCGTCGACGACGCCGAATACGTCAACGCCAACAGCAACCACGCCGGCGGCGTCAACTGCCTGTTCGCCGACGGCAGCGTGAAGTTCCTCAAAGACTCGGTCGCCTGGAGCGTCTGGTGGGGCCTCGGCACCAAGTCCGGCGGCGAGGTGATCTCCGCCGACTCGTACTGATCGACTCGACCGCAAGCATCGCCGGCCGAGGCCCGCCAGCCTCGGCCGGCGATTTTCGTTGCGCGGCGATTGACCTCAAGGCCGGTCGTCGCCGGGAGTGGAGGAGGCCGGGAATCGCTTTGCTCGGGCTTCCCTCTCGGCGGTCCGAGCCTCGTGTTCCCGGGCTCGAGGCTCGTCGCCGGCTTGTCGGTAGATCCGGGCGAGTTGGCGGGGGGCCGATCCGTCGGCGGGGTCGAGCGCGGTGAGTCGTTCGAGGAGCGGGATCGCGAGATCATCCCGACCCCGGGCGACGTGGAGGCCGCACCGGGCCCGGAGGGTCGGCGGGGAGTTGGGGGCCAGGGTCAAGGCGTGGTCGAGCAGGGCCTCCGCCCGGGCGGAGTCGCCCCGGCCCGAGGCGCAGCCGGCCAGGCCGACCAGCGGCTCGGGCCGATCGGGGCGGAGTCGGCGACAGGCGAGGAAGTCGGGCTCGGCCTCGGCGAGCTTGCCGTCGTCGCGCAGCCAGTCGCCCCGCAGGAGCCGGGCCGGGTAATGGTCGGGGTCGCGGTCGAGGATCGCGCGGAGGTCGGCCTCGGACTTGTCCCGGGACCCGGACGCCCGATTCGCCCGGGCCCGGAGCAGCTGGGCGTCGACCTCGTCGGGGGCCCGGTCGAGCCAGGCCGAGCAGGCCGAGGCCGCTTCGGCCCAGCGGCGGGCGCGGGCATACCCTTCGGCCAGCGCCCGATGGGCCTCGCGGTCGCCGGGGTGCTCGGCGACGACCCGACGGAGCGACCCTTCGGCCCTGGGGAAGTCCTCCAAGGCGGCGATCAGGGCGAACTCGCGCCTCCCGTCCTCGACAGGCAGGCCGAGTTCGACCGCCCGCTGGAGGCCCTCCTCCGCCTCGGTGATCCGGCCGAGCCGGCGCGCGAGCTGGACCCCGAGGAGTCGGGGCCGCGTCTCCTCGGGTCGGTCCCGGATCAATCGCCCGAGGCGGTCCTCGGCGTCGGCCAGGTCGCCCCGCGCCATCGCCCGTTCGGCGAGCCGGAGCCGGACCTCGCGGCGGACCCCGGGCCACGCGAGCCGACCCAGGCCGACCGCGGCCGAGATCACCAGAAGCGCCACGGCCAGGCGGCGAACAGCCCGCGCCCCGCGCCCCTTCGGTCGGGCGATGGGGGCTGGGCCGGTGGCCCCGGCGCCGTCCGCGTGCGATCGGTCCGGTCGCTCCACCCGACGTCTCCCGGGCCAGGTTCGCCCTCGCGAGCGGCGGTGAGTCCGCACCGGCTCACTTCTGCGCCTTGCGACGGTAGGCGCCGGGCGAGTCGCCGACCTCGCGCTTGAACACGGCACACATGTGTTCGTGATGCTTGAATCCGGACATCTCGCTGATCCTCGCCAGCGGGAAGTCGGTGTCGACCAGGAGTTGCTTGACCCGCTTGAGCTGGGTCCGCCGGATCAGGGCCTGCGGCGAGCAGTCGAGCGACTTGCGGAACCGGCGCTCGAGGATGCTCCGCGAGACCGGGACGTGGTCGAGGATATCATCGACCACGGCCCCCCGGCAGGCGTGCTCGCGGATGTAGCGGACGGCGGCGGCGACGTCGGGGTCGTCGATGGCGAGGACGTCGGTCGACTGCCGGGTCGCGACCCCCAGCGGGGGGACCTCCAGGTGGTCGGCCCCGGCCTCGGCGCCGGTCATGAGGCGGTCGAGCAGCTCGGCCGCCTTGTATCCGACCAGCTCGGCGTTGGGGATGATGCTGGAGAGCGGCGGGTCGCAGAGTTCGCAGACCTCCTCCTCGTCGTCGACGCCGATGACGGCCACCTCCTCGGGCACCGCGAGGTCGAGCCGGTTGCAGGCGTCGAGGACGTGCTGGCCGCGGATGTCGTTGCAGGTCATGATCCCGATCGGCCTGGGGAGCGTCTTGAGCCACTCCATGATCCGCCCCTGCTCGGTCTCCCAGGGGTGGGCGTCCTTGCCGAACCAGGGGGATTCGTAGGACAGGCAGGGGGACTCGGGCCGCCCCACCAGCGCGGCGAACTCGGCCAGTCGCCGCATCGACCACGACTCGCGCGAGAAGCCGCAGAAGGCGAACCGGCGGAACCCCCGCTCCTGGAGGTGGTCGGCGCCGAGCCGGGCGATCTCGCGGTCGTCCGACCAGACCTGGGGGACGCCGAAGGTCCCGTGGCGGTCGGTCAGGTCGACCAGCGGGACCCCGGTCCGGGCGGCGGCCTCGACCAGGTGCCTCGTCGTGGTCCTCGAGATGATCCCGTCGCCGTCCCAATCCTCCAGCCATTGGGGCGGCCGACTGGTCAGCGAGCGTTGCTCCAGGAAGATCGACCAGCTCTCGTGGGTGTGGACGTACCGCCGGACCCCGCGCAAGATCCGCCGACCGTACACGCTCGAGGTCTCGACGATCAAGGCCACCCGCCGGCTCCGCCCCATCCACATGCCTCGCTCTTTTCCCGTCGCCGTCCACCTTGGCCCGCCCGGCCGCGACGGCCCCATCATCGGCGAGTCGAATCATCCTGGCAAGGGACACGCCCCGGCCCCGATTACGGATGGTTGCGCCCGAGCCGATGGGAAAGATCCCGGCCCCGCCCCCTTCGGGATCGCGGGGCCGTGTCGATCCCCGCCTATCGGCACGACGGTTGCTTTCGTCATGACCCACACACCTCGATCACGGTCGCCGCCGCGGCCGGAGCAACCCGGCGTCCCATCGGTCTCTTCGCCCGACCCGGGGGTCCTCACCTTGTCCACATCCAACCACCGCCCCGAGCCGGGCGAACGGGGTCACGCGCGGCCCGACCGCCGGCTCCGGATCGACCGGCCGGGGCCGCTGGAAGACCGGCTGCCCCCGTCCGTCGCGGGGATCACCGAGGCGGCGGGCCCGCGGCCGTCGCGGTCACGGGCACCGTCATCGCCGCCGGGCCGACCGCGCCGACCGCCGACGCCCTGCTGTTCGACGAGTCGCTCCCCGACACGCCGGTCGTCTTCCCGGTCAAGCTCCGGGACGCGGGCGGCGGCCGATATACCTACGAGGTCCCCCTCTCGCTCGCCTCGGGCTCGACGCGCGGCGAGGCCCACGCCGGGCACCGCTACGCCGTCGCGATCTCCGTGCAAGACTCCGGCGGCGCGGCGAGCACGTCGACCACCTTCACCTTGGCCCCGGCGCCGCACATCGCCTCCAGGCTCGGCCGTCCGCACCCGTCCGGCCACGCCCGCCGCGCCGCGTTAGACTGGCCGGATCGCGGGCCCGACCCCGGCCGCGACCTCTCCTCCGCCCGGCCGGCGCCCGTCCCGTCGCCCCGGCCAACCCGAGGGCCCCCACCGTGACCCGACCCGACCGACCGACCCGGCCCCGGCTCCGTGCCCTGATCCTCGCGGTCGCCGCGATCGCCCCGGCGGCGGCGGCCCGGGCCCAGGTCGGCGGCGGCGACCAGCTCAGCAAGATCCTCACCGACCCGGACCGGCTCGAAGAGCTGAAGAAGGATTTGTTAAAAACCCACATTTGATTACTTTTTAATTTTGCCGGTTGTGCGGATGCGGGCCTCGTGGTCGCGGGCCCGGTCGAGGTCGCCGGCCCGGCGGTAGAGCTGGGCGAGGAGGCGGTGGTTGCTCTCGTCGGCCGGTTCGAGGAGGGCGAGCCGTTCCAGGGTCGCGATGGCGAGGTCGTCGCGCCCCCGGGCCGCCTGGAGCTTGCCTTGCGCGGCCAGGGCCGGTGCGAACCGGGGGGCTAGGTCCAGGGCCTGGTTGAGCAGGGTTTCGGCCTCGTCGAAGTCGCCCCTCTCGGAGGCGCAGGCGGAGAGGCCGACGAGGGGCTCGGGACGGTCGGGCGCGAGGCGTCGGCAGGAGGCCAGGTCGGGCTCGGCCTCGGCCAGCTTGGCGTCGTTGAGCAGGCAATCGGCCCGCGAGATCCGGGCCCGGAAGTGGGAGGGGTCGCGGGCGAGGATGGCGCGAAAGTCGGCCTCGGCCCGGTCCCAGCGGCCGTCCTCCCAGTGGGCCCGGGCGCGACCGAGTTGGGCCTCGTCCCGGTCCGGGTCGCGGTCGAGCCAGGCCGAGTAGGCGGCCACCGCCTCTTTCCAGCGGCCGGCGCGGGCGAGCCCTGCGGCCAGGGCCTGGTGGACCTCGCGGTCGGCGGGGTGCTCCTTGAGGACGCGGCGGAGCGACCCCTCGGCCTTGGGGAAGTCCTGGCCGGCGAAGATCAGGGCGAACTCGCGGCGGCCCAGCTCGACGGGAAGGCCCAGCTCGACCGCGCGGTGCAGGGCTTGCTCGGCCTCGACGATCCGGCCGAGCCGGCGCGCGACCTCGACCCGGAGGAGCCGGGGTCGCGTCTCCTCGGGCCGCTCCAGGATCAAGGGGCGCAGCCTCGCCTCGGCGTCGGCGAGCCGCCCGTCGGCGACCGCCCGCTCGGCGAGGCGGAGGAGATACTCCCGGCGGGCCGTGGGCCAGGCCAGGCGTCCGAGCCCCGCCAGCGCCGCCGCGACGGCCAGCGCCAGGGCCAGTCGCCGCCGCCAGGCCCGCCCCTCCGGCGATCGAGGGGGACGGGCCTGGCTGATCGGTTCGACGCGGTCCGCCCGCGGACGGTCGGGAGTCACGGTCCTTCGCCCTCCGCGGCGGACGATCCGATCCCCCCCCATCAATAGGAGTCGGCGGAAATCACCTCGCCGCCGTTCATGCTGCCGAGGGCCTGCCAGGTCCTGGCGTTGATCGCGCTCTTGATGAACCGGACCGAGCCGTCGCACATCCCCACGTTCACCCCGCCGGGGTGGTTGCTCCGGGCGGCGGCGTACCCGTTGACGCCGTAGTCGTTATTGCCGCCGATCGAGACGCAAGGGGACCGGTACGCGGGGTCGGTGGGTTGCGGGCAGGGGCCGTAGACGTTGTCGGGGCTGGTGGTGTTGGGCGTGGTGTAGTTCGAGAACAGGGCCCCGCCCATGTTGCCGAGGAAGACATCGCCCAGCGGGCCGCACCAGGGGCCGGTCGGGTGGGGGTTGAGCCCCTCGGAGAACATGACCGTGTTGCTCGTGCCGTCCAGGATGTCGGCGATCTTCGACGCGGCCGGCTTCGGGCCCTTGTCGAAGTCCTGCCCTTTCACGACGTTGAACAGGCCGACCGGCACCGACGGCGGGACGCCCGTCGGCGGGTTGGGATTGTTGCCGTACATGTCGCCCGGGCCGACGCAACCCCGGTAGTTGCCGCGCGACCGCGCCCAGTCCGTCGACGGCTGCTCGTCCAGGATCGGGCCGGTGTCGCTCGGGCAGAAGAACGTCGAGATGATGGCGGTCCGGACGGTCCGGTTCGCCTGCCAGTTGGTATGCACGTCGTAGTTCTTCGCGTCGAGCAGGCCGCCGGCGACGAACCCGTTGTAGACGTTCTGCCCTTCGATGTAGGGGAGGATGTAGCAGTACCAGGGATAGGCGTTCCAGCGGTCGTACTTCCGCCCGAAGGGGAAGGCGCCGTTGCTGTCGTGGAAGTTCTGCATGGCCAGCCCGAGTTGCTTCAGGTTGTTGATGCACTGCGAGCGTCGGGCTGCTTCGCGGGCCGCCTGGACGGCGGGCAGGAGCAGGGCGATCAGGACGGCGATGATCGCGATCACCACGAGCAGCTCGATCAGGGTAAAACCCCGCGAGCGGGATCGACTTGGCTTCGGCGGATTCATGGTGGGCATCCCTATGAGCGGGGGTAATCGATGGGTCCGTGTTCCTCCGAGGCCCGCCGCTCGTCCCTCCGATGCCGAAGGGAAGACTCGGCGGACGCGGACGCGGAGGGCCAATCGGCCTCGCAGCGCCTTCGGTGGAACCGGAATCATCGAGAACAAGGCAGGGAGATGAGTTATGGATCACGATACCCGGTATCGCGGGGCCGGTTCAATATCGCCAAGCGGATAAATCTTAAGCCTCTTGTCGCGCGGCCGACCAGCCGGTTCGGCCTTGCGACGATCGTGGGGTGGCCGCCGGCCCCGATTGAGCCTGGTTGCGGCCGGGGACCTTGACAACCCCCGGCCGACGGACCCATACTGCCCCACCCGGATCACCGTTGAAGCAAGATCCATCTTTCAACACGGCCCGAAGGGTGCGAGGTGCGTATGGCTCGACATCGAGGGAGTTGGGCGCTCGTTTGCCTCGCGGGCTTGTCGCCCTTGCCGGGATGCGGCGGGGGCGGCCAGTGCGAGGTCGCCGGCACGATCACCTTCGAAGGCAAGCCCCTGGAAGACGGCTTCATCAGCTTCTTGCCCGACACCGGCGACGGGCCGACCTCCGCCGTGAAGGTGAGCAACGGCCGATACAAGATGGATGGCCTGACGCCCGGCAAGACCCGGGTCATGATCGTCTCGGCGGTCCAGGCCCCGGCCGGCGCCACGGCCTCGGCGGCCCCCGCCACCAAGCAAGAGATCCGGAACTTCAAGCCGAGGATTCCGAGCAACGCGGTCGGCAACAACACGATCAAGGAGATCGCCCCCGGGTCGCAAACCCTCGACTTCCGGCTCGAAAATCCCAAGTGACCCGGACCCTCCCCCTCGACCCGGGAGGTCCCCCGCCGCGGTCGATCCTCGACGGCGCCCCAGGCCGGGCGGACGGGCCGCCGCGCCCTCGGCGGGCCACGCACCCGGGGCGGGACCGGGCCTCGGCCCAATTCTTTCGGATTCGCGGGGTCGGCCCTTTCGCCGCGCCGCCGCGCCGCGTTAGACTGGCCGGATCGCGGGCCCGACCCCGGCCGCGACCTCTGCTCCGCCCGGCCGGCGCCCGTCCCGTCGCCCCGGCCAACCCGAGGGCCCCCACCGTGACCCGACCCGACCGACCGACCCGGCCCCGGCTCCGTGCCCTGATCCTCGCGGTCGCCGCGATCGCCCCGGCGGCGGCGGCCCGGGCCCAAGTCGGCGGCGGCGGCGGCGACCAGCTCAGCAAGATCCTCACCGACCCGGACCGGCTCGAAGAGCTGAAGAAGGAGAAGCAGCGCCCGCCGATCGAGTTCTTCCGGTCGCAGGTGATGCCCAACGACATCCTCCCCTATCTCAAGGCCAACCACTGGTCGATGGTCGGGCTGGAGATGCGGGCCAACCACGAGGATTACGAGGGCTCGCTCCAGTCCCGGCCGGTGGGGCTGGCCGGCCAGCCCCACGAGATCGTCTATCGCCGCGACGCCCGGCTGGTCAAGGGGCAGCGGGCCCGGCTCACCATGCCGATCCTCCTGCCGACGATCCCCAAGGAGCTGGGCATCCAGCTCATCCGCCCCGACGCGATCCGCCAGGACGAGGAATGGCTGGCGTCGCTCCGGGTGCTCGAGCCGCACCAGCAGATGATCGTCGTGCTCTCGAAGAACCCCAACGACCCGTATGCCCGGTGGTCGTCGTCCCGGTCCACGCTGCCGACCTCCGGCCGCAAGGACGACCCGATCGCCCTGGACAAGCAGCGCTACTACCGGATGGTCCTGCCGCTGGAGCCCGACAAGCCGCTGCTCTCGCCCCACCCGCTGACCTGGTCGGCGATCAGCCACGTGGTCTGGGACGGGCTGCCGCCCGAGCAAATCGGCGTCGGCCAGCAGCAGGCGATGCTCGACTGGCTCCACTTCGGCGGCCAGCTGATCGTGGTCGGCGGCGCGGGGCCGACGTTCGCCCCGCTCCGCGAGAGCTTCCTGGCCCCGTTCCTCCCGGCCGACCCGACCGGCGAGAACGTGACCCGGTCCGGCGCCGAGCTGAAGCCGCTCGCCGACGCCTACCCGCCGACGGTCGCCTCGCTCGACCCGGACGACCCCCAGGCGTCGAACATCCCCTTCGCCGACGCCTGGCGGTCGATGGCCCGGCGATACAACCCGCCGGCGCCGATCCGGACCGGGCCGAAGAAGCCGATCTTCATCGCCGGCCTCAAGCCCCGGCCGGGGGCGACCGCGATCCCCCTGGGCGGGCCCGACGACCCCCCCCTGGCCGTCGAGTGGCGCGTCGGCCGGGGCCGGGTCGTGATGCTCGGGATCGCCCTGACCGAGCCCGACCTCCTCGCCTGGCCGGGCTTCGACACCCTGGTCCGCCGGGTCGTCCTCCGCCGCCCCGAGGAGCGCGTCCTCGAAGCGATGCGGTACAACCCCAACGGCGGCGGCTTCCTCCCGCCCCGCTACGAGTCGCTCGTCGGGCCCGACCTCACCGGCGTCCGGTTCCTCTCGCGCGACCTCGGCGCCCCGTCGCGGCAGGCGGTCGACGACGATGGCCAGGCCGCCACCCAGGGCTACACCGTCAACGGCCAGCAGCCCGGGTCCACCGTCGAGGTCCCCGTCGGCGAATGGCTCGACTCGGCCGAGCTGCCCAGCCTGGCGCGCGACAAGCTGGAGAAGGCCTCGGGCATCGAGATCCCCAGCTCGCGGTTCGTCCTCAAGGTGATCCTGGCCTACATCTTCGCGCTGGTCCCGCTCAACTGGCTGATCTGCCGATACGTGCTGGGCCGCCGCGAGTGGGCCTGGGTCGTGGTCCCGACGCTCTCGCTGGCCTTCGCCATCGGCGTGGAGCGGGCCGCGGCGTACGACGTCGGCTACGACTCGTCGTGCGACGAGGTCGACCTGCTCGAGACCCACGGCGCCTACCCCCGCGGCCACATCAGCCGGTTCGCCTCGATCTACTCGACCGGCCGGGTCCGCTACGCGATCTCCTATCCCAGCGACCCGACCGCCCTGGCCCTGCCGCTGGCCACCGGCCGGTCGCTCCGCGGCGAGGACTCCACGCAGTCGAGTCTGCAAACCATGCCGGTGCCCACCCTGGCCGGGTTCCAGGTCCAGCCGAGGAGCCTGGCGCTGTTCCGGGCCGAGCAACTGGCCTCGCTGCCGGGCACCGTCACGCTCTCGCCCGCCGACGCCGGGCCGAGGACGGTGGTCAACGACGGCGGCCTCGACCTCAACGACGCCTGGGTCGTCGAGGTCCGCCCGGCCGGCGCCAAGGTCCGCGCCGCCTCGCTCGGCGCCATCGCCGCCGGGGAGAAGGTCCCGCTGGGCGACCTGGCCGAGGCCGAGCCGGCGGCGAGGCCGGGCGCCGGCCAGCTCGAACCCGCCGCGTTCCAGGACCTCCTGCTCAGGACCGCCGCCGCCGCCCGGCCCGAGGAGGTCGGCGAACTCCGCCTGATCGCCTGGTCCCCCAAGCCCCTGCCCGGCCAGGTGATCGAGCCGGCCGTCGACCGCCATCGCGGCTTCACCCTGGTCGTCGCCCACCTCCAGCCGGCCCCGCTGCTCGACCCGGCCTCCTCCCGCTACAACGCGCTGGCCGCCGGCCCCGAGAAGCTCCCGGCCGAGCCGGCCATCCCGCCCGTCACCGCCAATCCGTCCAGGATGATGGGCGGCAGGTCGGGCATGACCCGGCCCGCCCCGGCCCAGGTCGCCCCGCCGGCCCCGGCACCGCCCCCGGTCCAGGTCGCGCCGCCGCCGGCGTCCCCGGCCGACCCGACCGCCTCCCCCGCGCCCCCGACCGACCCGACCGCGGCCCCGACCCTGACCGCCCCGGAGGCTCCACGTCCATGATCGAGGTGGTCCACTTCACCAAGCGATACGGCGAGTTCGTGGCCGTCGACGACCTCAACCTCTCGATCGGCAAGGGCGAGGTGTTCGGCTTCATCGGCCCCAACGGCGCGGGCAAGAGCACGACCATCCGGTTCCTCGCCACGCTGCTCCGCCCGACCTCCGGCGAGGGCCGGGTCTGCGGCCACTCCGTCGTCGACGACCCGATGGCCGTCCGCAAGGTCATCGGCTTCATGCCCGACGACTTCGGCGTCTACGACGGCATGAAGGTCTGGGAATTCCTCGACTTCTTCGCCGTCGCCTACGAGATCCCCCGCGCCTACCGCAAGAAGATCATCGGCCAGGTCCTCGAATTGCTCGACCTGACCCACAAGCGCGATGATTACGTCAACGGCCTCTCCAAGGGGATGAAGCAGCGGCTCTGCCTGGCCAAGACCCTAGTCCACGACCCGCCCGTCCTGATCCTCGACGAGCCCGCCTCGGGCCTCGACCCCCGCGCCCGGCTGGAGATGAAGGCGCTGCTGAGCGAGCTGCGGGGGATGGGCAAGACCATCCTCATCTCCAGCCACATCCTCTCGGAGCTGGCCGACTTCTGCACCTCGATCGGGATCATCGAGCGCGGCAAGCTCCTCGCCGCCGGCTCGATCCAGGACATCCAGCGCACGCTCCGGGCCCACCGGGTGCTCAAGGTCCGGGTCCTCGACGAGACCACCGACCGCGCCGCCGCGATCCTCCGCGGCGACTCGGGCGTCAAGTCGGTCGAGTCCTTCGACCACACCCTGACCGCCGAGTTCCACGGCCAGGACGAGGACCTCGCCCGGCTCCTCGGCGTGCTCATGACCAACGGCGTCGGCGTGCACTCGTTCGCCGAGGAAGAGCTGAGCCTCGAAGAAGTGTTCATGATGATCACCAAGGGTATCGTCAACTAATTGGAGCCAGAAGGTCCGCCCTCCCCTCCGGGGCCCTGCGACAGGGATCCCTCGAAGTGCACCGACCCTTACTCCTGATCTCGACCCCGCGGAGCGGCAGCGACTGGTTCGCCGACCGTTGCCTGCGATGGCAGGCGCCGGGATACTTCCGCGAGTATTTCAACCCCGTCACCAACTTCGCCCGGAGCGCCGTGCTCCGGCTGGCCTTCGGCTCGGAGGTCGACTGGCAGAACCTGGCCGTCCCGTGGGAGTACCAGGCCGACCTCTGCGAATACGTCTATCAGGCCACCTGGGTGCTCGACGGCTACCGACACGCGAAGGAGAATTACGCCGCGTTCAAGGTCGGCTTTCTCCGGCGGCATTTCGACTGCTTCGCCCTGATCGGGCACCGCCGCCAGATCTTCCCCGGAGTCTCCGACCCCCACTCCACCGCGTTCTGGTGGGGCCGCTACTTCCAGAGCCTGGAGTTCAACCGCGAATTGCTCGACGACGAGGACGCCAAGCTCGTCGACCACGCCCTCGCCGCCCCGCTCGACCTCCGCCGCAAGATGGTGGCCGCGCAAGTGATCGTGACCTGCCGGACGGCCCGCGAGTGCCTCCGGTACGGCGTCCCCATCCTCGAATATCGCCGGCTGATCGCGCCGTCCTCGACCTCGGAGGTCGTCGAACATCTCCGCGACAAGGTGCCCGCCCCCCTGATGGACGACGGCCTGGCCGACCGAGTCGTCGCGACGAGGCGGGCGGACGACCAGGCGGATCGGTACGACGCCTGGGGCGTCGAGGACTTCGCCCAGGGGCTGATCGAGCTGATCCCGCCCGAACTCAAGCCCTACTTCTGAGGGGCCGTCCGGGATCGAAACGGCCCATGCGTGGCCGGTCACCGCCGGCCATCGGCAAGGCGGGCGATGCCATCCCCGGCGGATTTCGGCCCTTCCCCAGCCATCAGCCCCGAGCACGACGCCATGATCTTCCGCGACAACCCGGTCCTGATCCGCGAGCTGCTGGTGAACCTCCGGTCGCCCCGGGCGTTCACGCTCCAGTTCCTCTACGTCGCGTTCCTCGGCGTGGTGGTCTACTTCGCCTGGCCGGCCGAGGGCAAGCTCGTCAGCGCCGACCTGGCGCAGCGGCTCTTCGACATGTTCTTCCTCGGCCAGTTCTTCCTCGTCGCCTTGGTGGCGCCGAGCTTCGCGGCGGGGAGCATCACCGGCGAGAAGGAGCGGAAGACGTACGAGATGCTCCTGGCCAGCCCGTTGCGGCCGACGAGCATCCTCGTGGGCAAGCTGCTCAGCTCGCTGACTTACCTGGTGATCCTGATCCTCTCCAGCCTCCCGCTGATGATCCTCTGCTTCTTGCTCGGCGGGATCTTGCTCTCGGAGATCGCGCGGGCGTACCTGATCCTGATCCTCGCCGCCGGGACGTTCGGCCTACTCAGCGTGGCCTGCTCCAGCTACTTCCGGCGGACCAGCTCGGCGCTGGTGGTGAGCTACCTGGTGATCCTCCCGCTGGCGGTGATCTGCGTGGCCCTGACCCGGACCAAGGAGGTCGTCCTCCGCGACTTCGTGTCGATCGCCGTGCTCCCCCCCTGGTGCCTGGCGATCTGGGCGGTGGTCGTCATCGTCGTCAACCGCCGCCTGCTCCGGCCGCCCGACGTCGGGAGCGAGGGCAAGGAGGTCGTCGACGAGGAGCAGGAGATGAAGTACGCCATCGGCGTCGTCATCGACCGCGACCTCTTCCCCGACAAGCTCTTCGCCCCCGCCAAGCGGACCGACCTGATGCCCGACGGCACCAACCCGGTGCTCGACAAGGAACTCCGCTCGGAGATCTTCAGCCAGGGCACGCTGATGCTCCGCGTGGTGATCCAGGTGAGCATGCTGCTCTCGATCCCCCTGATGGCCGCGCTGCTGTTCTTGAAGCCCGAGAACGCCGGCTATTACGTCTCTTACGTCCTGACCTTCAACCTCCTCGTCGGCCCCGTCTTCTCCGCCGGGAGCATCACCCAGGAGCGCGAGCGACAGACGCTGAACTTGCTCCTGACCACGCTGCTCACCCCCGGCAAGATCGTCTTCGCCAAGCTGATGGCCGCGCTCCGGGTCTCGACCGTCCTCACCTTCCTGCTCACCGAGCAGCTCCTGCTCGCCTACCTGCTGATCCCCGAGCTGCGCGACCGGCTCTGGACCCTTGCCGTGTTCCTCGCCATCATCGCGACGACGTGCCTGGCCACGTCGACGATCGGCCTGCTCTGCTCGGCCCTGTCGCGCAAGACGTCGGTGGCGATGGTCCTGACCTACATGGTGCTCCTGGTCCTCTTCGTCGGCCCGGTCGGCGTCCGGAAGTACCTCGAAGGCTTCGGCGAGATGTCCTACGAGAAGATCGAGGCGCTCACGATCACCAGCCCCTACTCGGCGGCCTTCAGCATCCCGATGAAGCCCAGCCAGTTCTCATTACCCACGGCCAGCGACCCCACCGCCAACCAGGCCCTGGCCGCCACCCTGATCCCCGGCCTCGGCCTGCCCGTCTGGGCGGCGTTCCTCCTCTTCTACCCGATCCTGGCCGTCGTCCTCTACGGCGCCACGTATGTGGCGTTCCGCATCCGCTGGTGGAAGGCGGGGGAGATGGGGTGAGCCGGATCGATCTCCCGTCGGCCTCTTCGAACGAACCGGGATCGACTCGACGAGCGCCACCGACGATTCATCACCTTGGGTATTTCGGGAGGCGACGGATGAGCCGAGGCGTGGCGGAACTTCTCCAGGCGGCCCTCGCCCTCTCGGACGAGGAACGATTGCAGCTCGTCGCCGCCCTGACCGCGGCCGTCGATGAACGGGGCCTCCGGCCTTTCGACGACACCTGGCTCGAGGAGGCCCGACGGCGCCCCGAGGAGTACGACTCGGGGGCGACCCGGGCGACCCCCTGGGCCGTGGTAAAAGAGCGTGCCAGGCGGCAGGCCTCGTCTCATGACTGAGGTCGCCCTGCTCCCGGCGGCGGAGGACGATTACTGGGTGGCCTTTTGGCCCGGTACGAAGCCCGGAGTTCCCGGGCCGCGGCCGGCTTCGAGGCGGCCGTCGAGGTGGCGGTCCGGGCGATCGCCACGTCGCCCGAGCGGTGGACCAAGTGCGATGATCAGCATCGGTCTTATGTCTTGCGTCGATACCCTTCCAGCATCATCGATCGTGCGGAAGTCGACCGGGTCCTTGTGGTGGCCTTCGCATTCCAGCCGGTCGGCAGCCCGTCGGCAAGGCCGTGCTTGACTCAAGGACATCTCATCATGATCCCAAGAAACATTTAGAACATCATGCATCCGAGGCCACCTTCAGCGCCCGGCCGATGATCTCGGCCGCGTCGGGCGTGGCGGGGCCGTCGATCAGCGGCGCGGTGCCCCGGCCCGGGCCCAGGCGGGTCCCGTCGGGCATCCAGGCGGCGACCTGGCCCCGGTGGGCGAGGACCATGGCGAGCAGGCGGTCGCGGCGATCGAAGAGGGCGACCTGGCCGGAGGCGTCGACCACGGCGGTCAGCTCGGCCCGGGCGCAGGCGACGAACCGCCGGGGGTCGTAGTCGAGGTGGGGCGGGAGCGGGGTCGACCGGGTCGCGGGCCGCTCGATCGGCCAGGGGGTTGCCCCTCGGCCCGCGTGGGCGGCCCCCTCGTGGAGCGGGGAGAAGGCCAGGCGGTCGCCGTCCCAGCGGATCAGGTGGGCGTGCTTGCCGACCCGGACGATCATCCCGTACCGGCCCAGGATCAGTCTGGGTTCGGATTGGCCCTTCGACTTGCCGGTCGAGAAGACGGGCAGGCCGTTCCCGGCGGTCTCGCGGACTTCGAGCTGCCGCTCGCCCAGCCGACGCGCCAGGAGCCGGCCGTCGGCCGAGAGCATGAAGCGGCCCGGGTCGGTCGAGGCCGGGGGCAGTTGCCGGGCGGGAGTCCCCGACGGGCCGTGGAACAGGCGGAGCGAGGTCCACCGCCGATCCGGGCTGGAGACGACCAGGGCCAGGACTTCGCCCCGCAACTGGGCGTGGTCGACCCAGAATCCCCGCAACGAGGGGCGGCCGTCGGACAGGGGCGTGAAGGGCCCCCAGGGCGGGGAGACGCCCGAGAGCCGGACCTCGCCCGAATCGCGGTCGAGCCGGACCGATTGACCTTTCGGCGGCGCGGGGGTCGCCTCGTCGACGACCGCGAGCCAGGGCGGCGGGAGGGCGTGGTTGCTCGCCATCTCGAACGCCCGGATCGCCCGGATCGGCGGGCGGGCGGCCGACTCGCGCGAGCGGTGGACCTCGCGGGTGGCGAGGTCGAGCGACCGGCTGTAGGTCCGGCCCCGGGCGACGACGGTGTGCAGACCCCGGGCGTAGAACCACCGCCATTCGGCGTCGAACGTCGGGCCCAGGACGTGGGCCCGGGCCGCCCGCGAGGGGAGGTCGTAGTGCATCGCCACCAGCGACTTGCCCACCCGGCCGGCGACCACGAACCCGTCGGCCACGCCGAGGACCGCGTCGACCTGCTCCATCACGTCCCCGTCGACCACCGCGCGGGGGAGGACCTCGGCCCGCGAGCCGTCGAGGGCCCAGGCGTGCAGCATCCCCCGGTCGGTCCCCAGCAGGAGCCAGCGGCCGGCATGGTCGAAGTCGAACAGCGGGCGGTCGAGCCGGTGGACGACGTCGAGCCGGAACGGGAACCCGACCGGCTCGACGTCGCCGGTCCACCCCCGGAGGTCGGGGCCGGCGGGGGTGATGGGCCGGCCGGCCGCCGGGTCCGGGGCGAAGTCGACCCGGAAGTCGCCGACCTTGACGGCGTGGCCGTGCCGCCACTCGCGGAACTCGACCCGGCCCGAATCGTCGATCGCGACGGAGAAGACCCGCGTGCCGGCCCCCGCGCGGCGGGTGGCGGAGGCGAAGTCCTCCTCGGCGGCCCCCCGGGGGTGGGTCAGGACCACGACGTCGCGCGTCCCGGGCCCCTTCGCTTCGAGGACCCGCTCCAGCGCCAGGGCCGGGCCGGGCGTCAGGTCGCTCGCCTCCCAGAACGCGCCCAGGGCCTCCGGATCGGTCGTCGACGGGTCGAGGAGCCGGCCGTCGGTCCCCGTCGAGCCGACCAGGAGCGGGAGCTTGCGGCGGGCGGCGAGCTTGCCGAACGCCAGGGCCGACGCCGCCAGCGCCAGGCGGACCCGGCCCCAGGTCCGGACCCCCTGGTCGAGCAGGAGGACCAGCTCCTCGGCCACCGGGGCGTGGGGCTCCTCGCGGTGGAAGTAGAGCAGCTCGTTCTCGGCGAAGCGGCGGAGGAACTCGACCCCCTCGATGGCGAACTGGCCGGGGAGGATCTGCTCGGGCCGGCCCCGCGTGGCCACGTCGGCATAGCCGCCCGACGGCAGGGCCTGATCGGCCAGCCGGCGGGGCGGGAGCGTGAGGGCGCCGACGAGCTGCGTGACCATCGGCACCGACCCGGCCAGGCGGTCCCGGCCGGCGATCGCCGCGAGGGCCCCGTCGAGCAACCTCGGCTTGAGCGCGACGATCGCCCCGGCCACCCGATCGCCGTGGTCCTCCTCCGGCCCCCGGCCGTGCTCGAGCCAGGCGACGATCGCGGCGGGCGTCATCCCGCCGACCGCCCGGAGGAACCGCGACTCGAACTCCTCGGCGTCGATCGTCGGGTCCTCGCCCTCGTCGGCCAACGCCGAGGTCGCCCACCGCCGGACCGCCAGGGCCGAGAGCATCGCCCCGTTCGAGAGCCGGAGGCCCAGCTCCAGCAGGTCGGGCGGGTCGGCCACCGGCGCGACCTCGCGGCAGAGCCAGGCGCAGAGCGCCCCGAGGTTCCGGAGCGGCTTGCCGGCCTCGCGGAACGCCCGGACCAGCGGCCCGGACCGCCCGCCCAGGCCCGGCGGGCCCGGATAGGGCCCGGCGATGGCGCGGTCGCGGTCGACCGTCGCGAGCAGGTGGGCGACGTGGGCGAAGTGGATCAGGGGGCCGATCAAGGCGTACCCTTCGAGGAACGTGGCGACCTCGACCCCGAAGGCCAGGATCGCCCCGTCCGGCCACTCGATCACGTCCCCGGCGGCCGACCACCGGGGGACCCGATCCCACCCCCGGAAATAGCCCTCGGGGATCTGGAGATAAGCGACCTCGCGGTTCACGGGCGCAGGCCCTCCAGCGCGAGCCGGACCCCGGCCCGGGTCAGCGCGCGGAAGGCCGACGGCGGGATCGCCTCGACCTCGGCGTCGACCCCGACCCCGGCCTCCTCGCCGACGGGGACGATCCGGAGGACCTCGCCGGTCGACGCCCCGAGCGCCTCGCGGAGCGCCGCCTCCGGGAGCGACGGCCGGGGCTCGAAGCCGATCGGGACCAGGACCGACCGGCCCCAGGACCGCGCGAAGCCCGGCCAGGCGGGCAGCGAGTCGCCCAGCAAGAGCGCCGAGTCGCCCGAGATCGCCCCCCGGACCGCCTCGATCTCGGCCGACGGGGCCGAGTCGACCCAGCGGGCCAGTCCGGACAGCGGGCCCGACGCGGCCGACGTCGGCCGGGGGCGGCCGTCGCGGACCAGCCGGAGCCGGGCCGGGACCATGATCGAGGCCGCCGCCATCCCGCCGACCACCTCGGCCGAGAACGGCGACGGGGTGACGGCGCGGGCAATCGGGACCGGTTCGCCGGCCGGCGGGACGTCGAAGCTCGGCAGGTGATGGCCCGGCCGATACCAGGCCCCGCCCCGCCGCTCGAACAGCTCGACCCCCGCCACGGGCAGGACCGCCCGGAGCACCCGTTCGTCCCCCGCCTCCCAGACCACCCACGTGAGAGAGTCGCCGACGATCACCCCGACCCCCGCCACTCCCCGGAGCGCCGCCAGCGTCGCCAGGTCCACCGTCGGCAGGCGGGCAGCGGTCACATGCTCCAGGGTCGTCTTGATGGGTTCGTCTCTCCGCGGGCCGAAGTCGCCTCCGCGCCCAGAAATCCCCCCGGTCGTCCCCTCGATGATAACCCCTGCGTGCCGGGCCCTCCAGCGATGCCGCGTGCTCCCGGGAAAAACCCGACTAGAGCGACGCCTCGAGCAGCGATCTTTCTTTCAAAGAGGGCCGGCACCAACGAGGACGATCGAGGGTGGTTGGGTTCGTTTTTCCCCCGACCCATCAAGCCCGTTACTCTTGTAGGGTGGATGAAATCCACCAGGCCCTCGGTGTGGCCGGTCGCTCGTCGAGCGGGCATGCCCTGGCAAGATCGATTAATCGCTTCGGTCCGGCCCGAACCGTGGTGGATTTCATCCACCCCACGGGGGAAGGGGTTGCGGCGGATCTTCTCGCTTCTTTGTCCTAATTTTTTCGCCGTCCGGCCGTCGACGGGGATGGAACCCGCGGCCGGGCCCGGTAGTCTCAGGGGCGCGGGCCGGAAGGATTGGGTTCGTTTTGGATCGACGGGTCGGGCGGGCAAAGTCCCGCATCAACAGGAGGGGCGACCATGAAGATGCGTCATCTCGCGATCGGGGCCTTGGGGGTGCTGGCCATCCTGGGGCCGGGCCGCCCGGCCCAGGGGCAGGGGTTCGTCGTCGACCGCAATCGCTGGCCGACGCCGATCCCGGTGGCGCGGGCTTACGAGATCCGCGACGTCTCGGTCGACGCCCGGATTCGCGACCAGGTGGCCGAGGTCCAGGTCGCCCAGACGTTCCACAACCCCGGGTCGACGCAGATCGAGGCGGAGTACCTGTTCCCGCTCCCCGACGGCGCGGCGATCCAGGACCTGGTCCTGATGGTCGACGGCAAGGAATTGCCCGGCCGGCTCCTGCCCAAGGACGAGGCCCGGCGGATCTACGAGGAGATCGTCCGATCCAAGCGCGACCCGGCGCTGCTCGAATACATGGGCCGGGGCGCGTACCGGACCAGCGTCTTCCCGATCCCGCCGGGGGCCGACCGCAAGGTCACGCTCCGCTACTCGCAGCTCTGCCGCCGCGACCGCGACGTGGTCGAGTTCGTCTACCCGCTGGGCACGCAGAAATTCACCGCCCGGCCGATCCAGAGGCTCAACCTCACGGTCCGGGTCGAGGGCAAGGACGCGATCAAGTCGGTCTACTGCCCGGGTCATGACGCCTCGATCTCCCGGCCCGGCGAGCGCGAGGCCCGGGCCACGCTCGAACGCCGCGACGTCGTCCCCACGGCCGACTTCCGCCTGCTGTACACCCTGGCCGAGGGGTCGCTCGGCGCGAGCGTCCTGAGCTACCGGCCCGACGCGGGGGAGGACGGCTACTTCCTCCTGCTGGCCAGCCCGGAGGTCAAGCGGGCCGAGGCCAGGCCGCTCCCCAAGACGGTGGTCTTCGTGATCGACCGCTCGGGGTCGATGGCCGGCAAGAAGATCGAGCAGGCCCGGAACGCGCTGCTGTCCGTCCTGAACAACCTCCGCGACGACGACCTGTTCAACATCGTCGCCTACGACGACCGCGTCGAGTCGTACAAGCCCGAGCTTCAACGCTACTCGCCCCGGGCCCGCGAGGAGGCCGAGCGGTTCGTCGCCAACATCCGCGAGGGGGGCTCGACGAACATCGACGGCGGGCTCAAGGCCGCGCTGGCGATGATCCCCGACGAGTCCCGCCCCGCCTACGTCCTGTTCCTCACCGACGGCCTGCCCACGGCCGGCGAGACCAACGAGCTGAGGATCGCCCGGAACGGCAAGGACGGCAACAAGGCCCATGCCCGGATCTTCGCCTTCGGCGTCGGCTATGACGTCAATGCCCGCCTGCTCGACCGCCTCAGCGGCGGCAACGGCGGGTCCAGCGAGTACGTCCGGCCCGACGACGACATCGAGGCCCACGTCGCCGCCTTCGCCTCGAAGATGACCCGCCCGGCGCTGACGGGCATCGCCGTCGAGCTGGCCGGGACCGACATCAACCGGACCTACCCCCGCGACCTCCCCGACCTCTTCGAAGGCGGCCAGCTCGCCTGGGTCGGCCGCTACCGCCGGTCGGGCCCGGCCACGGTCAAGCTCACCGGCAAGGTCGGCGGCGATCGCCAGTCGTTCGAGTTCCCCGCCGACCTCGCCGCCGCCGGGTCGGGCTCGGGCCGCGACTTCGTCGAAAAGCTCTGGGCCGTCCGCCGGATCGGCTCGATCATCGACCAGATCGACCTGGACGGCCCGAACAAGGAGCTGACCGACGAGCTTGTCGCCCTGAGCACCCGCTACGGCGTGCTCACCCCCTACACCTCGTTCCTCGCCGACGAGCGGGTCAACCTCCACGCCCGCGTCGAGAACGCGATCCGCTGCGCCGAGGACCTGAACGGACTCAGCGTCGTCCAGGGGCAATTCGGGACCACGCAGCGGATGGCGAAGCAGGTCTACAACAAGGCCGACCGCTTCGGCGAGGCCATCGTGGCCTACGCGCCGTCGGAAGCCGCCAAGCCGGCCGGCGGCGGGTTTGCGGGCGGGGGCGGGGGCACCGGGGCGAGCCAGACAAAATCGGCCGGGGGAGGGTTCGGGGGCGGCATCGGGGCGGGCCAGGCGATGTCCCCGGCACAGCCGGGGTTGGCCTCGCTCCCCCAGGGGGCCTACTTGGTCAATCCGTTCGTCGACCACTCGTTCGGCCGGCGGACCCCCATCGTCGTCGGGACCAGCGGTGGCGGCCAGCAGAACTCCACGGGCAACCTCGCCGTCCCGCACGCCCAGGGCGGCGCCTTGGCCATCGCCCCGTTCAACGCGGTCCCGACGCGGCGGGCCGAGCCCGGCCAGAACGTCCGCCAAATCGGCACCAAGACGTTCTTCCGCAAGGCGAACCGCTGGGTCGACGCCGAGGTCGGGGCCGAGCAGGAGGCCAAGGCCGTCGCCGTCGAGCAGTTCAGCGACGAGTTCTTCAAGCTCGCCCGCGACCAGGCCGCCGACCAGAACCAGTACCTCAGCCTCGACGAGCCCGTCACCGTCCTGATCGCCGGGTGCGCCTACAAGATCGACCCGCCGAAGGCCCGATGACCGGCCGGCCCCCTCCCCCGCCGCGGGGGAGGGGTTTCCGTAATTTAATGCAAATATCAACAACAAATACGGAGCATGGTGGAAGGGATCGCCATCCCAGATCCCGGATCCCCGATTGCAGGGCGAAGCCCCGGAACGATCGGACATCTCGAAATCTGCGATCTGAGATCCCGCACAAGATGACCGACTTCTCGATAATCACCTGAAAGAATAGACCGTCACCATCTCCGGGCGGATCACCTTCTCGCCCGATTGGAACCCCTTGCGGAGCCGGTCGACGACGCACTTGTTGCGTCCGGGGTCGTCGGTGGCGACGGTGGCGAGGGCTCGCTGGCGGCGGGGGTCGAAGGCGTCGCCTTCGAGGGCGTAGGGCTCGACGCCCTGGCGGTAGAGGATGTCCTCGATCCCCTGCTGAGTGCTTCGGATCAGGTCGAGCAGGCGGCGGGCCCCGTCGCCGGCCTCGCCCCCGGCGTCCTCGCTGGCGTTGGCGTCGGCCATCTTACCGATGTCGTCGTGGAGCTGGATCAGGTCGACGAAGACCGGGCGGAGGATGCCGAGGATCAGGCCTTGCTTGTATTCTTGCAGCTCGGCATGGAGCCGGTCGACGACCTTCTCGCGGGTCGCCTCGGCGCGGGTCTCGCGGTCGAAGCGGGCCTGCAAGGCGTCGAGCTTGCGGTGCAGCCCCTCGCCCAGGGCCGCGATCGCCCCCGGGTCCGCGGGCGTGGGCTCGGGCTCGAAGGAGGCGGGGGCGGGCGGGTCGCCGGCTTGGTCGTCGGTGGCGATCGCCTGCTCGACGGGCGGCGGGACGACGAAGGCGACGGCGGGGAGGATGCCCGCCGCGGGTTCGGGCCCGGCCTCGGGCGTGACCGGGATCTCTGCCACGGTCGGGATCGGCTCGGATGAGCCCGGCGCTTCCGGTGGTGCCACGGCCTCGACCCCCCACCCCGGCCCTCCCCCACCGGGGGGGAGGGGGTCTGTCGTCGGCGGCTCGGTCACGCGGGGCGATCTCTCCCCATCCGGTCCCCTCCCCCCCGGTGGGGGAGGGTCGGGGTGGGGGGGCCGCGTGAACCCACCGGAAAGCCCGGGCACACCCAACGGCTCGTCTTCGGTCATGTCGGCCTCGTCATCCCCTCGCAATGTCGCCGCCGGGCATTACAATCGTCCCGTGCCGACCGGCGGCACGACGCACCGCGGACCGGAGGGCCGACCATGAACCGAGCCGATCGCCGCAATTCCCGGGGAATCCTGCCGCTCGCCGCGGCGCTGGCGATGATCGGGCCGGGGGTGGCCCCGGCGGCCGAGACCGCCTCGACCTCGACCCGGCAGGACTACGGGCCCGACCCGGCCTCGGTCCTCCGGTTCGGGCCGGCCTACCGCTACCCGCAGGCCGGCTGGATCGTGCTCCACATCGAGGGCGAGCCCTACGACCGGGGATATCAGCACGGCCGCCTGATGGCCCCCGAGATCGCCGACTACCTCAAGACCCTGGCCGTGAAGCGGAGCCCCAAGGCCCCGTCGCAGGCCTGGCAGTCGGCCCGGACGCTGGTCAACGCCCTCTTCCTCCGCCGCTACGATAAAGAGTACCTGGAGGAAATGAAAGGGACCGCCGACGGCGCCTCGGCCGCCGGCGCGACCTTCGAGGGGCGGCCCGTCGACCTCCTCGACGTGGCCACCATCAACTCCGAGATCGAGGTCGACTTCCTCGACAACGCCCTCGGGGCGACCGCCGACGGCCTGGAGGCCCGGGCCTTCCGCGAGCCCCCCGCCGGCTCCCGGCCCAAGCCGCCCGAGGCCGACCACTGCTCGGCCTTCGCCGCCGTCGGGCCCGCCACCGCCGACGGCTCGATCGTCTTCGGACATATCACGATGTGGAACCTGGCGATGGCCCGCCACTTCAACGTCTGGCTCGACGTCAAGCCCGCGCAGGGGCACCGGGTCGTGATGCAGACCTACCCCGGCGGCATCCAGAGCGGCCTGGATTATTACGTCAACGACGCCGGCCTGATCGTCGCCGAGACCACCATCGCCCAGACCGGGTTCGACCCCGAGGGCACGCCCTTGGCGTCGAGGATTCGCAAGGCCTTGCAGTACGCCGACTCGATCGACGGGGCCGTCGCCATCCTCTCGAAGAAGAACAACGGCCTGTACACCAATGAATGGCTCCTGGCCGACACCAAGGCCAACGAGATCGCCATGTTCGAGCTGGGGACCCGCAAGAGCAAGCTCTGGCGGAGCGGCAAGAAGGAGTGGTTCGGCGGGACCGAGGGCTTCTACTGGGGCTGCAACAACGCCAAGGACCTCGACGTCCGCCTGGAGACGGTCGCCTCCGTCGAGGGGAAGCCGGCCAACCTCGTCTTCCGGGCGAGCGACCGCGACCGGGCCTGGCTCGGCCTCTACGACAGGTTCAAGGGCAAGATCGACGCCGACTTCGCCGTCCGGGCCTTCACCACCCCGCCCCTCGCGGCCCGCCCCTCGCTCGACGCCAAGTTCACCACCACCGCCCTGGCCGCCGAGCTGAAGACCCGCGCCCTCTTCGGCCCGCCCACGGGCCGGGCCTGGGAGCCGACCGAGGCCCAGCGCCCGACCCCCGGCATCCGGCCGCTGATCGCCAACGACTGGACCACCCTCACCGTCGACGCCCCCGCCGCCGCCCCCGACGACCTCCGGCCCGCCGTCGACCTCGCCGGCCTGGCGAAGCCGGCCGGGCCGACGCCGACGCCGGAGGACGAGGGCGACCACGCCCCCGCCTGGCACGGGACCCTCCTGCCCCGGTCCGACGCCGACGCCTGGCTCGCCGCCGCCTTCGCCGACTACCAGGCGGTCGTCGCCCTGGAGCGGGCCCTCGGGGCCGAGGCCGGCCGCGATCGGTCCGAGCTGGCCCTCTACGCCGCCCGGACCCGGCACCTCGCCGCCGTCCGCCGCCTCGGCCGCGACGTCCCGCTCTCGAAGACGTCGGCCGACCCCGCGAGCGGCGACTGGTACGAGGTCGCCGCCGGCAAGGGCGTCCTGCTCCTCGCCGGGCTCCGCGAGCTGATGGGGGCCGACCCGTTCGCCGCGATGATGGACGACTTCGGCCGGGCCCACGCCGGCCACGCCGTCGACGCCGGCCAGTTCCGGGCCCACGCCGAGCGGGCCGCCGCCGGCAAGCCGATCCGCCCCTTCTTCGACCGCTGGCTCGACGAGCCCGGCCTGCCCGTCGCCGGTGCCGGCGCCGGCGGGGCCGGGACCTGGGCCGTCGACTCGTTCGAGGAGGAGCCGGAGAAGGCCCTGATCGTCTACGGGACCCTCAAGGACGCCCACGCCAACCGCGAGGCCGCCGCCCGACTGGCCCGGGCCGTCGCCGACCGCTGGTCCAACGTCGCCGTCCCGATCAAGGCCGACGCCGAGATCACCGAGGACGACTGGAAGACGCATCACGTCCTGCTCGTCGGCCGGCCCGACGCCAACTCGGCCTCCGCGCGGTGCTCGAAGAACCTGCCGATCGGCTTCGGCCCGACATCATTCACCCTCCGGGGCGAGACCTACGCCCATGCCGGGACCGCCGTGATCGTCGCGGGCGAGAACCCGACCAACCCGAGATTCGAGGTCGTCGTCTACGCCGGCCTCGGCGCCGAGGCCACCTGGCACGGCTCCGAGCACGTCGGCGGCCGGCGCGGGGGACACCCCGAGGTCGTCCTCCTGGCCGAGGGGGCCCCGCCCCGGCCGATGATCGCCCGGCCGGCGGCGGAGAAGCCGGCCGCGGCGGCCCGTTGAGGACGCGGGCCCGGTCTTGCTTGTTCCTGGCCCGTCCCCGGACGCCCCGGGCGAAATCCCCGGGGCCTTCCCGGTGGCCCGATCTCTCCACCCCGCCTTGAAGGGGGCCCCCCCGGCACTTAGACTGGACGAGGCGCCCTGCCGTCGAGCCGAAGTCCCCGGGGTCTCTCGAACCCGTCGGCCCAATATTTCGAGGCTCGTCACGAACCCTCGGCCGCGACCGGACGTACCCAATGGTGAAGGCCCTCGGCTCGGGCACCGCTGAAGACCTCGCCCCGGTCTCGGACGAGGACCTCCTCAGCCGGTATCGAGACTCGGCCGCTCCGGACGACTTCAACGAGTTGGTCCGCCGCTACGAACGCGAACTCTACCGCTACCTGGCCCGCTACCTCGGCAACCCCGCCCTGGCCGACGACGTGTTCCAGAACACGTTCCTCCAGGTCCACCTGAAGCGCGGGTTGTATGAGGACGGACGCCCCGTCCGCCCCTGGCTCTACTCGATCGCGACGCACCAGGCCGTCGACGCGCTGAGGAAGGCGGGCCGTCACCCGACGGTCAGCCTCGATCGCCGCGTCTCGTCCTCGGGCGAGGGCGACCCCGGCACGCTGGTCGACCTCCTGGTCGGCGACGGCACGGCCCCCCTGGCCCAGTTGCAGGAGCAGGAGCGGCGCGACTGGGTGGCCAGGAGCGTCGAGCGGCTGCCCGAGGCCCTCAAGCAGACCCTGATGCTGGCGTATCACGAAGACCTCAAATACCGAGAGATCGCCGAGATCTTGAAGATCCCCGTCGGTACGGTCAAGTCGCGGCTCCACGCCGCCCTGGCGAAGCTCCAGGAGATGGCCAAGGCGTCGCGGCAAGATGGGAACGGTTGATCCGATGAAACCTGAAAACCTCCTCGACTTCGCCCTCGGCCAGCTCGAAGGCGCCTCGCTCGACGCCGCCGAGGCCGAGATCGGCGCCGACCCCGACCTCGCCGCCCGCGCCGACCGGCTCCGGGCCGCCCTCGATCGGCTCCTCGACGACGGCGCGGCCCCGGCCCCACCCCCCGGCCTCGTCGGCCGGACGGCCGCCTTCGTCGCCGAGCGGAAGTCGCGGCGGGCGATCCTCGACTTCGTCCCCGCCCGCGTCCCCTTTCGCTGGACCGACGTGGCCGTGGCCGCCGGGGTCCTCCTGGCGGGGCTCCTCACCCTCCTCCCGGCCGTGAAGACCGGCCGCGAGCGGATGAATCAGGCCGAGTGCGGCTTCAACCTTCAGCAGCTCGGCCTCAGCCTGGCCAACTACGCGACCCAGCACGACCACTACCCCGACGTGGCCGCCAAGGGCACCGGGGCCCACGTCGGCTGGTACGCCCGGGCGCTCGACGACGAGGCGTTGCTCCGCGACCGCCACTCGCTCCACTGCCCGTGCAGCGGGCGGTGCCCCAAGGCCGGCCCCGCGCCCGACCTCCAGCACATCGACTATGCCTACCACGTCGGCTACCGCGACCAGCCCTCCGGCAAGACCGAGCCGATCACGCCCTGGCTCTCCGCCACCGTGCCGCTCCTGGCCGACCAGCCGCCCTACGACGCCGCCCGCAAGATCCTCGACGGCAACAGCCCCAACCACGGCCGACGCGGCCAGAACGTCCTGTTCTCCGACCTGCACCTCCAGTGGTTCCCCACCCGCCGGATCAGCCCGCACGACGACGACTTGTTCCTCAACCAACTCCTCAAGCCCGAGCCCGGCGTGGACATCAACGACGCCGCCCTCGTCCCCGCCGACTTCCGGCTCGACGCCCGCTGAAGCCGGGACGGCCCGAACGTTCGCCTCGAAATCCGGACGGCCGCGATCCCCGGGGGGAACCCCCCGGGGATTTCCGCGCGCCGGGGGCTCGGGAATGTCGATAAGCCAGTGAACCCACGCAGGAGCGGGGTTCTACGGGCTCGCGAGATCGGACCGCCCGGCGAGGTGACTTTCCCCATACCGTCCCGGCAGGAGGCTGGCGATGTCGATCCGAAAAGCCCGATGGCTCACGGCGCTTGGGCTCGTCGCGGCCGTCTCCGGCGGTCGGGCGGAGGCCCAGGCCCCGACGCTCCCCACCGAATTTGGCTCGGTCCTCCCCGGCTCGACCGGCTCGAATCTCGGGAGCCTGCCGGGGGCGGGCGGGGGTACCTTCTCCGACCGGGCGGTGGGCGGCGGCCAGATCCTCGGCGGTCGCCCCGGCGCGGCCACTCCCCGGGTCCCGACCTCGATCAGCGTGCCGGGGGGGAACACGCCCCAGGCTGCTTCGGGTGGCGTCGCCGCGATCCCGGCGGTCGCCCCCCTGACCGAGGTCCCGCTCTACGGGACGCTCGAATTGCCGCTCACCGACGACGCCGGCCCGGCCGACGGCCTGACGTTCGACCGTGCCCTCGACCTGATGCTCCGAGCCAACCTCGACCTGCTCGCCCGCCGGTTCGAGATCCCTTCGGCCCAGGCGGATATCCTGACCGCCAGCCTCCGGGCCAACCCGATCTTCTACGCCGACAGCCAGCTCGTCCCCTACGGCGAGTACACCCCCAAGCGGCCCGGCGGCCAGACCCAGTACGACGTCAACATCTCGCACCCGATCGACTTCTCGGGCAAGCGCAGGGCCAGGACCGCCGTGGCCGTGCAGGCCAAGCGGGCCGTCGAGGCGCAGTACCAGGATGCCGTCCGAATCCAGATCAATAATCTGGCCAACGCCTACCTCGGCGTCCTGGCGGCCCGCGAGACGGTCCGCTACGTCGAGGCCGGCGTGAAGGGGCTCGACGGGGTCCTGGCCGCCAGCCGGCCACTCGTCGTCCAGGGCGACCGGACCAGCGCCGACGTCGGCCGGATCGAGGCCCAGCGCGAGTTGGCGGCCGTGGGGCTGCTCGACGCCCAGGCGGGGCTCCGCCGATCCAAGCGGACCCTCGGCGTCTTCCTGAACATGCTGCCCGCCGAGGCCGACGCGATCGAGCTGAACGCCTCGCTCCGAGTCGGGGCGCCGGAGCCCCCGCTCGGCGGGCCCCTGGCCGAGATGGCCTTGCGGTGCCGACCCGACGTGGTGGGCTACCGGATCGGCGTTGGCTATGCGGACGCCGGGCTCCGGCTCCAGCGGGCCAATCGCTACGCCGACGCCTACCTGCTCGCCCAGCCCTACACCTTCCAGAACAATTCGCCGAACCACCTCAAGAGTTCTTACTCGTATGCCGTGGGCCTCACGGTCCCGCTACCGCTCTACAACCGGAATCAGGGCAACATCGAGCGGGCCAGGATCAACATCGAGCAGACCCAGGTGCAGCTCAAAGCTCTGGAGCGGGCCGTGATCAACGAGGTCGCCCAGGCCGAGGAGGAGTATCGGAGCAGCCGCCGCTACCTCGACCTGCTCGAACGCTCGGTGATCCCCAAGTCTCGCAAGGCGCTCGACGACACGCGCAACCTCTTCGCCTTGGGGGAGGTGAAGGACGTGACGCTCCTGCTCAACGTCCAGCGCGAATACAACGACGTCGTCCGCCAGTACCGCGACACCGCCGTCCGCCATCGTCGGAGCATGTTCGCCCTGAACACGGCGGTGGGCAGCCGGATCTTGCCGTGAGGCGGCCGGCGGCCCGTCGCCCTTCGAAACGAGAAGACGGCCCGGCAAGTAGAATTGCCGGGCCGTCGGATCGGCCGTCGTCGCATCGGGCGGATGGGACCCGACGCCCGTCAGCCCGATGGATTGACTTACTTGACCAGCTTGGACAGGGTGAAGAACCGGCCCTCGCCCTCGGGCGTCTGGGCGTAGATGGTCATCTCGTCGGTCTTGCCCGCCAGGTCCTGGAACTGCCCGGGCGAGGTGAGCGGGATGGCCTTCTTCTCCTTGAAGACCTTGGTGACGAGCATCCCGACCTTCAGGCCGTTGGCGTCGGCGGACGAGCCTTCCTTGACGTCGCTGACGACCACGCCCTTGGCGTCGTCGGCGAAGCCGAACTCCTTGGCCAGGGCCGGGGTCAGCTCCTGGACGTCGAGGCCGAAGTTAGCCAGCTCGGCCTTGTTGGCCTCGGGCTTGGCCCGCTCGGGGCGACCAGGCCGCTCGCCGCGCTCGGTCGTCCGGGTCGCCAGGGTCTCGGCGGGGACGAGCACCACCTTGGCGGTGGCCTCCTTGCCCTCGCGGAGATAGGTCAGGGCGAATTCCTTGCCGATCTCGCTGGTCGAGACCAGGTTGCGGAAGGCGGGGACGTTCAGGGCGGGGTTGCCGTCGAAGCCGGTGACGACGTCGCCCTGCTTCAGGCCCGCCTTCTCGGCCGGGCTGCCGGCGACGACCTCGGCCACGATCACGCCCTTGGTCTTCGCGTCGATGCCGAGCCCGCGGGCGTCGGCCGGGGTCATCGGCTGGAGCCGGATGCCGATCTGGGCGCGGGTGACCTTGCCCTCCTTGATCAGCCGGTCGGCCAGGTTGCCGGCCATGTCGATGGGGATCGCGAAGCCGATCCCGGCGTTGGACTTCGTCGAGGTGGCGATCGCCGAGTTGATCCCGATCACCCGGCCGTCGAGGTCGACGAGCGGGCCGCCCGAGTTGCCCGGGTTGATGGCCGCGTCGGTCTGGAGGAAGTCCTCGTAGGCGTCCGGGGCGCCCAGGATGTGGGCGTCGTTGCGGCCGACGGCCGAGATGATGCCCGAGGTCACCGTCTGGTCGAAGCCGAAGGGCGAGCCGATGGCGAGGACCCAGTCGCCCACGCGGGCCTTGCCGCTCTTGCCCTTGGGCAGCGGGCGGTAGTTGGTCGTCTCGACCTTGATGACCGCGACGTCCGACTTGGGGTCGGTCCCGACGACCTTGGCGGTCGCCTCCTCACCGTCGTAGAACTGGACGACGATCTTGTCGGCCCCCTCGACGACGTGGTTGTTGGTGAGGATGTGGCCTTTGTCATCGTAGATGAACCCCGAGCCCGTCCCCTCGGCCACCCCGCCGAATTGCTCCTTCTCGAACCGGCCCTGCGGCCCGAAGAACTTGCGGAGCATGTCCTCCAGCTCCTTCGGGTCCATGTTCTCGTGCGGGTTGGCGTTGTCGCGAGGGGCCCGGTTGAACGGGGTGCGGGCGCCGGGCTTGATCCGCCGCTCGACGCCGATCTGGACCACCGACGGCTTGACGAACTCGGCGACCGCGTTGAACGCATCGCCCAGCGCCCGGGCCTGCTTCTGCCCCTCGGGCGAGATCTGCGGCGCGGCGGGGATGGCGCGAGTGACACCTCGGGAGCTGACCAGGGCTGCGGACGACAGGACGATGGCCGCCCATGCCAATGCGTTGCGCTTCATCTCGGGGATATCTCCTTGCGAAACCGGATGTTCCGTGGGGAAGCTCGGACCTCACGAGCCCGGCGCCCCGAAAACGGGCTACCGGGTTGCCATCCCTTGTTACGAGCGATCGTCCGCGAAGGTTTGGGGCCGTGACCCGGATTTCTCGGCCCCGGTCCCGGCCGCCGGGAGGTGCCCCCGACGGCGAAGGGGGTCAGGTGGCGACCGGCCCCGCTTCGCGATACTGTAGTCCTATTCGGCACAGAGTCGAGAAGATTTCGGACCCCGGGACGAATGCCGGACGTGTGGGACCCCCGCGACCAGACCCCCGATGATTTCCTGGCCCGGGCCCGGTCCCTCGGCGTGCCCGACCTCGCCGCCCGCCGGCTGACCTCGGCGATCCTCGGCCACGGCGTCCACGACCCGGCCGCCTGGGGGCGGTCGTTCCAGGTCCCCCGACTCCTCGGCGACCGGGTCGCGCCGCTCCCCCGCCTGGCCCTGGACGCCTCGATCCGCTCGCCGACCGACGGCTTCGAGAAGCTCCGGTTCCGGCTCGGCGACGGCCTGGCGATCGAGACCGTCCTGATCCCCCTGCACAAGCCCGGCGCCGTCAGCGTCTGCCTCTCCTCGCAGGTCGGCTGCGTCATGGCCTGTGCCTTCTGCGCCACCGCCCGGATGCCGGGCCGCCGGAACCTCGCCACCTGGGAGATCGTCGACCAGTACGTCCAGGCCCGCGACCTCGCCCGATCGCAGGGCCGCCGGGTCACCGGCGCGGTCTTCATGGGGATGGGCGAGCCCTTCCTCAACTACGACCGCGTGATCGCCGCCGCCGAGCTGCTCCGATGCCCCTACGGCGGCTCGATCGGCGCCGCCAGGATCACGATCAGCACCGTCGGCCTCGTCGGCGAGATCGACCGCTACACCGCCGAGGGCCACAACTACCGGCTCTCGATCAGCCTGGGCGCCGCCACCGACGCCAAGCGGAGGCGGCTCGTCCCCGTCGCCGCCCGGGCCCCCGTGGCCGACGTCATGGCCGCCGCCCGCCGCCACGCCCTGGCCCGCCGCGACCGGGTAATGCTCTCGTATGTCTGCATCTCCGGCGAGAACGTCGCCGAGGACGACGCCCTCGCCCTCGGCGAGCTGATCGGCGACACCCCGGTCCGGCTCGACTTGATCGACGTGACCGACCCCACCGGCCGCTTCCTGCCGCCGAGTCCGGGCGAGATGTCCGCCTTCCGCGACGCCCTGAGCCGCCACGTCGGCCAGCCCGTCGCCCGCCGATACTCCGGCGGCAAAGACATCCAGGCGGCCTGCGGGACCCTGGCCGGTGCCGGTTTCGAGTCTTGAAATCGGCGATCTTGGATTCCGAACTCGATGACCCGAATCAGGCGCCCGTCGCCGTCTTGATCGCGGCGAGGGCGGTGTCGTAGTTCGGCTCGCTGGCGATCTCGGGGACGATCTCGACGTGGGCGAGCTTGCCCTTCGCGTCGACGACGAAGATGGCGCGGGCGAGCAGTGGGACCGGCAGGCTGCTGATGAGCACGCCGTAATGCTGGCCGAAGCTGTGGTCGTGGGCGTCGGAGAGGCTGGTGAGGTTCTCGATCTTGTTGTCGGCGCAGAACCGCTTCATGGCGAAGGGGAGGTCCAGGCTGATCGTGTAGGCGGCCACCTTCTCGCCCAGGGCGTTCACCTCGTCGGAGAACCGCTTGGTCTGGATCGAGCAGACCGGGGTGTCGAGCGAGGGGACGACGCTGAAGAGCCGGACCTTGCCCGCGGTGTCCTTCAGCGAGATGGCGCCGAGGTCGGTGTCGACGCAGGTGAAGTCGGGTGCGGCCTCGCCCGCGGCCAGCTTGGGCCCGACCAGGTCGATCGGGTTGCCCTTCATCGTCACTTCGCCCTTGCGTGCTTCGGCCATCGGAGTGCGTCCTCGGATCGGTAGGTGTCGGGATCTCGCGGGGGACGCGGCGGCCGGGCGTTCTCGGCCCAGGCCCTCCCCCCGGGTCCGCCCAGCGTAGCCGAGTCGGTCGCCCCCCCGCAAGCCGGGCCCTCGGCGGGCGCGGCGGCTCCGCGCGACGGCCTAGATCGGCTATGATGGATATTGAGGGATCGCGTCCGTCGTCGAGTCAATCCGAGGGGCCGCCGCCGGGGGCCCGGGTGGGGAGTCATGGCCGTCGCGAAGCACGACCCGTATCGGTTCGACGTCCTAGTCGTCGGCGCGGGGCACGCCGGCCTGGAGGCGGCCCTGGCGGCGGCCCGGATGGGCCTCCGGGTTGCCCTGCTGACGATCAACGCCGACGCCGTCGGCCAGATGTCGTGCAACCCGGCCATCGGCGGCGTCGCCAAGGGGCAGATGGTCCGCGAGGTCGACGCCCTCGGCGGCGCGATGGGGCTGCTGGCCGACGCCACGGCGATCCAGTTCCGCCTGCTCAACCGGGGCAAGGGGCCGGCCATGCACGGCCCCCGCGCCCAGGCCGACAAGAAGGCGTATCAGGCCCTGGCCAAGCTGACCGTCGAGCGCCAGCCGGGCCTCACGCTCCGCCAGGAGACGATCGAGGCCCTGGCCGTCGAGGGCGGGCGGATCGCCGGCGTCCGCTGCCGGGGGGGCGTCGGATACCGGGCCGGGGCGGTCGTCGTCACCACCGGCACATTCTTGCAGGCCCTGATGCACACCGGCGAGGTCAGGACCGCCGGCGGTCGCGCGGGCGACGCCTCGGCCGAGGGGCTCTCGGGCAGCCTCCGGGATCTCGGCTTCGAACTCCGCCGGTTCAAGACCGGCACGCCCGCCCGCCTCAACGGCCGGACCATCGACTTCGCCCGGCTCGTACCCCAACCCGGCGACGCCGACCCGGTCCCCTTCTCGTTCCTGACCGGGCGGGTCGAGCAGGCCCAGCTCGACTGCCACATCACCCGGACCACGCCCGAGGTCCACGACCTGATCCGGGCCAACCTGCACCGGGCGCCGATGTACTCCGGCCAGATCACCGGGACCGGCCCGAGGTATTGCCCGTCGATCGAGGACAAGGTCGTCCGGTTCGCCGACCGGGACCATCACCAGATCTTCCTCGAACCCGAGGGGCGATCGACCCTCGAATACTACTGCAACGGGATCTCCACCAGCCTGCCGCGCGACGTCCAGGACGCGATCATCCCCCTGATCCCCGGCCTCGAACACGCCGAGATCATGCGCTACGGCTACGCCGTCGAGTACGACTATGCCCCGCCCACCCAGCTCGGGCCGACCCTGGAGACCAAGGCCGCCCCCGGCCTCTTCCTCGCCGGCCAGATCAACGGGACCACCGGCTACGAGGAGGCCGCCGCCCAGGGGCTGATCGCCGGGATCAACGCCGCGCTCCTGGTCAAGGGCGGCGACCCCTTCCTCATCGACCGCTCGCAGGGCTACATCGGGGTCCTGATCGACGACCTCGTGACCCGCGGCGTCGACGAGCCCTACCGGATGTTCACCGGCCGCGCCGAGTACCGCCTGCTGCTCCGATCCGACAACGCCGACCTCCGCCTGACCCCCCGTGGCCGGGCGATCGGCCTGGTCGACGACGCCCGATGGGCCCGCTTCGAGGCGAGGAAAGGCCGGATCGATCGGCTCGGCTCCGCCCTCAAGACCACCCGGGTCGGCGGCGACACCCTCGAAGCGGTCCTCCGCCGCCCGCCCACGACCTGGGGCGAGATCCTCGCCCTCCACCCCGCCCTGCTCGACCTCGCCGACGACGCCACCGCCGTCGAGCAGGTGACGATCGAGGCCAAGTACGGCGGCTACATCGACCGCCAGGCCGAGCAGGTCGAGCGCTTCCGCCGCCTCGAAGACAAGTCCATCCCCACCGACCTCGACTACCTCGCCATCGACCAGCTCCGGGCCGAGGCCCGCGAGAAGCTCGACCGGGTCCGTCCCCGCTCCCTCGGCCAGGCCGGCCGGATCAGCGGGATCAACCCGGCCGACCTGGCGACGCTGCTCGTCCACCTCAAGCGGCCGAGGCCAGCGGGACCGAAGCTCGATCGGCCGAGGTCGCCTGCTCGTTAGATTTTCGGCACGTGTCAGGGACTCGTCTTGTGGCCTACTTCTGATGGACGGCCGGTAGCGTCAACCATTCCGAGAGCGGCCAGACCTGATCCGCCAGGCCCGCCGCCATCGCCGGGGTATGTCGCCACCAGGTCCCATCCTCGCCCTTGACCCTCAGCGTCCGCACCGGCCAACAGACAGGATCCAAGGGAGATGCAGAACGCCCATCGACAATCCCCTTGAAATCTTGGTCAGACAATGTGATCAAACGCCGCTCCGAGCTCAAACCAGATAAACCTGATCTACCAGACCGATAGGCTTGCAAGTAAAACCTTCCATTTTCAGACAATTGGCTTGCGGCTTATGCGTCAGCCTTTTTGCCGGGTTTTTCCCTTTGCTGTGCCAGCAGTCGTGAAGAAAACGGACGTTTTCTTTACTCTCAAAGTCAAGCCTGCTGGGATCTACCCAAGTCAACGTTCATAAATATGATTTATAATGAGGCGTATCAATTGATACGATTGAGTTCAGAGGAGTTTCGCCAACTGACGGCGAATTATAGCAACGAAATAATCTGACCAGTTAACGCGGGGTTGACCCTCACCGGAGTATCGGCAGACAACACGACCTGACATCTCAAATATCACGCATATCGTGATCTCATCGGAATTCCATTGTGCCCGTTGATAGTCCCGGTATCCCCTTCGCTTCAACTCGTAGAAATTCAGCGTTGAATTCTCGGAGTAGTTACCCGGGTCTGTGACCAATCCTAACTCGATGTTACGATAAGCTGGGCCCCTGCCCAGAATTTCCCGGACTTGAGACTCAGCCATTCCGACCTCAATCTTGCCGAAGTTGGCAAGGGTCACCCTCTCCCGTGTCCAAGCGTTGAGAACACTTCCGGCAACCGCAGCTATTGTCGCCATCACCACCGCGATGATCAGCCGACGCACGGTGAACTGGAAGCGGGGTAATCGCATCGTCTTGTTCTCGCCACATTTGCCTTGTTCGGCGCTAAAGACTCCATCCATGCTACTCAAAGCGACCACGAGTGTCACTCTCAAACAACGATCAGCGAGCCTTGAACGGATGGTAAAGAAAACCACCCTTTTTCCAACAGGAACCTAGCCAAGGATTGTAAAGAAACCCCTCGTTTTCTTTACCACTAAGTAGGATCGGGATTCATTCCCTCGGCTTCATCAACCTCTTTCTGTTCCTCTTCCAAATTTCCCACGTCCTGCGTCTCGGCTTCATCCACTGAAGTCACCGCGACAGCTGGAGGTGCCAAAAGACTGACAATGTTGGATTTAACGAAATCGAGTGAGAACACTTTCTTGAGCTTTTCCCTAAACTCCTGGGGAGTTGCACTAATCCATTCGTTCTTGATGATACTGTCCGGGGTTTCTCCAAAGACAGACAAGGAGATTCCGCCGAGAGCTTTTATTCCTGGTGATCCACGAATTTTGCGCTCCCTCTTGAGAAATTCGGGGATATTGTCAGTCGGACGATCAATGACGACAGGATAAGTTCGGTCGAGCTGGTGGCTTGCCTCGAACACGTTGAATTCTAATGAATGTGTTTCATTTTGCACAATAAATGCAAGAACAACACGATCAGTAAGAGTAGTCTCGCGTATCGATACGGTAAGAATTTGTGTACCGGAACTTAGCTCGGCCCCGGCACTCTCCATAATTTCGCGAGGTGACTGGTTGTTGGCGGCGAAGATATCGGTTGGCCAAAAGCTCATTTTTTCCTCATTTCAAGGTAACGAGTAGCGGGAAGTGGTCTGAGACTGCACTTTTGTTTGGCCGTCCCATTTTTGTGTCTAGTGGCGAGTTCCCAATCTTCGTTAGTATGCGAACATCATCGAACCATGGTATAATAGATGGTCTTAAAAGAACCTGGTCAAGCATGTTCCATCCAAAATGACCTTTACCCGAATTTGAATGATAAAAAGTTCCGGGAGGGCCGGGAGTGCGATCACCAAGCAAATTCCACATCGGATTATAAAAATACTCATACTTTACACTCTGTACTTTTCTACTGCCGGCCCTCACGCATCCTTCCGCCATTAACGCATTCATGCCGCCTGCCACATTCATTACCTGGTCAAACGGATTCATGTTAAAATCACCGATCAAAATGGTCCTAGTATGTCCTTGCTTATTTTCTGTGCTTTTGATTTCTTCGACCAACAATCTAGCTTGTGTGAGTTGATTCATTGGATCAAAGTTTCCCTTATCAACAAGATGCACAAAACCTAATGAAAGTTCAGTTCCTCCGCTCAAGGCTTTCCTAATGCTGATCCGATTTCCGCTGTAAATTTCGTTAAGATTTAATTTGACGTCGCGACAGAAGAGTTGAACACGGCCTTCTATGGCTCTTGGAATATAGTAATAGGGAGAAGCTTTCGATTTCAACGCACTCAGCATCCGGGTCGGAGACACCCCCGATTCGATTATAGCAACGACATCTATGGATAATAATTTTGCAGCATCGCAGACAAGATTTCTCACATCTTGCTTCTTTGTATTCCAAAATAATATATTCATATAAGCGGTTGCTATTTCCAGCCGATATAGCCTTCCCTCGATTTTTGGGTTCGATCTCAAGCTTACCAAAATTCCGGCTTCCTGACTCGACTGGAATTAGAGTAAAGAAAACGGCCGTTTTCTTTACAGCCGCCGCTTTCCGCCTCGATAACCCTTTTCCCTTGATTTCCGCTGTAAAGAAAGTCAATAAAGAAATCAATGCAAAGAAATTTCCGGCTCTGGCGAGTTTCTTAACTCCGGCGAGGAAAGACCCCCAATGCGTCTCGGTTCTGCCCGCGTTTCTACCCACGAGCAGAACCTAGACCTGCAACGCGATGCCCTGCAACGGGCCGGCTGTGAGAGGATCATTCAGGATACCGCCGGTGGCAAGCCTTGCCAGCCGCACCGGCCTTGACCGGGACTCGGGCCGCTTCGATATTTGTCCTCCGATCTACAGATCACCGCCCGGGGATGATCAGCTTCGGCTTCTCGGCCCCGGCGGCCGGTGCGGCGTTGCCCGAGCCGGGGGTCCAGAGGGCTCCGCCTCCTCCGCTGCCGGGGCCGCCGGGGGTCCAGACTTCGGGCTTGGTGGCGGAGACGCCGAGCCGGCCGGAGGCGGTGGTGATCTTCGGGCCGAACTCGGCGAGGAGGGCCTGCATCGGGCGGCTGTCGAGGAGGACGTCGTCGGGGTTGTCGGGGTTGGGCTGCATCCGGATCAGGCCCATCTCGACGAGATTGAGGAGGATGACCTGGTTGGCCGTGGGCTCCTGGGCGTAGCGTTCCAGGACGACGGCCAGCTCGGGGACCCAGGACTCGGGCTTGTCGGAGCGGGCCTTGAGGCGGACCTCGACCATGTCCCAGAGCGGGGCGTTGCGGCCCCGGTTGGCGGGGGCGTCGGCCTGACGCCCCTTGGCCAGCCAGCCCTGGGCTCCGTCGCGGTCGCCCCGGCCGGCGGCGAGGCTGGCCAGGTCGGTGTGGACGGCGACGGGGTCGATCAGGCCGTGCTCGAAGATCGCCGGGCGGGCGACGACGGCGAGGGCGGCGGCCTCCATTGCGGCGCCGATCATCGAGCGGCGGGCGCGTCGGTAGAAGGCGACGAGCCTGGCGTCGTCGAGCCGGTCGGCGGGGACGGCGGCGAGCCGGGCCAGCGGGAGGTGGTCGACGTCGACGGTCGCCGGGTCGATCGCGGGCTCGGGCGGGATGCCGAGGCGGGCCCGGAGGGCGGCGTAGTCGAGCCCGGCCTGCTCCAGCTCGCGGTCCTGCTCGTACTGGCAGACCGCGGCGCGGAGGGGGACCTCGGCGTTGCCGTCGCGGCCGGCCTGGGCGGGGGTCCGGAAGTTCAGGTAGGGCATCGGCGTGTCGGGCCAGGCGTCGCGGAGGATCTCCGTCCGCTTCTCGCGGTCGAGGCGGTCGGCCTCGGCGGGCTCGATCTTGGCGGGATACAGCCACTCCCAGGCCAGGGCCAGCGACGACCGGGCGTCCACGTCGAGCAGCTTGGTCTTGGGGTGCGCCGGGGCGATCGCCTTGCCGGCGAGGGCGGTGAACCGGTCGCCCAGGCTGTCGACGCGGCCGTCGTCGTAGGTCTCGAGCGCGGCGACCTCCTGGCCGACGGCGACGCGGCCGAGGATTCGGGGGACCTGATCGGGCGTCAGGCCCCGTCCGGAGTGCTCGTCGATCCGGTCGCGGTCGAGCAGGGCGAAGGTGTCGACCTCGGGCGACTCGGGGTCGTTGGGGTCGATCGGGGCGGGGCCGTCGTCGAAGATGTCCGCGGCGGCGCGGAGGCCGGCCAGGAGGGCCTCGCGGTCGCGGAGCGGCCAGATCAACTGGACGTGCTCGACGCGATCGTCGGGGGGAATCGGCCCGATCTGCTGGCAGAGGACCTCGAGGTCGACGGCCTCGGTCGACGTCCCGAGGGCCCGCGAGCGGCGGCGGAGCGGCCCGACGGCGCCGTCCTCGTCGCCGAGCCAGAGCCGGCAGAGCCCGAGGTTGTAGTCGGCCTCGCCGCCGGGCTCGTCGACCGAGAGGAGGTCGAACGCCGCGGCGGCGGAGGCCCAGAGCCCCTGACTCGCCCAGTCGAGGGCCTGGTCGAATCGCTGCCGGGCCTCGCCCCGGAGGCGGTCGGGGGCCGGGGCCGGCTCGTAATCGTCCTTGAGCCAGGGGGAGATCCCGGGGTTGGCTTCGAGGCTCCGGAGCGCGGAGGCGGCCGAGCCGTCGGGGTCGCCCAGGGCGTTGACCAGCTCCAGGTGGATGAAGGCGGCGGGGTAGCGGCGGGTCTCGGCCAGGAGGTAGGCGACCACGCGGCCGAGGCCGCCGAGGCTGGCCCGCTGGCCCTCGTCGACCGCGCCGAGGACTTGCTGGAACATCCCCGCGCCGTTGACGGGCCCTTCGGTCTCCAGGACGCAGCGGGTGAGCAGGACGAGGGCGCCGAAGTGCTTGGGGTTCCCGGCCAGGACCTGGCGGAGCGTGACCTTGGCGGGCTCGGGCTCCCCCTGACGGATCTGCATGATGGCCTTGCGGGTCAGGAGCCAGGGGTTGCCCGGCTCCTTGCGGAGGCCCTCGTCGAGCACCTTGATGGCCGCGTCGACCTGACCGGTGTCGAAGAGCCGCTGCGCCCGGTCGGCGAACGATTCCACCTTCTGGCAGCACCACTTGAATTTCTCGCCGCTGCCGCAGGGGCACGGGGCATAGGGTTCGACGCCGGCCATCGCTTGCATTCCTGACGGATCGGGGACGGGCAGGGACGAGGACCACGGAGGTCCGCGGCGGCTCCGTCGGTTCACAGTAGCAAAGCGGCGACGGCCGCGCCTATGCTTGAGGGACCGTCGGCGGGCCGGGCCTCGACGTCCGCGGAGGGGGTTATTTCCGGGCCCCCGGACCCCGCGCCGACCGCCGGCCGCGCACCATCAAAATCCCGGGGAGATCGCCTCGCCATGACCGTGGATGTCCGGAGCTTCGGCAGGGCTGGCCCGATCCGTTCGCGGCGCGTCGGGGTCCTCGCCGCCCTGGCGGCGTTGGTGATGGTGGGGCCGGCGTGGGGCTGGGGGAGGCTGGGCCATCGGGTCGCCGGCCGGATCGCCGAGGACCGGCTCACCCCGGCCGCCCGCCAGGCGGTCCGCGGGCTCCTCGAACCCGGCGAGTCGCTGGCCGACGTGTCGAGCTGGGCCGACGACTATCGCCGCGACCACCGCGAGACCAGCACCTGGCATTATGTCAATGTGCCGATCACCGAGGCGAAGTACGACCCCCGGTTCGCCGCGAAGGAAGGCGGCGTGGTCGGCAAGGTCGAGGACTTCCGCAAGATCCTGGCCGACCCGACCGTCCCCCGCGACGACCGCCAGAAGGCCCTCAAGTTCCTCGTCCACTTCGTCCAGGACATGCACCAGCCGGTGCACATCGGCCACCGCAACGACAAAGGCGGGAACGACTTGCAGGTCCAATTCTTCGGCGAGGGGTCGAACCTCCACCGGGTCTGGGATTCCGGCCTCCTGGAGCGGGCGAACCGATCCGAAGCGGAGTGGGTCGAGCGGCTCGAGGCCGGGATCACGCCCGAGTTGGCCGCCGCCTGGTCCAAGGAAGGGCCGCCCGATTGGGCCGACGAGAGCCTGGAGGCGGCCAGGGTCGCCTACCGCAACCCTCCCGCCGACGGCGAACTCAAGGGCGGGGCCAAGCTCGGCCAGCCCTACCTGGATGCCAACCTGCCCACCGCCGAGCGCCGGGTGACGCAAGCCGGGGTCCGGCTGGCCGCGATCCTCAACGGGATCTTTCCCTGATTCTACGCAGAGCGGGGGGGAGGAAATCGGATGGCGCTGTCCCCACAACCGTCTCGGCTGGTGCTGGTCTGTGCGGTGCTGCTCTCGGTGCCGGCCATGCTGCTGATCGCATGCTGCCTTCTTGTCCTCGCCTCGATGGCCGGTGATCCACGGGCCGCGTCCTCGTTCTCCGGACCTGCCTGGATCGGTGTGGTCATATTTCCGGTCCCGGCCGCGCTGCTGATGATGGCCGAATACCGGGCGGTCCGCCGCAACGACGCCAGGGCCGCGGCGTGGGTCGCGGGCGTCTGCCTTTGGTTTCCGGTCGTTGGCTCCATCGGCTAAGTCGAGAGCTTGCTCCGCCTCACCGGAGTCCTCTCTCGCAATCGCCACGAAGGTTCGTGGGCCGACTTCGCTCTATGATCGGCGTTGCTGGCCTACATGACATGCATCGGCCTGGGCCATCTCCAACGGTGGCGTGTGCTGCGGGCCTCGAAGATGGTGCAGGCGGTCGCTTGGGACGCCTAAGGGGCTTGAAACAAGTTAACCGTCCGGCGCTCTTGCCGGAATCTCTACGAACCATTTCTCCAGCGTCGTCAGGCGTCTGACCCCGGCCTCCAAAGCTCCCATCTCTT
>JAABUX010000756.1_pt1 | contig 52613 bp, 50 predicted proteins | sample 5561851 | NCBI WGS metagenome assembly JAABUX01 (sample SAMN10711883, study PRJNA513361) | rock metagenome | isolation source: Antarctica rocks | place: Antarctica: Victoria Land, Richard Nunatak red sandstone | collected 2016-01-03
ATCGTCAGCCTCGCACAGCGCTCCGCGACCGAAAGCCTTGCCCATCTTCTTTGCGAGGTGTTCGTGCGCAGCCAGGCGGTGGGGCTGGCAAGTGGCGCGCAATGTCGGTTGCCCATCCGTCAGCGTGACGTCGCCGACGTGCTCGGCCTCAGCCTTGTGCACGTCAACCGATCGGTGGAGGTCCTGCGCACGGCAGGTTTGCTGCATTTAGATGTTGATCGTCTCACTGTGATCGACTTCGCCGGATTGCAAAAGACGGCAGGCTTCGATTCGAGATACCTGCAGTTCAATCGCGATGATCATCACGCCGCACTTTCGATCAGTCATCCGTCACCCGGGACAGATCTGGCAGCGTGAGCAAGCAGCGGACATCGCCCATGACTTGGTCTTTTTTGTCCTGACCTGAACAACAGCACCGGAGGTGGTTCTCATGTACGATCGAAGCATTTGGGATGGTTGCCCCGAGCATCCCGAAACAAGCGGTTGGCACTGGATCGAAGACGGGGATGGATTGCGGCCGCTGCTGTGGCGCGGCGGCGATTGGCTTGAGCAGGAAGACAGGGGCGAGTGGCAGGACGGTTTCGGGGTGCTCAGCGCGCGTTCCCTGAGCCGCGGGCGCTGTTATGGTCCAGTTGTCCCGCCAGCAGGCTTCGATCCGGTTGCGCCACCGATCAGCAGGGTCGGGTCCTGGCGATACCTGCAAGCGGTGTGGCGCAGGCGAAGCTACTGAACGGGAACGGTCGTCACCGCCGGCGGTCGCCGCTGCGATGAAACGTGACATGCGCTCCAGCAACTGCCAGGAGGTCGCATCCACGCTCAGCCGGCGAGTAGAGCGTAAGGCGGTCCTCTGCCAGTGGCCGCTTGCCGCTCATCGTGGTCATGACGCGGTGCGCTGCGGCGCGAGGGCAATGGCTTGGCGCATCGCTTCGAGCAGGCTGCGTTCGTCCACCATGCCGGTGCCGGCAATGTCGAAGGCGGTGCCGTGGTCCACGGATGTGCGGATTACGGGCAGTCCCACGGTGATGTTCACCCCGGCCTCCAGCCCCATCACCTTCACCGGGCCATGCCCTTGGTCGTGATACATGGCGACAACCATGTCGAAGTCGCCGCGCCCTGCGCGAAAGAACAGGGTGTCGGCCGGCAGCGGCCCTTCCACGTCCCACCCCCTGGCGCGGCACGCCTCGATGGCGGGCACGATCTTCGCCTCCTCCTCGCCGCGGCCGAACAAGCCGTGCTCGCCCGCGTGCGGGTTGATGGCGCACACGCCGATCTTGCGGCGTGGCAAGGCTGCCTTTTCCAGCACGCCATAGCCACGCGCGATCACGCGCTCCACCAAGCCGGGCTCAATCTTCACGATCGCATCGAGCAGCCCGATATGCGTCGTGACGTGGATGACGCGCAGGTTCGGCGTCATCAGCATCATTGAAACCTCGGGCGTGCCGGTGAGCTCCGCCAGCATCTCGGTGTGACCCGGATAGTTGTGCCCGCCGGCGTGCAGGGCCTCCTTGTTGAGCGGGGCTGTGCAGATCGCGTCGACCTTGCCCGCCATCGCAAACTCGGTCGCCGTCTTGACATAGTGATAGGCCGCGTTCCCGGCGACCGGCGACAGCTTGCCCCAGGGCAGGTTCGCCGGGATGAGATGCAGATCGATGCAGTCCACGGCGCCTGCCGCGCAGCGCGCGTCATCGATGGCCTCCAGGCTGCGCACTTGCAGTGTGCCGCCGACGATCTCGCCGGCTTGGCGCAGCCGTCCGGCGTCCCCGATCACGATCGGGCGGCAGCGATCGTACAGGTCGGCGTGGGCCAAGCTCTTCATGATGATTTCCGGTCCGACGCCGGCGGCGTCGCCCATGGTGATGGCGATGGTCGGACGTGACATGGCTAGCCGATCTCCTGCTGGTTGAACGTCCCTTCCGGGGACCGCAACGCGGCCCGACAGCGCAGCAACGTGTCCGGCTGGCCGAAGGCGCCGGCTTTGGTGATCACGGGCAAACCGTGCCCGTCCGTCGTGATCGACATCGGAATCCCTGCCTCCAACTCGCCGATAAGACGCAGCCCGGTGACGCCACAGGCTTGCAGCACGGCGTGTGCGGTCTCGCCCCCCGTGGCGACGAGTGCGCCAACGTTCCGGACGAACGGCGCCACCAGCTGTCCCAGCGCGTGGCACAGCTGCAACCCTTCCGAGAGATCCACGTCCGCCGCCGTCCCCAACAGCACCACCGTGTCGTGTCCGGTCGCCAAGGCCACCGCCAACGCCGCCTGCGCCCTGGCCCAGCTGGCGTTCCCCGCCCCGGCGCGCAACAGGGCCGGCGGCACGGTGACAACCTCGATATCCGGTGCCGCCAACCGCCGGACCTGCTCACGCGAGATGGCTGACACGCTGCCAACCGTGAACAGGATCGACCCTTTGACGGGCGGCAGCGGCAAGGCACGGTGCTGGCGCTGCAGTCCGGCGGCTTGCGGCAGGTGGTGAGCCAACCCAGCCGAACCGATCCAGATTGTGTTGCGTCCGAGCGGCATCGATGCCGTCGCAATCGCACGCAAATCAGCATCGCAACTGGCGTCGCAGACGATCACATCGCAACGCGCCGCCGCTTCGGCCAACGCGGCGCGGAGCTGGATCTCGTCGCGCACGACCTCAAGGCGGATTACCGTGGTGTGCAATCCCCATGCATCCAGCATGGCCGGGATATAGGCGATGCCCTCGATCGCCTCACGCCGCCAAATGTCGGTGTGCTCCAACGGCACGCCATGCAGCAGCTGGTGACCGCGGGCGGTGGTGCGGCCGGTGGCGGGGAAAGCGGGCGCCATGATCGCGACGAGGTTGCCGTGCATCGCCCGCCGGGTCAGCAGCACCGCTGCCAGCTCAGCGCCGACGTTGCCGCGAAGGGTCGAGTCCAGTTTTTTGAAGAGGATTTGTCCAGGGGCTGCGTGGGCGCGCACGATCCGCGCCGTTTCCGCTGCGGCCGCGGCCGCAGGCTTGCCGCGGGTGTCGGCGTCGATGGAGACAGCGTGGGCGTTTCCGGCGCCGGCTGCTTCATCCAGCAACACGATCGTGTCGAGGCCAGCCTTGGTGCAGGCGATGCCGCAATCCGCGGCGCCGGACAGGTCGTCGGCGATGATCAGCAGGTCTGCGATGGCCGGGGAAGCTGACATCCGTACGCTATGCCGCTGCCGCTGGCCGGAGCTGGTCCGACGCTCCCATTCGCCGGCCTCCTCCGGACGGCCATGCCGCGTTGCCCATAGCGACCTTCGCCGCCAGCATCGGCAGGGCGCCGGGTACCCGATCCAGCACGCGCATGATGCTAAATTGCATGCCTGTCTTCCACTCAATCCGCCGCACTTCGCTCATTTGGAGGTGGACGCGCCATGCAACGACGCGACCGGGTGAGCGATTTCACATCTGTTCCAACAGATGGGTAGTAGGTCAGTGCCGGTTTAGGAACACTCGGACTTGCCGGCCTCTAACTTTCTCACGGGAACGCTTGAACTGACCCACTACCAAACTCTGTCTACGGCAAATGCCGATTAAGCTGCCTTCGCCGCCGCCTGTTCCGAGTGCTCCGCCAGCTTGCTCGTGTATTCATCCGCCTTGTAGATGTCGCTCACGATCGACTTCAGCTTCGCCGCGTCCTCCTTCAACCCAAGCGCTCCCGCATAGGCCGCTGCCGTGCCGAAGCCGGCCAGCCCGTAGTGCGACATCCGCTGATACTGCGCGATGATCACGAGGTCGCGGAGCTGACCGTCAAACTCCGCCTCGAGCGCGTGCTTCTTCGCCTCCGCGACAAGGCCTTCCATTCCCTTGCAGTGTTCCGTGCCGACATTCCCGCCCCGGGCCTCAAGGATCGACTTCAAGGTCGCAGTATGCTGGCCGATCCCACCGACCGACTTCGCCAACATTTCCTTCAGCTTGCTGTCGGAGGCTTTCTCGCTAAGGCTCTGCATCACGCGCTGCATCTGATCGTTGGCGGACCAGAGGTCCCGCATTTCTTCGATATAAACGTCTTTCAGGCTACTGGCTGACGACATGGACGATCTCCACTGGTTTGTTGATGATGAGAACTTGCAAAGCCACCGGAACGCTGTGGCGGCCCGCGTCATCAACATCCTGAGTTGGACTGTGGTTCCGAAGACGCTGCAATCGGGTCACGGCTCCATGGCATGGCAAGCATCGGTGAATGAGAGAAGCAACCTGGGCGGGCAGCGTTGTGCTTGAACGGCGTGTGGGGAAAGCGGGCACGCCGCCAGCGTCAGGTTATCGAAGCGCCCGCGTGCATCAAGGCCCAGGAAGGTTGCGTGGGCATCCAGGGATGTCCTTGCCACGCCATCGTCTCGGGAGTGAAGCCAGGTATGCGGTTGTGGACGAGCATGCGAGGCTCCTGTACGGAGTGGCTGTTCCATATTCAATTCACGGAACCCTGGCCAGCCTGCGCCTTGGCTCCCCTGCTCAGGAGCCAGCCATGGCAAATCTCAAAGGTATTCTGACCGCGGCGGGCCTGGCCGGGACCGCCGGCTACGTCAATGCCGTGGCCGATCTGGGCTTGCATGCGTTTGTGGCGCCCATGACGGGAACGGTCATACTGGTGGGTTTCGCGCTGGCGGACGCGAACCTGGCAGAGGCCGCGCGGGGGGCGCTCATGGTAATGAGCTTCCTTGCAGGCGTCACGGTGGCTCGGCTACTGCGCCGATTCGGGCACGGGCCGGCACCGTGCTGGGCCTTGTCGGCGATCTTGCTCGGCGGGTCGGCGTTCCGGGCGCTGGAGGGGCTGCCCGCGCTGATCCCGATTGCCTGCGCGGTCGGATGCCTGAACGGGTCGGAGACCAAATTCGGTACGACGACGCTGAACACGACGTTCATCACCGGGAACCTCGAACGGCTGGGCGAAGCGCTAGCCGACACGTCATTCCAAAACCGCGGGGCACAGGCCACGCTGATTGGGGCGATCCTGCTGGCTTACGTCGGAGGCGCCACCAGCGGAGCCATCGCGGCGCATCGCGTGGCGCACCCGCTGCTACTGCCGGCCGGAGCGCTTATGCTCGCGGCGCTGCTCGCCTGGCACCGCCAAAGGGACGCGTGAGGGTCATTCTCGAAGGGCTTCCACCAAATCCGGCAGCGCCGATATCCGGCTTGGCACTGCGCGCAGGTAAGCATCCGGGACATGACAATGGATCGGCTTGCGCGCGCCGCATGGTTGTGCGGCGTCGTTTAAGCAGCGACACTCCAAGCTCGCCTCGGACGAACCAGAATCGCTAATGAACGAGAGGCGAGGTCTGGAGACGCCTATGGATGAACTCGCCCACTTGCTGGAAACCTTGAGCTTACAGCGGTACAAGCCGGCGTTCGCGGCGAACGACGTCGACATCGCCGCCTTGCGCCTCCTTTCCGAAGCCGATCTCAAGGAGCTTGGCCTGTCGCTTGGCCATCGCCGCAAGCTGATGGCCGCCGTCGCGGTCACCGGCACCATGCAGGACGCCGATCCCGGGTCCGTGGACCTTACCGCGGCGGAGGCGCCGGCGGAGCGGCGCCAGCTCACCGTCATGTTCTGTGACATCGTCGATTCCACCGCGCTTACGGGGACGCTGGACCCGGAGCGCATGGAGCGTGTCCTGCACGACTACCAGGACGTTTGCGCCGGCGAGATCGCCCGCCTTGACGGCTTCACCGAACGCTTCCTGGGCGATGGTGTTCTCGCCTACTTCGGCTATCCGCGCGCCCGCGAGGACGCGGCCGAGCGGGCCGTGTGGACCGGCCTTCGCGTCATCGACGCCGTCAAGCGGCTGCCCACGCCGCTGGGCACGCCGCTTGCCGTCCGGATTGGCATCGCGAGTGGACTGGTCGTCACGCGTGGCAAGGTGCTGCGGGGCGGCGCGTTTGAGCACCCCGTCGTCGGGCAGACCATCAATCTCGCGGCACGTCTGCAAGCCTGCGCGGAGCCGAACACCGTCGTTGTCGCCGCCGGCACCCATCGGCTTGTCGAGGGGCTGTTCGAATTTGAGTGCCTTGGCGAGCAAGAGCTGAAGGGTCTTCCCCTCCCGGAACAGGTCTGGCGCGTCGCCTCGAAGAGGGCCGCGGCGACACGCTTCGAAGCGACGCACGCGGCGGGAGTGGCGACGCTCGTTGGCCGCGACCAGGAGGTTGCCCTGCTGCTCGACCGCTGGGAGTTGGCCAAGGCGGGCGATGGTCAAGTGGTGCTGCTCTCGGGGGAGGCCGGCATCGGCAAGTCCAGGATTGGCCAAGCGGTATGCGAGCACGTCGCGGCCGGCCACCATCGCAAGGTGCGCTACCAGTGCTCGCCCTTTCACGGCAACAGCGCCCTGCAACCGGCGATTGCCCACCTCGAACGTGCCTGCGCTATCGCTCCCGATGACTCGGTCGAGACAAGGCTCGACAAGCTCGAAGGGTGGGCCGCCAAGATGCCCGGCGAAACGCAGCCTGACGTCCCGTTGCTTGCGGCCCTGCTCGCCTTGCCCACGCAGGGGCGTCACCCACGGCTGACCTTGTCGCCGGAGCAGCAGAAAGAGCGGTTGCTAGGGAATTTAGCCGATCTTCTCGCCGGCCACGAGCGGCAACCGATCCTGCTCCTGGTCGAGGACGCCCACTGGATGGACCCCACCACGCGCGAGCTTTTGGATTTGTGCATTGGCCGCGCATCGACCTCCCACTGCATGATCCTGGTGACCTTCCGACCGGATTTTCGGCATGAATGGGGGGCGCGCGCCGAGGTGACCGCGTTGGCGCTGAACCGCATCGGCCGGCGGCAATCAACGGAACTGGTCGAGCGCGTGACAGGTGGGAAGCGGCTGCCGCCTGAGGTGCTCGAGCAGATCGTCGGCAAGACCGACGGGGTTCCGCTGTTCATCGAAGAGCTGACGAGAGCGGTGCTGGAATCAGGGTTGCTCCGGGAGGAGGAGGACCACTACGTCCTGGTCGGGCCGCTCACGCCGCTCGCGATCCCGGCAACGTTGCAGGACTCGCTGCTCGCGCGCCTCGATCGCCTCGGCTCGACGAAGGAGCTTGCGCAGACCGGCTCGGTGATCGGGCGGGAGTTTTCCTACGAAACCGTGGCCGCGCTGTCTTCCTTCGAGGGTGACGCGCTCGACCGGGGGCTGCGCCAACTTGTGGACGCGGAACTCCTCCACAAACGCGGCCAACCGCCGGGCGCCACTTACACGTTCAAGCACGCCCTCGTGCAGGAGGCGGCCTATGGCACGATCTTGCTGAGCAGGCGGCAGCAGCTGCACGCCCGCTGCGCCGAGATCTTGCAAACCTCTCCCGGGCTCGCCGAAAGGGAGCCCGAAGTATTGGCCCACCATTACACCGAGGCGGGACTTGCCGAGCCGGCAGTCGAGCTATGGCTCACGGCCGGCCGGCGCGCGGCAGAACGGTCGGCCAACCTCGAGGCGATCGGCCACCTGACCAAAGGTCTTTCAGTGATGGCCGACCAGCCGGCAAGCGAGGCTCGGGACCGCCGCGAACTCCTGCTGCGGATTGGGCTCGGCATGCCGCTTATCGCATGCCGGGGCTACGCCGCGCCCGAAACGGGCGAGACCTTCCAGCGGGCGCGTGCGCTTGCCGAGCGGCTTGGCGACGACGTGCAACAGATCCGTGCCGTCTACGGCCTGTGGGCTTACAACTGCGCTCTGGGCGAGAATCGCACGGCGGAGGCCCTGGCCGCACTCCTGCTCCGCCTCGCGACCGAAACGGGAGACAAGGACGTCGCGATCGTCGCCCGACGTGCCCTTGGCGTGTCGCGCTACCTGCTGGGCGACCAAGTCAGGGGCCGCGCCGAAATCGAGGCTGCCCTTCGGGCATACGACCCAGCCATCCATCGTCCGCTGGCGCATCGCTTCGGGCAGGACCAGCGCGTCGCCGCGCTTGCGGGTTTGTCGACCATACAGTGGGTAGAGGGTCACCCCGATGCGGCGCTGCGGACCAGCTTGGCCGCCCTGGAGGACGCGCGCGAAATCGAGCATGCCAATTCGCTGGGTTATGCCCTTGCCTACGGCGCCTGCCCGGTCGCCATACTCCGGGGCGACTGGGGCGACGCCGAAGGGCTGGTCACGACCCTGCTCGACCACGCGCGTGATCACCGGCTCGGCCTTTGGCATGCCCACGCCCTGGCCTACCACGGCGAGGTGCTCGCCGAACGTGGCGAGTTCGTTGCCGCCATCGCGCAGTTCCGCGCCGCGTTGCTGGGGTTCAAGGAGGTGGTGTCTGGCCTGTGGCTTCCGGCGCACCAGGGCGCGTTCGCCCGCACCCTGGGCCGTGCCGGCCAGTTGCACGAAGCGCTTGCCGTTGCCGAAGAGGCGATCCGGCAATCTGAGCGGCGCGAGGAGCACTGGTGCATGGCGGAGCTCCTGCGCATCAAGGGCGAGATCCTGGCAGCACGCGGCAGCACGGAAAACGCCGAGACCATCCTACTAGAGGCCGTCGCAGTGAGCGGCCGCCAAACCATGGGCGGATGGCAGCTTCGCGCCTGCATCAGCCTTGGCGCGCTCTGGCAGGGGCTTGGGCGCGACGCGGAAGCCTTCAATCTTGTCTCCACTGCGCTCGCGCCGTTCACGGAAGGTAAGACAACGGCCGATGTGTCGAGAGCTCAGCGGTTTTTATCGGAGATGGGCAGCATGGCCGGGTGATAACCGGGCCGTAGTTCAGAATCCGCCGTTGTCTCCGCGGCTGCGCAGGCGCTCGGGGTTCGCCGGCGAGGCGGGCAGCAGAGTTGCCAGACTGCGCGCCGCCGCACGGAACGGGGTGCGGGCGCCCTACTGGGCCTGCACTAGGCTCGCTTGCAGCTTGGACAGCAGCGCCTTCGTTCCGGACCGTGCCAGCCGATGCCGGCCTGCATGCCGTGCGCCGCATCACGCCCGCCGCCCTCGCGGTCAGCCATCGACCAGGCCGATCAGCCCGCGATAGGCGAGCAGCCTGTCCCAGATTTTGACAGTCTCGGCCGGATATTGATGCCCTCTGGTGTGACCGGCATCACATCCAAAAACACAATAATCGGCGAACCTGCTGAAAGGCGTAGCAAACCGCGAAGTTGGGACAGCACAATGCCAGACGGGCAGGATCTAGGAGCCGATCATGTCTCCAATCACGAACGACAGAAAAAACATGGTCCGCCATCGTCCGACCTTGGTTCGGCTTTGGCCGATGCGAAAATGCTGCTGGACCATGCCGCTTCCAACGGGCTGCTTCCCGTTTCGGTGACGAGCCCCGAGACGCGCGATACGCTGGTTGCTGACCTAGTGCACGCGTACCATGGCGAGCGGCAAGGCCTGCTCACGCCGGATAGCGTGATTGCATTTTGGAACGCGTACGGCCGGCTGTCTAGGCTGGTGAAGCCGGTTACCGCAGCCTCGTTGCGCGCGTCCAACCAGATCTCTCTGCTCGGGATGAAGAGCGGGGCGGGCCTTATGGTTCTCGCCGTGATTGTTTTCTCAATCTTTCTTTTCATGAGCAACTCGACAGCAACCGACACGTCAGAAGTGATCGAACAGCAGAACATAGCTGCTTTACGTCTGTGGTCTGACCTTCAGATGCTCCGCGCCAGCGTGCCTGAGGCGGGCGCAACTTCCGGCGCTGCTGACCGCACCCTGCTGACCGAGCGGACGTTCGAGGAACTAGTTGAGTTCTCCCGTAAGAACAGTTGGCTGCTGCAGTCCGCCAGCCGGCTTAACAACTGGTTCCTTCCGCCTTGGCTGCAGATCTCGCCAAACTTGGTGAGGTTCGAGCCTGGCCAGCCGATCGATCATCTAAACGTCCCACCCCAGGTTTCGACCTGGCAGCAAATCGATCGGGAAGGAACGCTCCAAATCGAGGCTTATCAGCACATAAGGGACTTTGGATACTCGCTCTACAAGATGGAAAGCCTGCTTTACGGAAGCATTTCGACCTATTTCCTGCCGACAGTTTATGCGGTCCTTGGCGCTTTTCTTTATGGTTTCAGGTTATATTCCAGGCTGATTCGCCGAAAGCAGTATTTGCGCTCGGTCGCCCATAGCGCACGTTTCTTCATCGCGGCCATCGCTGGGCTGGTTGTCGGACTGTTCGGGTCGCTCCTGCCGACGACCGTGCCCCTGCCCCCGCTCGCCATAGCGTTCTTGGTAGGCTACGCGGTCGAGGCGTTCTTTTCCCGGCTGGACGCTGCCATCGCCAAGCTGAAGGGCAACACCTCCGCCTCCGACACTGCCCCGCTCAAGGCCGACGGCGCCACTCCGGGTCAGGAGCCAAGCTTTACATGACCCCGCTTCTTGATCTCAGCCGCCTATCGCAAGACGAGCAGGACGCTCCCATCCAGGCGCTCAGAGGGCGAGTCGAAATTCTTACGACGCGGGCGACAGGGTTGGCAGGCAGGCTCGCCGCGCCTGTGACATCGCCAGATAACTCCAGCCGGCCATCCTCGGAGGCCATGAAGCCTAATCAGGCCGTCATGGAAAGGTGGCGAGGTTCACGCAAAGGCAGCCTAGGCCGCAAGTGGGGCGGCCGTATGCTGGCCGAAAACTCCGGGAGATCGGGGTGCCCGCTTATCGAGGCCGCACTGGATAATGTCCAAGACTCCACAAAGTAACAAGGAGGCACTCATGGCGTCCGACATCCTGCTTCGTCCGACTTCTGCAACATCCCTGTTTTCTCCCGCAAACTCGACGATCGACTTGGAAGCGATCCAAGGCGACGTATTACTTGGGTTACAGAAGAAGTGGCAGCTCTTTGTCTTCTTCAAGATCGTTGACGTTCCCCGGTTCAAACACGTCCTACGTTGTGACATTGGTCGGCGCATCACCAGCTCGGCCGAGGTTCAAATGCGTACTCTGCTGCTTGAGGAAATCAAAGCCGCCGGTAACCGGGATGTTTTGCCGCTTGTCGGCGTCAACATCGCTTTCACTGAGGCCGGAATTACCAAGCTGATGCCGGGCGCCGATCTCGGGGATCCTTCGTTCAAGGCCGGCCAGCTCAGCCAGGCCAAGGCGCTCGGCGACCCTGTGGACGCTGCCGGCAAACCAACAACCTGGAGCGCGCCGTTTCTTGCCGGCGCAATCGAAGGCGTGTTTCTTCTTGCCGCCGGCACCGAGGTTGATGTCCGGGCCACATGGGCGCTACTGGATGGGCTGCTCGGGACCACCATCGAGGTCGTCGAGAGCCAAATAGGCCTGGTTCGTCCCGGGGCCGCAGCCGGGCACGAGCATTTCGGCTTTCAAGACGGTATCTCGCAACCCTGCGTGAAGGGCCTGACGTCTCCGCTCCCTGGGCAGCAAGTCGTATCCCCCGGCGTGTTCGTCTGCGGATACCCTGGCGAGGGTAAACCTGCGCCGGCCCGTCCGGCATGGGTGAAGGATGGCGCGTTCATGGTATTCCGACTACTCGAGCAGAAGGTGCCGGAGTTCAACGACTTCCTGAATACTGCCGCTCCCACGCTGGGTGGCGGCGGCATCGATCCCGTATTGCTCGGCGCTCGGATGGTCGGACGTTGGAAGAGCGGCGCGCCGGTGGAGACAACACCGTTGCAGGACGATACCACAGTCGCAGCCGATCCGACCCGCAACAATGATTTCGACTACTCGGACGACACCGGGGAGCGCAGATGCCCTTATGCGGCGCATATCCGCAAGACCAACCCGCGCTCCGACATCCCTGAGCAAGCGCTGACGTCGCACCGGATCATTCGCGCCGGCATACCTTTTGGGCCGGAACTCGACGCTGCTGAGATCCTGGCCAAGACAACGCAACAAAGCCGTGGCCTGGCATTCGTCTGCTACCAGGCCTCGATCCCGAACGGGTTCGAGTTCCTGCAAATCTCGTGGGCCAACAATCCGGATTTTGTGTCGCCCATTGCGGGGCCGAAACACCATCCGGACGGCACCGTGGTGCACACTGGCTTGGATCCGATCATAGGTCAGGCCGGCACTGGCGCACGCGTGATGGACGAGCCAGTCCCCAACTACCCAATTGGCGGCATACGGAGTTCGCTCAACCTTCCAAATCCATTCATCGTGCCGCGCGGAGGCGCCTATTTCTTTGCGCCCTCGATTCCATCGCTCATGACTGAATTGTCGGAATAAGCCTATGCGGGACGCTGGACCGAAGATGAAACGCCTTGATCCCGCGAACTGGCGTCCCGCTCCTGGAAGAAGGTGGCGCAGCGCACTTGGTTGCTGATCTGCTCGCGAGAAAGCGCCGAGCCGGATAGCCGGACAGGATGTTCATGGGAGGCCTTCGATGCGTCGCTTGATTGGAATGGCCGTGCTTGCGATGGCATCCTGTGCGCCGCAGGCAGACACGATGACGCCGGCGCATGGCCCATTCCTGGTATCCACCGAGACATCGCCCGACCAGGGTTGGTCCGCAGCCGACCGCGCCACGTTCACTGGCACGCCGCAGGGTTCCTACCTGATGCCGCTGCCCTGGTTCAAAGCGCTGCGGCGCACCGATGTCGACGCGTCCTTTGCGGCCGACCAACTAGGGCGCTACGGCTATCTTCCGGCGGCCGCCACACCGGCCAACCCCCCTCCCGCTACCTGTCGGTTTCGTTCGCGATGGCACGGCCGATGACCCGCAGCTCGGCATGACCTGCGCGGCCTGCCACACAGGCCAGCTCCGCGCCAAAGGCATCGTTTGGCGCATCGATGGCGGCCGGGCGAATGCGGATTTCCAGTCCTTGCTGACCGATCTCGGCGCCGCATCGCGTGCGACCCTGACCGATCCCGTACGTTTCAACGCGTTCGCCGTGGCGGTGCTCGGGCCGTCCGCCACGGCGGCGCAGGCCGCGCGGCTGCGGCGGCAATTCACCGATTGGCTTGCGCAATACGACGGCTTCATGACGGCGAGCTTGCCAAATCCGCCCTGGGGTCCGGGGCGCCTGGACGCGTTTGGCATGATCTTCAACCGCGTGACTGGCCTGGACCTTGCCTACCCCGCCAACATGGCAAAGGCCGACGCGCCGGTGCGTTACCCGTTCATCTGGGATGCTCCGCGGCAGGACCACACGCAGTGGACAGGAGCCGCCCCGAACGGCACCTACCTAAGGGGCCTTGCCCGCAACAGCGGCGAGGTGTTCGGCGTGTTCGGTCGCCTCGACCCGCAGCCGATCCCGATCCACACCGCGATCTACCGTAATTCGGTCAACCTGCCGGGCCTGCAGGCATTGGAGGAGAAGGTCGTGGCCCTGCGCGCGCCGCCATGGCCGCGAGCGACATTCCCACTGGACGAGGCGCGGGTCAGCCGTGGGGCGGTGCTGTTCCAATCCGAATGCGCCAGCTGCCATGGCCTCAAGCCGTCGCCAGTTGTCGAGAAGGCGTGGGACACCCCGGTCAGAAACGTTGGAACCGACCGGCGCGCCTTCGACAACTCGCAGCGCGTTGCCTCGCCACGGGCGTTGACCGGCACACAACAGCCGCCCTTCCTTGGCGAATGGCTGACAGATCCCTCGCCTAAGCTGTCCATCCTGGCCAACTCCGTCATCGGCAGCTTGCTGGATGCGGCGGTCGTGCAAGATCCCGCCATCCGCCGCGCGATCGACCGCGATCTGACGGAAGGACGCCTGCCGCTGCTGAACCGCCGGCCCAGCGCTGCCCCGCAGGCAACGGCGGCGAACGTAACGGCCGCTACCAAAGATCTCTACAAGACTCCGAAACAGGAGCCTGGCGCCGCCTACGAGGCTCGCGTGCTCACGGGAATTTGGGCGGTCGGACCCTACCTGCACAACGGCTCAATCCCAACACTGACAGAACTTTTGAAACCGGCACGCGACCGCATGACACGCTTCGCCGTGGGGCACCAGGATTTCGATCCGGTGAATGTCGGAATTGAAACAGCCCCGAAGCCGGGCCGGACGATGTTCGTGGTCAATCCAAATAACGGGAACGACAATACCGGGCACGAATACGGCACGTCGCTGCCAACCGCCGATCGTTGGGCGCTGATCGAGTACCTCAAGACACTGTAGCGCGGCGCTGCGCCTGAAGCCCGGGGGGTTAAACGATGGCTGACACACAGGACGGCATGGAGTTCAAAATCGGCCTCGCGCTGGCAGGCGCGATCTCTGCAGGCGCATACACCGCTGGCGTGATCGATTTCCTCATCCAAGCGCTGGAGGAATGGGAGGCCGCGCGCGGCAAGCCAGGAGTCCCGGAGCATCGGACCGGGTTGAAAGTGATCGCTGGCGCATCGGCTGGGGCGATCACCGGCGCACTCGGCATCGTCGCTTTGGCGCACGGGCCAAAACCACAGCGGCTCACCCAACAGGAGGTGGACGCTTCCCACCGTAAGCCGGGCGTCCAATACAGCGGGCTGCGATGCATGCTGCCGACACTCTATGCGACCTGGGTTGAGCAACCTCGGCTTGTCGCGAGCGAGGGCGGAAAGCTCGATTTTCTCAGTCTCGAGGATCTCAAACCAAAGGACGGCAAGCGTTCGGTCGTCGGATCGGTGCTGAACTCCCGCTTGCTGGACCAGATCAAGGACCTAGCGCTTGGTGGGCAGGGCACGCGGCCTGCAGCGCCGCGGCCCTACGTCGCCAGTGCGATGCACATCTACATGACGGTGTCCAACCTGCGCGGCATTCCCTTTACCGTCGCGTTCGGTGACAGCGAGTATGGGATGCAGACACACGGCGACCGGCTGCACTATCGGGTCGAAGGCGTGGGCGAATGGGACTGCCCGGACAGCGGTTGGTTGGCAGCCGATCCATTCCTCAAGGTGGAGGCCGCGACTCTGCCTACGTTCCGGGAACAGAAAGTGCCGAAGGAGTGGGACGATTACGGAACCGTGGCGCTTGCCTCGGCGGCATTCCCGATCGGCCTCGGCTCACGCACGATCACCAGCCCCCTCGCCCAGTACAAAGGGCGGATGTATCCGTTAGACGAGCCTCCCGAATTCATCGCCAAGCCCTGCTTTCCGAGCAACGCCGATTTTGCCGGCCTTTACACCTTCCTCAACGTCGATGGCGGTCTCATCAATAACAGCCCGTTCGACTACGCGGAGTATGCGTTGCTCGGCCTTCCGTCCACTCGACGCCCGACGCCCGGCGACCAGGATGCGGCAGCCCTGGGCACGGACTCTGCATTGATCATGGTCGCGCCCTTTCCCGATCCGCCTGGCTTTCTGCCAGAGGGTCAGCCGAAACCCGAGCTTGCCGCCCTGGTTCGCGCACTTCTCCCGACGTTGACGACCCAAGCGCGCTTTCGGACGAGCGAGCTGGCGAAAGCGATGAACCCCAGAAACCACAGCCGCTACCTCATCGCACCCCACCGCACTCCGCCGGACAGCGATAGCGAGGCGCGATTCAAGATTGCCTGCGGTGCGCTGGGAGGCTTTGGCGGCTTTCTTGATGAGCAGTTTCGCGCGCATGACTACCAGTTGGGACGACGCAACTGCCAGCAGTTCCTACGCGGAACCTTTGGCCTTCCGGTCGGCGCGCCAGCCGTCGATGCGCAGGCGGCGGCCATGCATCGCATCGCCGCACAGAAGGATTTACCCGAACAGGTGCGCGTCATCCCGCTGGTCGGCGATGCTGCACTGGATGTCGCGCTGCCGAGATGGCCTCGCATGAGCGAGAAGAACTTGGAAGTCCTCGGCCAACGGATCGAGCGGCGATTGAAAGACCTGCTGCCGATCCTTGTCGACGCCCAGACCACCAGCAAGAAGCTGCGGCTTGTCGGCCGTTTGTCGCTTTTGCTGGGCCGGCGACGCGTGCTGGCGGGGATCCGGCTCGCGATATTGTCCGATCTGGTACGGCGCGATCAGGTGGAAGGCTGGACGCTTCCAGCCACGCTGACGCCGATTGCCGACGATGCAAGGGCGGTGCTTGCGGAGTTGGCCTCTCCGGCCTTCGATTACCGCACCGTGGCCGGGATCGCCGCATCGACACATCTGAAACCGGAGCGCGTGCGGGACATTTTGGGTCAGTTGCGCATGGCAGCCGGTAACCTCCGGGTCGCGACCGCGTCATGGAGCCAAGGATTGTTCACGCTGCGGATGCGCCAGCGCGACGGCTTCTGGACGTTGCCGGGCGTCGCACTGCTCGCCCGATGGTTGGACCCGCCGAGCAGTGACCATGGGGCCGAGACAGCCGGTTAGAAGCAAGGGTGCGGCGGGCGTTATCCCGCCAAGGACCGAACACCTTGGCAAAGCAGGCCATGCATTCTTCCACCGCAGCGCCGCAACGCTGAACCCGGCCCTTCGACCCCGGCCATGCCTCAGGCCGCAACCCATGTCGTCAGGCAACAACGCCGTACGCGATCGCCCTGGGCAACCATCACCCCGGCAGTGACTTATGGAGGCTTTCAGGAGGTGCTCGATGGCGCGTGACACTGGCTCCCAGATGGCGGCGTCCGGCGGTGGCGCTCCGGGCGACGTGGCCCTGGCAAGTCCGGCGCTGCCGGTCACGCGGGTGAAAGACCCCGCGGATTTGCCCTTTGTCACTGATCCCGGCGAGCGTCGCGGCGACATGCTTTACCGCCGTTTTGGCCGCACGGACGAGATGATCTCCGCCATCGGCCTGGGCGGCTTCCATCTCGGCAAGAAAGCGGTGACCGACCAAGAGGCGGTGCGCCTGGTGCATGAGGGAATCGACCGCGGCATCAACTTCATCGACAACTGCTGGGACTACAACGAGGGCTGGTCTGAGTTGCGCGTTGGTGCGGCGCTCGATCAGGGTGGGTACCGGGACAAGGTCCTCCTCATGTCCAAGATGGACGGGCGCTCGAAGCAAGAGGCGGCCCGCCAGATCGAGACGTCCCTGAAGCGGATGCGCACGGACTGCATCGACTTGGTGCAGCACCACGAAATTCTTCGCTACGACGATCCGGACCGCATCTTCGCCGAGGGCGGCGCGATGGAGGCCTTCGTCGAAGCGAAGCAGGCCGGCAAGCTGCGCTACATCGGCTTCACCGGGCATAAGGATCCGCGCATCCATCTGCAGATGCTGGCGGTGGCGGCCGAGCGCGGGTTCCATTTCGACGCTGTCCAAATGCCGCTGAACGTCATGGACGCGCATTTCCGCAGCTTCGCGCACCTCGTGCTGCCCTACCTGGTCGAGCACGGGATTGCGGTGCTCGGGATGAAGACATTCGCCGACAGCGTGCTCTTGAAGAGTGAGGCGCCTATCGAGCCGCTCGAATACCTGCACTATTCTCTCAATCTCCCAACGTCCGTGGTCATCACCGGCGTCCAGAACCAGCGCGACCTCGACCAAGCCTTCGAGGCGACCCGGACCTTTCAGCCCATGAACAAGGCCACGGTCGCTGAGTTGCTGGCCCGCAGCCGTCCTCACGCCCTGGAGGGCAAGTACGAGCTGTTCAAGACCAGCGCGACGTTCGATGGCACCGCCAAGAACTCCCAGTGGCTAGGCGAAGACGTCGAGTCCGTCGCCAAGCTGGCGCCCGTGATGGAATGAGACCGCAAAGGCCGAGTGACTGACGTGAACCCTGGTCGCCCACACGACGGTGAACACCGCCATCGTCAAGAGCGGCAAGTAGGCGGTGATGATGTGACGGCAGTCACGAGCGTTCACATAGGAACGGCGGAAGGACGTGTACGTCCGGCGTCGACCGGGCGTGGGTGGATTTCAGTTGAACGAAGCAATGGCCACGATAGTTAGCTTGAAACGCTGTCTTTCGCATCAACATCAAGAAAATAGGTTCTCAGTTTTCACCGAGCCCAGCTTACGCCAGGCTCGGTGATAGTTGTCAGAGCCGCTACTGAACCAAGTCTGCCACAAAAGTTTCTAAATTGCGTTCTGTTGTGCTCTCGTGCTCCTGGCCGGCGTAAACGGCTATGCAGCCAGCACTGCAAGCTGGGTCGCCCGCGACTGGGCCGAAGGGAACGAAGACATGGTTGGTCTTGGAATCCGCCGCGACGGAGTGAGCGCTGATATCAGTCGGGACGTTCGCCACGAACTTATTCGTGAAAGCATCGATGACGCCAAGTGATGGCCCGCCCGCGGTCGTGGGATTGTTTCGTGCTGCCAGGTAGTAGTTGCCGTCGCCTGGATTGTACCAAATCTCATCGGACCCGGAGACCTGAGGAATTTCGGCCAGGAGGGTGCCGTCACGCGCGCTGATGACCTGGGAGTTGTTGGTGAGCGAGCAACCGATCAGCAATTGCTGCCGCGGTCCGAGCACGAGCCCAGCGCCGTTGCAGCCAGTTATAGGAAAACGACCAACTTCCTTGATCTGCCGTGGGTCTACGACCGAAACCGCACCGCTGTTCGGATCGGCTCCCAACTGAGTGAGATTGATATAGATGAGTCCATTCGCCGGGTCGTAGACGGATGCCTCGACGCCCATCGAATCGTCGTAGACGACGTGGCCAAGGACGCGTCGGTCGTCTGGTTGGGTCGAGATCAGGGTGATGTAGGGCGGCGTGGCGGCGTTGTTGGCCACCACCAGAATTTGATCGCGCGGATCGTATGCCATCTCGTCGGCCCGTTTGGCTTGGTCCGCAGCCTGGCCATCAAGCGCGGTCGAGATCGTGGCGACGATCGTTTGGGACTCTATGTCCAATACCTTCACGGTACTATTGCCGTCGCCGACCCATACCTCGTTGGCGCCTACCGCCTGCACGCCGTCCGGGCCAGAGAAGTCATTGCTCGGTTTACCCGTGGCCGGGTCGTTCTGAACACCGGTAAATCCTCCTACCTGGGCTATGACGGTGTTGGTGCGGGTGTCGATAATGTCGAGCGAGGCATTGGACCGGTCGGCGAGGTAATAAAGTCCCCGGTTTGGGTCGACGAAGCTGATGTCGAATGCTGCAAGCGGCTTGCCGGGAACTTGGATCGTCGCCAAGCGCGCGTAAGTCGCGCTTTCATTCGAACTCAGCAGCTGGTCCAGGAATGCGTCCAGCCCAGGGTCCGCAGCCTGCGCTGCGTTGGCAGTCATCGCCAGGGTCATGCATAATACTGCAGCACCTGGCAGCCATGTTTGATTTTTCTTCTTCATGTTCGGCATTGGGTTCGGCATTGATTATTTCCCCCGGGTTTATCGGTTCAAATTCGTCGCGACGAACTTTAATCAGCTCATTCGGCAACACCCAACCCTGCTGTAAGGTGCTGATGGCGTCAATCATTCGTTGTGTTACGTTACACTTTCGTGTCGATCGATTTTTGCCGGTGTCGGCACCTCAATCGGCTTGCAGCAGTTGAAACGGTCGCTTGGCGGCATCCGCAGCGAGACGCACGATGCTCCTGCGAGCCGCCCGCGCCCCGGCCGCTGTCTCGACCGTGACCTTGATGGCCAAAACCGGCGCTGCCGAGGGAATCAAGCCGATCTGGTCGATATCGGTCGCCACGGCCTGGCCTGCGTCCCCGGCCGCGAGCCGCACGAGCGGATCGGCGAGAGCAGGGTCGGGGTCCCCTGCCTGGTACACCGACACATAGGGAGCCAGGCGCGCCACCAGCTCGGGAGACATTCCGCGAACCAGCGCGAGTTCCTCCAGCGTTTCGAAATTGCTGTTCGGGGGAGCGTAGGGCAGGCCAGCGGCTTTGTAGTCCGGTGCCTTCGCGCCGAGCGGCCGCGGTTGGGCCGTCGCCGTCCGCCAGTCCAGAATGGCGTCGGCAAGGACGGCTGCCTGCTGGGGAGCCACTTCCAGCCGGATCAGCAATGCCGCGAGCAGCTTGGCGGACGCGATGTTGAGCCCGACCTTTGCGGCTTCGCTGCGCACCTCGACGCGGGCAAACCCGCCAGGTACCGGAACGATATGCGTGGCTCCGTCCGCAGGCCAACCCTCACGCGACCCGTCCAGCACGTGGAATACCGCTTCCTCGAGCAAGCCGTCCGCGGCCGCCCGGGCCATGGCGGCAGCTCGCACGTAGTTTGCCCGTCGGGCTTCGAGTTGGCCGGTCGTCGCAAGTTGGGCGCCCAGCACCGCAAGCAGCACTGTCCACCACAACACGACCAAAAGCGCGAAGCCGCGCTCGCTGCCAGCTCGTCGGGGCGCCTTATCCATTCGGCAAGTCCAGAAAGCGTCCGTGCCGTGTTGCGGCGATGATCGGTGGCCAGTGTCGCGGGTCATCCGGTGCGAACACCAATTGGATGCGGATCAGGGCCGGCAGATCCGTCCGGCTCCACTCGGCCCACCATCCGTGCCGGTCAGGTGACAAGTAGCTGACGTCCAAGCGATCTATGCCTCGCAGCAGTATCTCCAGTTTTGGCGGCGGGCGGGGGAGAAGGCGTTGTGCGTGGATGTGGGGAGACCAGCTCAGGACCAGCTGATGCGCGTTGTCGGACGTGACGGTGGCGTCTACACGATCTGCCGCGGGATCTCGGGTTTGCGCCATCGAGAGCTGCGTCAAACAGGCGAAGCCGGTGCGATGGCCGACGAGCCCGGGCTGACGCGCATCGTCGGGCAGGGCAGCCGCGGCAGCCAACCGGCGCAGCAATCGATCCACCGGTTCGAGGTCCTGACGTTCCGCAAGGACTCTGGATTGCGTTCCCAAGGACGTGAACCCGAGTTTCGTGCTCCCGGCCAGGCCGGAGATGATGAAGCCGAGGATGACGAGAGCGACGAGCAATTCCAGCAAGGTGAACCCGGACTGGCCGCGCACCGATATGTCGGTCATGTGACCGAGCTCAACCGGGCGCTGTCGAGCTGGATCTTGCGGCCACGGCCGCTCTCGGTCCAGGAGATCGACACGGAAACCCGGTAGAGCGTGATCGCGCCGGTCGGAATGGCCGTGAGCGCGTGGGAAGGATGAACAACGCCGGCAGAAACGATGCGGACGTGCCAGTGATACCCGGCGCCTTCGTCGCCCTGACGGTCGCTCTCCACAAGCGGCAGGGCCGAAAGGGTGGCGAGATGCGAGTTTGCCCGGGCAATCGCCTCGTCGTACCGGCCGGCCACGCGGGAGGACACGAGTCCGCCGATGGCGGCGTGCATGATCGCCATGATCGCCATGGCGGCGATCAAACCTGCGATGAGCACCTCGATCAGCAGGAAGCCGCGTTCCCCATCGCGGCAGCTTAGGCGAGGTTTCATGCCGGAGGATGGCTTCCCGGTATCGGATGCGCCCGATTGCCCTTGGCACTCGGCAACCCCGGCGAGGAAGCCGGGCAGCGGCAGCAGCCATATGCCACGCTATGGATCCGGCACGATAAAATTCGTGTTGCCGCCGAACTCACGCGATCCAATTGCCGGGACACCAGCGTCGAACAGCCTGCGACGGCACGGGGGACAAGCATCATGGCTTCAAGCCTGGCGCATCGATGCGAGCACTCCCCCGGCTGCAACCATCAGGGCGGCCATTGCCAGGGACCAGCTCGGCGGCGCCCATCCGGCGACCACCAGCAACAGCGTCGAGGCGACCGGCGTGAGGTACGCAAGCGTGCCGAGCAGGACAGGGTCGCCTCGCTTCATCCCGACATCCCAAAGAAAGAACGCACCGCCGACCGGGCCGAGGCCAAGCGCCAGGATGGCGGCCAGCGAGCCGGAATCGGGCACGACGGATGGCTCGAACACCCGATGCGCCAGCCCCGCCAGAACCGCCGACACCGCGCAGAAGCCCGCGACCGCCCCCGTCGGAACACGGGCAAGCCGGCGGGCAAGCACCGAATACAGCGCCCAGGTCAGCGCACTGCCGAGCGCAAGGCCGTAGCCGACCGCCGCACCCGGCGCGAAACGCGCATGAGCGCCCAGCAGCGTCGCGCAACCGGCTGCCGCCAGGGTGGCGCCCCCAATATGCCGGGCCGTCAGGCGCAGGCCCAGGATCGGCGGCGACAGCAACACGATCAGCAGCGGCCAAGCATAGTTGATGAGGTTGGCCTCGGCAGGAGGCGCCAAGCCCAGCGAAGCGAAATACAGGGCATGAAATCCGAACAACCCGCCAACGCCGTGCGCCCAGGCGATCGGCGGCTGCCACAACTCCCGCAACCGCCCGATCGCGGCCAGCACGCCCAAGCCGGCCGTCGCGGAAACGGCGAAGCACAGCGCCGTCAGTTCCAATGGCGGCACCCCGGCGGCGGCCCGTGAAAGCAAAGCCAGGCACGACCACAGCGCGATGGCGCCGCATCCCGCTATGGTCGCCTTGGTCACACCTCAGTACATATGCTGTCCGCCGTTGATGGACAGCGTCGATCCGGTGATGAAGTCGGCGTCGTCCGCGGTCAGGAACGCCACCCCGCGGGCGATGTCCTCGGCGTGGCCCAGCCGGCCCATCGGAATGCGCGCCACGATCTTGGTCAGCACGTCCGGCGGCACCGCGCGCACCATCTCGGTGTCGACGTAGCCCGGCGCGATCGCGTTCACGGTGATGCCGAACCGCGCCCCCTCCTGCGCCAGCGCCTTGGTGAAGCCGTGGATGCCCGACTTGGCGGCGGCGTAGTTCACCTGGCCATACTGCCCGGCCTGGCCGTTGACGCTGCCGATGCTCACCACCCGCCCGAACTTGGCCCCCCGCATGCCGTCGAACGTCAGCTTGCACAGGTTGAAGCAGCTGCCCAGGTTGGTGTCGATCACCGCATCCCACATGTCGCGCGTCATCCGCCCCAGGGTGGTGTCGCGGGTGATGCCGGCGTTGTTGACCAGGATCTCGATCGGCCCGGCGCTGTCGGCGATGTCGCGCACCGCCGCCTCGCACTGGGCGTAGTCGCCCGCATCGAACTTCATCGCCTTGATGCCGGTCGCCTCCGTGAAGGCGCGCGCGGCCGTGTCGTTGCCGGCGTAGCTGGCGATCACCGTGCGGCCCGCCGCCTGCAGCGCCTTGCTGATCGCCTCGCCGATGCCGCGTGTCCCGCCCGTGACCAGAGCCACTCGTGCCATGCCGTCCTCCCTTGTGCTACGGCCGCCAGGGTTGATCCCCGCCGGCCCAGCCGAGCTTGAAACGGATTGGGGGTGGTGGGCAAGCCGGCGCACCGCGGCGACCTTCCGCATGCTCGCAACCGGCGTCGGACGTCACAAGGATACGTGACGAATGGCAACGCTGCGCCGTATTCGACGCTAAAGGTGGCGTCATGAGTCCATTCCGCCCGCTTTGGTGGCTGACGGTCGCCCTCGTCCTGCTGTTCCTGCTGGCGCCGGTGCTGGTCGTGGTGCCGCTGTCGTTCAGCGCCGGGTCGTTCCTGCGCTATCCGATGCCCGGCGTGGGATTGCGCTGGTACCGCGCCTTCTTCGCCAGCGACTTCTGGCTGCCGAGCCTGTGGAACTCCTTGATCGTAGGCGCTGCCGCGACGGCGTGCGCCACCGTATTGGGAACGCTGGCCGCCATCGGGCTGTGGGCCGGGCGCTTCCCTGCCCGGGCGCTGGCCATGGGGGTGATCCTTTCCCCGATGGTCGTCCCCAGCATCGTCACCGGCGTCGCGCTCACCTTCGCGTTCGCCCCGCTGCACCTGGTCAACACCCTGACAGGCTTGGTCATCGCGCACACGGTGCTCGCGTCCCCGTTCGTCGTCGTGACGGTGTTGGCCGCCCTGCAGCACTTCGACCGCATCCTGCTCCGCGCGGCGGCGGCGTGCGGCGCGCGGCCATCCGTCGCATTCCGCCGGGTGATGCTGCCGCTGATCCTGCCGGGGGCGGCCGCCGGCGCCGTGTTCGCCTTCGCGACCTCGCTGGACGAAAGCGTGGTCGTGCTGTTCCTCGCCGGGCCGGAGCAGCGCACCCTGCCGCGGCAGATGTTCTCCGGCCTGCACGACACGATCGAGCTGACCATCCTGGCTGCCGCGACGATGCTGGTGACGATCTCGACCGCGCTGCTGGCCGCCCTGACCCTGCTGCGCCGGGCGCAGGCGTGAACGCCGTCGCACTGTCCGGCCGGCTGAGCGCGGACGCCGCTGCCCGGCAGTGGACGCGGGTGATGCGCGCCGCCGCACGCCGCGCCACGCTCGATTTGAGCGCCCTGGAGGCTTGCGACACCGCCGGCGCGGCGCTGCTGGCGGCGGCCCGGCAACGCGGCGCGACGCTGCAGGGCGCGTCGGCCGACATCGGCGCGCTGATCGACCGGGTCGCCGCCGCACCCGCGTCCCGGCCGCAGCGCCCGGCGGCTTGGACGTTCCCAAATCTTGCCGCTCCCCTCGCCGACGCCGTCGCGTTCGTCGGCGAGGGCGCGGTCGCCACGGTGCGCCTGCCCATGCGCCGGCGCTTCTTCCGAGCGGCCGACCTGCTGCGCCTCGCGGACGAGGCCGGGGTCCGCGCCGTGCCGCTGGTGCTGCTGATGGGCTTCCTGATGGGGCTGATCCTGACCTTCCAGGGTTCCATTCCGCTGCGCCGGTTCGGGGCGGACCTGTTCGTCGTCAACCTGACCGCGTTGGCGCTGCTGCGCGAACTCGGCCCCTTGCTGGCCGCCGTCATCCTGGCCGGCCGCACCGCCTCGGCGTTCGCCGCCGAACTCGGCACCATGAAGGTCAACGAGGAACTGGCCGCGCTCGACACGATGGGCATCGACGCGATGACGATGCTCGTGCTGCCGCGCATGGCCGCCGCGATCCTGGTGATGCCGGTGCTGACCTTGCTGCTGGAATTGGCCGGGCTGGTCGGCATGCTGGCCGTCATGGTCGCGTTCGGCTTCCCGCCGGTCGCCATCTTTACCCAGCTGCTGCGGGCCGTGCACCTGAACGACCTTTGGGGCGGGCTGTTCAAGGCGCTCTGCTTCGGCGCGGCCGTGGCGGCGATCGGCTGCCGCGCCGGGCTTGCGACCGGCATGGGGCCGCGCGCGGTCGGGCTGGCGGCAACCGGCGCCGTGGTCGGCGGCATCGTCGCCACCGTGGTGCTGGACGGGGTGTTCGCGCTGGCGTTCTACCGGCTTGGCGTGTGACCCAAGCCGTCGCCGGGTCCGGATTGACGCAACGTTTCGGCGACCGGACGGTGTTCCGCGACGTGACGTTCGAGGTCGCGACCGGCGAGGTGTTCGCCATCCTCGGCGGTTCCGGCAGCGGCAAATCGACGCTGCTGCGGCAACTGATCGGGCTGCTGCCCCCCACCGCCGGACAGGCACGCGTGCTGGGGCACGATGTCGCGACCGAAACCGACGCGGTGCGCCGCCGCATTGGCGTCCTGTTCCAGTCCAGCGCGTTGTTTGGCTCGATGACCCTGCTGGAGAATGTCATGCTGCCGCTGCAAATGCTGACAGCGCTGCCCGCCGCCGCGTGCGCAACGGTGGCGCGGTTCAAGCTGAACCTGGTCGGGCTGGCCGATGCCGCCGCCCAGCGCCCGGCCGAGATCAGCGGCGGGATGGCCAAGCGCGCCGGCATCGCCCGGGCCATGGCGCTCGATCCGCCCGTGCTGTTCCTCGACGAACCCTCCGCCGGGCTCGACCCGGTGACGTCGGCGGGCATCGACCGGCTGATCCTGGAACTGCGGGACACGCTCGGCACGACGTTCGTGGTGGTGACGCACGACCTCGCCTCCATCCTCGCCATCGCCGGACGGTGCCTCATGTTGGACAGCGCGCGCGAGGGCGTGGTGGCGCAGGGCGATCCGCGGCGTTTGCGCGAGGACAGCCCCGACCCGGCGGTGCGCGCGTTCTTCCGGCGGGACGTCTGATGCGCGGCACGTTCCTGCGTGTCGGGGCGCTGCTGCTGCTGGGCGTGGGGCTGCTCGCCGCGGTGGTGCTGTACTTCGGCAGCACGAAAATCCGCCACGGCCGCGCCTACGAGAGCTATTTCCGCGAGAGCGTGCAAGGCTTGGACGTCGGCGCGCCGGTAAAATACCGCGGCGTCACCTTGGGGCAGGTGACCGGGATCGGCCTGGTCAGCGCCACCTACGGCACCGACGGCGACCAGGATTTCCGCCAGGCGACCTTGCGCACCGTGCTCGTGCGCTTCGAACTCGACATCAGCCGCATCGGCCAGGCGCCGCCGACGGAAGCGGCGGTCGGCGAGGGCCTGCGTGCCAAGCTCGCGCCACAAGGGCTGACGGGCGTGAGCTATGTGGAGTTGGATTTCGTGTCGAATCCCGCCAAGTACCCTGCGCTCGACGTGCCGTGGACGCCGCAGGCCGAGTACATCCCGTCGATCCCGAGCACCCTGAACGAGGTGACCGACGCTGCGAAGTCGCTGCTCAGCCGCATCGACCGCATCGACATCAACACCTTGGCGGACAACCTGATGGGATTGTCGGCCGACCTGCACCACGAATTCCAGAACGGCCGGGCGCAAGCCCTGCTGACGGAGGCGACCGCAACGTTGCGCGTGGCCCGCACCGGCCTGGAAGCGGCCGACCTGCCCGGTTTGGCCGCCGAACTCCGAGCCACGTCAGCGGCGGCCCGGCAATTGGCGCAGGGGCCGCAGACGCGCGACCTGCTGCGGTCCGCCACGCAGGCCGCCGACCGGTTGGCTGCGGCGAGCACGCGCTTGCCGGTGCTGGTGACGGCGCTGGAGGCCGCGCTGCGCCGGGCGGATACCGGGTCGGCGGAGCTGGAGCAGGGGATCGTGCCGTTGTTGCGCGACGCCCGCACGGCCGCGGCGGCGCTGCGGGAGAGCAGCGAGGCGCTCCGCCGCGACCCATCGCAGGTGCTGCTGGGACGCCCGCCGCCGCGGGACCGGGCGCGATGATGCGCCGCGCGCTGCTGGCGCTCGCGGTGGGGGGTTGCAGCATCCTACCGCAGCGGCCCTACCTGGAGAAGCGCGAGTGGCCGCTCCTGGCGCGCCGCCCCGCCATGCGTCCGGCCCGGCCCGGCGGGCGGGTGCTGCTGATCCGCACCCTGTCGGCAGCGCCTGGGCTGGAGGCGCGCGGCTTCCAGCGCTTGCAGCCGGATGGCAGCGTCCAAACCGACTACTACGAGGAATGGAGCGTGCCCCCCGCCGACGCGGCCGAGGACTCGCTGCGGCGCTGGTTGGCCGATAGCGGCCTGTTCGCCGCTGTCCTGGCGCCTGGCAGCCGTGCCCGGGCCGACCTCGTGCTGGAAGGGCAACTGACCGGGCTGGTGGCGCAGGCCAACGTGTTCCATGCGTCGTTCGCGATGGTGCTGATCGACCTCCATCCGAGCCCGGCGCGCGTGCTCGCCCAGGCGCAGATCGCGCGCGACGCGCCGTTGCCGAACCGGGACGCGCCGACGGTCGCCGGAGCGGCCAACGCAGCGCTTGGCGCAATGTGCGGGGCTGTCGAGGCACGGATCGGACGGCTGGTCGGCACGTGACACAAAGGATTCCAGGACGGCTTCCGCCATCCACACACGCCGAGTTTTGCGCACAAGCCCAGTCAGTGGAGCGTGCGGGTCATCAGGCAAACATCGCGCCAGTCGTTGCTAGACTGGATCCTTAGGTGAAATGTCCTCGGCCTCGATCGCAGCCCCCGCAGCGAGGCACATGTCCTCGCGGAAGCGCCCGGCGATGAGTTGCACGCCGACGGGCGCCGAACCCACGGACCCGGTGGCCACCGACAGGCCAGGCATGCCGATGATCGGCAACGCGATCTGGGTCATCTGCGCCTCCCAGACCCGCCAGAACCCGGCCTCGCCCTGCAGGTCGAGGTCGTCGGGGAACGGCAGCTCGGCCGACACCGGCAGCAGCACGACGGGCGTGCGCTCCAGGAACAGCTGCCACAGCCGCACCAGGGTCGCCCGGCGGACCAGGATGCGCGAGAAGGCAGCTAGGTCGATCGCGCGGGCAGTCCCGGCGTGGCGGGCCAGGACGTTGATTGCGCCGGCATCGCCCTCGCGCTCGGCGGCGGCGACCAGCCCCTCGTAGCCGTCACCGAGCCAGAGCTGGGTTTGCAACTCCGCCGCCTCCTGCAAGGGGGGCAGCGCGTCCGTTTCCTCCACCGTCCATCCCGCCGCTTCCAGCCGCCGCCCGGCGTCTTGCAAGGCGGCAACGATCTCCGGCGCGGTCTGCATTCCGTCTGGACGCAGGCACAATGCGGCCCGCTTCGGCGCTGGCGGACCGTCGAGGGGGGCCGGCGCCCACCACGGATCGCGGGCGTCGGGCGCTGCCATCGCGACCAGGGCTGTGCCGATATCGGCGATCGTGCGCGCGAGCGGGCCCGACACGGCGGTGATCTGCGCCCCGATCGTGCGTTCGGGCACGGCGGCATTGTAGGCCGCCACCCGGCCCGGTGTCGGCCGCAGCCCGTGCACGCCGCACGCGTATGCCGGATACCGGATCGATCCAGCAATGTCCGTGCCCTGCGCGATCGCTCCGATCCCGGCCGCAACCGCCGCCGCGGCCCCGCCTGACGAGCCGCCCGGCGTCAGCGCCGGGTCGTGCGGGTTCAGGGTGCGGCCGTGCAACTGGTTGGAGGTGAACCAACGGCTGGAGAACGCGGGCGCGTTGGTGCGGCCCAGCACGACCGCTCCGGCGCGCAGCAGGTTGTCGACGACGGGATTGTTGGCGGCGGCGATCAGGTCGCGCTGCGCCATCACGGCGTTGGTGGTCGCGAACCCGGCCTGGTCGGTGTTGACCTTGACGGTGACCGGGACGCCGGCCAGCACGCCCGGGTTCTCGCCCCGCGCGATTGCGGCGTCGAGGGCGTCGGCACGGGCCAGCACCTCGTCGGGCCGATGCTCGACCACGGCGTTGATCGCCGGATTCACCGCATCCAGCCGTGCCAGCGCATCGGTCGCCACGTCGCGTGCGGAAATCTCGCGGCGGCGCACGCGGGCGGCAAGGTCGGTCGCGGACAGGCGCCAAAGGTCGGACATGAGGTTCTCGCCGGGAACGGAAGGGACAGGCATGATGGCGGGAGCCTTGGGGAAACACCATGACCGAACGTTATGCCGCGACTGCTTTGACCGACCTTGCCACGGCCTTGCTGCGCTGCGCCGGGCTCGACGACGACAAGGCGGCAGCGACGGCCGACGTGTTGGTGGAAGGCGACTTGCTGGGCCACACGACCCACGGCCTGGCGCTGCTCGCCGCCAACCTGGACGAGGCCGCATCAGGCCGGATGCTCGGGACCGGCACGCCCGAAATCCTGTCGGAAACGTCCGTCGTGCAGACCTGGGACGGACGGCGGCTGCCTGGGCCTTGGCTGGTCCGCCGTGCCGCCGCCCTCGCGGCCACCCGCGCCGCGGACTCCGGGATTTCGGCGGTGTCGATTCGCCGCGCCTGCCATATCGGCTGCCTTGCCGCCTATTTGCGCCCGGCGGCCGAGGCCGGGCACATGCTGCTGGTGACGTGTTCCGACCCATCGACCGCGTCGGTCGCGCCGTTCGGCGGCACGCGCCGGGTCATCACGCCGAACCCGCTCGCGGCCGGCTGGCCGTCGCCGGGCGGCCCGGTGATGATCGACGTGTCGATGTCCATCACGACCAACGGCATGACTGGACGCAAGCGCGCCGCGGGCGAGCTGTTCGAGCATCCCTGGCTGTTGGACGCTGGCGGCCGGCCAACGTGTGATCCGCAGGCTTTCTTTGCCACCCCCGCCGGAACGCTGCTGCCGCTGGGCGGCGTCGAGGCTGGTCACAAGGGTTGGGCGCTCGGCTTGCTGATCGAGGCGCTGACCTCTGCCCTCGCCGGGCACGGCCGGGCCGATGGCGAAACGCAGTGGGGCGCCTCGGTCCTGGTGCTCGCGATCGACCCCGGGCATTTCGGCGGCGCGTCCGCGTTCCTGCGCGAAACGGGCTGGATGGAGCAAGCGGTGCATGCCAACCCGCCCGCGCCCGGCGGTTCGCCGCGGCTGCCGGGCGAACGCGCGCTGGCGTTGCGGAGGGAGCAGTTGGCGGTTGGCGTGACGCTGCACCCTGCCATCCCGCCGGTACTGGCCGCGCGCGCCGCCATGGCTGGGCTGGCGATGCCGCAACCGATCGGGTAGCCGGCGTCAGAAAGCGCGGACGATCTCGGCCAATCGGGCGATCGGGCCGTCCACCGTGTCGGGGCGGGCAGCGGCGAAGCTGAGCCGCAGATAAGGGGCGGGAGCCTCGGCGGGGAACCAGTCGCGCCCGGCGCTGACCAGGATGCCCTGCGTCAAAGCCGCCGCCACCACCTCCGCGTCCGACACCCGGTCCGGCAGCCGCACCCACAGATGCAGGCCGCCCAAGGGTGGCGTGGGCAGGCATTCTGGCCCGAAATGCCGATGCAGCGCCGCCACCATCCCGTCACGGCGCTGCTGCAGGGCGGTGCGCAGCGCGCGCAAATGCCGTGGCCAGGACGGCGCCGTGACCAACTGCAGCGCGGTTTCCTGCAACACGCCCGGGACGAAGAAATCGTCGACCAGGCGCGCCGCCCGCAGCCGCTCCAACGCCGCCCCGCGCCCGCAAATTGCGCCGATGCGCAGGCCGGGCGCCGCACTCTTGGTCAATGAGCGGACATAAACGACATGCCCGTCCCGGTCGTCGGCGGCGAGCGGCGGCAGAGGCGGGCTCGGGCCGAAGTGGAAGTCCCGCGCCCAGTCGTCTTCCACCACGAATGCTCCCGCCGCGCGCGCCGCGTCCAACACCGCGACCCGGCGCGACGGCGAGAGCACGGCGCCGGTCGGATTTGCGTGCGTCGGCTGGCAATAGAACAGCCGCGCGCCGGTTCGTTTGAACGCGTCGGCCAGCAGGTCCGGCCGCACCCCATCCGCGTCCATCGGCACCGGCACCAGCCGCAACCCAGCCGCCCGGGCGGCGGCGATGGCGCCGAGATAGGTGGGGCTTTCCACCAGCACCGGATCGCCGGGCGACGCCAAGGCGCGGAATGCGGCGGCGTTGGCGGCCTGGGTGCCTGGGCAGATCGTGACCTCGTGCGGTTGATAGCTGCCCCCGGCCTCGGCCGCGAACCAGGCGCGCAGGTCGGCCAGGCCCTCCGGCGGCATGCGGCCCCAAATGCCGGGGCGGCGGACGGCCCGCGCGCTGGCGGCGACGAGCAGGGACGTCGCGCGCAACTCCTCGGGCAGGTAGCCGACGTTCAGGGCGGCGGCATCCTCCGATGGCGCCAAGGCGAGGCTGCCGAGGGCGGCGGTGAGCGCCCGGCCCGGCCCTAGCGCCACGCTTTGTCAGGCGAGGTCCGACGCGGGTTCGTCCGGCGCCTTGGCAGGGACTGCCACGAAGGTGCCGCGACCGGGCCGAGTGTCCACCACGCCCTGCCGGGCCAGTTGGTCCAGGGCGCTGCACCGTGACGGGGCTGACGCGGAGGTCGTGCATCAGGGCGCGGACGGACGGGAGGCGCTCGCCGGGCAGCCGTGCGTCGGCGAGGGCGCGAAGGTGTTGAGTGACGCGAACAATGCTGTTATCCATCAAAATGACATACTGCAGTAACGTTACTCAGGCTATCGGGATAACGCGGCGGGACCGGCCATGACTGCCGGCCTGGTGCTGGCGCTGATCGGCTTCGCGCTGGCGATGTCGATCACGCCGGGCCCGAACAACACGATGCTGCTGGCGTCGGGGGTCAATTTCGGGTTCCGCCGCACCGTGCCGCACATGCTCGGCATCACCGTCGGCTGCATCTCGATGCTGCTGCTGGTCGGGCTCGGACTGGGTGGATTGTTTGCGGCCTATCCGACGGTTTACCGAACGCTGCGCTATGCCGGAGCGGCCTATCTGCTCGTGCTGGCATGGCGGATTGCTCGGTCCGGCCCGCCAAGGTCGGGCGGATTGGCGGGCCGTCCCATGCCGGCGTGGCAGGCGGTGGCGTTCCAGTACGTGAACCCGAAGGCTTGGATGATGGCGGTGGGGGCGGTCACCACCTATGCGCCGCCTGAGGGCTTCGCACGCAACATCACGATCGTGGCCTTGGTGTTCGCGGTCGTGAACTTCACGGCAATCACGTTCTGGACTGGCTTCGGCGCGGTGTTGCGCGGATGGCTCGACCGGCCGGCGCGGGTGCGCGCGTTCAACGTCGCCATGGCACTGCTGCTGGTGCTGTCGCTTTATCCGCTGCTGGAGGGGCTAGAGTGAGCGACTGAAGGAGCCAACCATGCTGGACAGTATCCGTTATCGCGCCACCGCCTTCTGCGACCGCTTCGGCCTGCGCGTGCCGATCCTGGAAGCGCCGATGGCGGGCGCCTGTCTGGCGTCCCTCGCCGTCGCCGTGGCGAATGCGGGCGGCATGGGGGGAATGGGGGCGCTGCTGACGGACCCGGACGGGATCGCCGCCTGGGCCGCCGAGTTCCGCGCGGGCAGCAACGGCGCGTTCCAGATGAATTTGTGGGTTCCGGACCCGGCGCCCCTCCGCGACACCGCCGTGGAAGCCCGGATGCGGGCCTTTCTGGGCACATGGGGACCAGAGGTCGCGTCCGACGCCGGCGATGCCGCGCCGCCCGATTTCGAGCGGCAATGCGCGGCGCTGCTTGCCGTGTCGCCGACCGTCATCTCCTCCATCATGGGGGTGTTCCCGCCCGGTTTCGTCGCCACCCTGAAAGACCGCGGCGTCGCCTGGTTCGCCTGCGCCACGACCCTTGCGGAAGCGCTTCAGGCCGAAGCTGCCGGAGCTGACGCGATCGTCGCGCAAGGTGTGGAGGCAGGCGGCCATCGCGGTGCGTTCGACGCTGCCCGGGCCGAGCAGCAGGGCGCAGGATTGATGGCGCTGATCCCGCGCTTGGCCGACCGACTGACGGTTCCGGTGATCGCCACCGGCGGCATTGCGGATGGGCGACAGGTCGCGGCGGCGCTGACTCTTGGCGCAAGCGCGGTGCAAGTCGGGACGGCGTTCCTGCGCTGCCCGGAGGCCAAGACGAATGCCGCCTGGGCCGACGCGCTGGCCGAGCTGGAGCCCGAGGCGACGCAGCCGACCCGCGCCTTCAGCGGCCGGCTCGGCCGTGCGATCGCCGGCCCCTACGTGCGCGCCGCCGCTGCTGCGGATGCGCCGCCGCCAGCGCCCTATCCGGTGCAGCGCGGCCTGAGTGCGGCCATGCGCGCGCAAGCCGCCGCGATGGGAGACATCGGCCGGATGCAGGCCTGGGCCGGCCAGTCTGCCGCCCTTGCCCGTGCGGAGCCGGCGGGGGAGGTAGTTCGCCGGCTTTGGGCAGAAACGGAAGCGCTGCTGAGTTAGGATGCGTCGTTCGGGTCGGCATGCGGCGTCGGACTAGCCTCACAGTTGCATATTCCATGCGCGCCCTCGCGACCGATGCCCTGCGCCGCCTCGCCCCCGCCATCGCCCCCGCCATCGCCATCGGGATGCTAGGCGCGGTATTTTGCCCGGCGGAGGGCTACGGCGACTCGTTGCGCGGGACCGCGGCGCTGCTCCGCCTGGCCGGCGCGCGAATCCTGTCGTCGACATGGCGCTGCCGGGCTTCTTCAACGCCGTCGCCGCGAACGGTTACACCCTCGGACCGGTCATCGCCCGGATGACCACCGATGCCCTGCGCCGCACCGCGCCTAATCCGGCCTTCACCCTCGCTCGTTTCCGGAGCAGGCTGGCGGCATGACCTACGACCCGCCGCCGCACCTCACTCAGCACTGGACCGTCGCCAAGCCCGCCGCCACGGGCCGGCGCGGCATGGTCGTTTCGCAGTCCCACGACGCGGCGCTGGCCGGGGTCGCGATCCTGGACGCAGGCGGCAACGCGGTCGACGCGGCGGTCGGGACCGCGCTGGCGCTGGCGGCGACCGAGCCGTGGAACTCCGGACTGGGCGGCATCGGGTTCGCCGTCGTGCACCGGGCCGGGCAGGCTCGCGCGGACACCGTCGATTTTGGCCCGGCCGCCCCCGTCGGCGTCGACCCGGCGCTGTTCCGTCTGACCGGGCGCATGAAACAGGACCTGTTTGCGTGGCCTGAAGTCGAGGGCGACGCCAACATCCACGGCCCGCTCTCGTTCGCGATCCCGTCCGCGGTCGCGGGCTACGCCCACATGCACGGTCGCTGGGGCTTGCTGCCGTTGTCGGACGTCATCGGCCCGGCAATCGCGCTCGCCCAGCGCGGCCTATCGGGCGATTGGTTCACGACGCTCAAAGTCGCCAATGCCGCCAGCGTGTTGCGGCGCTACGGGGAGAGCGCGCGCATCTACCTGCCTGACGGCCTGCCGCCGGTGGCGCCGTACCAGGGCGTGCCCGGGTATTTCCGGCTGGGCGCCCTGGCCGACACGCTGGAGCAGCTGCGCCACGCCGGGTTGCGGGACTTCTACGAGGGCGACGTTGCGGCCAGCCTCGCAGCCGACATCGCGGCGATGGGCGGGATCATCGGCATGGATGATTTGCGACGGTGCGAGGCGCGAGTCGTGCCAAGCCTCGACATCGACTGGCACGGCGGCACGCTGCAGCTTGCGGGCGGGCTGACCGCAGCCCCTACCCTCGCCCGGGTGCTGGATGGCCTGCGAGACATCCCCAGCACAGTCCCGGATGCTATCTGGTTCGCCGCCCTCGCACGCGCCATGAGGTCCGCCTACGCCGAACGCCTGGCCGGCCTGGGCGAGACCGAGCCGAAGCAAGCTGAAAGCTGCACCACCCATCTGACGGTGTGCGACGCCGCCGGGACGATGGTGGCGATGACCACTACCCTGCTGTCGTCGATGGGCAGCCGCGTCGTGCTGCCGGGTTCCGGCGTGCTGATGAACAACGGCATGATGTGGTTCGATCCGCGCCCGGGACAGCCAAATTCGATGGCGCCGGGCAAGCGTCCGTTGACCAACATGTGCCCGGTGATCGTGCGGCGGGACGGCGTGCCGGCGATCGCTGCCGGGTCGTCCGGAGGACGGCGCATCCTGGCGTCGGTCGTGCAGATGCTGGCTTTCGTGCACCGTTTCGGCATGACGCCGGAGCAGGCGGCGCACCATCCCCGCATCGACGTGTCCGACCCCGGCGGAGTGAACGCCGATGCGCGGCTGCCCGCCGACGTGCTCGACGCCTTGCGCGCAGATGGCCCCGTGGAGGTGGTGGAGCACGGCGTGCTGCCGGTTAACTTTGCGTGCCCTAATCTGATCGTCCAGGTAGACAATGACCGCACGGGGATCAGCGACGTGATGTCGCCGTGGTCCGCGGCAGTCGCCCAAGCCTGATCGCAAGAATGGAACCATGATGCGCGCCACGTTGCTGCTCGCGATTGCCTTGACCGGATGCGCTGGCCATGCGGACCTCGCGATGGTCAATCCCACGACCGGCCGCGTGGTTGGCTGCGAGCGGCCCAACGATCATGGGACACCGAGCCAATTCCTGACCTCTCGCATGTGCGTTTCCGCCTGCCAGGCGCACGGGTTCCGTCCCACTACCGGCGAAGCGCCTGCGGACCAGGGGACACCCAGCGCCTGCCTGAACTAACGCACCGACACTGACGGACGATTCAGAATAAAGCCGAGCGGCAATCATGAAAAGCCTCACATGGCGAGACCCTCTTTCTGTATCGGCGCACTAGCATCACACAGGCCAAACAGCGCGCGTTGCGGCGCAAGTGGCAGCTCAAGTGTCCCGGTGTGGCCACCAGCCTCCAGCAAGCTGGCGACCGTCTGTTCGCTGTCCTGCATCCGCCCCAAGCCAGTGCAAGTCGGCACGTACCACCAATGCCATGCAGTACCGAGATTGAAAGAGTTCGACCGCTCGGATGCAACGTCGATTTCAAGTAGTTTGTGCAAGCTGCTACACGCCACGAGACTGGCTGCAATACAAAATAGGATGGGGAGTTCACGGCCGCGGTCCATCTAAGGGTCTTGCCAGCGTTCAGCGGATCACCATTTCAAGGTGGAATAGCGTTGCACCGATGCAGAACTGGCCAATCTACCAGTAAAAGCTTCGATCATCATCGCTGATGTTGCAAGTCTGACGACAAGTTGCGTATGAATAGGTTTGCTGGATTTCTAAAATACGCAGGTTTGCTGGACTGCGTTGGGTGACGGGAAAGCAAAATGCTGACATCGTCAATAGCTGATCTAAGGATAGTCGGGCCGCTTATCGCCTTGGGAAGCGTGCTGGCGGGCTCGTTGGGCGTCCCAGTGCCGACGTTCGCAGCATTGATCTTCGTGGGAAGCTTGATGGCCCAGCGCCACGGAAGCATTGAACTCGGCGGCGTCGTGTTCGCGGCCGCCCTTGCCGGAGCGGTCGTCGGCGATGTGACATGGTTCTTCGCGGGGCGGCGGTATGGCACCAGGGTTCTCGGACTGATTTGCCGGCTGTCGTTGTCGCACGATTCCTGCGTTCGCCGGACAGCAGACACTTTCGCGCGTCATGGCGTGAAGGTGCTCCTGCTCGCCCGCTTCTTCCCAGGTCTTTCCGTATTGAGTGCTCCGCTTGCAGGAGCGTCCGGCGTCCCTTTGCCGAAGTTCATCAGCTACGCCGAAGCAGGTGCCGCAATCTGGATCGGATGTGCCTTGGCGTTGGGCTTTTTCTTCTCCGGTCAGATCGGCGCCTTGATCTCGGCATTCGAGCACTTCGGCTTGGGATTGGGCGGAGCCGCGATTTTTCTGATCGGCGCCTATATCGGGTGGTCCTGGTTCCGGCGTCGCCAGTTGCTTCGTTGGCTTCGGGTATCCCGGATTTCTGCCGACGAACTGGCCGCGCTGATGGCGGACGGCCCTGCCCCGGTCATTGTCGATGCTCGCTCCAAACTCGAGCAGAACGAAGACCCATTTGCGATCCCAGGTGCGCTCATTCTGCAAGGCAAAAGCTTGGGGCAAGCGGTTGCCGACGTTCGGACGTTCAACTCGGTCATCGTTTACTGCTCCTGCCCTAATGAGATCAGCGCGGCGGTCATCGCCAAGCAGATGCGGAACTTGGGGTTCACCGACGTTCGGCCACTGCTGGGTGGTCTCGACGCGTGGCGGGCCGGCGATCACCCTGTCGTGCCGATCACTGCGTTCGAGCCACAGGCCGTCCTCGTCAACGACGTCGCGCTCGGGCGCTTGCCCCGGTAGGACATGATGCGCCATGGCTGGTCGGTCGGCTTCCTCGTTTCCGGAACGTCGCCTTTCACCACTGGCCAGGTGATCTATTTGGCCGGTGGATGGCCGTCAGACCTGCAGCGCCTCGAAGATCCTGCCCGGCGGAACGCCAAGCTTCTCCGCCTTCACCCGGTCGATATCGGCGAACACGCTCGGCGTGCCGCTGCTGAACTGCGTGAACACGCCGGCCAGGCCGTGCGCCGCGTTGGCAGATGCCGCCATGTCCTGCGCGGCTGCCGCCAGTGCCGCGGCGCCAGCGCCCTGCCGATCCTCGATCATCATCTTGAAGCCGCCGGAGTTGCCGATGCCGCTGACCGGAGGCGGCGCCAGCACGATGATGAAGGCGTCCTGGATCACGGACAGGCGCTGCCGCAACGACGCCAGGATCGCGGGGCCGCTCAGCCCAGGCGCCCGCCGCTCATCGAACGGCCGCAATCCCGAAAAGATGGTGCCGGCATTCGAGGCGTTGGTCAGGCTCGCCCCGTCGAGGCCGGCGAACACGACCGCGTTCCGCACGCCGGGCGTCCCCAGGATGATTTTTGTCGCCTGCCGCACCACGGCGTCGGTCCGGGTCAGCGAGGCGCCCGGCGGCAACTGCATCACGGTGATGAGGTAGCCCTGGTCCAGCTCCAGGATGAACCCGGTGGGCGCGCGGCTGAACTGCCATGCGGTGAGTCCGATCAGGCCGGCATAGGCCACCAGCACCACCGCCATCATGCGGATCAGCCGCGCCGCCAGCCGGCCGAACCGGTCCGACAGCCACTCGAAACCATGGTTGAACCCGGCGAAGAACCCGCCTACCAGGCGAGCCGGCAACGGCCGTCGCCGAGCCGGGGCCGGCGCGTCGTGCGGCTTGAACAGCAGGGCGCACAGCGCCGGGCTGAGCGTCAGCGAGACGAAGCAGGAGATCACCGTGGACGCCGCGATGGTCACCGCGAATTGGCGGAAGAACTGGCCGGAAATGCTGGAGATGAACGCCGACGGGATGAACACCGCGCATAGCGTGAGCGCGATCGCGAGCAGGGCGCCGCCGACCTCGTCCATGGTGCGGTGCGCGGCCTCGCGGGGCGACAGGCCGAGGCGCAGGTTGCGCTCCACGTTCTCGACCACGACGATCGCGTCGTCCACGACGATGCCGACGGCGAGCACCAGTCCGAACAGCGACAGGTTGTTCAGCGAGAAACCCAGCGCCGAGAGGACCGCGAAGGTGCCGATCAGCGAGACGGGATCGCGACGATCGGAATGATGGAGGCGCGCCAGGTCTGCAGGAACACGATGACCACGACCACGACGAGCGCCACCGCCTCCAGGATGGTCTTGACCACCTCGTGCACCGACTGCGCGATGAACAGGGTGGTGTCATAGGCGATGTCGTAGCGCATCCCTTGCGGGAATTCCGCCGACAGGCCGCTCATCGTCTCGTGGATGTGCTGCGCGGTCGACAGGGCGTTCGAGCCCGGCTGCTGGAACACCAGCAGCGCCGTTGCCCGCAATGAGTTCAGGTAGCTGTTCGAGCCGTAGTCCTGCGCCCCCAGTTCGACGCGTCCGATGTCGCTCACGCGGGTGACGCGGCCGAGCGGGTCGGACTTGACGACGATGTCGGCGAACTGCGACGGCTCGGTCAGGCGGCCTTGGGTCTGCACATTGAGCTGGAACGCGCCGGGCTGCGGCATCGGCGGCTGGCCCAGCACGCCGGAGGACACCTGCACGTTCTGCGCCTGGAGGGCTGCCACGACCTCGCCGGCCGTCAGGTCGTGGGCGGCGACCTTGTCCGGGTCGAGCCAAATGCGCATGGAGTAATCCCGGCCGCCGAAGATCTGCACGTCGCCGACGCCGTCGAGCCGGGACAGCGCGTCCTTCACGTGCAAGGTCGCGTAGTTCGACAGATAAAGCTGGTCGCGCGATCCGTCCGGCGACGACAGGTGGATCACCATCAGGATGTCGGGCGAGTTCTTCTTCACCGTGACGCCGAGCCGCTGCACCGCGTCCGGCAGCCGCGGCAGGGCGACGGAGACGCGGTTCTGGGTCAGCACCTGGGCGGTATCGAGGTTGGTGCCGAGCTTGAAGGTGACGGAGACGATGAGCTTGCCATCGCCGGTCGACTGGCTGCTGAGATACAGCATGTTCTCGACGCCGTTGATCTGCTGTTCGAGCGGCGTGGCGACGGTCTGGCTCAGTACCTCGGCCGAGGCGCCGGGGTAGGCCGCAGTGACCTGGACCATGGGCGGCGCGATCTCCGGGTACTGCGTCACCGGCAAGGTGAAATAGGCGACCCCGCCGACGATGGTGACGAACAGCGACAGCACCGTCGCGAAGACCGGATGGTCGATGAAGAAGTGCGAGAAGCGCATGGCCGGATCTCCTCAGTCCTGGGACGCGGTGATTGGCGAGGCGGGGATCGGCGAGGCGGGGATCGGCGAGGCGGGAGCGATCTGGCCCGGCTGCGGCGTCACCTTGCTGCCGGGACGCACCCGCATCAGGCCGTTGATGACGACCTGGTCGGTGACGGCGATGCCGCTGGTGATCACGCGCAAATGGTCGTCGTCGAGCGCGCCGATCTCGACCGGTTTCGGCGTCACCGTGCCGTCGGGCCCGACCACCATCAGCAGCTTGCGCGACTGGTCGGTGACCAAGGCGGCGTCGGGCACCAGCAGCACCGGGCGTGGCGCCGAGACCGGCAGGCGCAGCCGGGCGAACTGGCCCGGCGCAATCAGCAGGCCAGGGTTCGCGAGGCTGGCGCGGGCGTGCATGGTGCCGCTGCTGCGGTCGATCGCGTTGTCGATGAAGTCCAGCTTGCCGTGGCGTGGCCACCCTGTCTCGTCGCTGAGGCTGGCAAGCACGTTACGGTCCAAGCCAGGATGGTCGAGGCCGGGCTGCTCCGCTGCCAGGAAGCGCTGGTAGGCAAGGGTGTCCGCCTCGCTCATGTCGAAGTCGAGATAGATCGGGTCGAGGGAAACGATGGTGGCCAGGGGCGTGCTGGCGGTGGCGCCGGGTCCGCCGCTGACCAGGCTGCCGATCGAGACACGGCGCATGCTGACCTTGCCATTGAAGGGGGCGGTGATGCGGGTGACGTCGAGGTTGAGTTGGGCCGCGTGGATCGCCGCCTTGGCCTGCTCGATCGCGGCCGTGGCGGCGAGCTGCCCCTGGACACGCTGGTCCAACAGCTCGCGGGAAGCGAAGTTGTCGCGCGTCAGGTCGGTCGTGCGCGCAACCTGCTTGTTCGCCAGGTCCAGCCCGGCCGTGGCCGTCTGGTATTGCGCCACGGCCTGCTGCAGCGCGATGTCGTACAGGCGCGGGTCGATGACGAACAGCAGATCGCCCTTGTGCACCACCTGGCCATCGTTGAAATGGATTTCAGTCAGGTAGCCGCTGACTTGGGCGCGCAACTCGACTTGGTTCACGGCGGAGAACTGCCCGGTGAAGTCGGTCCAACTGGCGACGCTACGCTGCAGCGGCGGGCTGACGGTCACCGTGGGCACGGGGGCGGGGGGGCTGCGGCCGGCGTTGCCTGGTGCTGCCGCACGGCCCACATGCCGCCGCCCGAGGCTGCAAGCAGCGCCGCCAGGGCAAGGGCCGGCCATGTCCGGGTCCGGCCACGGTCGCCGACCGGAGCCGTCACGGGACGCGCGAGAAGGTAGCTGGCGGACTGCATGGAACCGGTCATCGAATGTCCTAAACTATGTTTGGGTCCGGCATCAGCCAGCTCACGTGTCGGTTTGCCCGGCGCCTTGCGCCGAGACGCTGGATCGGAAGCCCGCAGCCGCTTGCGTTGGACGACCGCATGACCACTTTCACCATGACGATCATCATCGTCTTGCATGACAATGATGGTCGTCATCGAAGAACGCAAGGGGTTGAGGAATTTCATGGGCGTACCGAAGGAACAGGCGCTGCGGAACCGGCAGTCCATCATCGACACGGCATCCCGCGTGTTCCGCGAACGCGGCGTCGATGGCGTGGGGGTGGCCGACCTGATGAAGGAGGCCGGGTTCACCCACGGCGGTTTCTACAACCACTTCAAGTCCAAGGACGCCCTGGCCGCCGAAGCCTGCGCTGCGGTGCTCTCCCGGGCGGTCGAGGATATCGCGGTGGTGATCGATGCTGATGCCAAAGGCCGGACGGGATCGTTCCGCGCCTTCCTGGAAAGCTACCTATCGCCCATGCACCGCGATGACTCTGGCCAGGGCTGTCCCATCCCCGCCATGGCGACCGATGCGTCGCGCCAGGGCGACCAGATGCAGGCCGCCTATGCTGAGGGGATCGAAATGTGCATCCAAACCATGTCCACTTACTTCGCCCGGAATGGGGAAAGCTCCGGACCGCCCGGCATGGCCCGTGCCAGCGCGATCGGACTGCTGACCCACCTAGTCGGAACGCTCGCGCTGGCACGGGGGGTCGGGGCGGCCAATGCCGAGCTTTCGGAGGAGATCCTGGCGACGGGCAGGTCGCGCCTGCCTGGCTGAGTTCCCGATCGCGCTGGCCTATCGGTCGGCACGGAGCTCATGTCGCGGTGTTGCAACAGTGGAGAGTGTCATGCGGCTTCTGATCGTCGGCGCCGGCGCCACCGGCGGCTACTTCGGCGGACGGCTGGCCCAAGCCGGCCGGGACGTGACCTTCCTCGTCCGAGCGGCACGGGCGGCGCAGCTCCGCGCGGAGGGGCTGCAAATCCTAAGCCCGCACGGCAACGCCAAACTCACGCCGCGGATCGTCACGGCCGACGCGCTCGAGGGCGCCTATGATGCCGTCCTGGTGACAGTGAAGGGCTTTGCGCTCGACACCGCGCTCGTTGACGTCGCGTCCGCCGTTGGCCCAGGCACCATGATCGTCCCGGTGCTGAACGGCTTACGCCATATCGACGTGCTGCAGGCGCGGTTCGGCGAGCAGCCTGTGCTTGGCGGGGTCTGCCTGGTTGCAACCCAGATCGACGGGCAGGGCCGCATCGTCCAACTCGCCGAGATGCAGGAGCTCGTCTACGGCGAGCTGAGCGGCGCGGCGTCGGACCGGGTGGCAGCGCTTGACGAGACGATGCAGGGAGCCGGCTTCAAGGCCCGGGCATCCAGCCAAATCCGGCAGGAGATGTGGGAGAAATGGGTATTCCTCGCGACCCTCGGCGGCATCACGTGCTTGATGCGGGGCACGATCGGCGACATCGCTGCGGCGCCGGGCGGGCGTGAGATGGCGCTGCAATTGCTCGCCGAGTGCGGGGCGGTTGCTGCTGCGTCAGGCCATCCGCCCGGCGACGCGTTCCTGGCCCGCGCCAGTGCCGCCGTCACAGCGACCGGCTCCGCCCTGGCCTCGTCGATGTTCCGGGATTTGCAGCAGGGCCGGCCCGTTGAGGTCGAGCAAATTCTCGGAGACCTGCTCGCACGGGCGGCCATGCTCGGCGTTGCAACGCCGGTGCTGGTCAGCGCCGTTGTCCACCTGTCGATCTACCAAGCCAAGCAACTGGCATCACGAGCATGACATCCACCCTCGCCAGCGCGGCGGCACGTCGGCATCACGCGACTCGCTTCCTGTCAGTGACGACCGTCTCGATTATCGAGGATGGTTCGTAGAGGATTCGCCCGATGACGCCGGCGATCACCGCGCCCGCGATCGGGGCCAGCCAGAACAGCCAGAGCTGCCCGACATAGTCGCCGCCTGCGAACAGGGCGGGCGCCGTGCTGCGCGCCGGGTTGACCGAGGTGTTCGTGACCGGGATCGAGATCAGGTGGATGAGCGTGAGTGCGAAGCCGATCGGAATGCCGGCGAACCCGGTAGCCGCTCCCTTCGACGTCGTGCCGATGATGATCATGAGAAAGAAGAACGTCAGCAGCAACTCGGCAAGGAAGCAAGCCGCCATCGAGTAATGGCCGGGGCTGAGCGCGCCATAGCCGTTCGACGCGAACCCTTGCGGCACCCACTCGGGTTTACCGGACGCGATGGTCCAGAGGGCGCCCGATGCGGCGATGGCGCCGATCACCTGGACGACGACATAGGGCACCACGTGCTTGTTGGCGCAACGCCCCGCAGCCCACAGCCCAACCGTGACCGCTGGATTGAAGTGACCGCCCGAGATGTGGCCGACGGCGTAGGACATGGTAAGCACCGTCAAGCCGAAGGCGAGGGCAACGCCGGTGAAGCCGATGCCGAGTTGCGGAAAGGCGGCGGCCAGGACGGCGCTGCCGCAGCCGCCGAACACGAGCCAGAAGGTGCCGAGGAACTCGGCAGTGAGGCGACGCTGCATGTCGTTTCGCATAATTGGCCTTTGCTGTAACGCTGGATGATCGATGTTTTCGAATGTCGCTAGACTTTGCGCCACCCCGGTTTGTCCGGTTCCATGTATTTGATGTCGATCGGCCCCATTCCGCAGATCGCGATGATTGCCGGTTCCGTTCCGTTTGCCGCCACGCCGTCATAGTGCGGCGTGTGCGCCACGCGGTGGACGAAGGTGCCGGCCGGCGCTGGAACGCAGTGGGCCGGGTCGAAATCGGCGCCGCTATTCACCCACCAGGTGCCGGAAACGACGACACAAAGCCGGTCCGTCACATAGGCGTGCGGCGCGCTCATGTATCCGGGGTACCATTTGATGAGCGTGTAGTACAGCCCGGCCTGGTTTATGTCGCCGAACAAGCTTGCGGACGCGACGCTGTCCTTCGGCCAGGTCGGACGCGTTTCCCACGCGATCCGATCGGGAAGCGTGAGCATCGTCTGTGCGGGATCGAGCTTTTCCGCCCGCGCGGTCCCGACCAGAGGCAGGGCGGCGAGCAACGGCGCAAGCAGCAAGTCGCGGCGTTGCGCGAAGTGGTCGGACATCGCAGGCACCTCCGGACCGGAGTGTCCCAGTGCCGCGCCCACCCTGCAAGATCGGATCAGTATCGTTTAATGCGTGTTCGTCTCCACAAACGCGGAACAGTGAATTTCCACGTTCTTGGTGGATTATATGGCTCCTGTGCGGCGCGTGGGATGCCGGCGCCGGCAAGCTGCTTGCTTCTCGCGTCCATGCAGGCATCCTGAATGGCGGCGGCATGACCGCGAACCGGCGATAGGGCCGGCGATAGGGAAGGATACCACCATGTATGACAGCGCAAACCTCGGAAAGCTTTCGGCGCTGAAGAAGCTCGCGCCCGAGGCGATGGCCGGCTTCGAGGCGCTTGACCGGGCGGCGTTGGCGGACGGCGCGATCCCGAAGAAGTACAAGGAATTGATGGCCTTGGCCGTCGCGCTGACGACACAGTGCCCCTACTGCCTGGAGGTTCACCGGGAGGCCGCGAAACAGGCCGGCGCGACCGAAACGGAACTCGCCGAAACCGTGTTCGTCGCCATGGCGCTGCGGGCGGGAGCGGCGCTGACCCACGGCACCCACTTGATGCCGCACCAGCACAGCTGAGCTACGCCCGGCAGGCCGCCAGGAACGGTATCCAGTCCGAAAGGGCGAAGATCCGGATGGCGTCCTCGGCCGGCAGCCGCACTCCGTGAAAGATCACGACGATGGCTAGGACCGCGGCCCCCAACGGCCAACGGCTCATCAGGGGCGGCCGTGGTCCGGCCAAAGCCACCAGCACGAAGACGCCCGATAGCCCTACCACGGCGCCAACCGCCACGTCGCTGAGGGTGTGCGCATGAAGCGCAATCCGGCTGGAGCCGACGACGAAAGCCAGCCCGGCGGCGAGCAGCAGCGCCGGCAGCATCCGCGACGACCGCCGGTCGAGCAGCACGAACAAGCCGCCATAGACAAGGCAGGCCGATGCGGTGTGGCCGCTGGGGCTTTGCAGCCCGGTGATGGCGAGATGGGTGGCACAGGCGGTGCAGACGATCTTCAGCACCAGGATCGTGCCCAGGGTGAAGCAAACCGCCGCAGTCCAAGCAAACGCGCCACGGAACCAGCGCAGCCCGAGCAAAACAGCCAGGATTGCCACCGCCAGCGGCAGCACCACCGCCTGGTCGGCGAAGTCGGTCAGGAATTTCAAGGTCGTGAACGGATCGGGTCGGGTTCAGCGGTAATGCCGCGGCCGCACATAGGAGTGATGACGGTATGGCGGCCGGCCACGGTGCAGGCCGTAGCGGTGCGGGCGACCGCGATAGGTGCGTGGCGGGCCATAGTAGTGGCGCGGAGTCGGGGCGGCGTACGGAGCGCTGGGCCGGGCTGGAGCGCCTTGTGTCAAGCTTTCCAGCGACAGCTTGTTCGGCTGGTCCGTCGTAGTTTGCGCCATGGCGGAATGAGCCAAGCCAGCCACCAGGAATACGCCGGCAAGCCAACGCGTCAATCGAAGGGGGTAGCGCATCGTCGTTCTCTCTAGCTCGATGGGGGACGCTTAGCGGCCAGCCAGACCCGGCGCAGATCCTTGACGGGCTGGGACGGCGGAGGCATACACCGCGGCTTCGGGCACCGCACTCTCCTTTTGAGAATGCGTACCCTGTCCCCGCCGGGCGCGGGGGCGACGCCGCTTCGCGAGGGTTCGCGCAGCGGCGTTTCTGTCATTTGTGCCGTGCGATGCTGTGGGGGTGAACCGATGTTCGACACGCTGTCGGGCAAGCTTTCAGGCGTATTCGATGGCCTTCGCAGCCGCGGGGCGCTGAACGAAGCCGACGTGGCAGAGGCGCTGCGCGAGGTGCGGCTGGCTCTGCTGGAGGCCGACGTCGCGCTGCCGGTGGTGAAGGATTTCATCACCAAGGTGCGCGACCGGTCCTTGGGCGTCGAGGTGCTGGACAGCGTGGCACCGGGCCAGCAGGTCATCAAGATCGTCAACGACGTGATGGTCGAGGCGCTGGGCGGCGCTGGCGCGGTGCCGCTGAACTTGGCCGCCGCCGCGCCGGTCCCGGTGCTGCTGGTGGGCCTGCAGGGCTCGGGCAAGACGACCACCGCGGGCAAGCTCGCGTTGCGGCTGCTGCAGCGGGAGCGCCGCCGGGTGCTGCTGGCGTCGCTGGACACGCAGCGGCCGGCCGCGCAGTTGCAGCTCGCGCAATTGGCCGAGCGCGCCGGCGTCGCCAGCCTGCCGATCGTCGCCGGGCAGACCCCGTTGGAAATCGCCCGGCGCGCGATGGAGACCGGCCGGCGCGAGGTGTACGACATCGTCATCCTCGACACCGCCGGCCGCCTGTCGATCGACCAGGCGCTGATGGACGAGGTCCGCGCCATCCGCGAGCTGACGCAGCCGGCGGAAACGCTGCTGGTGGTCGACGCGATGACGGGGCAGGACGCGGTGAACACCGCGCGCGCCTTCAACGAAGCGGTGGGCGTGACCGGCATCGTCATGACCCGGATGGACGGCGACGCCCGCGGGGGCGCCGCGTTGTCGATGCGCGCGATCACCGGCGCGCCGATCAAGTTCACCGGGTCCGGCGAGAAGATCGACGCGCTGGAGGAATTCCATCCGGAGCGGATCGCCGGCCGCATCCTGGGCATGGGCGACATCGTGGGCCTGGTCGAGAAGGCCAGCGAGACGATCGACCAGGAGGAAGCGGAGGCGCTCGCCGCCAAGATGGCGAAGGGCCAGTTCGACCTGGACGACTATGCCAAGCAGTTGAAGCAGATCACCAAGATGGGCAGCATCTCGTCCATCCTGGGCATGCTGCCCGGCATGGGGCAGATGAAGGCGCAGCTGGAGAACGCCAATATCGACAAGACGGTGCTGAACCGTCAGGCCGCGGTCATAAGTTCGATGACCAAGCAGGAGCGCAAGCGTCCCGAGATCATCAAGGCGAGCCGGAAGAAGCGGATCGCCGCCGGGTCGGGGACCAGCGTGCAGGACGTCAACAAGCTGCTGAAGCAGTTCGACGACATGCAGACGATGATGAAGAAGATGAGCAAGCTGGGGCAGAAAGGCCTGATGCGCCACGGCTTGTCCGCGATCATGCCGAAGTCGATGCAGCAGCGTCGACCCTACTGAGGCAGGGTCGATGCAGCAGCGTCGGCCGTATTAACCGAAGGAACGACTCGATGGGACTTAAGATCCGCCTCGCCCGCGCCGGCGCCAAGAAGCGCCCGTACTACCACATCGTCGTGGCCGACAGCCGCAGCCCGCGCGATGGCCGCTTCATCGAGAAGCTGGGCAGCTACAACCCGATGCTGCCGGCCGAACACGCCGAACGCGTGCGGCTGCAGTCCGAGCGCATCCAGCACTGGATGAGCGAGGGCGCCGTCGCCACCGACCGGGTCGCCCGCTTCCTCGGCCACGCCGGGATCGCGCCGATGCCGGCGTACCGCGAGCAGCCGATCAAGTCGGCGCCGAAGAAGAAGGCGCAGGAGCGCGCCAAGGCAGCCGCGGCGGGCTGATGTGACGGACGGGCGGGTCCTGCTGGGCGTGATCGGGCGGCCGCACGGGGTGCGGGGGCTGCTGCACGTGCACAGCTACACCGCCGACCCGGCCGACCTCGCCAGCTACGGCGCGCTGTCCGACGAGGCGGGACGGCGGTGGTCGCTGGCCTGGCGCGGCGAAGGCGTGGCCGAGTTGCGGGACGGCGATGGGCACGCGGTGTCCGACCGGAGCGCGGCGGAGCGGCTGGTCAATACGCGGCTGTATGTCGAGCGGAAGCTTCTCCCGGCGCCGGAGGAGGACGAGTTCTACCTCGCCGACCTCGTGGGGTTGGCAGCGATGGCGCCGGGGGGCGATCCGCTGGGACGGGTGGCCATGGTGCACGATTACGGGGCTGGGATCAGCCTTGAGATCGCGAGCGATGGCCCGGCGCTGATCGTGCCATTCACCCGCGCCTGCGTGCCGGAGATCGACGTGGCGGAGGGTCGCGTCATTGTGGCAGTTCCGACCGAAGTGGCGGTTCCCGCAGGGGCACCCTCGCCCCGGCCCTCCCCCGCCAGCGAGAAGCGGAAAGGCGAGGGTGGGCGGGCATGACGTGGCGCGCGACGGTGGTGACGCTGTTCCCGGAGATGTTTCCGGGTCCGCTTGGCGGATCGCTGGCAGGCCGTGCGCTGGCGGCGGGGCGGTGGTCGCTGGAAACGCGGGACATTCGCGCGGCCGGGATCGGGGCGCACCGCAGCGTGGATGACGCGCCGTTCGGCGGCGGCGCCGGGATGGTGATGCGGCCCGATGTGGTCGATGCCGCGATCGGTCCCGATGACGGCCGGCCCCTGTTGTACCTGACGCCGCGTGGCCAGCCATTCACTCAATATCACGCCCGGCGTTTCGCCGCCGCACCGGGCGTCACGCTGCTGTGCGGGCGCTACGAAGGCGTCGACCAGCGCGTGATCGAGGCGCGGCAGGCCGAGGAAGTCAGCATCGGCGACTACGTTCTGTCCGGCGGCGAATTGCCGGCGCTGGTGCTGCTGGACGCCTGCGTGCGGCTGCTGTCCGGCGTCATGGGCGCCGCCGAAAGCGCCGACGAGGAAAGCTTCAGCGGCAACCTGCTGGAGTATCCGCACTACACCAGGCCGGCGGAATGGCAGGGGCGCGCCGTTCCGCCCGTGCTCCTGTCCGGCAACCACGCCGCGATCGCCGCCTGGCGCCGCAGCCGCGCCGAGGAGGTCACGCGCCAGCGCCGGCCTGATCTGCTGCGCGCCACCATTGCAACTGCGGCCGCCGGGCCGTAACTGAACCGACCGAGAGGACCCGACCATGAATATCATCCAGTTGTATGAGGCCGGCGAAATCGCCCGCCTTTCCGCCGCCCGTGCGGTGCCGGAGTTTGCCCCCGGCGACACGTTGCGCGTGTCCGTCAAGGTGGTCGAAGGCGAGCGTGCCCGCGTGCAGGCGTTCGAGGGCGTGTGCATCGCGCGGTCGAACAAGGGGCTGAACAGCAATTTCACCGTCCGCAAGATCAGCTACGGCGAGGGCGTGGAGCGCGTGTTCCCGCTGTATGCGCCGACGATATCCGAGATTGCGGTGATCCGCCGGGGCGACGTGCGCCGGGCCAAGCTGTATTACCTGCGCGGCCGCCGCGGCAAGTCGGCGCGCATTGCCGAGAAGGCGCGGGTGACGGTGCCGGCAACTGGCGCGCCGCCCGCTCCCGCCGCTCCCGCTGCAGCGGAGTAGCCGATGGCGCGCACGCTGTTCGACAAGGTTTGGGACGCCCACGTGGTCGATCGGATGGAGGACGGCACCTGCGTCCTCTATATCGACCGCCATCTCGTGCACGAGGTGACCAGCCCGCAGGCGTTCGAGGGCCTGCGCCTCGCCGGCCGCCGCCTGCGCCGCCCGGACGCGACCATCGCGGTGGTGGACCACAACATCCCCACCAGTGACCGCAGCGTCGGCATCGCCGAACCCGAGAGCCGCCTTCAGGTCGAGACGCTGGAGCGCAACGTGGCCGAGTTCGGCGTGCCGTACTTCCCGGTGCGGGACGCGCGGCAGGGCATCGTGCACATCATCGGGCCGGAACAGGGGATCAGCCTGCCGGGCGCCACCATCGTCTGCGGCGACAGCCACACCTCGACCCACGGCGCGCTCGGGGCGTTGGCGTTCGGCATCGGCACCAGCGAGGTGGAGCACGTGCTGGCCACCCAGACGCTGCTGCAGAAGCCGGCCAAGAACATGCTGGTCTCGGTCGAGGGCGCGCTGGCACCAGGTGTCACGGCCAAGGACATCGTGCTGGCGATCATCGGCCGCATCGGCACGGCGGGCGGCACCGGGCATGTCATCGAGTATGCGGGGTCGGCGATCCGCGGGCTGAACATGGCCGGACGCATGACCGTCTGCAACATGAGCATCGAGGCGGGCGCCCGCGCCGGCATGATCGCGCCGGACGAGACCACGTTCGCCTACGTCGAGGGCAAGCCCTACGCGCCCAAGGGCGAGGATTTCCTGGCTGCCAAAGCCTACTGGCGCACCCTCCCCTCCGACTCCGGCGCGCAATACGACCGCGTGGTCGAGATCGACGCCACGACCATCGCGCCCATGGTGTCGTGGGGCACCAATCCCGAAGCCGTGCTGCCGATCACCGGGGTCGTGCCCAACCCGGCCGATGTGGCCGACGAGGCCGAGCGCGCGCAGATGCAGCGGATGCTGGACTACATGGCGCTGAGCCCCGGCATGAAGCTGTCGGACGTGCCGATCGACGTCGTGTTCATCGGCAGTTGCACCAACGGCCGCATCGAGGACATGCGCGAGGCTGCCCGTATCGCGGCGGGCCGGCACGTGGCGCCCGGCGTGCGCGCGATGGTCGTGCCCGGCTCCGGCCTGGTGAAGCACCAGGCGGAGGCGGAGGGTCTGGATCGCGTGTTCCTCGACGCCGGGTTCGAGTGGCGGGAGGCCGGGTGCTCGATGTGCCTGGGCATGAACCCGGACAAGCTCACGCCCGGCCAGCGCTGCGCCAGCACGTCCAACCGCAATTTCGAGGGCCGCCAGGGACCGGGGGGGCGCACCCACCTGCTTTCCCCCGCGATGGCCGCGGCCGCCGCCGTGACGGGCCACCTGACCGACGTGCGGGAGATCGTGTGATGCAGGCGTTCACAACGTTGACCGGCGTGGCGGCGCCGTTGCCGCTGGCCAACGTCGACACCGACAAGATCATCCCGGCGCGATTCCTGAAAACCATCAAGCGCACCGGGCTCGGTGTGCATCTGTTCGACACCTTGCGCTACGACGCCGAGGGGGCGGAGCGGCCGGAGTTCGTGCTGAACCAGCCGCAGTACCGGCAGTCGGAGATTCTCATCGCGCATGAGAACTTCGGCTGCGGCAGTTCGCGCGAGCATGCCCCGTGGGCCTTGCTGGATTTCGGCATACGCTGCGTGATCGCGCCGGACTTCGCCGATATCTTCCACGGCAACTGCTTCAAGAACGGCATCTTGCCGGTCCGGCTGCCGCGCGAGGTCTGCGACCGGCTGATGGAGGATGCGCGGCTGGGCGGCAATGCGCGCCTGACGGTCGATTTGGCACGCCAGGTCGTGGTGCGCCCGAATGGCGAGGAAATTCCGTTCGCCATCGACGCCTTCCGCAAGCATTTGCTGCTGGAGGGGCTGGACGACATCGGCCAGACCCTGCAGCGCACCCCGGCGATCGACGGCTACGAGGCCCGGCAGCGCGCCGAACACGCCTGGATGCCCGCCATTTCGGTCTGAACTCCATCTCCGTCCAAGCCTGGGAGGCTGCCATGGCCGCGAACAAGAAGATGCTGCTGCTCCCCGGCGACGGCATCGGCCCCGAGGTGATGCGCGAGGTGCGGCGGATCATCGACTGGATGGACCGTAAGCGCCGGGTCACGTTCGAGCTGGGCGAGGACTTGGTCGGTGGCGCCAGCCTCGACGCGCGCGGCGTGCCGATCACTCCGGCCACGGTCGAGCGCGCGCTGGCGGCGGACGCCGTGCTGTTCGGCTCGGTCGGCGGCCCGCAATGGGACCATCTCGGCTTCGCGCTGCGGCCGGAGCTGGCGATCCTGACCTTGCGGCGGGACCTCGGCCTGTTCGCCAACCTGCGCCCCGCGACCGTGCTGGAACCGCTGGTCGACGCGAGTTCGCTGAAGCCCGAGATCGTCCGCGGCCTGGACCTGATGATCGTGCGCGAAAGCACCGGCGGCATCTATTTCGGCGAGCCGCGCGGCATCGAGGACCTTCCGGATGGGACGCGGCGCGGCGTCAACACCGAGGTGTACACCACGGTCGAGATCGAGCGGGTCGCCCGTGTGGCGTTCGAGCTGGCCCGCAAGCGGCAACGCCGGCTGTGCAGCGTGGAGAAGGCCAACGTGATGGAGAGCGGGCTGCTGTGGCGCGAGACCGTCACCGCCCTGCACGCACGCGACTACGCCGATGTCGAGCTGTCCCACATGTATGCCGACAACTGCGGCATGCAGCTGGTCCGCAACCCGCGGCAGTTCGACGTGATCGTCACCAGCAACCTGTTCGGCGACCTGTTGAGCGATCTCGCCTCCATGCTGACGGGCAGCCTGGGCATGCTTCCCTCCGCCACCCTGGGCGCCCCCGACCCCAGCGGGCGCCGCCACGCGCTGTACGAGCCGATCCACGGCAGCGCCCCCGATATCGCCGGCCGCGGCGTCGCCAATCCCTTGGCGCAAATCCTGAGCTTCGCCATGCTGCTCCGCTATTCGTTCGAGATGGAGGAGGACGCCCGGCTGATCGAGCGCGCCTGCACCAACGTGCTGGCGAGCGGCCTGCGGACGGCCGACATCATGGTGCCCGGCGCCGCCAAGGTCGGCACCTCGGTGATGGGCGAGAGCGTGATGCGCGAGATGGACAAGCTGGCGGCGTGACGGGGTTGCGAGCTTAGGGGGGTTGCGATACACCCCGCCCTCGGTTGCGCCCGTAGCTCAATTGGATAGAGCACCAGACTACGAATCTGGGGGTTGGAAGTTCGAGTCTTTCCGGGCGCGCCAGTTTTCAATAGGTCAGCGATGTATCGCCGACCCTGCGTCGGTGTTGGGTAACAAGGTGGGTAACACACTCCCTTGCTCAGCGTGAAACCACCGAACGTTTTCTATCCGGTTACGAACGCCTCTTGCGGATGTATCCGACTACCGCGGGTCCAGGCGAGCGGCCTACATGCGAGCGCGGGCGTATGCACGGGCAGCAAAACCAGCCAACGGGGACGAACGAACCGGTCCGAGACACCACCTTGGCCCCTGGTCATGACGCGTTGACGGCTTTGCCCCAGGGTTTGACATGTTCAAGGATGCCCTATGGCCTCGCGGCGCCGGCCGATACGGCTGACCGGCCGGTTGCAGTTGGCGAGTGGGTGCTGATGCGAGATTGGGACATGAGGGCAGAATACCGCCGTCAACGAAAGTTGGAGTGGCGACCCTAAGCTTGGCTTTGCACATCAGGGCGGTCGGCAGGCGACGAGCAGCAGGCGGTCGAGTACGTCCGCTGAGAGTTTCGGCGGCTCTTGGTGCTGTCAGAGGCTGCGGAAATGGGCGAGGTCCGCAGTTCGAGGCGGACCAGGGCATCGCTGAAGGTGGCGGCGTGCTTAGGATACCAGCGGACGCACTCGGGCAGGAGGCGCTGCCCTGCTTGGAGCTGCGTCGCCCACAGCGTCACGAGCGAGAACAAGCCGAGCAGCGCCGATGTCGTGCGCAGGATGCCCAGGTCCGAC
>JAABUX010000757.1_pt1 | contig 52594 bp, 44 predicted proteins | sample 5561851 | NCBI WGS metagenome assembly JAABUX01 (sample SAMN10711883, study PRJNA513361) | rock metagenome | isolation source: Antarctica rocks | place: Antarctica: Victoria Land, Richard Nunatak red sandstone | collected 2016-01-03
AACAACCGGCAACTCACTCGTGATCTACTCGCCGTTTGTCAGCGTGTTAACGAGATTCAGGCACGGCTTCCCGACGGCAGACTTCTCATTCTACATGCGCCCTCTTCACCTTTTGGCTGAAACCCTGGTGAAATGCTTCGTATATCGTTTTCTTTGTATCGAAAGGGCTGGCTAGGCGACGAAACTTCTTTGTTTTTGTGTGTTCGAGAATCTCTACATCTTGCCAATAACGAGTTAAGCCTTCAACAAAGTGATAACGGCGAGAATAATCATTATCGCTATGAGGCGATACATATGTTGGGTCAATATAGACAAGATCGTAATGCACGGTCTGTGGTAGTAAAAATAAATCGTAATTATACGCTGTATTTTGCTGACCATTATCAAACACTGCTTCATTAAAAACAGCCACAGCGTCACGGAAATGCTGTTCCAGCGAAATTTGCAGGTTTCGTCGTCCGTCGTCGTAGCGTAGCCCTGTATACGTGAAAATACCACGTGGTCGTCTTCGTAGGCATGCACGAGCAATGGCAGCAAAGGCGATTGAGCGTTTGTTTGTGGATGTTATATGCTGTGAAATCTCCCTTTTGATTGACTCGATAGAGACCGTTGAAGCATGTCTTGTTCAAATAAATAAAACGTGCAGCTTGTTCCTCCTTGCTTAACGAGTTGGATTACTTTGTAGTTCATCGCCACCTCTCTAAAAATATATGTAGTAGTTATTATGAGTATGTTATAGTATATCCCAGAAGTTGCTTGCTTGTCTTATACAATGATTTTATCTTGTACATATATCTAACGCAAAGCACATATTTGTGGTGACATAGTAGGACTTGTGAGTGACTTGTATGAACGATCCAGTATGAGAAATTGATAAAGTGTAGAAAAAGGTAAACTTTATGCATCTACATTTTGGCCTTGTGTTGCGTATGTTCCTCAAATTTGCCTTCGTCCTGCTGGGTGTCATGCTGCTTGTGATATTGAGTACACAAACGGTTACAGACGGTCTGTCAGGACATCTAGGTATGCAGAGTACGCCAACAGATAGCCCCTGGTTAGAGATTATTGTAGCCGCTCTTTATCTTGTCTATACACTATGGACCTTGATACGACCTGGACGCATTTTGTGGTCACGTTGGCGTTTCACGTATACGTATTTGTTATCTATTTTTGTGCTGACCTTTGTTGTTGGTTCTTTTGCCTCGCCTCTGCTCCGTCTTCTGGGCTATAGCGTCATTTTCTGTATGGTGATACAAGCGCGTACTGCCTTTGGGCGCGTGGGAAGTTGGCTTGTGCTTGCTACGCTTCTACTCACGGTTCTCCTGGATACCCTTGTGATGGGTAATGCCGTGAGCGAGCCATCGTCGGTATGGACGCCGCTGCAATTGGCACTCTTGCTAATTGGTCTTGCCTTTGTACAAACGTTCACAGGTTTAGGTGTGCAAGAGCGAACGGCCCGCATGCGGAACGAAGAACTTGTTGCCAGGTTAACACAGGCACAGGAACAGTTACGAACCTATGCTATTCACGCGGAAGAACTGGCGACGATGCGCGAACGTACACGCGTTGCACGTGAGATACACGATACGCTTGCCCAAGGTCTTGCCGCTATTAAAATGCATCTTGAGACTGGACAAGTACTATTAGATACAGCACCAGCGTCAGCGTGTGAGCATATAGAGTATGCACGTATACTGGCTGGTGAGCATCTGCATGAAGCGCGTACTTCTATCCTTGAGTTACGCACGGACGCACTGCAGGGCCAATCGCTCGTAGCTGCACTTACCACGATGATGGCATTGTGGAAGCCCTTACAGGCAACAGAGCCACAAGGTACGACATTTCGGGTAGGGCAATCTATCGAGGAAACTGCTCTTCCGCCTGCAATTGCGCTAACATTCTACCGCGTCGCACAAGAGGCGTTGCATAATGCGATGCAGCATGGACATGCGAGCGAGGTTGAGGTCGAATTGAGCGTTGAGGCCGGTATGCTTTGTCTTACTATTACCGACAATGGCATAGGTTTTGAGCCTGCTAGTGTACGTCAAGGTAAGACTGGGTTTGGCATTGTTGGGATGCACGAACGGTTGCACCTGTTGCAAGGGAAACTGGATATTATCAGCAATCCCGGAGCCGGGACTCAAGTGGTTGCAATGGCACCCTTGCAGAAAACGACTGAAACAGAACCTTCGATGATAGGGAGCTATAGCGTATGACGCCGATTCGTATTGTGCTGGTAGATGACCATGCTATTGTGAGAGAAGGGTTGAGCAGTATGCTGAGTACGCAGCCTGATCTCCGTATCGTTGGCGAGACAGGAACGGGAGCCGAAGCGGTCGCATTGATAGAATGTGTGCAACCTGATGTTGTGCTGCTGGATTTAGAGATGCCTGATATGAGTGGTGTAGAGGTGCTTGAGCAAATTCGGAAACTTACTCCAAAACCACGTGTGCTTATTTTAACCGCCTATGGGAGTGATGAGCGTATTCTTGAAGCTGTTCGTGCGGGTGCGAAAGGCTACCTATTGAAAGAGGCAGGATTAGCTGAGGTGCTGCATGCCGTGCGTGTTGTCGCAGATGGTGGCTCTCTACTCGAACCTGCTGTCACAGAGCGTTTGCTATATGCAATGGAACGATTGTTACGCGATGAGAAGAAACAGGAAGTGCCGAAAGAGCTACTTACTCAGCGAGAGCGTGACATCCTCACATACATTGCACGCGGTTTTTCAAACAAGACTATTGCCAGCGAGATGCACCTTGCGGAACGCACCATCAAGTTTTATGCCACCATTATTTTTCAGAAACTTGGTGTAACCAATCGTGCCGAAGCGGTTGCTAAAGCACTACAAGAGCGACTCATTATCCTTCCATAAATCATCGTCGCTTGCCCAACTGGGTAACTCCCCTTTGCCCTTTTAGCAGATGCATTTCCTTTGTGATTAGCCTACATTAGTCTTACGCACTAATCACGAAAGGTACACTATGCAGCCTCTGCTAAATCAAATCTGTGTCGAAAATATTTCAAAGGTCATCGAAAGTAAAATCACGCGCACTATTATCCTCGACACGCTCTCATTTACTATTCCAGTAGGAAGCCTTTTTGCCATTAATGGACCTTCAGGGAGTGGCAAATCGACTTTACTGCATATCTTGACGGGCATTGATCGTCCAACAAGTGGTCGTATTGTATTTGCTGGGCAAGAGCTACACGCGATGAGCGAGAATGCACTTGCTCAATGGCGTGGCAAACATGTTGGCATTGTCTTCCAGTTTTTTCAACTATTGCCAACGCTTACCGCTCAAGAAAATATTCTGCTTGCTCTAGAGCTAGGGAATGTGCTGCCGCGTCACGAATGGCGAGATCGTGCAAAGGAGTGTCTAAAGATTGTGGGATTGGCGGATTATGCAAAGCGTCTACCCAGTGAGCTATCGGGAGGACAGCAGCAACGCGTCGCTATTGCACGTGCGCTGGCGAATGATCCGCCAGTGCTAGTGGCAGACGAACCAACGGGAAACCTAGACTCGAAGACCTCCGCACAAATTTTTACATTGTTGAGCGACATGACGCGTCGCGGCAAAACCGTAATTTATGTCACGCATGACAACTCTTTTGCACAACAGGCAACTGCCCGTATCGAGTTGTTAGACGGTTGCATTGTCTCTGTACAAAGCCGTATGGAAGGATAGGAGAGAGTACTATGAGTGCGTTGACGCGTAAGATTATTAGCGATATCACACATCGTAAAGTACGTACTTTGTTGACGGTACTCGGTATTGCTATTGGCGTTATGGGTCTGTCCGCAATTAATATTGCAGCAAGTCAGCTAAAAAGTAGCTTTCAATATACCGCAGACGTATCGGCACAGCCTGATCTCAACATTTTTACAGACCCAACAAGCGGCAAGTTGACGAATATACTTGCACAACAGGAGAACGTGAAGGCGATTCAACCACAGGTGTTTGTCTCTACGCGTTGGACAATAGCATCAGGTCATTTTCCTATAGACGTAGTAGGTCTATCTGACTTTCACAACGTACAGATAAACAAGTTCAAACTTGTCGAAGGACATCTACCGGGCGTAGGACAGATTGTGTTGGAATCTAGCAACCGTGCGATTGAGCCAGTTCCGGTAGGCAACCAGATAGAAATTGTACTCGGTGGGGTTGCCCAAAAGTTGACCGTTTCAGGGTATGTACGTACACAGGGACGTTTATCAACATCGTTGTTACAACGCGCTCTTGGCTATATGCCACAAGACTATCTTATGATGCACTCTCATATCGAAAGCAGCAACGATTTTTTAATTCTGGTGAAGAATAGCCAGCAACGCGATACAACACTAAAGTTACTGCTCAAGGTATTCGAGGCGCAACATGTAGCGGTAGGAAATATGTATGTCGGGCACGATACCACTCCTGCAACGCTCACTGATGGATTATTTAGCACAATGCGTCTACTTTCGATGATCGCTCTGCTGCTAAGTGTTTTTCTCCTTATTGGAACGGTGACGACACTTGTTGCTGAACAACTGCCAATCATTGGCACAATGAAGGCAATCGGGGCAAGACAGTTACAGGTAGTACGCCATTATCTAGCAATTGTGATGCTATACGGTCTCATAGGAACATGTGTAGGAGGAGTGTTAGGGATAGTAGGTGGCTATTTGCTTGTCAGCTATCTCTGCGACCTGCTCAACCTAGACATAGGCAGCTTAATTGTTTCACCATTTCAGGTTCTTACGGCACTGAGTGTTGGTATTGGAACGCCATTGCTGGCTGCTATTATTCCTATCTACCTGGGAACACGGATTACAGCACAGCAAGCATTAAGTGGCTATGAACTGGATAACGGACGCAAAACGAGACGAGTGAGTGGAGTAGCGAGAGGGATGCGTTGGTCGCCTTTCGCTATTCTTCCGCAAACGCTACAATTTGGTGTGCGAAATCTGTTTCGTAAAAGAGTCCGTGCTACCTTGACGTTGATTACACTGGTCATGTGCGGTATAGCTTTTCTCGCGGTGCAGACTACCACGTACTCCTGTGATCTTTTCTTGTCACAACTTTTTGATACCTATCACTATGATGTACTTGTCTCGCTTTCAAATCCACAACCCTATTCAACACTACAAAGAGTGCTGACAACGGTGCCTGGAATACAACGCATAGAACCGCTTGAGCAATACGGCGTAAATACAAAGTGGGGATTAGGTATCTTGACAGGAGTAGAGCCAGCGACACAACTGTACCAGAAGCATATGGTAGCTGGTCGTTGGTTTACCGCAAGCGATCGGAATGTGGTAGTTTTAAGCCAGGATGCCGCCAATAAAGCGCATTTGAATGTAGGAAATAGTATTGCGCTGAGTGGAATTACTGTAAAGGCTAACTGGCATATTATTGGCATCGCTAGAGACTACGGCGGCATCAATCCCGGTCAATTTGGAACACTATTAGCACCAATCCAGCAGGTGAATATATATATAAAACAACCCGTAGGCTACACTCAATCCGTTATGGTGCAAACAACGAGTAGTACGTTGGCAGAAACAAATAGTGCGGCGCGTCGTCTGGATAATACGATGAGCCATGCTAATCTACAGGCAACAGTGACTACCGCATTACAGGAGAAGCAACGTCCACAGAGCGAGTTTCAAATTCTCTCTATTTTGCTGGATGTTGTGACATGTATTGTGGCATTGGTAAGTGTGATGGGGCTTTTCAACGCGCTAGCGATGAGCGTTTTGGAACGTAGAAGAGAGATCGGTATACTACGTTCCCTGGGCGCGACAAGCGGAAAAGTAGCGCAAGTCTTCTGGGTAGAAGGTGTTACTCTAGGGATGACGGCGTGGTTGATTGCTATAGTACTAGGTATCCCAGCAGCTTATGGCTTTGTATTGTTCCTTGATCGTCTGTTATTTCCCGTTCCATTTGCGTTTAACCCCCTCGATCTATTCATGATGTTAGGGTTTGTACTATTCGTTACCTCATTAGCAAGCATCGGACCTGTATTAGGCGCAATGCACGTTAAAATTGTGCAGACGTTGCGCTATGAGTAAAGACAAGAATGGGAGTGGTCAACCACTCCCATTCTTGTCTGGCTTCTTATCGCTCTTCGTTCTGATCGCGCTCGATGCCGTCGATCATCTGATTGAGTGAGCCGAGGCGTTGTTCCATCTCGGTTGCCTGTTGCTGCAATGCACGAAGGCCGTAAGCGAGTTCGTGGAACTGGCCGTTCAAGCGTACCTTGAGTGGCTGCTCCTGCTCCGAGGAAGTGGCCGCCTCCATAGTTGGTACCGTTCTTGCTTCGATTTCGGCACTTCCTCTATTGGTGGGCTGTTGTACCGAAATAGGTATGTTTGGATTCGATGCTTCGTCTGTCCGAGGCGAAACATTCTTCGGTACTGCTGGTGCTTTAGGCGTGTTGCCACTTCTCAAAACAAAAAAGAGCGCGACAATTGCCCCAACGCCAATAACGAGCAGTCCACCGATAATAAGTGCATCCATGTTGCCCTCTTCTCTCTGTGTATGCCTGTGAAAATCACGATACGTACAAGAGAATGCTCTTCCCATTTTGTGGGTATTCCGTTGATGGGAAGAGCATTGTGCTACTACGAATCCTGAGCGTCTAGTCTCTAGTGCAGGTGAATGGTAACTGTAGCACTCATACCAGGGACGAGATCGTTGCCACCATTACCATTGAGGTTCACAATCACCGGGATACGCTGCCCAACCTTGGTGAAGTTGCCACTTGCGTTATCCTGTGTTGGCAATAATGAGAACGAACCAGCAGTTGCCTGCACAATTTGCTGGACATGACCGCTATAGGTGGTGTTGAAGGCATCGACCTTCACATCAACCTGCTGTCCGTTGGAGACGTTATTGATGGTGTTCTCATCGACGTAGGCAATAACGTTCAAGTTATTCAAGTCAGTTACTTGTGCAACCGTCAAACCTGCGGCGACACCTTGCCCCTGGACTGCGGGAACCTGTACGATAGTGCCTGCAATGGGACTGTTGATGTCTTGCGTGTTGCTCTGACCGTTTGCACTTGCAACGGTGATGGAGCCGATGGTTTGTCCGGCTGTAACTTTGTCACCTTGTTTCACGTTAAGCGTGGTAAGTTGACCAGGGGCGGTGGCAGCGATATTGACAATCTGTCCATTAACCTGCGCATCGTCTGTCGAGTAGAACATATAGCTGTTGTAGATGTAGTAGCCGATGCCGCCGACAATGGCAAGGAAGGCTAGCACAACGAGAACTGGAATAAGAATCATGCGACGCATGAGTGTATTCTCCTTTCAAGAGAAAAACAATAGAATATACTTGTTATGAATAACAAATTGCTTGGGTATATGATAAGACTTTACTCCGCCTTACTCAATATCTTTCCCTGCAATAGCCAGGATAGATGAACAAATGCTTATACTGCAAGAAGTGCCTCGTCACGTGACGCACTTTCCTCATCAGTTGAAGTCTCCTCTTCAGGGGCCTGTATGTTGCGCCGCGGTGTTGCACGACGCGAGCCACGTATGAAGAAGACCGCGATAATCGCAACCAGGATAATTCCTACTGAAAGTCGGAAGGCATCTTGAATTGCTAATGTGTACCCCTGTTGTTGTATAAGTCGGTCAACAACCTGTAGCGCACCATTTCTAGCGTCTACAATGCTCCGGCCCTGTGAAACGAATAGTGCTTGTAGCTGCGTTACCACTTGTCCCAGTGGCGAGCCTGTTGTGACCTGTTCTGCAAGATGGCTATAATGAACCTTCGCCTGTGCTTGCACAAGCGTTGCCAGGATTGCTACCGCAAGCGAGCTAGCGACGGAACGCACCACTGCGTTAATCGCGGATGCCTGTGCAAGCTGCCGTGGTGGTATCTCCGCGAGTGCTGCAACAATCAATGGTTGCACGACGAGACCAATGCCGAGACCACGCAGGACTAGCAAGACCTGAAACCAACCATAAGGTGTATACAGTGATAGAAACGAGAGTTGCCAGAAAGCAAAGGCCGCGATGAGTAACCCCGGTATCACGACTACTCGCACACCGAGACGGTCAACAAGGCGTCCACCAACAAGCGAACTGACCATCGATCCCAGTGCCTGCGGTATCAAAATCAAACCTGTCGCGAAAGCACTCAGACCACGTAGGTTTTGCAGGTAGACAGGAATGACGAACAGACCGCCGAACAGGGCAAAGGTAATACAGATGTTGGCAAGGTTGGCCGAGGTGAACGACATAGTGCCAAAGACACGCAGGTCCAACAGCGGCTGTCCCTCACGTCGAATGATCGCGAGTTCAATTATTACAAAGACTGCAAGAGCCAGTATGCCGCCAATCAAAAAGCTTATTACCTTCGCTGACCCCCAGCCATCAGTACTGGAATCTGAGAGCGCATAGAGGACCGATGCAAGACCAATCGCGACGAACACAAAGCCGCCGAAATCAAAATGCTCGCGTCCCTCTTGCCGAAACTCGCGTAGAAGGATGAAACTCAATATGACAGCGATAATGCCAATAGGAACGTTGATGAAGAAGATCAACTGCCAACTGCCGTAGGTCACGATGTAACCACCCAGCGAAGGACCAAGAGCAGGTGCCAGCAGGATTGGAATGCCCAGGAAACCTGTCGCGATACCACGCTCTTGCGGTGGAAACTCGCGGTAGAGCAGCGTGATCGTCATTGGTAGCAGGAACGAGCCGCCAAAACCTTGTAAAATGCGGAAGAAGATGAGCACGGGAAGGCTCCACGCCAATCCGCAGAGTAACGAGCCAATCGTAAAGGCCGTCAATGCAATAATATAGAATCGCTTGAGGCCGAAACGGTTAGAGAAGTAGCCAGTGAGCGGTATCGCTACACCCTGTGCTAGCGTATAGCCAGTGATAACCCACTGTACATTATTCAAACTTGCGCCAAAGGCGGTTTGTAGACGCGGAATGGCGATGTTGACAATAGTAGTGTCCAGGATGCTCATAAACAAGCCGAAGACGACTACAGTTGCGACAATCCATTTATACGACAACCCACCACTTCGTTGCGCCGCTTGTGCGGGAACTTGCATTCGGTTGTACTCCTTACAGGTGCGATATCTCTATCATACCGGAACATAGACATCACTCTTCGAGAAGAGCAGGAATGCCTTGCTGAATTTTTTTGAGTATTGTCAGAAACTGCTGTATTTCATCGCTACTCAAATTGGCCCTTTTAATCATTTCACCTAAGCATCGGAAGTGCTGCGGCATCATTTCGTCTATGCAGTCTAGCCCTTGCTTGGTCAGTTGAATAGTGAGCATACGACGATCCTCTGGATGATTCTTGCGCTCGATGAGTCCTGCTTTTTCAAGGCCGTCGAGGAGTCCAGTGATCGTTCCTCGTGTCACTTCGCAACGCTCAGCTAATTCCGAGGGCGTCAAACTATGATCGGAGGCATAACGTAAGAGAATGAGAATAACTAACTTACCATCAGACAAACCAAAACGCTCAAGTCGGTTGTGAACCGCTGCTATTATCTCTCTTGCTACACTGAGAAATAGCCAGTATGCCTCCATTGTGTCTTCGTTGGCACCTGTATACTGTTTCGCGCGTTTCCTCATCATCTCGGTCTTCGACAATTTATCTGCTCTTATTTCCATCTTGTTAGCCCCCTTATAGTCACTGACCATATTATAAGGTGCCATATCATATTTGTCAAGAGGGTAAATAAAAACTGGATAACGTGTAACGATGGAGCCGTTACACGGGTATTGTCAACCTGGTCGCAGAAATGAAATGTAGTGTTGCGTTTAAACGAGGAAAGGTATTGGAAAGCAATGAAGGATTGAGGATGATGTGTGGTTATGCGGATTGCTTGACCCACTGATTTGAATTTCCGCATTTTCTTCTCTCGTAGGCGTGTTGCTGGGTGTGAGTTCGCGGCTCGATTATTGAGCCGCTTGTGCTGACAGTTGACAATACCTTACGTAGCTCTACCCCTAATAGGCCATGAGTAGTACTATGCCTGGGTTCTATACTGCAACGTCATCCCTGAGCCGCTCTAATCCAGGAAGAGACGCCAAAACCACTGGGGAAACTGTGATTACTTGTATGCGCTGCTGTTCTATAGATTCACGATTCTCGTCCGAGAGGCCGTTATCAGTGATTAATGTATTGAGAACATCGAGGGAAGCGAAGCGTGCAAGGTAGGCTCTGCCGACTTTACTACTATCCATACATAAAATAATTTGGCGCGAAGAGCTTATAAGTGCCCGTTTGACTTCTGCGTCGGGCAGATTATCGCATGATAGACTGTAGGGAAGAAGCAATCCACTGGTACTCAAGAAGAGTTTATTGAGGTACAACATCTGTAAAGCGGTAATTGCCTGTGGACCACAAAAACAGTTCGCCCCGTGCTGCAGAACGCCTCCAAGCATAATCAATGAATGTAGCTTATTGTGCGCGACAATCCTGGCGGCGGCCATAGAGTGCGTTACAACCGTGAGCGGAAAATTGGGCAAGTTTCGCGCCACCTCCAGTGTTGTACTACCACTGTCAATACCTATAACATCCCCTTCTTCGATAAAGTGTTCCGCGGCGAACTTCCCAATAGCTTGTTTTTCGGCCAGATTTTCGTGTGTGCGAATAACAAAGTCAGCTTCAATCCGTTTTGATGAAATCAGGCGTGCTCCGCCGTATGTTACCTCTACAATATGCTTCTCTTGCAATCTATGTAAATCACGGCGAATGGTCATTGCTGATACATTGAGCAATTGGCTCATCTCTACAACCGAGCAGTAGCCGCGCTCCTTGAGTAATACCATCAGTTGTGCATGCCGGTCGTTTGCGTTCTGACCGCTTTTCTTCATAATAAACAGGTCCTCTCTGTGAGGATTAATCAGACTGCCATTGTTATAATGGTATGTCTCACAAGACTGTATCATATTTTGTACAAAAGAGCAAGTTATCACAAAAGCACTTGTAATTGAACAATATATATGTTACACTTGTTTTTAGTCGAACATTATTTTGTTCATCTTCACACTTCCGACGTAACTTCCGCAGAAGGTATCTCCTTAAATTGGTTCGTCAACCGCTCATTCTGGGTCATGAGTCAGCGGGTGTGATTGTGGCGGTCGGGACAGGTGTGAACTAGAGCAGGATCGGTGAACGCGTGGCAATTGAGTCGGGCATTCCTGACGGCATCTGTGAGCAGTGTCGTGCTGGGCATTACAACCTGTGTTCCAATGTCCGTTTCTTCGGCACACCACCCATTGATGGTGCATTTGCCAACTACGTCACCGTTCCCACACAATTTGCCTACCTCCTTCCAGACAACATGTCTAATGAGGAAGGCGCAATGATCGAACCACTCTCGGTCGGTCTTTGGGCGCGTCGTAAGGCCAGGTTGCGGGGCGGCGATTCTGTGCTGATAACCGGGGCTGGACCGATTGGTATGCTTGCCATGAAGGTTGCCTTCGCTCTAGGGGTCGCGATGGTCACTATCACCGATGTTTCTCCACAGCGACTGGCGATAGCACGACACCTCGGTGCGACCCAGACCATTAACGTCGCTGAGCAGCCGCTTGCACAAGCTGGCATACAGGCTGATGTGCTGCTTGAATGTTCGGGCAATCAGCGTGCGTTGATTGACGGTATTCGTTCGCTGCGTCCCGCAGGGATGGCTGTCGTTGTCGGCATGAATCCTGGAGAAGAGTTGAGTGTTCCCATATCATTTATACAGAACTGGGAGATTACCCTGACCGGGACGTTCCGGTACGCCAATACGTATGCGGATGCGATTGCACTGGTAGCAAGCGGTCGTATAGATGTCCGCTCTCTTATTACGGGTCGCTATCCATTAGAGGGGGCGGAGCAAGCGTTACAGGCCACGAAACAAGACCCGGCTAATATCAAATCGATTGTTGTCCCTCAAAAATAATAAAAGGATGGAACTCTTATGCGTGCTGTGGTCATTGATGCTCCGGGCAATATTCGGGTGGACAGCGTGCCAGACCCTACTCCTCGCCCAGATGAGGTACTCGTTCGCGTTGGCGCATGTGGTATCTGTGGCACCGATCTGCATATTATCGATGGAGACTCTCCATTGGCTCGCTATCCTCTCATCCCCGGTCACGAGTTCGCGGGTGAGATTGTGGCATTAGGAAGCAACATTGCCCAGAAGAACGGAAACAGAGGGGCGAGCATAACGGTTGGCAGCAGGGTCGCCATTGATCCGGGTCTAAGTTGCGGGCATTGTGAGTTCTGTCGCACAGGCCATGAAAATTTGTGCCTCAACTATGCGGCAGTTGGCGTGACAGCTGGCGGAGCCATTGCTGAATACGTATCAGTACCCATAGCGAAAGCCTATGTGCTGCCAGACACCATCTCGCTCCGTGAGGCGGCACTGATTGAACCCGTCTCTTGTGCAGTACACGGCATGCATGTTCTCAATCCTCGCTCCGGCGATACCTTCCTGATTGTTGGTGCGGGCACAATGGGCTTGCTCCTGTTACAACTGGCCGTGCGTGGTGGCGCGTCAAGAGTTGTTATGATAGATGTGAACGCGCAGCGGTTGCTACGTGCAGAGAGTCTTGGAGCAAATCGCACCTATAACGACATCAAACAAGCCTTGAAAGATGAGCCGCTGGGCTTTAGTTGTGTCATCGACGCGACGGGAGTTCCAACGGTCATTGAAAGTGCGTTTGCAGCGGTTAAACGGGGCGGCAAGTTTATGATCTTTGGTGTTGCGCCACACGAAGCACGCATCTCGCTTTCCCCATTCCGCATTTATAATGATGAGATTACTGTTATTGGCTCAATGGCAGTGCTCTTCTCGTTTCAGGCTGCGCTCAATCTCATGAGCGGAGGTGTGATCAATACCGAGGCGATGCTGACAACGGCACTTCCCTTAGAAGATTTCTCTAAAGCTCTTGACATGGTACGGCGTGGTGAGGGTGTAAAAACTCAGATACTGCCGAATCCGTAGAGAAGGTACAAGCATAGCCAAGAAGAACGTGATTTCATGTTGTATCGCCATCCGATGAATAGAGATAAGGAGACTGACAATGAAGAGCGGCCCTTACTTCATGGGAATTGATGGAGGCACGGAGAGTGTACGCGTTGGCGTCTTCGATCAAGAAGGCACACCGATAGGGTTCGCCAGCCGTACATACGCGCTGAAGCATCCTCACCCCGGCTGGGCAGAGCAAGACCCCGCTGAGTGGTGGTCGTCCCTGGTGACAGCAGTAAGAGAAGTGATGAGCAAGAATGCAATTGCTCGTGAAGCAATTGCCGGTATTTCTTTGGATGCTACAACCTGTACGGTGGTAGCTGTAGATGAGCAAAATCGGGTATTGCGACCTGCAATCATGTGGATGGACGTTCGCGCCGCCGATCAAGCACGGCGTATTGCAGAGACGGGAGACCGCGCCCTCAAGTATAACGGCTTTGCCAACGTTTCAGCGGAATGGATGCCCTGTAAGGCCCTTTGGCTGAAAGAAAATGAACCGGATGTTTACGCCGCAGCTCAACATGTTTGCGAGTACTGCGATTGGATAACGTACCGTCTTACGGGAGAATGGACAGCGAGCGTCAACATCGCCAGCCTGCGCTGGTACTATGATCGTGACAATGGCGGGTTCCCACAAAGCTTCTATCAGAGTATTGGCTTGGGTGATCTGCTCGAGAAGTTCCCTCAGCGCGTCCTGGATATGGGAACCGTTGTTGGGGGCCTTTCTCGAGAAACTGCAGAGGAACTTGGCTTACTTCCTGGTACTCCAGTTGCCGAAGGTGGCGGAGATGCGATGGTAGGGACGATAGGTATGGATGTACTAGCCCCAGGCAAGATTGCTCTCATCACGGGATCATCACACGCCATCTTTGGTGAGTCAGCAGAGAGTCTTTATGGCTCAGGATTCTTTGGCTCCTTCACTGACGCTGTCGTTCGTGGGCTGTATGTGGTGGAAGGTGGGCAGGTTTCCACCGGCTCTATCATTAAATGGTTCCGTGATAATTTCTGTAGTGGCCTCATTGAGGAGGCACGTCAGCAGGGGCTTGGGCTGTATGACCTGCTCAATATGCGTGCGGAAAGCTTGCCCGTAGGTTCTGACGGGTTGATAGTGATAGATCACTGGCAGGGCAATCGTACTCCTTATACCGATCCTGAAGCACGTGGTATGATCTGGGGGCTGACGCTCAAGCACGATGCGGTTCATGTCTATCGTGCGATCATAGAGGGTATCTGCTATGGCACAGAACTTATCTTTCGCACACTCCGCAACTATGGCTTCCAACCGCAACAGATCATTGCCTGCGGTGGCCCTCTTAAAAGCCAGTTATGGATGCAGATTCATGCAGACGTAAGTAATCTTCCTATTACCTTTACCAAAGTACCAGATGCAGCGGTGCTTGGCTCGGCGATACTCGCAGCCGTAGGTGCAGGGGTCTATCCAAATGTACAGGAAGCTGCCCGCTCTATGGTTCATACCAGTCATCGTATTGAACCAAGTCAGCAAAGACACAAAGAATATCAGTTCTACGTGGAGAAGTATATCGCCACGTATCCTCAGATGCGAGACTTGATGCATGATGTTACCCAACACGTTGCAGGACGCAAGGGATGACAAGAGACACTCTCACCTTGTTCTGACTTTTGGAAGGAAAAACAATGACGACTATAAACATTCTGGGATCGGGCATAATGGGTACGGCACTTAGCTTCCCACTGGCCGACAACGGTCACGAGGTACGGCTGGTAGGTACTCACCTCGACCGTGACATTATCGACAGCATACAGAAGACTGGCGTGCATCCCGGCCTCAATCGCAAGGTTCCCGCTACCGTCCGCGCCTATCAGCTTGAGGAAGCCAGGGAGGCTTTTGAGGGAGTCGAGGTCGTACTGAGTGGGGTGAACTCCTTTGGAGTGCATTGGGCGGGTGAGCAGTTGGCCTCGCTCTTGAAACCGGGCATGATGGTGCTTTCCATCGCAAAGGGGATGGAGGCTGCCGAAAACGGCGACCTGCACATCCTACCCGAGGTGCTGGCCGAGGAGGTACCTCTGGACTTGAGGAAGCAGGTCTCCTGGTCTGCCATCGCAGGCCCGTCTATCGCAGGTGAGGTGGCCGCGCGGCGGCACGACACCTGTGTGGTCTTCGCGGGCAGAGACGCAGATGTCTTGAAGAAGCTGGCAACACTTTTCCGCACTGACTATTACCACGTCTGGACCTCCACCGATTTTATCGGTGTGGAGGGGTGTGCTGCGATGAAGAACTGCTATGCGCTGGGGGTTGGTTTCGCGGAAGGCATACTGGAACGAGAGGACGAGTCGGGTAGCAAAGACCGTAACTACAATTATGCTGCAGCCCTATTCGGTCAGGGGGCGGTGGAACTCGGGCGCATGATGCAGATACTCGGCGGTCGGTCCGAGACGCCCTATGGGCTGGCAGGTGTGGGCGATATGTACGTGACGAGCCAGGGTGGGCGCAATGTGCGTGCAGGACGACTGGTGGGCAGTGGGCTGCGCTTCTCGGAGGTACGTAAGCGTATGCCAGGGGTCACGCTGGAGGGCGCGGCGGCGATAGTGGTCATCGGGGATGCCTTGCCCAAGCTCACCGAGCGCGGAATTATTACACCTGAAGACTTCCCCCTGTTGCGCCACCTACATGCGGTCATTGCTAAAGATGAACTCCTGAACATGCCGTGGAATACGTTCTTCGGGGCGCAAGTGTAGAAGCGATAACATACGTTGGACTGGTTGTTGCTCTTCTCATAACGGTAAGCACAATGATGCATGCCTGTGGAAATTGTTCCTTTGTCGGCTATAGCGTATAATTCATAGCAATGACATTACTTGCGAACCTCTACAGGAGGGAAGGAGCATTATCTTGGCAAAGCAGAGAACTGGTCTGGCACAACGCATGCGACGGTTACGGAAGGCTGAGCATATAAAGTGGAATAAGTATATCTGGAGTGGATTGGTGCTTGTACTTGTGGGCCTTGCGCTGATCGGCTTTGGTCTATCTTTAAATACAGGGGCGCGTTCAGGTGAAGGGCTTGCCGTAGGCTTTGGCTTCCTCATCATATTAGCTGGTATTATTCGTGCCCTTATCGGGGTGATCAATCCATCCTCGCCTGAAGATCTCATTCCCTACGAAGTGCAAGAGCAGCGCGAGGCCGAGCGGAGAGAAGAAAGCGCACGCGAAGATGAACTCTTCGAGCGCGAATAATCTGTAGGGGCCATAATTTATTACGCCCTCGTCCCAATTGTCAACGGCAACGAGGGCGTAATAAATTATGGCCCCTACAGGCGTTCGGGATGCTTCTTTTTCCAGTAGCGCAGATAGCCCTGTACGGTCATCGCGTAGTTGGTGGCGATCTCGTAGCGGGTGGGTGCGTTAGGGTCACTGGTAACGTGCTTCAATTCTGGTTCGGTTTGTGCAATGAGTAGGTCAAGTATCTCTTGTTCGTTTTTATGCTCACGCATGGCTCCCAGTACGAAATTTCCCCATGAGATGAGTTGGCCGCGTAAGCGTTCGAGGTGTTGCGCCGCGTTATGGGTTGCACCAAAATGTCCTAGATAGAGTACGTCAGGTTGCAACTTTTTGATGGTATCGATGCTGTCGAACCACGCTTCCAGGTCGATATCGGGTGGTGGAGTGGGTGGCCGTACATAGTCTATTCCTTGCAGACGCACACCTGCCGTATCACCCGCGAAAAGATCGCCGGAGTGAGCATCGAAGAAGACGACATGATGTACTGCATGGCCGGGCGTGTAGTGGACCTCCAGCCGCCGACCTGCGACATTGAGTACATCACCGTCCTCCATTGTCTGTATACGGTCGGCAGGGGTGGACTCAATGTCGCCCCAGAGTTGCTGCATACGGTCCCCATAAATGCGCGTTGCGCTGGCAACAACCTTTGTCGTGTCGAGTAGATGCGGTGCGCCCTTACTATGGACATAGACCTTTGCCTTTGGCATGTGCTTGACAAGTGAGCCAACAACTCCTGCATGATCGAGGTGTACATGCGTTGCGAGCAGGTGTGTCACATCCTGTGGCGCAAAACCCGCTTGTCTGATGGCAGCGAGTAGTGGCTCCATCATACTTCCTGGACCGGGGTCAATGATGGCTAGCTCGTTGTTTCCTGCAAGCAGATAGGACCCGATAATCCCTTCCTCTTCCTGAAATGGCAAAGAAATCTGCCAGGTGACGGCGTTCAATGAAGTGACAGTGGTCACGGAACAACTCCTTTGAGTTATGAGGGCAATCCAACGCGCCCTTGCTATCTCCACAAATATATGTTTTATTTTACGATACTTAGAGTTGCCATTGCTACGGAATAGCCTTTTGCTTCGTCGTATACAACAGAGAATGTACACAATCAATCCCTGCATGGGATCAACATTGAATAGAATGAGAAGGGGGGTATGGCTCGTGGAAGGTGCTTCTATCGTTTCCGCTTCGTTTGGTGTAGCCGAGATTGCTACACAATCACATATTGTCAATGCGTACTTAGAGGATGAGAAAACAATTGTTGTGAAACTCTCCGCCACACTTACGCTTCCCTTTGCCGCCAACGACGTAGTTGTGATGAACCAAACGACTGGCACAACTCTCGCGGTGACAGATGTGGATATCGTACAAACACGACAGGTCGTGTTGGTTGGCGACCTACAACATCTGTTGGGCGCGAAGGGCGACTGGAACCCTGGCGACGAAGATACACAAATGACAAGAGTGAATGCGAACCTGTACCAGTTTACAAGTTTCTTGCCCGCTGGCACCTATAATTATAAGGTAGCATTCGATGGCACGTTCGATAACGCGCTTCCATACAATAATGCGGTGCTTATTGTGCCAGAGGGCGGTGCGAAGGTGACGTTCTCTTATGTACCATACGACTTCATCACAAGGCAGCGTGAAACATACGACTCCATCAATACACCTTTGATCTCACTCCCCACCTCGACAGATGGAGTGTTGACTGATCTCGTCGCAGTGACGTTGGCTGAGGCACCAAGTGTCAGCGATGCGTTGGTGGTCGCCCTCAACGAGCATGGACAGAATAGTGTCTTGCCGCGAAGCGTGTTGAATGCGTCAACGTACATCTACACAGGCGATGATCTGGGCAACACCTATACGCCTGGTGCGGCCTCGTTTCGGTTGTGGGCACCTACCGCATCTGATGTGCAGGTGTTGCTCTATGAGAGCGAATTGGGTGGTTTGACGCGGCAAGAGGCGATGCAGAAGAGCGAACAGGGAACGTGGTATGTGCAGGTAAAGGGTAATCTCGCCAACTGGTATTACCTCTATTTACTTACAATACACGGCGTGACACAGACCGCTGTTGATCCTTATGTGAAGGCGATTGCGGTAAACGCTGTACGCGGTATGATTGTCGATTCTGCGGCTATTCATCCTGATGGATGGGATACGGATACCTATAAGACGCTGGCGAATCCCGTTGATGCAGTCGTCTATGAGCTGCATGTCCGTGACTTCTCGATTCAGCAAGATTCGGGTATGGTACACAAAGGACGCTATCTGGCCTTTACCGAGCGCGACACAAAAGGACCAAACGATGGGGTAACAGGCGTTGATAGCCTTGTGCAGTTAGGCATCACGCACGTTCAGATATTGCCTGTCGAGGAGTTTGCCAGCGTCGATGAGAACGCGCCCGATCAGTACAACTGGGGCTACGATCCCCGTAATTACAATGTGCCCGAAGGTGCCTATGCCACGACGCCACACGGTGCTGCTCGCGTGCTTGAGTTCAAGCAACTGGTTCAGAGTCTGCATAAGGCTAATATCGGTGTGATTATGGATGTCGTCTATAACCATACCTATGCCACTCTGGATTCTGATTTCAACAAGATTGTGCCGCACTACTATTATCGCACCGACTACGCTGGTAATTATAGCAATGGTTCTGGTGTCGGCAACGAGCTAGCGACGGAGCGGCCAATGGTGCAAAAGTTTGTGCGTGATTCGTTGCAATACTGGTTGCGCGAGTATCACGTTGATGGTTTTCGTTTTGACCTGATGGCCTTGCTCGGTGTCGAGACCATGAAAAAAGCCGCAGAAGACTTGCATGTCCTTAACTCACATGTCCTGCTTTACGGTGAGCCGTGGACAGGAGCAAGCTCTGCCCTTCCCGATGGACAACTTGCCACGAAGGGGCAGCAAAAAGGACTTGGTTTTGGGGTCTTCAACGATGATATGCGTAACGCGCTGGTTGGCAGCATGTTCGACGCACACAATCAGGGGTATCCAACGGGTGCGAGTGGTCAGGTCAATCTTATCAAGGCTAGCGTCATGGGTAGCATCGACACCTTCACGGCAGTCCCCGGTGAGACCGTCAACTATGCTACAAGCCACGACAACTATACGCTATGGGATAAGATCGCGCTTAGCAATGGTGGCGATCCAGAGTATGATCGTATGTTGATGGATGAGCTTGTGCAGGCTATTGTGCTAACCTCGCAAGGGTTGCCATTTGTACAGGGCGGTGATGAATTCCTGCGTACAAAAGGTGGCAACGATAATAGTTATAACGCGGGTGATTCCGTGAACCAGTTCGAGTGGGAGCGAAAGTTCCAGCACAGCGACGTATTCAACTACTATGCGAGTCTGATTCATTTACGCAATAATCATCCAGCGTTTCGTCTGGCAACTGCTGATGCTGTACGTAAATATCTCTCGTTTCTGGAGAGTCCCGACAACACGGTTGCGTTTCAGCTAACAGACCACGCCAATGGTGATACATGGGCAACAATTATCGTGATCTACAATTCAACAAAAGCAAATGTGGTTGTGACGTTACCTGCCGGAAACTGGACAATCGTTGGCACACAGGGCCATATCGGTGAAACTTCGTTAGGGCAAGCGTCAGGAACGGTTGTCGTTCCAGGTATCACCTGCGAAATTTTGTATCAAATGTAGGGGTCTGATGCTGTGTTTAAGAAATAGTGTAGCAATGAAAAGAAACTAACGGGCGACCACAAGGGTCGCACCCTACGATACAACTAGTTGTATCGTAGGGTGCGACCCTTGTGGTCGCCCGTTCCTATGTGAAGAATTTGAAGGGCGTTATCACACCTCTATATTCTTACTTTGTCGCAGAGATGGCTTTTCCCTGTGTGAACAATAATAGGTAGTCTCGGCCACCTGCTTTCGAGTCCGTGCCGGACATATTGAAGCCGCCGAAGGGATGAACACCAACGAGGGCACCTGTAGACTTCCGGTTGAAGTACAGGTTGCCGACATGGAACTCTTCCTCGGCTCGCGCTATACGCTGCGCGTCGTGCGTATAGAGTGAGCCAGTTAGCCCAAACTCTGTACCATTGGCAATGTGCAGGGCATCATCGAAGTCTCTGGCTTTGATGAAGGTCAGCACGGGTCCAAAAATCTCTTCCTGTGCAATCCGCGCCTGTGGGTCAACGTCGGCGATGATGGTCGGCTCGATAAAGTAGCCGGGACCGTGATGTCCACCACCAGCAACAAGTCGTCCCTCTTGCTTACCCACTTCGATGTAATCAGTGATTTTCTGCAGCGCGTTTTCATCGACAACAGGACCCATATAGGTTCCCTGCTGCGTGACATCGCCCAACGTCAATTTCTTCGTCTTCTCGATAACCTTCTGCAGCACCTCATCGTAGACCTGTTCGACGACGATGGCGCGTGATCCCGCCGAGCATTTCTGGCCTTGGAAGCCAAATGCAGAGGAGACAATAGCAGTTGCGGCGGCTTCGAGATCGGCTGTTTCGTCAACAACAACCGCATCTTTCCCGCCCATTTCGAGAATTGTGCGCTTGATCCAGCGTTGCCCCGGCTGATGTTTTGCAGCCAATTCGTGAATACGTAGTCCGACCTCGCGCGAGCCTGTGAATGCGATGAAACGCACCTGTGGACTCTCGACGAGCGTATCGCCGATGACGCCGCCGGAGCCTGTGAGGAAGTTAACCACGCCTGCTGGTAGCCCGATCTCTTCGAGGATGCGTACAAATTGGTACGCGATAGCTGGTGCGGTACTGGCAGGTTTAAGAATCACTGTGTTGCCTGACACAAACGCGGCACTGGTCATACCAGCCATAATCGCGCATGGAAAGTTCCAGGGTGGAATAACGGCGCAGACACCGAGTGGAACGTAGACAAGTTGATTGTCTTCGCCCGCGATTTTCGTTACTGGTTGCTCTTCGGCGAGGCGTAGCATCTCGCGTGCATAAAATTCTAAGAAGTCGATAGCCTCTGCTGTGTCGCCATCAGCCTCAACCCAGCTCTTGCCAACTTCGTAGATCATCCAGGCGTTGAGGTAGTAGCGACGCTGGCGCATCAGTTCTGCTGCCTTGAACAGATAGTTTGCACGTTCCTGTGCAGACACACGTTTCCACGTCTCGAAGGTGGTCGCAGCTACCTGAATCGCCTCCTGTGTCTGCTCAACGGTTGCACGTCCGAAATGGCCTACAACCTGATCGGGTTGTGATGGATTGACCGAGGCGAAGGTCTGTGCCGCTTGTATTTTTTTGCCACCAATTATGAGCGGATAGGTCTGGCCTAGTTCGCTCTTAACTTGTGCCAGAGCCTCGCTCTGAACGCGTTTATGTTCCTCTTGTGAGAAGTCAAAAAATGGCTGATTTATAAAAGGCGTGTGTGCGCCTGTTGTTCGCTCAAATACTTTTGCCATACATGTTTACTCCTTGATAACGCGGCGTTGTGTTTTACTTATGGGACAAGGCTGGAATGTCCTATCATTCCTCTTATTGTATCATAGAGAACGGAGAACGGTATTACAGCACTATCTTTATCCAGGCTAATTTAAAAGTCAGAGCAAAGGTAGTGAAGATGAACGGGCGACCACAAGGGTCAATCCTGTTCAAATAAGAATTCTTTGCGGAAATGGGGAACTGACGGGCGACCACAAGGGGCGCCCGTTGCGAGTTCTCTCCAATTCGTCTTATTTGAACAGGATTGCCCCTTGTGGGTTGCCCGTCCTTTTCCCTCGGTGATATTGCCTGCCACTAGCGGCAGAGAATAAGGTCGGAGGCTAGTGCCAGGAGCATAGCACCGATACACAGCAAGACGACGCCCGTCCAACCAGCTTGTAGAAAGGCGAAGCCGGGAGCAAAGGCACCGATGCTTCCCCCAAGATAATAGAGCGAGAGGTACATCGAGGCAGCGGTGCCTTTGGCTTTTGTAGATAGCTCGCCAAGATAAAGATTAGCGGCTGGTTGAATAGAGAACATGCCCAGTGTCAATAAGCTCAAGCCGCCTAACGTGACGGGAAGTATCGGCATAAGTGTGATGAGCAAGCCTGTAATCGCACAACAAATACTATACGCGAGCATGCGCCGTGAGCCAATGCGACCCGCGATTGTACCAACGATAGGTGCGCCAATACCTGTGAGCCAGAGGAGATAGACGAGGCTCAGGTCGATTGGTGGCATGTGGAATTGTGGTCCGGTTAGATAGTATGGCAGATAGGTAAAGATGCCAACAAAGCCAAAGAAACTACATAGGCCGATGATAAAAGCTCCGACGAGCCTGCGGTTATGTAGGTGCATCCACATATCTTGCAGCGTTTGTTGAAGAAATGATGTTTTTACTTCATCTGGTATTACAGCACTCAGGTTCTCAGTAGGCAGTTTCTTATTATACTGTTCGGGTAAGAAAATCCACATGAACACTGCGGCAATCAACGTTGGTAGGACAAAGGCGAGTAGCGCGATGTGCCAGTTATACACTCCTGTTAAGCTAGCACTCACAACACGTCCGAAGAGTCCACCGAGTACCAGACCACTTGTATAGATGCCCATTGCAAGGCCACGTCCACGCCCCTCGAATTGCTCATTCACATAGGGTATGGCAACACTGGTTAAGCCCGGCATAAGCAGACCCTGTACTGCGCGAAGTACGACGAGTGTGGTGAAGTTCGGTGCAAAGCCACAGAGCAATGTTGGAATCGCCACTAAAAAACTTGCCCACACCATGACTGGTTTGCGCCCCACAATGTCGGAGAGAGGACCATAAAAGAGCGAACCAATAGCAACCGACAACACAAGCACCGAGATAGTCAAACCTGCTGTTGGCGCACTGACATGGAAATCTTGACTGAGAGTAGGAAGAATAGCCTGTGTTGTGTACATATTTGCAAAGACAAACGCTGGCGCAAGAAAAAGGGTGATGAGCGTTCCTGTATGAGGCTGCTTTTTCTGTACTTGTGTTGTGCTGATGCTAGACATGGGCAATTAATCCTCCCTCATCGTATCTTATCACAATTTTTTTATGTTCCTGTATTTCACTACATTACAGAAGAATTGTTTTGTCTTCTGTATGATGTCTTATACGATTGTACGTAGCTTTTTATAATTGTGCTTACAGAAACCTTCTAAAATCTATATTAGATGAACATTACAGCAAAGGGTAGTGGAAGGCCGATACCGTATACTTTACGAGTAAGATAAGTAGTAATCAAAAACGGTCGGGGGATTACTTAACGTGTCATGACTGCTTATCACGCCTTTCTTTATTGCGTCTTTTACAGGCGTATCATCTTATTGTGAAACGGAAAGGAGAATTTTTCACACAGCGACAAAACGTTTTAGCTGTTCAACCCCTTATCAACTGTCGAATATCACGGAATGTTTGTCCTACACAGAGCGGAAGCTTGGACTCCGCAAGAAACTCGTTGTTTTTTGTGTTCAACACACACTGTAGAGGTGAAAGTGAAACGTACAACATTCTGGCAATTGCCCCTTCGCATTGCGATTCTGGCATGTGTCGCGCTCGCTCTATTTGCGACGGCACTCGTTACAGGTGGCTCCGCATTTGCCGCGTCACTCGGTAAGCCGAGTAGTCGTTATGTGCTGCCGGGCCATCTGATTCCTTCGTTGAAACATCATACTTCTATTCATGCAACCGCGGGTAACGGGATACTACAACTCTCTATCTCGCTCAACTTACGCAATCAGGATACGCTCAATACACTGCTTGCGGGACAGAATGATCGCCATTCTGCTCTGTACCACCAGTACATCACGTCACAGCAGTTCGCAGCAGAGTTTGGCCCAACGCAGGCGACGGTAGACTCAGTTGTTGCTTACCTGCATAGTCAAGGTCTGAGCGTCGCGTCGGTCTCGTCAAACCATTTGCTGATTGATGCATCTGGCTCCGTCGCGAATGTCAGCCATGCTTTCAATGTATCCATCGCGGATTATGTGATAGGTAAGCGCATTGTCCATGCCCCAACCAATGAGCCTTCGATTCCTGCAGCCTTAGCAGGTGCAATTGCTAGTATCAATGGTCTGGATAATGTCGCCAAGTATCACCCCACGTATAACTTGCACTCAAGTCAGCAGACAAAGGCACAGACAGGCCCAGGTGGTGGTTATACTCCCAGTGAACTACGTACCGCATATGACATCAATTCGTTGATTAGCAATGGTGATAGCGGTGCTGGTACCGTAGCAATCTTCGAGTTGGATGGCTACACACCTTCGGATATCAACACTTACCTCAGCAATTACGGACTGGGAAGTGCGAAATACTCGAACGTGCTGGTCGATGGTGCGACCAATACGGCAGGTGCGGGTGCTATCGAGGTCGAGCTAGACATGGAAGTTGTCTCGGCTATCGCTCCTAATGCCTCGCAAAAAATCTACATTGGCCCGAATTCCACGCAGGGTGTCAATGATACCTACAACAAGATCGTCACAGACAACACGGCGAAGGTTATGAGTACAAGCTGGGGCGAGTGTGAGTCCGCCACGGGTAGCTCAGAACTTACCTCACTCGACAACATCTTCAAACAGGGTGCGGCACAGGGTCAGGCGTTCTTCGCGGCTGCTGGCGACTCCGGTGCCTATGATTGTAACGACAACAATCTTGCCGTTGACTCACCCGCGAGCGATCCCAACGTTGTCGGTGTCGGTGGCACAAATCTTCAGGTTGGCACTGGCGGCACATATGGCAGCGAGTCGGTGTGGAGCAATCCAAGCGACACGCAGCGCAGTCCGAATGGTTCTGGCGGTGGTGGTGGTATCAGCAGCCAGTTTACACGTCCCAGCTATCAAACAGGCACAGGCGTTTCAGGCTCGAACCGTGAAGTTCCTGATGTCTCTGCCGATGCTGATCCGGCGACAGGCTACTCGATCTACTGCACCGTTTCAGCCGCTGGTTGTAGTGGTTGGCTCTCCGTTGGTGGAACCAGCGCGGCAGCTCCCCTATGGACAGGCATTGCAAACGATACCAACCAGTATCTTACTGGATTAGGTAAGGCCACGCTCGGTAGTGCCAGTGCGACCATTTACAAACTATTCAACACCACGCAAACGTACACTGCTTACCACGACATTACCTCTGGCAACAACCTGTACTATTCGGCAACTCCTGGCTATGATCCTGCCTCTGGTGTTGGTACACCCGATGTATGGAACTTCGCCCGTGATGCCGCAGGTACAACTGGTGGTGGCGGCGGTGGTGGTGGTGGCGGCGGTGGTGGTACAACCACGCAACTGCTCGCTAATCCAGGCTTTGAAAGCGGTCAATCACCGTGGCAAGAGTCTTCCACTGGCGGCTATCAGATTGTCGATCCCAGCAATCCACATACTGGCAGTGCGAGTGCGTACCTCTGTGGCTACAACTCTTGTAACGACCAGATTTACCAGAGCGTGACACTACCCAGCACGACAAGCAAAGTAGTGTTCAGCTACTGGCTCTACATCAGCACGCAGGAGTCGGGCAGTACCTGTTACGACAATTTCGCTGCACGTCTTCGTACCAGTGCTGGCGCAACGATTTCAACGGTGCAGACAAAGTGTAATGCGAACGCCAGTGGTTGGACGCAGTACACCTTCGATGTCACGTCGGCTCTTAGCAACTACAAGGGCAAAGCGGTACAGGTGTACTTCCAGGGTACAACCGATAGTTCACTTGTTACCAACTTCTATGTCGATGATGTCGCGTTCAACGTAACGCACTAGGATTTCCTCTGTATAGCATAAAAGGTGTGTACCTGTGACATACTACAGGTACACACCTCTTTGTTGTCAAGCCGAAAATGTTTGCAATGTGCCCAGAAACAATGCTATATCCTGCCTGGCGTTGGAGAACGGTGAGGACAGATAGAATTGATAGTCGTGTTGTGCGATATGTGCAACTACTGCGCGATCAACCTCTACGCTATTGACTTCGACGCAATCCGACGAACGATCATACAGTGTTGCCTGTGTCTTGCCCACTGAGATAGTACCACTCTCAGGTTTCCAGCTATTATCATTAGCAAGATCAAAAGGGGAATCGCTGATGTTAAGTGAAATCAGAAACTTCTCTGGTAGTTTCGAGGTTGCGTCAAATGGGAAGGGAACGCCCTGAGGAAAAACTGCTGCTGCTTCGAATTTTTGCCCACCCCCGTCGTTTTTCCCTGCTTTCCAGCCCGGAGGAACTGCGAATTGGAAATGATAGGCTGAGTCCTGATACGTTTTCCAGCCCGTAGTTGCGGCGGGCGAGACCACGCCGAGTGAAGGACAGGTTGTCGCGTTAGGCGTTGCGCGTGCAGTCGCAGTGAGCGCGAGCGAACCGGGACCTTTCGGCGCACTATCTAGTTTTGGTGTAGGTGTAAGGGTGGGTGTGTTATTCACGCCTGTATCGCATCCTGCAGTAAATAAGAGCAAAGGCAACAGAAAGGCGAGTAAGAGGAAACGTATCTTGATTTGTGTACGCATAAAGCAGCCTCTTTTCATACAAATTGTTTGTACTTATTCAAGAATATTTCTTACAAAGTGAAAACTTTCCTGGTGTTGTGATTGTATCTACGGCCATAATTATTGTCGAGTCTTTTCAACGGTAATATTTCACAAAATTGTGCTACAATAGCCATGTCAGAGCTTTTCTGTACCATCTATTTACTTTGCACCCATATGTTGCAGAGCGAATAGAGAGACACAGGTGAAACATATTTATCGAAGGAGGAACCACATGTCGAACGAAAACTATAACCAGGGCAATCAAAATGCACAGCAGCCGATGGGTCACGAACAAGCTGAGCAATTGAAGCAGCAGGCCGAGCAAAAGATCGATGCGACCATTGACCAGTTCGCTCAGAAAATTCCCGGTGGCACACAGTTTAGCCAACAGGCGAAAGATGCGGCAGGCCATGCTCTCGACGAGCTTGAGCAGCAAGCCGAGGCGCAGGCGGGCAACTTGCTGGGTAACGCTGGTAATGCGATTGGTGGTATCTTCGGTCATCACAACAATGAGAACAAACAATAAAAAGAGAACCAATAACAAGGAATGAGCCTGCATGTGTCGCGACACATGCAGGCTCATTCCTTGTTATTGGTTCTAATGATTTTTCTTGCCTCTCGTAGTATACTTTTCTCACAGGAATGTTGTTATACGAGGAGTAACGGAGCATGGCAGAGACACGACAGGAATTTCCGATAGAGATACAGTTGCGTAAGGACATCCAGGACGCGCAACGAGCACATAATCAATTGAAGTTGGATACTTTACGCATGGCATTGGGAGCCATTCACAATCTTGAGATTGCACGGACCGACCGCAAAAATCCAGAGTACGGGCAGCCGTTGACCGAGGCAGATTGTATGCGCGTGCTTGAACTAGAGGTCAAGAAGCGCAATCAAGCTATCGCGCTCTACAAACAGGGTAATCGCCCCGAACTCGCCGCAAAAGAGCAGCAAGAGCTAGACATTCTACAAACATACCTAAGTTCATCGCAGATGAGCGACGACGATATACGGGCAATCGTGACTCGCTTGGTTGCAGAGAACGGCAAAGAGTTTCGGCTCGTCATGCCTCTAGCGGCTAAAGAGACAAAGGGAAAAGCTGATGGCGCGCGTGTACAGCGCATCGTCAAAGAAGTTATTCAATAAGTGGTTGCACAAAATCCATAGCCTGATTGCTCTACAATCAGGCTATGGATTTTGTGCAACCACTTATAAAGAGAGCAGTATATAGAGGGCCGCAATGAATAAAAGAAATATGAAACCTTTGTTACTCTTGTTTTTGTGTTGTCTGCTCTCCCTTATAAACGCTTGTTCCTCATCGTCAACACCGCCAACGAACCATATCTCACTAAGTGCAACGGCATCCGTTCAACATGCAACAGCAACGGCGACGCCTACAGCGACACCTGTTACAGATGCGGATATCGCGGCCCGCATCGTAAAGGGCATGAGCCTCGACCAGAAACTGGGACAGATGGTGATTGTCGAATTTTACGGTTCTACACTCACCAGCGACCTTACGCAGATGGTGCAGTCGAATCAGATAAGTGGTGTGTTGATTGAGAACAAAAACGGCAATGCTCAGACACGTCCACAACTTGTCGCGCTCGACAAAGCGATGCAGGGGCAGGCGCGTATTCCTCTATTCATCACCACTGATTATGAAGGCGGTGTGGTCAATGAACTACGCCAAATTACGGGTGAACGACCCTCAAATGCCGCAATTGGGGCCAGCAATGATCCGCAACAAGCATATAACGCTGGCTACGGTGCCGCGAGTGATTTGACGGGGCTTGGTCTCAACGTCAACTACATGCCCATTGTCGATATTTTGACAAACCCGAACAATCCAGGCTTGCCGCAGCGTTCTTTTGGCAATAACCCGACGCTGGTTACAAACATGGGCCGTGCCTATCTCAAGGGTTTGACTGATGGTGGCGTTGTAGGGTGCCTCAAACATTTCCCAGGATTAGGTAGCGCGAATCTCGATCCACATCTAGCATTGCCTTATATGGATAGAAGTATAGCAACGCTCAACAGCGTCGATCTCGTGCCCTACCGCACCATGATAAGCGAGGGTATTGTGCCGATGGTGATGGTGACGCACATCCTCAATCCACAACTTGACCCAAAGCTGCCTACATCGCTCTCTCCGAATGTCGTCACGAACCTGCTGCGTAACAACCTCAACTTCAAAGGCGTCATTATCAGCGACACGCTCTGGATGGGCGGCATCAGCAACACCTACAACCTGTCGCAAGCCGCCATACTCGCGATCAAGGCTGGCACTGACCTCTTGCTTGGCCCCAGAGGACTCGCCGAGGCGCAAACCATGATCTTCGGTCTCAAGCAAGCGGTACAGAATGGTACGCTCAGCGAGAGCCAGATAGACGCATCGGTGGAGCGCATCCTCGCGCTCAAGCTGAAATATAAGATATTGTCACATGATCGCGCGTTGCAACTAGCAGGTATGCTGGGCAATAGTGAGCAGAGGTAGAGATTGATTATGCGGTTTAAGCAAATAACGAGGAAGAGAAAAACTTAACGGGCGACCACAAGGGTCGCACCCTACTATACCGAACCAAACGCGCGGAGCGCGTCCAATCATCGTATAGTAGGGCGCGACCCTTGTGGTCGCCCGTTCCTAGATTTAGTTCTTGAAGCGCATAATCGGTCCCTACGCTAGCATCGTCGCTTGTCCCTGCTTTTCTTGTAGCCATTGTGAGATGGTGAGGTCGTGGCTCTCGACGATGAGCAGGTTGGCGTCGGTGTCTTCGAGATCGAACATTGCTGTGCGCTGATAGGGCGATGTTCTAATCAAGATTTTGAGAATACAGCCTTTTGCTGCGCTGGCACGTAGAAGCTGTTTTTTTGCCTCTTCTAGCGTCTCGTTTTGTCTTTGCACACGTATCGCTACAGGTGTTCCAAGATAGTGCGTTTTGAGGAAACCGTCAAGGCCGTTATTCCTCTGAATTGTGAGCGCATTCACAGCATCTAACAGATTTCTCGTTTTTGCGTCTTGATTGAGGTACGCTTCTTTGCCGACTTCTAGGAGACGCGATACCGTTTTTTGTGGATTATCGAGTCGCGCCTTTGCCAGTTCAATAGCGTCAGGTGCTATGTCTATACCTATATAGTGACGTTGCAAGAGCTTCGCCGCCACGAGCGTTGTGCCGCTGCCGCACATTGGGTCAAGTACAACATCGCCCGGTTCAGTCGCAATTTCGATAATTCTTTCGAGCAAGAGAATAGGTTTTTGTGTTGGATAGCCTGTACGCTCAGTTGCTTTGGGGTTGAGATAGGGGATTTCCCAGACATTTGAAAGCGGAACGCCTTTCTTTTCCCCTCCCAAAACTACACGTCCCTCATTATCACGCTTATAGGACGCCTTCCCGTGTATATCACGTTCGCGCTCTTGTAAAATCTGATCTATGTTGGTTGTTGGCGAGTAGTCAGAGTAGAACATATTGAATTTGTATTTGTCTGATTTGCTATAAAAATAAATGTTCTGGTGTGCATTCAAGAGACCACGTTTAGCATTGCTCCATCTACGATATGTCCAGATGATTTCGCTTTGAAAGTTTTCAGGTTCAAATATCTCATCAAGCATGAGACGTAGATGATGTGAAGCGGAACTATTGCAGTGCAGAAAGATACTTCCCGTCTCTTTGAGTACACGTTCGCATTCCTCTATACGTGGTCTCATAAAAGCTTTATACGCCTTGATATCTTCCCATGTATCAGTGAAACAATACTCTTGTGTGTTGTCTCGTGTCTTAGCTTTTTGCATACTTTGTGAGAAGAATGGTGGGTCCATATAAACTAGGTCAATACTCCGTGTTTTTGCTGTTTTAAGTATGGCAAGACAATCCCCGACGTGAAGAGTATCAATATCTTCCATATTATTGTTCCTCTGTTAATTTTTTGATGTTTCTCTCTGCTTCAACTGCACCTTTACCTGAGATCAATGAATTTTCATCAGCTTGTTTCACATTTTTAGCGGCTATGCTTGTTAAAATAGCTTTAAGATCAACATGAGTCCTTAATACCTGTAAACAAGGACGCGATAAATCTGTCTCTACACTTGTCTATCATCCTTCCCTGCCTGTTCCTCATCCAACTCCTTCATGATCTTCCTATCCTCTTTGCTGCTTATATCTACTTTGGCGAACAGGTCGGGTCTTCTTTGCCGCGTCTTCCGTAGCGATTCTTTGCGCCGCCAGCGAGCGATCTGGGCGTGGTTGCCGGAGAGCAACACGTCGGGGACGCGCCAGCCGCGAAATTCGGGTGGGCGTGTATACTGAGGGTATTCCAGCAGGTTGTTGCTGTGCGATTCGTCGTCGGTCGAGCCTTCGGTGAGGACGCCAGGGAGCAGGCGACTTATGGCATCGACGATAATCATGGCACCAATCTCGCCGCCTGTGAGTACGTAGTCACCGATGGAGAGTTCGTCGGTGATGAGATGCTGGCAGACGCGCTCGTCTATGCCTTCATAGTGTCCACACAGCAGCGTCACATGTGGCTCTTGTGCAAGTTGACGAGCGATGCTCTGGTTGAAGAGGCGCCCCTGTGGTGTGAGCAAGATAATTGGACCACTCTGCTGCACGGCTTCTATGGCGGAAAAGATGGGGTCGGGTTTCATGACCATGCCTGCACCACCACCGTAGGGATAGTCGTCAACGACGTGGTGTTTGTCCGTAGTCACGGCGCGGATATCGTGCAGCGCGATAGAGAGCAACTGCCGCTCCTGTGCGCGTTTCAAAATGCTCTCGCTAAATGGTCCCTGAAACATGGCGGGGAACAGCGTAAAGATATCAAAATGCATCTTGTCTACTCACCTCTATTCATATGTGTTACAATAGCACCGTTACAAAACTATGTCCAGTGGAGCCTCTCGATGGTGTCTTTATCCCAGGTTCAGCAGGCTGAGGATGTGTATGACCAGATGACCGTCCTGGTAGGTAGTGCAATTCGCCTGTTTGGTGGTGAGTCCGGCGTGTTCGTGGTCTCGAATGAAGCCTTCGATCCGCAGAGCAGTAGGGAATATACATCCTATCGTTTGCCAGATGCAGCTCTAAATGCTCTACTTTCGCTAGCGGAACGTGGCCCTCAACCTTCTTCTCAGCATCCGCTTGTGGTCGAGTCAATTGCGTCAGAGCTTGCTACGCACATGAGTAGCGAAGAGACGCATATTCGATCAGTCGAACGGTGTTCACTTTTTTTGTACGATACAGCAGGTTCGCTTGGAATATTGCATCTCATACGGACTGCCCAGGCGCATTCTTGTTTTGAGCATGAAGAGGGTGCGATACATCTGTTTATCGCCCAGGTCGCATCGGGGCTACGTTTTGCCTTGAAATCGCAATCGCTGGTAAAAGAGCAGGGACGCCTCGCCGCCATCTTTCATTATAGTACGGATGGTATCCTTACCGTCGATCATGCGTTGCGGATTATCGACTTTAATCCGGCGATGGAGCGTTTGACGGGCTGGCGTGAAGGCGAAGTACTGGGACGTTTCTACTTCGAGGTATTGCGCCCGAAAGATCGGCAGGGGAACGACCTGGGTTTGGAGGACTCGCCGATTTTACAGGTGTTCGCGGGTCAGGGAGTGGTGAATAGAGAGATGATGTTGACAACGCGTGATGGGCAACGCTTCGACGTTCGTATAACCGCTTCATGTGTGCGCTCGACACGCGGCGAACCAATGAATGGTATTCTGAATGTGCATGATATTACGCGCGAGCGGCAGCAGGAAGAGCAGCGTTCGACCTTTATCTCGGTTATCTCACACGAGTTGCAGACACCGATAGCGATTGTCAAAGGTTATGCTTCAACGCTGGCACGTCCTGATGCAAGCATCAAGCCGGAGGTATTACGTCCTCGATTACAGGCGATTGAGGAAGAGGCCGACCGTTTGAACAAGCTGGTCGCGAACCTGCTCTACGCCTCGCGCATTCAGGCTGGTGGAATTTTGATGGAACTGGCACCCCTGGATATGGCGGTACTCATTGAAGGAATGGTGCGGCGATTACGGGCGAAGAGTCCAGATGTCGAAGTAACGTTAGATATTCCCGAACACTTGCCGACGGTGATGGCGGACCGAGACCGTATGGAAGAGGTCCTGCAGAATTTACTGGACAATGCGGTGAAATATTCGCCACGTCACCGCGCTCTGACGGTGACATGCAGTGTGAGCAGCGAAGAGGTCATTGTGAGTGTGAATGATGCGGGTATGGGTATATCGTTGCGTGATCAGGAGCATATCTTCGACCGTTTTCAGCGTGCTGGCGATCAGAACTCGCAGGCCCTACCAGGGGCGGGTTTAGGACTCTATATCTGCCGTGTGATTGTCGAGGCGCACGGTGGGCGTATCTGGGTAGAGAGTACTCTACGACAAGGCTCGACATTTTCATTTAGCGTCCCGCGTGCAGAGAACGCGCGTTTACCAATGGTGGTTTTTTAGGATGGAAAAGGATGTATTTGATCAGCGCGATATGACGATTCTGATTGTGGACGACGAGCCGCGTATTCGTGATTTCGTGCGTATGAACTTAGAGATTGAACACTATATTGTGATTGAGGCGGACAACGGTATCGAGGCACTCGATCAACTGCGTGAGCATCTGCCAGACCTCGTGGTGTTGGACGTGATGATGCCTGAAATGGATGGTTTCGAGACGCTCAAAGCCATGCGCGAAGTTTCGACGGTGCCAGTGATTATGCTGACGGTGCGCCAGGACGAGCAAGACCGCATTCGTGGGCTTGATCTTGGAGCCGACGATTATATCGCGAAACCGTTTAATCCGCGTGAACTGTTGTCACGTATTCGTGCGTTATTACGTCGATCTCTACTACCCCCCCCTGCTCGCAAAACCGAGATCGTGGTGGACCCGGACTTAAAAATTGATTTCTCGCGTCGTGAAGTCATGGTACGTGGCAAGAAGGTTGTCTTACGTCCCACTGAATACCGCTTGCTCTATCATCTCGTCAATAATGCTGGTCATCTGCTGACGCACGAGACGCTGCTTTCAAAGGTATGGGGGCGTGAATATCGTGACGAAGCTCATTACCTGCGCCTCTATATCACCTATCTGCGCCAAAAAATAGAGAAGGATCCGGGGCATCCACAGTACATTTTGACTGAACGTGGTGTGGGTTATCGTTTCAGGGAGTTGGAGGAATAATGGACTCTATGGTACACATAAGACGGAAGGAAAGATCATGAACAAAAAGGAACGTGTTGATGCCGCATTGCGTGGTGATGCGGTTGACCGCGTACCCGCGAGTATGTGGGGGCATGACTATGAGCGCGAATGGAATGGGCAGGCGTTTGCAGAAGCTATGATCGAAAATTTCACGCGCTATGATTGGGATTTCATGAAGGTCAATCCACGTACCTCGTATCATGTGGAAGATTGGGGCGTGAAGGTGCGACCTTCCGATGAGAAAAATAAAGGTCCTATCTATGAGAGTAGTCCAATCAAAACTCCGTCCGATTGGCGGAAGTTGCGTCCGCTAGAGCCAGACCGTAAGGCGTTGGGTGAACAATTGAAGGCACTGCAATTGATTAACCATGCCGTTGGTTATGATGCGTACTTTGTCGAGACTATCTATTGTCCTCTTGGCGTGGCGAGATACCTTGCAGGCAATAACAGAGAAGCTGTCTTGCAAACGCTACGAGAAGACAGGTCTGCGATGCACGCAGCACTACGAGTGATTACAGAAACCTTTACCTCTTTTGCAATCGCATGTATGGAGCTGGGTGCAAGTGGCATTTTTTATGCGACCGATAGGTGGGCTAGTGCGAGTATACTGACGGCTGACCAATACCGCGAATTTGGCGAGCAATACGACCTTGAGTTTTTAGATGCCATTAAGAGGCGTAGCAAGTTCACCATTCTGCATAACTGCGGCTCACAAATTTACTTTGACCAGCTCGCTTCATATCCAGTGCAGGCGATCAGTTGGGACGCTCATGCTGAGGGCAATCCCGACTTGGGTGAAGGGAAGCGGCGTTCGGGGAAAGCCGTTATGGGTGGCATTAACGAGCAGACCACCTTGAAAAATGGTACCTCCAATCAGGTGCAGGAAGAGGTGGCGCAAGCGTTAGCATTAACGGGTGGCAGGCACTTTTTCCTGGCCCCCGGCTGCGTTGTACCGCCCGAAATACCAGCCAGGAATTTTGATGCTATTCGTCGCGCATTGTCTTGACACTCTCTGCAACATTCGCTATACTCGCACAAGTTTCTGCACAAAAGTCCTATCTTGTAACAGAAATGTTGTATAGTGTACCGTAATACAAAACTTCCGGTACTCGTCGAGTGGTAGAGAGATGGAACATTATCAAACAATACGAGCGTACTCAGCAGGAGGCGTGGTCTTTCGGTTGCTGCCTGTGCGCGTGGCGGCACACGAATTTATCGGGCGACGTACAACGCTTCCTGTAGATGACGACGAACCCGGCGATGGCACGATGAGCGTAGTTGAAGTGGCATTAGTGGGACGAAGCTACGCGGGTATCTGGGCATTACCAAAGGGCACTCCACAGTCAGGTGAGACCGTTGAGCAGGTTGCGGTACGTGAGGCTCAGGAAGAAACAGGTCTCCAGGTACGCTTGATTGCATATATTGGCAGTATTACGTACTCATTTACACGCAATCAAGTGCGTTATCGAAAGCAGGTGCGCCATTTCTTGTTAGAAGCTATCGGCGGAGATACCTCTCTACATGACCACGAATATGATGTGGTCGAGTGGTTTCCTATCCATGAAGCATCTCGACATCTTACCTATCAAAATGAGGTACACATTCTCTATCAGGCGGAGGATATACTCCAACGTCGTTTGGAACAGCAATACAGAGAAGGAAGCTCATAATCTATGATGGACCCAACAACGGACGCAGCACCAGCGCAACAGGCAAAGCCACGTCCGCAGTACTCTTTAATGCGGCGCATCCTCTTCCCATTTTCCGGTGAAGAGCCGTTATCAGCGCGTGAAGGGCTACGTGTGATCATAGGGTGGATTCTGCTTTTCCTTCCTGGCATTGTCGTTCTCACGCTTCTGGTTGCATTCGCCACAGGAGCTTCGCTTCAACATATGCTACTGATACTGCTGCTGATGATTGTATTTGGGATAGTTATGTTTGGTTTGATGGGTTGGATTGCTGTTAGTTTAAGTAATCGGGCCGCGCGTCTCTTTCAGGCACATCGTGCGACGAAAGTAGAAACGGCTCGTAGAAGAAGGTAGATATGGATCTTAGCGTTGAAGGTAAATCGGAACGTATTCCCCCTGGCTCACATATCTGCCAGTTGTATAGCAAGGTAACGGAAATACCAAGCGTTACCGCGCATCTCTTGCGAGTGGGGTTATCGCTCTCCGAAAAGTGCTTCTTCGCAGCCGCACCCGCGCAGGTGAAGGAATTACGCGAGGAGCTGCGGAAGTTACAGGTGGATGTCGATGCTCTTGTAGCATCGGGCCAACTTGTTTTGCAGGAAGAGCGCGAACCCTTGCTTGCAAATGGCAAGCGGTTTGACCCGTATTTCTTGTTGTCGCAGCACCAAACATTTATCGCACAGGCGTTACGCGAGGGTTGGAAAGCAGTTCGTATCTCTATCGATATGACATGGCTTGCAAAAGACATTGCAACACCCGAACAAATTCTTAAATACGAAGCCGCCTCCGATGCCGTATTCACCTTTCAGAACGCGCCAATCATTGCCTTGATGCACTACGACCATAGCAAGTTGATTCCAAGTCTTGTGGTCGAGCTGCTCAAACTACACCCAATCTCGGTGGTGGGAAAATATATTAAGCGCAACCCATTTTACCTGAACTCAGAGCAGTATATGCTCAAAATATTGCGTATCAATAAAGAAAAAGGCAGTGCTACCAGTGCTCCCTCATTATAAAATGTCGATGCTTGGAAAATGCCGACGGGCGACCACAAGAGTCGCCCCTACTGTACCAATTGAAACGTGTTGGCCTAACAGGGCGATAGTGATGAAAAATCAGGCTCCCTCAACTGCAGTTCTGTAGTACGCCGTACTTTTTCGTCACTATCACATTTAGAACACCACAGCAAGGGTAGACGCTATCTTTGCCAACTGGCAGATTATTAGGTCAGTTACAATGCTCCTGCTTGCCACAAATTGCTGGAAGTTTCATTGACGCTCAACAATATCTTTCCAAACCTGATTTCCTCTGTAATACTTCTAAGAAAAAAGCCGTCTTTTATATAGGTCACACAATAAGTGACATAAGTGTAAAGGAAGGAATGAAATGCGTGCATGATAGTGAACTGACAACCATTCGAGCATGGCAGCGGGGAGATGAACAGGCGATACGTGCGGTATTCGACAGGTATTATCCACAGGCCGTCCATATTGCCGAACTGAGCGGGATGACGCTTGAATCAGCTCAGGATTGCGCTCAAGAGGCGTTTGTCTGTGCCTTCAAGAAACGCCATCAATTGCGAAATCCCGAATCGTTTGCGTTCTGGTTTCATCGTATTGCCACCCGATACGTCCTTGACTCACCAGAAATGCGCCAGCGCAACCGAGAAGTATCGTTAGAGGCTAGTCAGGAGGTCACAGAGTATGTAGAGGCTCCCGAGCAGACGCAACCCGATACTGTAGCTATCTCAGGGGAGGAACGCGAACACCTCTGGCGGAGAGTACAGGCACTACCCCCTAACTATCGCCTCCCGTTAGCCCTGCACTACTACGGTGATTTTTCAATACACGAAGTGGCAACCCTCATCGGCAAGCGCGAAAGTACCGTTCGCGTGACTATCCATCGGGCATTACGAATGTTGCGCTTGCTTTCACAGGGAGAGCAACAGGAAGCAACGCGAAAACAGTCTCAATTTCTTACGAGTACCAACTACAGCCTCAGAACTGGTCATTAAGGAGAGAATACAAATGGAAAAACAAACTTCGTCTACTCCAAATGGAACTCGCTCGGAGACACTCTTGCGGACGACGTTACAGGAATATACATCACAACTTGATCTACATTCGGCATGGACGACGGTGGCAGAGCGTCTTCCGATGGAGAAGCACCTAGTGCAGCAGGATGGGAAACGAAAGGGAGTGCCATTCCATTTTAGGCAGAGGCGATGGCGAACGATACCTGTTATGGTGGCGGCTGTAATGCTAGCTGTGTGTTTGATGGGAGCAGGTATTGCAACGGCGTACACTCCTTTCTGGAAACTCGTCAGTGGCTCAGGGTTTGGTGATGCAAGCCAATACCAGAAGGTTGATCAACAACAACAGTCAAACGGCGTAAAAATTACTGTTACAAATGCATACGCCGATAAAGGGCGTACCATTATTGGTTTTGATATCAGTGGACCTTCCGCTTGGTCACAGCCCTACACTAGTATATCCTTAAAAACCTTTGTGCTAAAGGATCAGGGAGAAAGTTTGGTACAGCCCACGTACAATACTATCTGTACGACACTTTCAAAAGTTCCAGTCCATTGTGTGGCGGTATTGCCTCCTTTCCATCCTGTATCCGGTACTACCAATTTAGCCATTACCTGGAATATCACAGCTTTATCACTTACTAATCCGGTAAATCACGTGAGGGAAAGTAACGTATTCTCTGGAAACTGGCATTTTCAGTTTCTCGTCCCATTTCATTGGCAAAACCACAATTCTCAAGGGCCACAAGTAAAACCCTAAAAGGAATGTGCAGAGAAGGTCATGTTTTTGTGAAAGAGGCTATCCAGGTTAGGTAATTGTATATCACCTAACCTGGATAGCTTCTTTCTACATAGTAGTTGTAGCGTCATTCTAACTCGGTTTTTCTACTTCTGGAAAGGGAATGACCGCTCCTGTTTGTTCTCCGCGAGTACAGCAGAAACATGAGGGTGCCTTCCAACTGCTCACTTGCTGTAGCTTTCTTGCTCCTGAAGCCATTCCATTGGAACTCTTTACCCAAAGAACCACTTATCAGGCCACTATATTGGAGTGGGTATCAGTCGAGCCATTCCTGCTTGACCAGATGATAGAAACGTTACGCACCGTTTCACTGATTCATCGAGACAGAGAACGCCACACGCTTTCCATGCATCGTTTAGTGCAGAGCGTGTTGAAAGAGTATCTGGATGAGGAGAAACAGCGGTACTGGGCTGAGTACGTTATTTGTGCCGTCAATGCGCTCTTCCCTGAGGTAAGTGAACTCAAGACGTGGAATGTGTGTCAACGTCTCCTGCCTCATGCCCTGGTCTGTGCAACGTGGATTAACCACTGGCAGATTGAGACGGTGGAAGCAGGACGCTTGCTGCATCAGGTGGGAGCCTATCTGGAAGTTACGGCGGACTACGCACTTGCGGAATAGCTTCAGCAACGAGCTTACAATAAGCGAGTACATCTTCTTGATGCTTAGTATCTTGACACGCTTGCCACTCTGAATGCATTAGGAATGCTGTCCCTCACACAGGGAAAGTATGTCCAAGCGGTGTCACTTTTCCAACAGGTACTCTCTCTTCGAGAGAAGGTGTTGGACCAGAGCACTTGGATGTTGCAAGTAGCCTCAATAATTTGGCAGGACTCTACGATACTCAGACCTGTGGTCTATCACACTGATAGGCCACAGGTCTGAGTATCGTAGGGGCGACCATAAGAAATCGCCCGTTCATTTCTAGTTGCCGAACAGGTTGTTTAGCGTGTTGATGGTGCCACCCATATTGCTTTGACCACCAGCCTGTTGCGCCCCCTCAGCTTGTGGAGGATGGTAGGTCATGGACTGAATACCGATACGTCCTGGCCCGGTGAAGCGATTGAGAATGATCGACGCGCCAGCCACCATGCCGCCGATAGCACCGAGGAAACCACCACCGCGCTGCGAGCCAGCGACGGTGGTTACGCTCATCTGTATCGATGGGTCTTTCCATAGCCATGCACCGGGTTCGATATCCAGCGTTTCGCCCGGTGCAAGCATCTTCTCAAAGACGTTGCCATAACCGTGTACCACAAGCATACCCTCGCCGCCACGTGCTGTGAATTGGTCGATGAAGAGTCCTGTGCGGCTGAACAGAATATTTGCCGCACCTTGCATGAAGGTGAAGCCATAATCAACGTTGCCCGTCGCAAAGAGGAATTGATGCTCGCGTACCTCGACCATTTGTCCGGGTTGTAGACGTAGTGCGACAATCTGGCCTACAGAGTCACGCGAGAAGGCAATGTTGCCAGGTCCCTGAGCTTCGGTAATGAAGATTTGTAGGCCCGCGAACATGCGCCTTGCCATGCCCTTCATCGACTTGAAGCCGATTTGTACGCCAGGGTGCTTCCAAAGAAGGATATGATGCTCGAAGTAGATCGGCATCTGGTTGCCTAGCATGATATCTACTACTGGCACCAATGCGCCCTCGATAGAAATAGTCATGTCGGCTACACGCAAGGGTCCTTTGGGGTTGTGTAGCTCCGCCCTTGGCTCAGAGGTTCCAAGAGGGCTGTTGCCGTATTCCTCGTACTGGTTGGGTGGAATAGAGGCTCCCTGTGGTGGCGGCGTACCATACTGAGCCTGTGGTGGCGTACCGTATTGAGCTTGTGGTACACCATATGGTTGCTGTGGCGCACCGTAGGATGGTTGGGATGGCGATGATGGTTGCTGACCAATCTGTTGCATTGGTGCCCCACAAACTCCACAGAATTTGATGCCATCGGCAACCTGACTTTTACAATTGGGACAGGTCAAAATAAACCTCCTTCATGTATACCATGACAGCGACAGAAGAGCGATGGAACGAGTTGTTTCTCCTCCATCAAACTGATGCATTTCCGACTAGATGATAGCAGCAATCATGAAAATATACAAGTCAGTTACCCAGCGCATGAAATGCGGGGCTTGTGTCTGGACTCCACCGCAACTCTGCATACCGTTTCAGGCGTGCAGCTTTGGCTTCGCTGTCCGACACATCGGGGCGTACTGACAAAACGCCCGTACTCATCCAATCTTGTCGAATGAGCAACGTTCTCATCGTAATATTCCTCGCACCAACGAGGTCTGCATGAAGGATGTAATGACAATTCTGACACACAAAGAGCAAGCCCTTGTTGGGACGGTTCTTGTCGCTGGTATGCCCACATATGGGACATGCTTTGCTCGTATAATGAGCATCGACGTTGACCGCCATACTGTGATGCAAAACGGCTTTATAAGCAAGCATACCATGCAACGCTGCAAATGCCCACTTGCTATAGGTAGCGTTCGATGTGCGTTGCTTCTTGCTGGCTTTTTTGCCTTTCCGTCTCTTGGTGCGTTCTCGAATGTGGGTCAAGTCCTCAAGACCAATGAGCGCATGCGGGTAGTGCTGAGTAATGCTCTTACTCACGACATGATTGGCGTCTTGCTTCAACCGTCTCTCTCGTCCACTGATCGCCACAAGGCGACGGGTCGCGGAGCGAGTGCCTTTTCGTTGCAGACGCTTCCTCAGACGTGCGTAATGATTGGCCTTGGCAACCATGTGCTTGCCCGAATAAAAATTGCACCCTCCCTTGGTCGTCGAGGTCACTGCGAGATAGCGAATACCCACATCAACCCCGACAACAGTGCTATGGGTTTCAGGCATTGGGTCGGGTGTCTCGACCGCAAGGGAGACCAGCAGGTAAAACGTTTTCTTGGGTTTGTCGTACCACAGTTTTGCCGCACCAATCTCAGCCCCCTGCTGGATCAAGGCAACGTGTTTGTCATAGCCTGTATAGGGAATGGACACACGCCCATCAAGGGTCAACACGCTGACATAGCTCCCACGCTTGAAGCTGTAGTCTTTGCCGTACTGGTAGTCCAGCGCGTGGGGGATACGTACTTTGGGGCATTGTCAAGTCCTTTGTAGCGTTTCTTGGTCCGTCCATTGTTGCGTGCCTGGACGTTTTGCTTGACCTTGGTCCACAGTCCTTTGTAGGTGGCACCTACCTGACGGGGAACGCTACAAGCCATTTGCGAGGGAAGACGAAACTGTTGACGAAGGTCTGCATAGGTGCCATCTTGCAATCCCACTTTATTGCTCATCTTGCCATGTGTAAAGGCATAGCGAGACACAAAGTTCAAGGCATCACGGTACGCCAATTGCGTGCTACGTAAGGCTTGGAATTGCTCAGGGGTCGTATGCAGTTTGAGCTTGGCCGAAAGGGTTGTCTTCATAGAACAAGTTTACCAAAGCTTCACAACGTTGTCAATTATGCATGTTTAGAGAAAGTTTCAAAGGGCATCCTGGCGCGGATTGGTGACGAACGTCACAAAAAAAGGCTTTTTTGGAAGTCGCTTCCCCTCACCTTTTGATATAATACCTCAATAGATGACACAGGGCTGGACCTCGCCGAGATCCAGCCCTGTGTCACATGCTCAATTTTTATAGAACAAAACTATCGGCGAGTGGGCTACGCGTGTTACCATTATCGCGCTTGTCGCTATTGCTTATTGAGGGAACAGGCTGTTGTCCGCCAGTAGATTGGCGACTCTGCTGCGAATAGCCATTATTTTGCTGTGGCTGTCCCTGTTGCGCGTTTTGTAAGCTCTGTAGGCTTTGCAACGCAGCTTGTGTCTGAGGGTTCATAGGAACAGGGCCACCCTGCTCCGTCATAAGTTGAATAGTTTTGCCTTCGATGACGACGGCGATACCAACGCCACGGCGCAAATCGGCAAGCTGACGACGTAACTCTCTGTTTTCAGCTTCCAATGCATCCATCAATTTTTTTTGCTCAAGTAGCATCTGTGCGATGCCTTCAAAACCAGCACTAGCAGCACGATCCATTTTGGATTCCTCCCGCAAATTATGTGTACTCAATAACTCCAGAACAAAATCACCAATCACAGCACTCCATCCTCCCTACTTAACTCGTTCCCAATAATGACACAATGCGATCCCAAATGGCTGTCGCAACGTCTGTTTTGGACATCACGGGCAGGTCCTCCATCGGAGCCTCGGCACGAAAGATAAACACTTTGTTTGTATCCGCCCCAAAGCCGCTATCCGAGCGGCTTACATCATTCGCAATAAGCATGTCCAACTGCTTCTCGACCAGTTTTGTCTGCGCGTTGCTCATAATGTCGTGAGTTTCTGCGGCAAAACCCACGCGCACTAAGTGCGGTGGTATGTGTACATCTTCAAGCTGCTCGTGGGCTAATTCACCAAGAATATCTGGATTTTGCACCAGTTTCAAGGTCAAGTGACCCTCATCATCGGAACCTTGTTGTGTCTCGCCCTTTTTAATTTTTCGCGCTGCTGGAGCCACCGAACGATAGTCTGCAACCGCCGCGCTCATTACAAGAACATCAGCGTCTGCGATGGCCTTATGAACCGCATCTCGCATATGCAGTGCCGTGTGAGCAGCTTGTAGCTCTACATTGTAGGGTGCCTGAAGTGCGACAGGACCAGAGATAAGAGTGACGCGTGCGCCACGATCTCTCGCCTCTTCCGCAAGGGCATAACCCATCTTTCCCGATGAGCGGTTTCCTACATAGCGCACAGGGTCTATGGGTTCTTGCGTCCCACCAGCCGTAATCACGACGTGGCGACCTGCGAGATCTCCATTTCTTCCCAGCACCATGCGTATAGCACCCAATAGAATCTCTGTCTCTGGTAAACGTCCTATGCCTGTTGCCCCTGACGCAAGCCGACCGACAACAGGTTCAACGACGAACACGCCCCGTTCTCGCAATAGTGCGAGATTGGCTTGTGTTGCCGTATGTTCATACATGTTATGGTGCATTGCGGGAGCCACGAGTAAAGGAGCCTTCGTTGCTAATGCCACTGCGGTTAACATATTGTCTGCTATGCCATGTGCGAGTTTCGCAAGCGTGTTGGCTGTCGCAGGCACAAGTGCCAGCAACTCGGCTTTTTCGCCTAGCTCGATATGCATTTCCGCTGCGTGTCCAGACGCTTCCCATAAATCGGTATAGGCTGGTTGATGACTCATGGTGGCAAAGGTGAGCGGTCGAATAAAATCTTCCGCATGCTCTGTCAAGATAACATCTACGATAGCTCCTGCCTGCTGTAAACGGCTGACAAGTTCTATGGCCTTGTATGATGCAATCCCCCCACAAACACCAACGAGAATACGCCTGTTCAGTAACACGTTTCCCTCTACTTAGGACGGTTTCCCAATAAGAACACTGTTACAATAGCATACGACGATACGAAGCGACAAGCAAGTCGCCAGAAGTACCATACCTTCCCACACAATTCTTCATATTAGAAGAAACGCGCCATAGAAGAAATCTCGCATATATATCTTCACTATCTCACCCTCTTACATCCTTACGTTTGAGGAAGTAGCCGATGAGACCACCCAACACCACGATAGTCAAGACCAGGAAGAACCAGCAGAGGAGCAGGTGAAACACGGCGTCTGTCTGACTAACCGTAGAGAACAGTGTTCCCTGGAACGAGAATTTATCCGCGTTAATCAAATCACCATGAATTCCAACGCTCGAACCCATCGCCGCCATTGCCCAACGAGCTGGAAAGAAGGCACCCAGGAATTGTAGCAAACCGCTATCCAGCTTGAAAATAATTCCTGAAAAGATGACCTGTGGAATGAGTACCAGGGGTACGATACTCATGGCGCGGTCATTATTAGGTACCAATGCCGAGACGGTCAAGCCTAGCATCAAGCCTGCGAGTGAGGTCAATGCCATGGTAATATACATTTCCATAAATGGTGGCAGGAATGTGGAATGAGTAAACGGGGCGCGTAAACTCACCATAAAGGTGAGTACCAGACTTTGAGCAAGACACAGGATACCTAGCACAATAATCTTTGAGAACATGTAGGGGACAATACCCAGGTTTACAGTTCGCTCACGCTGATAAATTGGTGCCTCTTTGACGATTTCACGCGCCCCGTTAATGCAGCCAAACATAACGGCGGCAAAGGCCATGATGAACAATGTTGTTTCCGCATTTCCACCACCAGCTCTTTCTGCGTTTTTCAGAACAGCAGGTTCCCCCCCGTTCTGTTGAGCGAAGGTCTGGCCTGCATCGGTTTGCAAGAAGTCGTGTAACTCGTTGCAGTTGTTGTAGGTAACACTTTGTCCAGAAACATTTATTGTATGTGGCGGACAAAACAGCAGACTATCGGAATTGTTCCCCACTGCGAATGCGGCTGGATTTGTGAGGAAGAACAGGACAAGACCAATAATTGGTGCTTGCAACAACAAAATCATCAAGTTGCCTACATCGTTCTTGAGCAGTTCCAGGTAGCGTGCTGAAAGCAGGAAAAATTGCTTCCAGGGGTTGCCGCGCTTGGGTTGATTGACCGCAGCTACTGGTGCAGACACATTAGCAATGCGTCCACGATCTCTTCGCAGTGGTGTGTCCACATATTTCTTGAAGTCATTGGATTGTCGAAAACGTGCCTCGGCCTCTTGCGGAATCGTCGATTTGTCATCAGGCGGCTCTAGTGTGCTATAAATCTCGGAAAAGTCGCTTTTACTGAAATATGCCTTTGCTTCATCCGGTGGTCCGAAGTATGCTAAGCGTCCACCACGGCACAGGAAACACACGAAGTCACACGACTTGATATTATTCGTGGCATGCGTCACGAGAACAATAGTACGGCCTCGGTCCGCCAGTGTTCGCAAAAGTTGCATCATCTTACGATCAAGACCTGGATCGAGACCCGATGTTGGCTCATCCAGGAAGAAGACGTTGGGGTCAGCCAGCAGTTCGAGTGCGATAGAGACGCGTTTGCGCTGTCCACCTGACAATCTGCTTACCAGAATCTTACGCCGAAACGTCATATCTACGTCATTCAGTACGTCGTCAACGCGTTGCTGAATCTGTTGCTCTGTGAAGTCGCTTGGCAGGCGGAGTTTAGCAGCATAGTACAGGGCGCGTTCAACCGTCAGGTCACGATGAACAATATCGTCCTGTGGAACATAGCCCAGTTGTGTACTGAACGAGGCAAGGTTTTTATAGTAGTCTTGTCCGTTATAAAGAACGGTTCCCTGTTGCGCGGGTCTTAGGCCATTGAGTACATCCATCAGAGTTGATTTGCCTGCACCTGAGCCACCTACAAGGGCGACGAAACTGCGCGGTGGAATGGCAATGGAGATGTCGTTGATAATAACTGTTTTGCCACTATTGACCGATTTTGTGACGTTCAGGGCGTCGATGCGGATGCCATCGCGCTCGTCTTGTTGTGTGAGTTCCGTTCCTGTATACGTAAGCTTGAACGGGCCAATGCGTATCTCATTTCCGACATGAAGTACCTGATCGCGCACAAGCTGACCACCGACATACACATGGTTGGTGCTTCCCATGTCGATAATTCTATAGTCATTGCCTGTTCGTTCCAGGCGTGCATGATGACCAGAGACCTGCGGATGATTGAGGACCACCATATTGTCGGGTGCACGCCCAATGGTGACGACAGCAGCACCAAGTTGAAACGGCTTGATTTCAGGCACCGCTTCTTGATCGGCTCCACTGCCATCATTGTAGTTGAGGGTGACGAATGAGCCATGTTCATCGGCGATACGGAACAGGTCGCCACGCATCAAAGGTTTACGGAACGGTGTGCTACCACGATACACCTGTCCATTATAGCTTAGCCCATTCGCCGTTGAGCCTTTCTGTGGGTGTGGGTGTACTATGACAAGCTGGTTCCCTTCGCGCACAATCTGTGCATGGAAACCAGAGACGGTCGGTCGATTGATAACAATATCATTCGATGGGTCGCGCCCTATGTTAAATACCTGTTTGCCCACAGGTAACGGATAAACCTTTTTTTCGGTGTCTGTGTTGGCGGTAACTTCGAGCGAAGGTATACTCATACCGATAGTGCCACCGCTAGCAGAGCTGAATGCTTGTTGCGTTGGTAAGTGTGCCGATTGCACAAATGGTGGTGGAGGTGGAGGTGGCACTACTGCAGGTGGCGTAGCCTGCTGGGGATAAGAACGCGGTGGAGCGGCCTGTGCAGCATTGTTGGATGCTAACGGTACGTCATGCCCCATTGTGTTTACCTGAAGGCGAAAGCTGATGGTTGCACCTAATGTAATCGTGTCTCTATTGCCGAGCGTTGTCTGTTGGATATCTCTATTGTTGACACTTACCGTATTTTGCGGTGCCAGTTTCGCGATAGCCCAGATGCTATTTGTGCAGGTGATTTGAGCATGATGCCGTGAAATAGATGGGTCTGCAAGCACGATATCATTATCTGGCTCGCGTCCAAGAGTGATGCTCGGTTTTGTGATTTGAAATACTTTTCCTGCCTGTGAACCTGCTAGGAAGGTGATCGAGCCAAGCTGTTCGTTTACAACGTCCATATCTTTGTTACATGATCGCATGTATCACCGCATATGGGAGATAGCTACGATCACTCCTTTCCGCTTGCAACATAAAGGGCATGATAAATCTAGCCCCTACAAGGGTATCATCTTGAGCCAATTATACTGTAGGGCTAGCAGCTTGACAAGTAACTATTTCACAACTTTTGACATCACTGGTTTAGTTTTGTGCTTTGTGAATAGAAATGTTGCCTGTACTGACATCAAGCGTGAGTATAGCAGCGGACTGAGTTGTAGCCGACGTATTGAGGGGACCGCGATAATTGGCGGAGCCACTACTTGTCGTTGCATTGATAGGGAAATCACTACGAATCGTGCCAACATTGGTGTTTGCACTGAGAACAACATTTGTATTGCCGGGCAGAGTAACATCTACTGTCCCTGTCTCGTTGCGAATGACAAAGTTGGATTGCGTTGTCGGATCGCTGGGGGCGGCAATAATGCCATTGAAGGTGACATTGCCCTGTCCAGTACCAATGCTCGAACCACTGATAAGCGTCGCATGTGTCACGTTCACGTTACCACTGCTGCCAATAATATTCAACACGCCGCTTACACCATCAACGGTCACATCCCCTAATGCGGCTTGAATGTTCAATTGTAGCGGTGCGCCTGCACTTGCCAGCAGTTTAGGTGTCAAGGTGATTTTGATATCGACGGTATCGCCCGTACCATGTATGAGACCATCGCTATCAGGAATGGTTGTGTTTACAAGTAACGCGCTCCCTCTAGCCGTTGCTGCTGGCGTTGTGGTCGTTGTGGGCACTCCTGATGTCGTAGATGATGTACATGCCATATTTTGTGCGCCCGTTGCTGGCTGTTGTACCGATACATTGATGCGGTTGAACTCTGAATCCGCATTAGCTTTACTGCTCACACGAACAATTTTGGTTGTGTGGATACTTGCTGTATCTGCATTAGGATCAACAACGACAGAAACATTGCCAATTTTATTGCATATCTGCATCTGAGCCAGGCTACCGAGTGTAATTGCCTGCGTCGCGTCACTCTTGAATGTTTGCGTAGTGGCACCAAGACCGCCTCCAATGATTGGTACTCCACCCGTTTGAGCAGTACGAACGGTGAAAAAGACGACAACGGCTGCTGCGACTACTGCGAAAAAAATACCGAGGGCACATCCACCAAGTAATACAGGCCATACACTGCGTCTACGGCGTGGTCGTGGTCGCGCTACACGTGGAGAACTGGTAGTGCGTGTTGTCCGCCGTTCTTGTGGCGGATAGGCACGTTGAGAGCGTTGGGCATATTGAGGTGGTTGTTGAATGCGTTGAGTTGCACGTGGACGAACACGTCTTACAGGTGGCTCTTCATACTCTTCATTTTCATACTCGTCGGCGTATTCCTCTTCGTTATAGCGAACTTCTTCGCGCCTGCGCCGCCTGTATTCATCGTCTTCTGGCCTTTTTCTCCCGTTGCCCATACAACCCTCGCTTTCACGCAATAAATCGTCGGTAAATACACTGCTATCACTACTACGAACAGGAGGCGATAAGAGTTTTCTTCCTTATATTATGCTGTAGGTTTCTTGGCTATAATGAGATAGGGCAGATTACACGTTTCTATTGTTTATGACATTCTGGAGATGCCGTCTTTGCCTCCCTGAAAAAGCAATATTGACTCGATTACATTTTTTGCGTATACTCGTTGCATTATTTCTTTGTGTTTGTAGGGAGAAATGGGTGGGCCAAAAATACTCATGAAAATGCTTGCTATTGAAACATTGACATCATTACATCTTAAAAAGCTTCATCGCTCTGTTTACATCGCAACTGCTTTTGCCATATTCATTGTTGTGTTTAGTTTCATTTGGATGATCTTTCGCTTTGGTGGTGATGAGAGTAACGTGCTTTTTGCCGATGTGATGTATGCTCTATCTTCATTATTTGGTGCATGCCTGGCTTTCAGAACGGCATATCTTGCACGAAAAGGTCCTCTCAGGTTGGCACTGCATCATCAGTGTGCATGGTTATGCGTTGGTATCGGGCTACTCACTAATAGTCTTGGTGGCACCTATTATACCTACCTGGAAGCTATTCATACGAGTCCGTTCCCCTCATACTCTGATATTGGTTTTACGCTACTGTATCCGCTTACCTTTGTTGGTCTATTACTTATGCCTACCGCGCTTCGTTTTCGTGTGCGTATGGCACTCGATGCGCTTATCACAACGCTCAGCATTTTTGGCATAAGTTGGTTTTTCGTACTCAGCCCTGTATACTTTGCGGATGTAAAGCAGACATTATCAGCAACGGCAGTAGTGGCCCTATTTGTTGGACTCTCCTATCCTTGTTGGGATATCGTGCTTATCCTTGCCATTGCACTTATTATTCAAAGACGAACAGAGAAAGTTCTCTACCCCTCGTTTCTCCTGCTTGCATCGGGTATAGTTGCTCTGGTGTGGGCTGATACAGCATATGCTTATACAAATATATTTACGCAGACCTACCAATCGGGAACGCCGTGGATCGACCCGTTCTGGTTTATTGGTTACATCCTGATGGGGTTGGCGGGCCTGTATCAGTATACGAAGATTGTACAGAGAGCGTATCAGGAGCAACAAGGACAGACGCAGCTCCTCACGCGTTTATCGCGTTCGGCTATCATGAAGGACGAAACTGAAGTCGCAAATGGTGCATGGAGACGATTACAGAGTTTACTACTCTACATTCCTCTGATATTTGTACTGGGGTTGACCCTGTTAGGGGAATTTGTCTATAAAGATGAACGTACAAATTATCTCGTCGTACTTACGGCATTCATTGGTATTCTCGTTGCTATACGCTATCTCCGCGCAACTCATGAGAATGAGACGTTATTGCAGGAGCGAGAACGTGAACGGGGCGAGGCCGAACATCTGCGTCAGTTGAGCATAGAACTAACTAGCATCCTTGATGTTGAGCCACTCCTCGAAAATGTCGCTCTCTTTGCTACAAGAGAGCTAGGTTTTGACGCCGCACTGTTAATGGTACTCGAAAAACCGTCTAACGCAGGGGAGTCACAATCCTATATTCTTGTCAACACATCATCTCTATTCGCTCCTCCAACAAATTGGCGGCTACAAGGGAATGCATTTTTTTCCTCTCTCATGACGGATAAGCAAGATACTGAGATACGTTGGGATACCCTTACATATTATGTACCCCCGGAGATTGAGACGTGGCAACGGGAGCAACGTATACGCATGATGCATTTTTTCCCTCTTACATATCAAAATACCGTACTTGGTTGTCTAGGCGTGGCGTGTAGAACTACACTCTCGCTGAACACATACGATATTTCGTTGATACATAAGTATGTCGAGCAGGTGGTGACTGTTGTCAAACATGCGTATTTGTATAAAGAGACTTGTGAGCATGAAGCATTTGCGCACGCAATGGCAAATATCGCGACACGCTTGAACTCTGCTGTTGTCGCACCAGCGGAAATACAGCAGCTACTTTGTTCAGAAGGGGCAAACGCCCTTGATGCAGACCTTACGATCTTATACGTAGCAGGAGATTCTGAAAAGCTGGTTCCGCTCGCATCCTACAATGCATTGCTTGATATACAACTACCCCGTAACGAATGGCCTCCCATCTTGCCATATGAAATTGAATCCGAGGTATTTTATGCGTTACAGCCCAGCCTTATTCAGCTTCAAGTAGCAACAACCTTTGACACAAGTTTGTCTTCTCAGGAAGACAAAGAAAATGTTCTTGTTGGTCTCATCGACTCATCTACCCGTTCTCAAAGAGAGCAAATCAGAGGTACAAACTCCCTGTTGCGTGAAAAGTTGCAACGTTATAGTATCGAGACTGCTATTCTTGCACCCCTTATTTCGGGGGGCGAGCCAGTAGGAATGCTGATCTTTGGACGTTCCATATCTCTCAGTACGCGACATCGACAATCCTTCGACAATGAAGCATTGCCGATGGCACAAGACTTTGCAGAACAAGCATCAGTAGCATTTACCAACGCATACTTGTATCAACAGTTGCGTAGCGCACATGAAAAAATGCAAGCGTTAGATCAATTAAAAGATCAGTTTATGGTAACAGCTTCCCACGAATTACGAACGCCGCTTACTGCTGTGCAGGGATATATTGAATTACTCTCTCAGTACGATGCTATTCTTGCCTCTGAGCAACGGCACGGGTTTTTGCAAAAGGCACGCCGTAGTTGTGATGAGCTGGTGGTAATGCTTGGCAATGTGATGGATGCGAGTCGCCTGGAAGTTGAAGCTGGTATTCGCTCAGTACCGCTGGAACGCGTGAATGTGAGCGAGACTTTAGGGAGCGTTATTACTATTATTGAGCCACAGCTACAACAAGAACAGCGTCAGATACAGCTTGCTATTTCTTGCGATATTTGTGTACTGGCTGATCCTGCCCGTTTGCGTCAAGTTCTGATGAATATCAGCGTCAATGCATTGAAATATTCACCGCCCAGCACAGCGATTCGCTTTTCGGCGTCCATTGATACGACCGATGTGTCATCGGTTATACTCAGCATCACCGATAAAGGCAAAGGAATAACGCTACAGGAGCAAGCACAGCTTTTCCAACGATTTGTGCGTTTGGAGCGTGATGTAAACAGTTCCGTTCGTGGCTCAGGTCTTGGACTTTATATCTCGCGACGCTTAGTTGAAGCAATGGGCGGCACTATCTGGATCGAGAGCAGCGGCGTGATGAACGAAGGTTCTACAATCCATATACGATTGGCCGCAGCTTAATATATTTGCTTATTTGGTAAGATTCTCTTTTTGGTTCGCGCTTTCGGCTGCATCTGCCTGCTTTTTTACAATCAAAGGGACATGCTGTTCACAGAAACGAAAACTGCGGCCACCAGGGAGTAATTGTGCATAGGCTGCTGGCTCGCCACAGGTATCGCAGCGTCCAACATGTGTTTTAACGGCTTTCATTATAGTATTGTTCTCCTCTATCTATATTTGTGTCAACTATGTTCTTATCAACGGGCGACCACAAGGGAGCGCCCCTACTATACAATGTTTTTTTACGTCAACGGGATATAGTAGGGGCGCTCCCTTGTGGTCGCCCGTTGTCGAATCAGCCATTAGTTATATTTAGTGTACCCCTATCATACCACAAATTCGCACTGAAGCTGATGTAGCAACGCAAAAAACGCTACTGGGAGCAGGATTTACTTAGCTTTGACTCCTAGTCCGGGTTCATCTGGTAACACCATTTTTCCTTGCTCAACTTTGACCCCTCCATAAGGATCATCCTCGATGAGAAGATGACCGTCGAGGTCCGCGTAGTCCACAAGTGGCGTCAAATGCGCGGCGGCAGTAATGGCAAGCGAACTCTCGATCATACAGCCAAGCATAATACTCAAATTATGTGCCTTGGCAACATGTATCATCTTGAGTGCATGCCGGATGCCACCGCATTTCATCAAGTGGTGGGCACAATATTCTGCATTTAAGCTGGGCGTATCAATACCCCCCGCTCAATCACTAGCTGTTCAGGTGGTTGAAAAGGGAGTAGCGTCAGTATCCCACATAGTTCGCTAGGGTACTACCTACTCCTGTTACACGAATGTTAAGTGTTCGCGAGGTACATGATGTTT
>JAABUX010000758.1_pt1 | contig 52472 bp, 57 predicted proteins | sample 5561851 | NCBI WGS metagenome assembly JAABUX01 (sample SAMN10711883, study PRJNA513361) | rock metagenome | isolation source: Antarctica rocks | place: Antarctica: Victoria Land, Richard Nunatak red sandstone | collected 2016-01-03
GTTGGGTCTTTCACCAGGTACTCCTGCTCCATGGCCTCATCGAAGATCGACTTCATGTAGGAGCGCGCCTGTTTCACGCGATCCTGACAGTAGCGTGTTGCAAGCGCCGTCAGGTGCGTTTGCAATACGAACTTATCCAGCGCGTCCAACGGATACTCGCCGAACCTGCCGATAAGGTCGATCTCGATCTGGTCCATCTTGGTCACTGCCGTCTCCGGGCGCCAGTCTCCCTTGCGAAGCGGAAAGTAGCGATTGCGGACAAACCATTCGAAGGTAACCGAACTGTCTTTTAGAACTCTGCCTTCGGGGATCTGCCCGTTGCGTTTGGCAATCTCTTCTCGCAGCGCGGTACGCGCCTTGAGCTTGTTGAGTTGGGTTTTGAGACCGAGTCGAATCGGAATCTTCTTGACTCGCTCTTCATTGGTTTCAGGATCAAGCACCGTCTCGCGGTAGTACCCGTACCAGTACTTACCGCGAATCGAGACCCATCCCGCTTGTTGCGATTTACCCATGATTCCTCTATTTCTGCGGGGAGACAGTGGGCTTTCCCATTTTATCCGGTGCGCCGCCGTAGCGCCGTCAAGCGCTCATGCTCGTCGATGAACATCTCTATGCCGCTCGCGCGATAACGAAGCGTCCCGTCGCCCATGCGGATCACGGGCAGGAGAGGCTTCTTTCTGGAGGAGTGATCCCACACCCAATCCGTGCTGACGTTCAGCCGCTTGGCTACGTCCTCTGCGGTGAGCAGGGATTCAGGCTCGACTGATCGTTTAGGAGGCTTTCGAAGGAGTGGCGACGAACGAGCCTCGGACACTGGTTCGAGCTGGTTCGGGTCCTCAGTTTCAGTCAGCGGAAAAGCCGAAGATTTGTTATCCATGAAGCACCTCATGCTGCTTGTTGCCTAGAGCCTGAGGTCTTCTCGTTCTCGAGTCCAATACTTGTTCTCTATAACGCCCAAGGTTTTGTCTATGGCGCATGGATTCGTGAGGATTCGGCCACGGTTACCTTTAGGTTCCCGGATGCGAGCTGGTGCCTTATTGACAAACTCAGTTCTGTTTTTGAACCATGTTTGTCACAGTATTTCCACGGGTCAAGGGCACGATCAGGCCAGTGGAATCGACGGCAGCCGCGAGGAGTACCAAGGCCATGTCCGATTCCCTTACATTTCGTCTACTGGTGTATATCAAGGCAGTCGCAGCGGCCCAAAACTTTACCCGTGCGGCGAGTCAACTCTATCTTGCCCAGCCTTCTCTGAGCCACCAGATACGGGAACTCGAAAGCCAGCTCAAGCTCCAGATCTTTGAGCGTGGTGGCCCTTCCATTCGCGTTACCGATGCAGGACGCCTCTTGGTCGCCTACGCGGACACAGCCTTACGGGAGCGCGATGAGATCGTGGCGATGGCTCGCGCGATTTACTTACACGATGTTCCGCCCCTTCGACTTGGCTTCTCTTCATTCATCCAAGTCAGCCTATTGCAGACCTTCCGAGAATCCTACGAGGAGCTGTTCCCCGGTTGCGAAATCCGGCTTTCCGGAGGAGATCCAAGCCTGACATTACAGAGATTGAACGAGCGGCTTCTGGACTGTGCCATCCTCCCGATGCCCATCGATGAAAGCCTTTATAAGGTGCAGCAAATAGCGCGGTCGCCGCTTGTCGTTTGTATGCTGGCCAATGATCCCCTCGCGAGTCACGCTGGGCTCGACATCAGCGAAGTTGCTCCTCGACTCAAAATCTTCCGTGATCCAGAGCTCGATCCCTTGGCACATGCGCGCTTAGTCGAGCTATTCAAGGAGGCAGGGGTGCCACTTCTATTGGGCAGCTCCGCCCGGACGCCTTCTGATATGCAGTGGATGGTCAAAGCAGGTTACGGCCTTGCTTTGATCGACCAGCTCTTGCCCGTAGAAGCAGGTCTGGTTACTCGACCCATTGCCGGCGTTACCTGGACCGTTGATACAGCCTTTGTGTGCAAGGATCGCGCAGATCATATCGCACTGCCGTACATCGAAAGATTCTTTGAGGATCGCTGGCAAAACACTCCGCGAAAGAGGCATACCGGGAAAGTTCGACCGGAGCAACTGAAACTGCTCGCCTGAGATAGATTGCCATAGGCAAAAGCTATGGCGGAATAGGAAAGAAGTCTTGGACGGCACTCCTGAACGCCACTAACTTCCAACTCATGACGGCGAACATTCCCAACCGTCGGGAGGCTAAATGTCCATGACAAGTAATTCTCTTTCTTTGCTTCACAGAGCACAGAGCAAACGCCTCTACAAACAGCAACTCGCTCATGCCGTTCGCGTGGCTGCGTGGCTCGGTCTCGTCCCGAAGCAACACTCCACGGGAGGCAAGGCGAGGCTACTGGGCATCAGCAAGCGAGGCGACCCTTATCTGCGCCGACTCTTCGTTCACGGCGGTCGTGCCGTGCTTGCTCAGGTGAAACGGGAACGACACCAATTCGGCGCCTGGCTGGACCGGCTCGAAGCCCGGTCCCCACGCAACGTGGCAATTGTCGCAATGGCGAACAAGATCGCACGGATGGCGTGGGCAGTTTTGACCAGCGGCCAATCGTACAACGCTGCATTCAGCACGTAAGGAAAAGCTGGAAAATCAAAGAGCGATTTCCCACTTTCCCTTACGACGGCGACGAAGGTTTCCAAAGTTCTCACCAGGTTTGCAAGTAGATTATTGATGGCTGAACAGGTCAAACCGACCCACTCTGATCCTGCTGAGGTATATGGTCTGAATTCGAGACCGCTAGGGTAATGAGGAGAGAGAGGGTGCGGATTCCATCATGGCTCGGAGCAGCAGCACCGCTCCACTGAGAAGCCGTATACATAGGAGCAGACCGCTTCCGCTCTCGAACAGTTTCGCTTGCAATCAGGCGACGGACCATACATATACCTCATTGCGGCATCACAGACAAGCCCCAAACGCGTCGCAATAGAATCCTTTTCTGCTTTACGCACCAACAGCTTTCTCAGGTCAATGAGCTCAATTCGACACTCAAGTTCGGGAAGCCCGCGAAGGGCAACAGTCGGCTGTGGACGCATGATGGACGCTTTCTGGACTGTTGGGCTCGGTGATGCTGACGAGGTTTACAGGCCAAGTCCAAGGCCGTAGTCTTGGCTTTGTTGCTGCTTGGGAGGCGTTTGTTTCTGGGATACTTCGTTGTTAGACGATTGGGAGTGCCACTTCTGCGGGTTGGACCCGTCAGAGATGTATAGAGTGACCTCACGGGCTGCGGGCGCGATGCCGGCGAGAGCCTTAGCGTCTAGTCTTCCGTTGGTGACTATGACACGATCTGCAAAGACGCGTTGACCCGCATCGACGGCGTAGCCGTACTCGATGTGCTTTGCCTTATCGGGATTGAACTCGACTGCTCTACCGTTGTCGAGACGTGCGCTTATGGAGTTGTCTCGGCCGACGCGTTCGACCGTGGCGAGGTCGCCGGAGCGGATGCGCTGTTCCCGGTGGGGCGCGGTGAGTTGAATGCGGTCGCCTACCGCAAGCTCGCGGGTCTCTTCTCGATAGACCGTGCTTTGCGCGGTCTGGACCCGGAGCTGCGTTGGGTCGTAGGCGATGCGCTCCCCGGCGTTCGTTTCCACCGTGAGATTGTTTTTTTTGGAGTCGGTAGAAACAACCATCACGCTGCCATTATGAGGGAGGCCGTGCAGCTCAGGACTGCCGGTCCGGTAGTGGATCTGGTCGCCGAGGCTGTAGTTCGCGGCAACCTTGGAGTTGCCGATGTGCTGCTCGATCAGGACCGGGACGGAGTGGGAGTCCACTGCAACCCTCCCCTGCGCCTGTAGGTCGGCGCGGATGAGCTGGTTCAGCTCACGGCGCTCCGTAGCGTCAGGAGCGATGACGACGGCTCGATTCGGCCTGGCTGTGTAATCGTGGGCGACAGCGGCCAAACGATGTTCCGGGTGCGCGTACTCGTTGACGCGGGTCTGTTGTTCCTGAGCCTTTGGCGAAGGAGGTTGGCGGAAATCGACAGCGGAAGTCTTGCTGTGTTCGGCTGCAAGTTTGATTCCAAGGGTGGCGGCATCGTTCGTGTAGATATGTGCGTCCTCCGACGCTCGCGAGATGGCAACGTAGGCAAGTCGACTGTTGATGAGTCCGCGTGGGCCATCGGTGTCTATATTGGCGATGACCCGCCCGGCTGTAAGCCCCTGTGCGCTGTAGGAAGTGATCGCGTAGCCATGATCGAAGGCCCGGAACTTGGTCGGATCGAAGCTGATGGTCCGCTCGTCGTTCCCGTCCATCCGTACTGTGATTTCGTTCGCTTCGACCTTTGTAGCGGTGCCGAGGTCGCGCCGCACAATCCCAAGCTTCTTGTCGGGTGATGTGAACTGGAGCCGATCGCCGCTAGAGAACTCCCGCTCTGTGACTTGGAAGACGTTGACGCCGCGGAGCCGGGTGGGACTGTAGGTCACGGTCTGACCGTCTTCCTTCTGGATCGTGACGGTGTTCTGGCGAGCATCTGTAGAGAGGACAGTGGCGGAGCTACCGCGCTGGATGCCCAGGTCCTTGCTGCCGGTGGTGTACTCGACCACATTCCCGGGCTGATAACGCACGGCCCAGGTCCGGTCCGCGCCCGTCATGTCGGAACGATGGGTAAGGGTATCGAACTTGAGGCTCTTGGCGGCAAGGGTCTCTTTATCTTGCAGCTCGGATCGAACGGCCTGGTTGATCTGCTGGCGGCTGCGGTTGTCGGGCGACACGATGATGGTGTTCTCGGGTTTGGCGGCGTAGTCCTTGGCAATGGCGGCGATGCGGTCCTGAGCGTTAGATAGCTCGGTAACACGCCCTTGCTCGGCAAGCATCTTGACGCCTGCAGCAGTCTCGTTTTTTGCGAGACGCTCGACGGCTTTCAACAACTCGGGGTCCTTCTGCCGCATAATCTGGTCGAGCTGCGCGGTCCTCATCCCGCCGTCCTGCATCTGCTGGAAAGGCTTCCCGGCTTCGACACCTTGATGCTGCTGCGTGTCGCCTATGACGAGTACCCGGTCCTGTGGCCGAATCTTGTCAAGAAACGCTTTCATCTGCTGGGTGCTGGCAAGACTGGACTCATCTAGCAGGTAAAGGTGACGGCTGTTCGGATCTCCTGGCAAACTGGGCGAGTTCCTGATTGCTGGCATCGATCTGCTCCTCGAGCTTGTTCCATTCCTCGCGAAGCTCCAGCAGCAGCATCCTCATCCGTGGCGAGAGCAGGTTCTCCGCATCTTCCAGGATCGAAGGAATCTGTCGCTTCAGGTGCGCCGGTCCCGCAAGAACCGTGATCCCATGCTCCAGAAGGAACCCGCGGAGCTGGTTGATCACCGCAGTCTTGCGACCGATCCAGCGGTCCCGGACGCGGTGCAAGGCCTGCAGATCCAGCTGAGCCTCGTTCTTCACGGGGACGAAACGCATGGTTGGCCGCTGCACGGCCTCGGCGATAGCTTCCGCATCGACATAGTCATTCTTGTTGGACTTTACGAATGGCCTGACATACTCGGCTGGCATAAGCTTCGCATCGTGGCCTTGCTTCAGAAGGATACGGGCCAAGAAATGTGCACCCGGACAAGCTTCAATGCCAATCAGGCAGGTCGGCAGGTTCACGGTAAAGGTGACCAGCTGCTTGCGGCTGAAGCGCTTCTTGGCGACGATGTGGCCTTCCTTGCTCAGGCCAATCAGGTGAAAGACGGTCTTGCCAATATCAATACCGCAAACGTGGACCTTCATGGGAGAATCCTCCTGTGCTCGCCTTCATCCTGCCACATCTGAGTTGAAGACGACGGACCATCCCATTACCCTATGACACAGTCAGCCTGCCGTGTTCACGTATTAGTTCAAGAGGACTCAATGTTCAGCAAGCTGTTCCTTGCCCTAAACAGAGAGGCCCACTTCACCCGGGACATGCTTGCTGCCGGCGCAACGGAAATCCGCAAAGCCAACTACGCGTCCAAAGGGACCTATTTCACTGCTTTCACTACGCTTTCTACAGGTTTTGAGCGAATCGGAAAGCTGTGTCTGATCGGGCTTCAGCAGCAGTCACTGCAGAAACGGACGTTTACGCACCGGCAGGACCGCGCCGATCGAGGCGTTCGAACAAAGCCTCAAATGTTGTGAGGACCGGATCGAAGATGTTGGTCTGAAGCCAGTTGCTTGCTTTCTTGATGTCGCCCCCGTTTACGTCGAAGACACATAGAACACAAAGAACGATCCGCCACCGCGCGTAAGGGGTTGGTCCCGCCTGTGACCGTGATGGTTCAGCTGAGAGGAGCGCCTTCGAAATTCGAAAGGTATGCCGCATTTCCGGATCGCTGAATTCCACCCGTCGCTCCCGGACAACCCCGCCCCCGCGTGCCTGCAGGGTTCGTTCCGCGCCCAATTAGCTCTGTTGTCCATCTTCTGACGAAACCCCTATACGCGGCTAAGTAGGAGTACCTTTCCTTTGGCTCGCCCTGCGGCAAGATAGGACAGGGCCTCGGGGAGCTTGTCAAAGGAAAATGTTCGGTCAATTACCGGATGAACGCGGCCCTCATCTACCAGCTCGGCAATCGCGGCGAGTTGCCTCCCACTCGACTCGGTCAGGAATCGGAAGTATGCGACACCATACTTGCGACTCGCCGCGTATACCTTCCGGGACATGAGACTCATCATGAGTCGACCAATTGGGCCAGCACCTACCTGGTCAGGCATCTGTTTGTCTGGAGGACCAGCAATCGAAACCACCGAGCCCCCTGGCTTGCAGACCTCGAAGGAGGCCAAGGTCGCCTCTCCGCCCAGAGTGTCGAGAACTATGTCGTAGACTCGGCCGTTCGACCGATAGTCTTGCCTATCATACGGTATAACTTCGTCCGCACCAAGACCCGACACCCAGCTAACGTTCCCACTGCTGGTGGTGGTTGTTACATGGAGACCGAGATTTTTTGCAAATTGAATCGCAAAGGAACCGACACCGCCGGACCCTGCTTGAATCAGTATCCGTTGTCCTGCTTTCGCGTGCGCTCGATCCGTCAAACCTTGCATTGTGGTCAGGGCGACTAGAGGGAGAGCCGCTGCACCTTGGAAGTCGACCGTTTTTGGCTTCAGGGCGACTATGCTGGCTTCGACCGCAATCTGCTCCGCGAACGTACCCGTATCGCTTCGGGAGGCCCGAACGAAAACCTGATCTCCAACTGCGAAGTTACGGACATTTTCACCTCGGGAGGAGATTACGCCGCTACCGTCGAATCCGATTCGATGCGGCATGGGGTAACGATTGACACGCTTCAGCGAACCTGTAATGACGCGAAGATCAATGGGGTTGAGAGCCGAAGCTCTGATGTCGATGACGACCTCATTCGCCTTCGGCGTGGGTGCCGGAACGTCAATTAGCTTTACGACATCGCTGATTGATCCGTAACTCTGAATGACATATGCACGCATCTGGGTTCCTGCTTTTGATGGTGATCCTTGCTCGAACTGCCGGGCGTTGGTTTTGATCTTGTACCAGAACGCTATCGAAGCGGCCTTTCACTGTCAGGCCTATATAAACTACATTGATGGATCAGCCTAGCCGAGCACACCTGAGTCCCGGAGGAAAGGACAAAAAGTCCCTTGCCTATCATCATGGAGATCTTCGTGCCGCGCTGTTGAGCGCTGCGCGGACGGCCCTCGAAGGTGGATCTTCGGAAGCGGTGTCGCTCAATGGTCTGGCCAAGCACCTGGGAGTATCCCAGTCTGCACCCTATCGGCATTTCGCCACACGCGAGTCTCTTCTCGCGGCTCTTGCCGCAGAAGGTTTCGCACAATTCCAGGTCGAGGTTCGAAAAGCGGCGCTGAAGGTGGGCTCGGAGCCGGCGTTGCAGCGGTGCTGTCTTGCCTATCTTGCCTTCAGTAGACGTAATCCTGGGCTCTACAAGTTGATGTTCGCCTCCGAGCTTCTCCACATGAAGGGCTCCCGCAACGAAGCTCTTCAGCAGAGCGCAGGGCTCGCCTTTCACGAGTTGTTGGAGCGTGTTCAATCGGCTGTTCCTAACCAAACACGAGCAACCGCAGTCTGGATCTGGATGACCATGCATGGGCTAGCCATGACTGAGATCGCTGGATTAGCTCTAGGCCCCGCCTCGCAGGAAATGGCTGCAATTAATGTCATAGAGGAGATGACGGAGCGCCTGAATGCGTATCCTCCTGGTTCTGACAACGACTTGCTTCCTGGCAAAAGATAACTCGAATAACTCACACACTCCCCAGACTTGATGGTTAGGTACTCGAGCCGTTACTTTAGCGTCAAAGTCGGCATTTTCATGATCGGTTCTCCGGATGCACTCAGGGCGAGGGACGGCGTGAGACACCCAGAACGGCTCTCAGCTCTACTTCGACTTGCAACATGCAGAGCAACCTCACAGATCATGGCTGCCGTTGCTGTGTAGCCTGGGTGCCCAGTTCCTGAAAGCATCGCAGAACCGGTCCTGCCATCCTCTGTAGTTGCAGTCGCTTCAACCTCCCACGTCCAATCCAGAAGGTAATGTCCTGATGGCCCCGAACCTGGTGCAGGTAGGAGCCTCCCTAATATCTGAGCTGCGCCTCTACGGATCGTCAGCGGCAACCGAGTTGCCAAGATGAAAACCTTTTGCATCACCGCTTTCAGGGTTGCAGCAACTTTTCGCTTAAATCCAGCACGCCCAGTTGACGACCCCAGATCCATACCCTCTCGATAGTTTGCAAAGGAAACAGCCGCGGTTCCTTCTGCGGCGAGAATGGCAGCAGTCCTATACACAATCGGCGGGTTAAGGAACGCGACCGGGACGACAGGACCGAACACCCGACGGTCCTTCACTAAAGGCCACAGATTTAACGGCGCGGGCCGTCGCCGTATGCCCCCTAGTAAGGACAGGGGCAGCAGGCTTTCTGGCCGACCTACCAGACGAGCATTAGGATCTTTGAGGATTTCTACGATACTGGCGAGGGTTCCTCCGGAGACGGACTGGTTGAACGGTATACCGCCCTGAGGTCGACGCGGGAAACGAACAGCAACGTGAACGCTTCGTATAAGACCAGCTGCCCCCGATCCGACATCACGCGGACGTTGATCAAACTCCGCAGTAACATCAGCGGTTGCACGCCGGCAGGCAACGAGTGTCGTCAGGTCGAACGGCATCGCTTCCCAACCAGCCATTTGGACAATCTGCACGCCGGCAAGTCGCGCGGCCTCGTCAAACCGATCGATGACTCGGCGTAGAAGGGGGATCTCGCCACTAAGATCGACGTAGGAAGTGCTGCACTGCACACAAGCTTCAATGACACGTTCCGACTTCGGTGTATACGGCCCTGCACAATTCAACACGACCTTAGTTTGCATCGCCAGGCCAAGCAGGGAAGTTTCATCGTCGAGATCTGCATGGAGAACTTCAACGTCTTCAAATCTCAGATCGGCAAGAACTTTGGCCAGGCGAGCCGGGTCCCGTCCCGCAACTGACCATCGGCGGCCCGTCCCCGTTGACTTTGAGAGCGTATCCCTTCGTCCTAGCTGCTCTACTACAAGGCGGCCGGTGAGTCCTGTGGCACCGAGCACCACCAGATCGAAGCTCCTGTCAAAGTTCATTGTGGCTCCATACGCTAACGTCAGCACCTTCCCATGTACTGCCATAGTACACTAAATCCATATTGGCGGTTCGAAGCTCACTACGCTGGTGCGTAAGATCTTTTCCTGATACAGCCTGCTTTTTGATCGAGTCTCACGGCCCAGCAACTTGCATTGAGCTAAGCAGCAGAGGAGGCTAAGGACATAGAGGCGGTCGCTTCACTTGCTATTTAGAAGAGATGGATTCTGGGGGGTCGCTCAATGTGTGGCCTGTATGTGAGGCGTGATTACAAGTGGAAGATCGCGGAATTGTTGTACCCCGCCGCAGCCAGCCGAGCTGTCAGGGCCCGGTGCTGATTACAACATCGCGCCAACAACCTTCCAACCCATCACCCGGCAGAGCATGAGATTGGGCGAACGCAAAATCGTCCTTGCTCACTGCGGCCTGGTGCCGGCGTTATCCCACATAGCCAAGTCCGGCTGTTCTTAGAAGGATTGTTCGAGCGTTACTTCCTTCCGGAGGCTGCTCGAATGCGAACTGCGGAAGGAGACAGTTGGCCTTCGCTTCGAGCGGATTTCAGTGCTTTTCCTAACCATGCAAGATCATCCAGCATTACGGTCAGACTGGTCGTAAGCCCGGGATTCGCTGGCTTGAGTTCCGCGTCGAATGCGTTCGTGACGAAGGGAATGAGCGTTGCTGTTCTGACGGGGATGGCCTCGGCCTCCACCATGATTTGGGTAAGGTGCTCGACCGCCCTTGCGCCCGCTGTGAATCCAAGACTATATGCGACAAAGGCAACAGGTTTTTGACGGAAGCGGAAAGAGAAGAACACGGTGTCGATGGCATTCTTAAGAACCGCCGGAATGCTACGGTTGTACTCCGGCGTGACAATGATGTAAGCGTCCGCTTCGCCGATCTTATCGTTCCACCGCTTTACCATGGGATCGGAGTAGGTGGGGTCTGAAAAGTCGCCGACTGTCGATATCGTCTCCTGGAAAAAAGGGAGCTGCCAGTCGCGTAAGTCGAGGATCTCGACCTGGAATGCTTGATGCGCTTGAGTGATGGGCAAAAACCATCGGCAAACGGAATCAGAATTTCGACCTTCCCGGGTGCTCCCGATGATGATCTGCAACTTCAGCATAATTGTTTCTCTCTTGATGGTGAATCGGTGACGCAATTAGAGGCAGTGTTGATGCATCAACAATGTAAACGAACGCATGTTGACGTGTCAACCCAAGGCTCTTATCGTGTATGTATGCCTTCTGCCGCGGCACAGAAACAACTCGATATCTGGCGTGGGTTCCGTTTCATGGTGGAGGAAACAAGTCTGGGTGTCAGCCGCGCTCTCTCGTCATCAACGGGGATGTCAGGCGGTGAGTTTGGAATACTTTCCAATCTTGCAGAGGCCCCGCTTCACTCCATGCGCCAGCAGCAACTGGCGGATGCGATGCGCTGGGATCGTACGCGATTGTCGCATCAGCTCACCAGGATGGAGAGGCGCGGCTGGATTAAACGAAAGAGCGATGGGAGAGTCACTTTGGTGTTTCTTGCCGAAGCCGGCAAGGAAGAACAGTCCCGTGTCGCTCCGATGTTGAATCGCATCTTGCAGGACAAGTTTTTTAGCCGTCTTACTCAGACGCAGCTTGCCTCACTCGATGAGATTCGCAGAGCTCTCGATATGGATACGCCCTCTAAGACTTGAGTTCCGGCGCGTCGGTGGTTTTGAGAGAGTACAGGCTGCTGCAAGGGCTTTGCATCCGTGAAACGATTGAACTGATTTCTATGGAGCGCTAGACCCCGCGGTATACGCAGGTTACGAAGAGTTCAACCGGGACGGAGGCACCGCTGAAGTACGGCTCGTATGGAGCGATGGGCTTTGCTTCAATTACTTCGGCCAGAGTTAGCCCCTGTTGCTTCTGGGTTGTCACTTTCTCGCGCACCCCTCTCAGCATATCGAGCGAGCGACGCATTTGTTCACGATTACCCACCGCTCCATGCCCTGGAATTATGACCGTAGTCGCAGAGGCCAATCGGAGATTCGTTTCCGTGGCTTGAATCATGCCGTCGATATGACCGCCGCTCGAATCATCGATGAAGGGATAGAGCCCGTTGGACCAGGTGTCCCCAACGTGCAGAATGTCGAGCTCCTCAAAGTGGACGCTGATATCGCCATCCGTGTGAGCCGGCTGGTAGAGCTTCATCGCGACGTTCACGTCTCCGATTCTTACGCGGTGCTCTGCTTCAAACAGATCGGTCGGAAGAGCGCTGGCGGGCGTAGCTGGAAACGCCGCTCCAAGTACATCGTTGTATTGGGTTGTCGCTAAGCGTTTCCTCGTGTTGGAATGAGCAGTGATGGTGGCACCCCTTGCCTGTACCCAGGCATTGCCGTCCGTGTGATCGTAGTGCCAGTGCGTGTTGATTAGATTGGATGGCGGGAGCGAGGATAGCTGAGAGAGCGCCTGAAGAATCTGAGCCTCTTCAGTGCTCCAGCCTGCATCCACGAGCAGCAGCGATCTAGGCTGAGAGAGGACGGCAATGTTTCCTCCAGTCCCGAATAGCACGGACAATCCACCGTGAATTGTCTCGCTCTTGATATGAGATGTAGCGGCCGCTTCGCGGCACTGTGTCAGATATCGGAGGGTATAAGGGAAGGGCAAAGGATTCTCCTGGCGCATGCGCGCCTCGGTTACGCGGGCGTGACACGCTCGAAGAGTTCATTGAAAGCTGCAACATCAAGGAAGGCCACAACACGCGTCACCTTGTTATCCTGCAACTCGAAAAACCAGCCGTAGCTGTTGTGATAGGGCTTGCCATCGATCGCGATCCCGTCAGCATCGGCCCGAATGACGACGCTGGTACCTTCGGAGTAGATCGCATGAACGGTCGGAGTCAATGGGCCCTTCAGGCGAGATGCAAACGGCTTCACGACGCCATCGATAAAGGACGCCTTTGAGGTGTACACCTCCGGTACGACCGTTTTGCCGACAATCGTCCATGTCATGTCTTCCGCCAGCAAGTCGTAGGGCGTTCCGGCTCCTGCCTTCCAGCGTCGCAAGACTCCTGAACCAAGGCTTTGTTCTTCATTTCTACTTGTCTTTTTGCATCGATTGTTTCTTCGGCCATTCTTCCTCCCACAAATTTTCTTTAAGTTAAATTTCATTCGGAACTACTTGCTCTCGTTTATCAAGATCACTTTACCGATGCCGCCTTTTTCCGCCGCTGCCTGGGCTTCTGCCGCATCCGCCATGGCGATCGTCCTGTCGATCGGAATCATCAATTCGCCGCGAAGGTAGCGCTCCGCCATCATCAGCATCCGTGCCGGGTCCGGCACACAGTACACCGGCTGAATCCTCACGGCGGGATTCGGTGCCGCGCCGCTCATGCCTCCCCCTGCTACCGAAGCCAGCACACCGCCTGGCTTCACCTTGCCCAGCAGCATCTCCGCCGTCTTGCCGCCGACGGTATCGGCGACCGCGTCGACCAGCTCCACCTTCGCCATCGCCTCTTCATCGTCAAGCGCCACCACTCGATCCGCGCCCAAGGCTTCAGCTTCCTTCATCTGCGTCTTGCGGACTCCCGCAATCACCTTCGCGCCGGCGTCTTTCGCCGCCCGGACAGCGGATCGCCCCACACTGCCCACGGCGCCTGTGATCAGCACCGTTTCACCTTCCTTGATCCCCGTTCCAAGCCGCACCAGCTGTTCGCCCGTTAGAGTGACTAGCGGCAGCGCCCCGGCCTTGATGAGGTCGAGTCCTTCAGGAACCTTGGCCAGCTCATCAGCCTTCACGATGCAAAGCTCCGCGTACGTATTGTTCGCCAGCGCAAACACCTGGTCGCCGTGTGCAAACTCCGTGACACCCTCGCCGACAGCTTGCACCACGCCGGAGAGGTCGCGTCCCAGGACTTCAGGAAACTCTATCGGCATGTATGCTTTGATCGCACCGGACCGAAGTTTCCAGTCAATGGGATTTACGCTGACCGCAGACACCCGCACCAGGACCTCACCTGACCTAACCACAGGGTCCGCGATGTCTTCCCACTTCAGCTTCTCAGGACCGCCATACTCATGCAGCACCACAGCCTTCATTGCACTCACCTCACTTGTATAGATGCAGGATCTCTTTACTCACTTATTGCTGAAGTACGCTTCAGCGTTACCGGTTCTCTCGTTCCTTCACAAGCATTTAAGCGTCATGCCAAGGGAGCTAGGTCACCTCTATGGGCGCTTGTTGACTATTGCGTGCGTCGTAAACCGCTTTGCGAGAAATTCCTGGATCAATGCCTGACCGGCCCGCCCCGCAACGCTTATGGCAGCTACTGTGAAAACAAGATGTGCCCCGCGATCGGCGTGAGGGTAGTAGGCATTCGAGAGTGCCCCGGAGCACATCGTGGCGAGCACATAAGAGTAGTTCGGCATCAGCCCGCCTTTGTCGTTGCGCGCAATTACCACGCTACTGAGCGCATGAGTGAAACGATCTCTCTTCGTTCCCGTCCCTTGGTAGAAGTAGCGAGGGTCCTGATGGAAGAGGGACGGAAACACCGCGTGACTCAAAAAATCGCTTGAGCGTCCATCTCCGAATTGCGCTGCCCATCGCTTCCCGTATCCGGCGGCACCTTGACCATACCCGGCAAATTGGTTCGTAGCCTGCTGGATGTTCGCCGTTTGTGTGACGCCGAGGAGTGAGGTCCAATCGAAAGAATCTCTCGTAGCCAATGAGAACTTCTGCTTTGCGCTCATAGGGGCGGCATCGGAAATATAACTGACGTAGAAGTTGGGGACGTAGCCGAAAAGTCTTTGCCGCTCTTCCTCCTTGATTTGTTGAGCGGCGAGCACCTCAGTGGGATAGACCGTGACCTCTGTGCTGTCTGCCGCAACCGCCAGGACAATCGACGGCAACGCCAGATTCTGTTCGGCTGTAAGGGTCATCTCCGGCAATGTGAAGGCCCTGAATCCTTTCGCGGTGACAACGATCGAGTAGGAACCCGGCGGAAGCCTTGCGAAGAAGTCCCCGCCTGGTCCTGCCTTGAGCACACGTTCCAATTGACTGGAAGTTCCATGCATCGAGATTTCCGCCCCACTAATAGCCGCCCCACTTGCATCCAGAACTTGCCCTGAGAGGCTGGAAGGCCGCAGTGGCAGATTCGTCTGTTGCGGGGAACTCTCAGTTGGAACTTGAGCTCGTGGTGCCTCTGGCAGGGCTGTCCTGTCGTCAGCAAGTGCCGGCATCTCCTGCTGAGCGCCGGAACTTCTGGAAAGCAGACAAAGGCACAGGGCGGCGAGCGAGCAGTAACGAGCAATGTTCGGTTGATTTTGATGGTTCATGGGGTCGCCTCGCAATCCCGGCAAAAGGGTAGGAACATGACGTGGATCTGGATAGAGTTCAACACGCGACCGAAGGACCAGCGCGGTCCGAACGTAAGCGCCTGCGGTCGCTGCGAGCACGAGATTATGCCGGCCAATCATCGTGTTTTCACTTGAAGTTCTAGTAAAGAGCGGATGGCATCGGGACCGCTGGGGAGTCGGGGAAAGGGACCTAATCTCAGTAGCCGTCAAATCGGCTTCCGCAGGAATAGTCTTGAGCAGTAGTTCACGCACCCGCAGATGCATTCTGATGTGTGTCCAGACATAACGGCCGTCGGCTATGCGCCTCTGGTCGTATTCCACCGTGCCCCCGCGGTAGATCTTGGCCACGATACCGCCGAGGACGTTCACATCGTTGTTGATATGGATTTCCATACGCACCAAATGGTGATCTAGGGTGTCTATCCAAAGTCGGCCGCTCAGCTTGTCGAGCGTGTGTTCTGCCATCGAATTGGCGTGGAAAGCCGGATTAGGTGAGTAATCCAGAACGATCTGCCGACGATCGAGATTGGACAGTTGTGGCTGCCCTGGCGTAACGCTGTACAGCATGGCCTGGGGCATTGCCCGGATCAAGTCACGGAAGTAGGGCTGCAAACGCGCCCCATCTTTACTCTCACTCTGCAGCTTGCCGGGCTTCAGGAGGTTTTCTAGCCGCTGCGTCTCCTTTGTGTTGCGCTCGGCGCTGATCATGCCGCCATTCTGCTTGAGGACACGCCAGACCCTTCCGTCCGCACTTCCGATCACCTCTGAAGTTTCGTCTTCCTTCCCATCAGACCAGTGAAAGGTATAGGTTGATGCTGCTCCGGCCGCAGCGACATACAGAGTTTGTGTATCGGCGACTTCTTGCACAATCGCTCCGATCTGCTCCTGTGAGAGCGGCTTAGCAGATGAACCAATCTGCTGAGCCATCCCTCCGATCGAAAGTACCCAAAAGATTGAGCCAAGCAGATATGTGCGCATCTTGATTACCTTAAGTGCAGCGAAAGCTTATGCCATCTCATGGCGCGTTTCACCATTCATCTGCGAGAACGGCTTTCTGGAACGTTACGCCTAGCCAAACAGCGGCCGTCCCGCCATTGCTTGGCGAAAGAGAAGCCAGTCTACCCCGAGATATGTGGCTGCTCCGACACCGGTGAGCGTGATTTGCAGCCATGGCGGCATGGACGTCCGGCTCAACAGCAACCCTAACAATGGAAACGCCTGAAGCGCATGGAGGGCAAAGAAGTGCGCTATACGCAGGTCGCCGTGATCCCGGCTCCAGTCCAGCAAAGGCAAACCCCGCAAGCCATCGGCCGCGCCCACTGTATGTCCTCCATGCGAAAGCATTAGGATGCCCTCGACGCTGCCGGCGATGAAGGCCAGCAATCCCAGTCTGACCCCCCAAGCCACGGCAGAGGGCCAACGCGTCCGGTCGATCAAGACCACGCCGAGCGCCCAGGCTATGAGCGCGGTGCTGACGACGGCCATGATCCCCATGATCGCAAACAGTCTGGCATCGAGCGGAGTCGAGAAGTTCATGTGAGAGCGCACGCCACGAAATGCCTGCATCGAGATAATGAAGTTTTCAATAGAGAGCACAATTCCAACACCGCCGCCGATCCACCCTCGCGAACGCTCGAAGCCTTGCAGACCACTCAGAATCGCAGCCATCGTAACGAGGAATATGGCAATGGATACATCGGACTTTAGGGGCTTTATCCAGGGATTGATTCCAAGAATCAGACGCTTGTCGAAGGGCATTGCCAACAAGGCAAGCACTCCGAGCGCCACCTGAAACCATACCGTCCAGGCAAGAATCGGGTTTTCCTCAAGCCAGCCACGCAGCGTCGTCATCATGCTCCCACCTCCCTGCGTAGCACCAATCGCAGCAACAAATAAAGCGCAAGCCCGACAGGCCCGAAAAGAAAGGTCAGCACGAGACACGGGGCGACCAACCATCGCGAGATGCCGAGGCGCACTGCGTCACGTGCCTCCCACGACCCGGTAAACAGGTCAAAAGCGAGGTAATGCACCCATCCCGCCAGCAATACCTGGGGAAGGGCAAACAGCCGCGAAATTTGTGCCAGTGTGCTGAAGCCACCACCCTTCATGGGGTTCCCGTGCAGCAAAAGGAATCCATAAAGCGTTGCCAACAAGATCGGCACAACGAAGGTGGCCAGCCGCTGCGTCCAGCGCCACCTTGGCGCAAATATCAGCAGGAGCCACACCGGGGTCACGATATTACCGGCAAGCCCAAAGAGACGATCCAGAGTCGGCATCTAACGCCACCATTCAGAAAGACTGTTCGTTGGCTTGCGTAGATTGAGCAGGCCGGGGCGAGTATTTACGGAGCTAGAAAGAACGTCGCAATTCATATTGGTTACCTGCCCGTTATGCGTAAAGAGGTGTGGGTCCACCGCCCGCAGGGTCGCCTCACATTGCCCGCAGTTATGAGTTTCCATGCTCGGGATCATCTCGGGTGATACTCAAAAGCCCCCGTGAGCGATCTCGCCCTCTACCCGCAGAACTTGCCCAGTCGTATATCCGTTTTGCATTAGATACAGATATGCTTCTGCAGCCTCAGAAGGTGTGCCGGGCCGCGGAATCAGCTGACGCTCTGTCATTCGAAGAAGTTGGTCTACATTGCTTTCCGTCGTGTGCACCCCGGTTCGGATGAAACCTAAGCAGACACAATTCACACGTAAAGGCGCGAGGTCGACTGCGAGGCCACGGGATAGCGATTCGATTGCTCCAAGCACTGCTGTCGCAAGAGCTAAGCCCTTCACTGGGCGGTGCGACATCATGCCGCTTGTGAGAGTAAGAGAGCCCCCGGGCAGAAGACAGGCGGCACCGTGCTTGGCAACTGCGACTGCCCCCCAGAACCGGACGTTCAGTCCTTGAGGCGCTTTCGCTAGATCCAAGTCAATAAGACGTCCAGGGCCGAAGCCCCCCCAGTCTCCTGCGGTGAAAGCAATGTGGTCGAAGGGCGCATCTGTCGAAAAGAACTGAGCGACTGCAGATTCTTTGGTTACATCCAGAACTGACCCCGTAGCAGCTTTCCCGAGTTGCGCTGCTACGCGCCCAACCTTTTCTGCATTGCTGGAAGCCACTACGACTTGTGCGCCTTCCTCGATCGCTCGCTCGGCCAAAGCCAGTCCGATACCAGATCCTCCCCCGACGACGAGGACGCGTTTGCCTTTCAAGCTCATGGTCTAATCCTTTCAATCTCTAGGGTCTGTGAGTTGACTAACGGCTCTCTCGTTCCTTTACGAGGTTCTTGAGGGGCAAGGAAAGATACAGCGCCGTGCTGGTCCGCAAGGCGTCGCTCGCGTTGTAGCGTGCGGGATACCAGGCCACGGTCGCAACTTCGGCGCCAACGAACGGCGAAATGAGTGCTGCGACGGAAGGAACGCTTCGACCGCTGGTTGTATGCGCGATGAAGGCCTGGGTAATGGCGTGAAAGGAACGCGGCAGGATGCCGGTGCACTGACAGGGATGGTACGAAACATCTTGATGTAGTAGTTCACCGATACCAAATCGACTCGCAGTTCCGATCAGCCCCATACCGAAGCGCGAGGCATAGCGCTTCGTGTACCCATCGAAGCCTTCGCTCCATTCTGGTATTGCCCCGTGTTCCGGATGAGCACCTGGTCCTGGATAGCCGTCACGCGGATAGCTGACCTTTAGTGGGAACGTCTGATCGGCGATGGATTGAAACACCGGTGCGATGAACGCGCCTGGACCTACGAAGTCCGTCAAAAACGCTTTCCTCCTCTCCGTACGACCAGGGAAAACGTAGCTGGTCAATCCCGCTACGCCTAGAGGGCCACTCTGCGGCACCGTCGGCGTAGAAGCCTGCATTGCGGGGGACTCAGGTAAGAGGGCGGAATCGTAGTTTGAGCTAGAGCTGGATGTAGCCGAAGCCAAAGATTCCGATGTCGAGTACAGCTTTGTTTGAGCTGAGCTAGTCGCCGGAAGCATCGAGGCAAGGGTCAATAAAGATACGAGAGCCTTACCTGCCATACGTGAAAGATCAGTGCGAAGCATAAAGTCTCCATGCCGGTGCTTGGTAGCGATCGTGTTCTTGATTCGCCGTAAGAGAAAGTGCAAACCTCTTGGAGGATCGCCGTCGTCCCTTTGGAGCTACTCGGCCAATCGCACCAGCATCTTTCCGACATTTCCGCCAGAAAATAGCATCAGGAAAACCGGAACAGCCCGTTCAATGCCGCTTTCGACGGTTTCCCGCGAAACGACGCGCCCACTCTGAATCCAGTCCGTCATCTCAGTGACGAAGCTGGGCATCAGGTGGAAATACTTGGTCACGAGAAACTGCTCGATAGTCAGTTTCTTGCTCTTTCCCGCCTGGAGATCTGGCTGGCTCTGAACCGCGTTGTTGTAGGTGGAGATTCTTCCGCAGAGAGCAAAGCGAGCGTGCGAGTTTGCAATCTGAACGGCAGCCTCGAATTGCTTTCCGCCGACGTTATCGAAGAACACATCGATGCCGTTTGGTGCGGCCGCCTTCAGAGCGACTACGAGATCCACGGTGTTCTTGTAGTCGATGACAGCATCAACCCCGATCTGCCGCAGGAACTCACACTTTTCACCTCCGCCAGCCGACCCGATCACGAAGGCACCTTTGAGTTTTGCGATTTGACAGGCCACCGATCCTACCGCGCCTGCCGCTCCGGATACGAAGACGACATCCCCTTCTTTGACCTTCGCTACCTGGAGCATCCCGACGTAAGCCGAGAGGCCCGTCAGGCCGGCCGCCCCGAGATATAGCTCCGGAGAAAGCCTCGTCACGTCCAACTTGGTAAGCTGGGCAGCAGGGGCGTTGAATGCCTCACGCCATCCCAGGTGGGAAAGAACCGTGTCGCCTTCGACGAACTGAGGGCTATTTGAAGCGGTGATTACCCCTACGGCGCCGCCCGACATCGGCTCGCCAATCTTGAAACCTGGAACGTAGGTATCCTTTCCTCGCATCTGTCCGCGCATATAGGGGTCCACAGACATCCATGTGTTCCTTACCTGCACCTCTCCCATCAAGGGAGCCTGCATTCGCACGTTACCCATGCCAAAATTTTTGGCTGTAGGCAGTCCCTCGGGGTAGCTCACAAGTCGAACGTCACGAGACTGTTCCATCAACATAAAAGTCCTTTCAAGCGGTGTTGCGTATGGATCTAGCCAGCAGCATGGCCAGATTAGTAGCGCATTGAAATGGATATCTTCTGGCCAGACGCCGGAACCTGGAACTTCGCCTGTTCGAAGGAGGGCGCATGCAGGTGAGTTACGACGTTATTCGAGGAACCGTAACCTTCCTTCGGGATGCCGAAGGCATTGGTGTCCATCTCGCCGTTTTTGTTTTCGTCGTGCAGCGTGGTCACGGCAAAGTCGCCCGGGCTGAGTTCAAACGTTGTCGTCACGGTCCCGTCTACAGCTTTCTTTGCGTCGATGGCGGCTACCTTGTAGCTTTTGTCGCCCTTTTTAGGAAAGCCATCGGGTCCATTCCACACCCAGATCAAGACCTGCCCCTTGTCGTTGCGAACGCCCGATACGGAGACGGTTAGCGTAACCTTCTGCGCGGTGTTCGACGCATTTGCGGGTACGGTCTGCGCCGTTGTTGGCGTTGTGGCCAGAGCTCCAAAAGCTAGGGCAAGCGTGAGAACGGATGAGCGAAACATAATTCTCCTTTGCAGTAGGGCTACGGTTCCATGGAATCTCTGTGAACTGCACCGCAGGGTGAACGGAAGCGTTCGGCCCATGCTCCTGTAGAGCTTGCGCTTCATAGCGAGACGACTACCTTCCGTGCCGACACGCCCTCGATCTGAACCTCGAAGGCACCTTGGATCGAAGCAAGCCCCTTTCCGACGACCAGTGGCTCTGGAGCGGCCACATACCGCCCGTCGGCTAGCGCTTTTGGCAGAAAGTCCACGTAAATGACCCGGCTAACCTCGTTATCCATCAGGGTCGTACCGAAGATCATGTTGGTCTTGATGTGCCGTGTGGTCGATTTCAGCACCCTCGACACGTTGAATGAGACGAGCTTGGGAGCCTGCCGCAAGACCTCGGAGCCAACGCCTGCACCATTGGCCATGCCCTGAAACGAGAGCGGAAAGCTGGCCATGGAGATAAATTTGTTCCCCTTGCACTTATGGACAATGTCGAGACAGGCGTCAGCGGAGGTTTCTCCGATGGCCAGTGCGCCGGCGATCGTCTTGCCCTGAAGCGCTCTAATCACGTCCCGAACGACAGTCTTGCTGTTGTAGTCGAAGACTTGGCTCGCACCGAGCTTCTTCACATAGGCGAAGTTTCTAGGGGACGCCGTGGTGACGACCTCGTAGCCGGCAGCGACGGCGAGTTGAATGGCATTGCTGCCAACACTGGTCGAGCCTCCCCAGATGAGAAGCGTTCTACCCGTCGGCTTTGCGTCTGCGGAAGGATATTGAAGAGCTAACTGATCTTTCTGGAAGAGCCCGCAGGCTGCAGTGGACAGAGCCAACGGAAGAACGGTGGCATCTTCATACGACATACTGTCCGGAATGGGGGAAGCCATGTGGGCTAGAACGACGGTGTACTCCTGAAAGGAGCCCTCTGCTGCACTGTTCCGCTTCTTATCAACACCGACGGCATGGGCTAGAACACGGTCGCCTACTTTGAACCGGGTAACGCCAGATCCAACCTCAACCACTTCGCCAGCGAGGTCGCTCCCGAGAATGAAAGGGTACTTGACCCACGAGAACAGGAAGTTACCGGAGCACTGCTTGATCCAGTCGATCGGATTGATGGAAACAGCATAGTTCTTGACGGCTATCTCGTTCGCGCGTGGCTGTGTGTAAGGCGCTCCTTTGACCTCAAGTTTGGCTTGCTTCGCTACTAGCCAGGCGGCCGTGTTGACGGGCATAGGGTTCATCCTCTCTGTTCTTGCCTTCGACAGCCGCTGCATGTATAGCTCTGGCCGATTGCTTTACGCTAGAAGTTTGAGCACGAATGTTCAATGCTGTAGAGTTCGTATTATCTTTGCAATCGTTCGGAGAATCTTGTGGACCCACTCTCAGACGTTCTGTCGTTGGTTAAAATTAGGAGCTATTGGTCGGTAGGATTTGAGTGGGGTGGGGAGTGGTGTATCCAATTCGGGGCGTACGAGGGCATACGAATCTACGCGGTAGTATTCGGTGAATGCTGGCTTTCCGTTGAAGGGGTCGCCGAGCCGATTCTTGGGAAACCTGGCGACTACATTCTTTTGCCCAGTGGGCGACCCTACCGCGCAGGCAGTGACCTGGAGCTTCCGCCAGTTGACGCTCTCACTCTGTTTGAAAGCTCCGGCACAGGCGGCATCACAAAGCATCGAGGCGGCGGCGACTTCATGGGCATCGGCGGGCATTTCACCCTGGCTGGTGAGTCCGCGAGCTTTCTTCTAAAGGAGCTTCCACCGATCCTCCACATAAGAAAGGTATCGGATAAAGCCGTTCTGCGATGGACCTTGGATCGTTTGCGGCAGGAACTCCACGACCCGCAACCGGGTGGCTCTCTCGCTGCGCAGCAGCTCGCCACAATGCTGCTGATCCAGGCATTGCGGGTGCATCTTGCCGAAGGGGCCCGCAGCAGCGTCGGCTGGCTATTTGCGCTCGCCAATCCCAGGATGCGGGCGGCAATCTCTGCGATGCATGCTGACCCTTCGCGTCGCTGGACCTTGAAGTCCTTGGGAGAGCGCTCCGGAATGTCGCGGACGACCTTCGCCGTAACGTTCAAGGAAATGGTCGGTCAATCTCCTATGGAATACCTTACCCGCTGGCGCATGATGGTGGCCGGGGATAGGCTCAGGAGTTCCGGCGACCCGATCTCGGTGATCGCTCCATCGCTGGGCTACGAATCGGAGAGTGCCTTCAGCACTGCCTTTAAGCGGGTCATGGGCTGTTCGCCGCGGCAATACAGCCGGCAAACTTAGGTGACGATAAGCCGCCTTGTCAGTACCAATGTCCCCGAATGCGGTCACTTCCATGTTTCCTTGCAGGCCAACGGGTCCTGTTACAGCAGTACTGTGCCTCGGCTCATCCGAGCACCATGATCGCTGACCCTTTATGTCACTTTTTTTACCGCGGCCAACACGCTCGTTAGCAGACCAGGGAATTGTTCATTCAGGTCTTCGCTTCGGAGCCGGTTCATGATGACCGTACCCTGGTGCTCGAAAGCAATGATGCCGAATTGCCGCAACACGCGGAAGTGATGGGATAACGATGATTTTGGCATTTCAATGCCAAACGAACTGCAGGCCTTATCGCCTTCGACGCTCAATTGCCGAACGATCTCCAAACGAACCGGATCTGAGAGCGCGCGGAGCACCTCTACCAACTTGCCAGGTGCCTCTCGATCCTTATTTTTGGAACGCTTGGTCATTTGCCTAGTTCGATGCAAATCGAATAAGAAAAGAATCCAGAATATTTGAAAGCCATCTCTTAGATGTTCGATTTAGATCGAACCAAGGGAGATCTTTGTGCTCACACTTTTACATATCGATTCAAGCCCCCTCTACGGAGCTTCTGTCACCCGTGAACTCTCAGCCGCCTTCGTGAACCATTGGATAGCTTCAAACCCTGACAGCTCCGTGCTGGAACGCGATCTCACTGCAACATCGATTGCGCCCATCGATGCGAATTGGGTTGGTGCTGCGTACACCCCCGAAAAGGCGCGAAGCGCGGAGCAAACCGAGATTCTGGCTCTTTCGGAATCCCTGGTGGCGGACTGGAAGACGCTACCGAGTATGTCGTCGGTGTACCGATGCACAACTTCAGCGTTCCGTCTGTCCTCAAGCTTTGGATCGATCAGATCGCACGGCTGGGAAGGACCTTTGTTTTTGAGGACGGTAAGCCAAAGGGTCTGCTTGTCGGTAAGAAAGCCACCATCATCATCGCGACGGGCCAACACTATGATGCCCAAACTAAGATGGCTTCGCTCAATTTTGTCGAGCCTTACCTGCGATCGATCTTCTGGTTTCTTGGCGTGACGGAGGCCTCTGTCCTAACGGTCAGCGGCGCGGGAGCCCTGAACCGGGGACAGGACCGGGCAGCCTTCCTTGCACCCCACCTGCGGCTGTGAAGGCACACGTCCAAGCGTCATCGGGACGTCGCGATTGAAGGTGACCGCCCCGGCGCGATCGCGGGCGCGGTGCGAGAAGCGTGTTTGTTAGGACTCATCTGACCCCGCCGCGCAGAGACAAAACTGCGTCTATGACAGTATCGCGCTTTCACCGTCTATGCCGTTTTCACCTTGGGAACTGAAGAGCTCAACGAGCGCCCTCACGCGCTCTTTCTGACGCCTAGGTGGAAATCGCTTAATTCCTAATAGCTCCCGATAGCATGGAGACTCGTTCAGAACACATCTAATAGAACTCTGCTTTCCATTTCTGTCCTTGAAAGAATCCCAGGAATCGAGAGAGCGCTGCTGACACTGCGATGCATTCAATCCACGGCAAAAGTGCTGTCCTGCGTGACATTCACGCTGGACTTACTTATGACCCGATTTGCCTCCTAATTGGCAGGTACCGCCAGTGATTGTGCGGACCTCCAAACGGAGACTTCACGACGCGGCGGGCTGCCGAAGGTACGTGCATATTCCCGGCTGAATTGGGAAACGCTCGCATAGCCAACATCGAAGGCGGCGCTCTCTACAGTGGCGTCGTCAGAGATCATCAGGCGTCGCGCTTCAAAAAGGCGCAATTGCTTCTGATATTGCAGAGGCGCCATCGACGTGATCATCTTGAACTGTCGATGGAAGGTCGCAGGGCTCATGTTAGCGACATGGGCCAGCTCTTCCACATGGACAGACTCGCCGAAGCGGTCGCGAAGCTGTCGAATGGCCTGCATGACTCTTCGGTCCTGGCCATTCGCCATCACCATGATGCGATGAAGTTGATCGCCGCCAGGGCCCCGCAGAAGCCAATAACAGATCTCACGCATGATGCCGGGGTAGAGTGTCGGAATTGCTTCTGGCGTGGCTAACAGCCGCACTGTGCGTAGAGCGCAGTCGATCAGCTGGTCGTTCAGCTTCAGGGTGAAGGCTCCCGCGCCTTCCACCTTTGCACGCGTCCCATCTTCAGCTGACCTTTCTTCGACGAGCTCCTGCAACACTTGTAGATTCAGTTCGAGCACAAGCCCGAGGTAGGGCCTGGTCTTGCTTGCCGCGCAAACGGTGCCACGTTCGGGCATCTCTATGGTCACGACGAGCCCATGGCCTGCACGATACTCGTAAAGCTTAGCGCCGAACGTGGCGGTCTTTTCCCCTTGGAGGGTGATGCACAAAGCCGGCTTGATCATGCATTGGGATGGCTGCTTCAGTGGGTCTGAGCGCAGAATCGATACTCCCTCAATGGGAGTCGCATAGGGGCTGTTCTGTCGTCTGCCATCCGTGTATTGATGCACGAGATCTGCCAACTCTGGCAAGTGCGACGTGTCAAGACGCTGAGGGCTAGCCATAGACTATATCTTTACATGACAGGATTAGGCATGTCTTCGGTAGTCCTCGGCATTCACAACAGCCAAATTGGGACCTAACCTGAATATCGAAGGGGAACATCAAATGAAAATTCTCATGGTACTGACCTCGCACGATCAATTAGGCAACACGGGCAAGAAAACCGGTTTTTGGCTTGAAGAGTTCGCCGCGCCATACTATACATTCAAGGCTGCAGGGGCCGATATCGTCCTCGCGTCTCCCAAGGGTGGCCAGCCTCCAGTAGACCCAAAGAGCGAAGCGCCCGAATTTCAAACGGAGTTCACGCACCGCTTCGAGGCCGATACGGCGGCCAAGGCGCAATTGGCAGCCACAGTACGGCTCGATAGCGTTTCCCAGGCTGGGTTTGATACCGTCTTCTATCCGGGCGGTCATGGTCCGATGTGGGATCTAGCGGAAGACAAGAACTCGGTCGCACTGATTGAGTCGTTTTTCACAGCGGGTAAGCACGTCGCGCTTATATGCCATGCGCCAGCCGCGCTCCGTCATGTAAAAACGCCGGCCGGATCGCCGCTTGTCTCCGGAAAGAAAGTTACCGGCTTCTCGGACACTGAGGAGGCCGCCATGCACCTCACGAATGTGGTTCCTTTCCTACTCGAAGACAAGCTCAAGGCTGAGGGAGGAATCTATTCCAAAGGTGCCGATGGGACATCGCATGTCGTTAGCGATGGTCTTCTCATCACGGGACAGAACCCTGCGTCCTCGGTCGAAGCAGCAGGGGTCCTGCTAAAGCAATTAGCCACGTAAGGGCATACGAAGTGATTGGCAAGCATCGTGCTTTCGATCCGGCCTCAAAAGAGGCTTGCAGGGGACTGTTCCGCCCCTGCAAGCCCCGCGCTGTCTCCCATGCTCGCTCCGGGTGGCATCGGAGAAAGCATGATTCGCAAGGTGCGCCAATAGCGGGACAAGGGTGCGCCGCTGCGCTGCACCTTGGCGCGGAGCAACACGCCATGCCAACCCGACAACAAGAGCATTGCCAAATCGTCCGCGTCGATATCCCTGCGCACATCGCCTGACGCCTGCCCCGCCCGTAGCGCATCGGCGAAGGGATCGGTCAAGACTTGGAGCAGTTCGGCAAGGCGGAGCCGAATAATTTCGCTCAGGGCCGGCATCTCTAGACCGAAATTAGCGATCATGCAGCCATGCCCCCACTCGAAGGGACGCGCGACCTGGTCGATGCTCGCGAAATAGGCGTCGATCCGGTCGAGTGGTGCGAGGCGCGTATCCCTCAGCGTCGCATCGATCATGACCGACAGGCGATCGAAATAGCGATCCAGCACCGCGAGGGCGAAGCCTTCCTTGGATCGGAAATGGTTTGTGAACGAGCCCAGGGGCGCATTAGCTAACTGCATGATCTCGCGCACGCCGGTCGCGGAGAAGCCGCGTGCGTGCAGCACCGACAGGCCTGCGTCCAACATGTTTTCGCGCAGGGAGGGTCGACTCATAGACATGTAAATACGTACGACTGTATTATGCGACCAGCGCAGTAGGTCTTTAGTACAGAAGGGCGAGAACATGGAGCAACATCAAGTAGTGACTAATGGCGTGTCGCTAAATGTGGTTGAGGATGGCGACGGGCCAGCGGTGCTGTTCGTTCATGGCTTCCCGGACAGCTGGCGCGGCTGGCGTAGGCAGATGGAGGCGGTAGTCAGCGCAGGATTTCGGGCGATTTCGCTCGATATGCGCGGCTATGGCTCGAGTTCCAAACCCGATGACGCCGCGCTTTACACCGTCTTCTACTGCGTTGGTGACCTCATTGGTGTGCTTGATGCGCTCGGGATTGAGCGCGCCGCGCTGGTCGGACACGATTTCGGAGCCGCGATTAGTTGGAGCGCCGCCATGATGCGGCCGGACCGTTTCTCAGCCGTCTTCTGCCTCAGTGTGCCGCCTATGATTCCGGGCGGCCCGAGCATGCTTGAACAACTTAAGGCTGCCGGCAGAGACGACTTCTACATGTTCCATCAGATGCGTCCCGAGGCCGAGAGTGCCTGGGCGGACGCCACCACCACGATCCCCGGGATGCTGTACTGGACCTCCGGCCTCCCTTCGCCATCCGACGCATGGGACCCGATGGACCCCGGCAAAGGTCTTACGCGACAGTCTCCCATAGGCATCCCGCCCTTCGCGGAACGAGGCGATGTGGAATCGGTCATAGCTGATTTCGAGAGGGACGGCTTTCGCGGGCCACTTAACTATTACCGAGCCATCCAGCCCTATTTTGATCAGGCGGGAGCATTTGCTGGGGCCCATATTGGACAGCCATCGTTTTTCGCCTTCGGAACCGAGGACGGCTTGGTGAGGATGCGCGCTGTTCAGGAGCCGGCCATCGCGCAAAGCGCCACCGATCTGCGGGGTTTCCTGCCGATCAAGGGTGTCGGCCACTGGCCGCAGCTTGAGGCAAGCGACGTCGTGAACCGCGCTCTTGTTGAATTCCTCGGTGGGACCATGGGACCAACGCAATCGCGATAGCTCAGGAATCGGCTCCATTTCAGTAAAATCGGCTTCATTTCAGTAAACTTGTCTTGTTCCTTTGCGAAAGCGCCTTGCGCGCTCCAATAAGCCCGCAAGATTGCTGTGCCGTATCTCTCCTGGAACTATGGTGAGAGAAACATCCGAAGGTCACGAGCAAGTGCAACTCGACTTCACATCCAAGAGGCCTGCTGCCAAGCTAGTTCCGCTCCTTAAAGAAGAGAAAGAACCGAAGCGTGATTCACAGTGACCCAGCAACAGAGTGCTAACCTGTAATCTCTGAAACTAACCCTATATCACCAGGGGATCGCGGTGTTTTCCCAACAGGTAAATGTTCCTGTCGGACCGCTCGGTCCGAGTAGCGCAACCCGCACCACTTCGCGGGAGCCGTCCTCGACAGACTCGGTGCCAGCGTACCCGTTGAGATTCGTCTTGGTGAAAGCGGGGGAGACCAAATTTACCTTGATCCCAGTCGACTCCAGCTCGACCATCATGGCGAGTGTGATCGCATTGAGCGCCGCCTTGGACGCGGGGTAGACCGGGCCATAATGTGCGTGGTAGGGGAAGGCCGGATCTGCATTCATCGCCAGCGATCCGACGCCGCTCGACACATTGACGATGCGAGCGTCAGACGACTTGCGGAGGAGCGGCAGCATGGCCTGGTAAACAGCGAGGACCCCGAACACGTTGGTTTCCCACACCGCGCGTACTTCGTCGAGAGAAGCATTGCTTGCGAGGGAAATCTTCGCGTACTCCTGCAAGGACAAGCTGCCTTTTCTTGTGTTGGAGATGGCCGCGTTGTTGACAAGCAGGTCGAGGTGGCCAAACTCTTTTCCAATGCGCTCTGCCGCAGCGGCAATCGACACCCGATCCGTCACGTCGATCTGGAGAGCGAGGGCACCCGGCCCAATCTCCTTGGCGGCGGCCTCGCCGAGCGCGAAGTTGCGAGACCCAACCAGCACAGTCACGCCGTTCGCCACGAGTTCTCTTGCGACCTGAAGTCCGACTCCCTGATTTGCCCCTGTGACCAACGCAATTCGTTTGTCTGTCATAACGATCCCTTTTGTTCCCTTCGGTTGTCATTGCTGCTGCTTTACGTTAGGCTGACAAAGCGGAACGGTATTCCGTATTTATACGGAACGTCGCTCCGAATTGCAAATAAGGTCATGGCGAGCCACAAGGACGAAAGCAAAAACAGCGATCCAAAACGTCGCGAGGGTGCAGACCGGCGCGTACGTACCGACGTGCAACGCAATCTTGGTGCCTTGCTGAATTCGGCAAAGATAGTGTTCGCGGCCTCCGGAGTGGACGCGCCGGTGCGGGAGGTCGCCGAGCAGGCCGGCGTGGGCGTAGGAACCCTATACCGGCATTTCCCACAACGTTCCGACCTGATCGCAGCTGTCTTTCGGCACGAGATGGATGCGTGCGCGGACGCTGCGCCGATCCTTGCTACAGAGCATGAGCCTTTCGAGGCTCTGGCAAACTGGATGCAGCGATATGCAACGTTAGTTGCAACCAAACGTGGTCTCGCCACGGCGCTGCATTCTGGAGATCCCGCCTTCGACGGTCTGCCCGCGCACTTCGAGCGGCGACTCCGGCCCGCATTTCGGATGCTCTTTAGTGCTGCAGCAGTCACCGGCCAGGTTCGCCCAGATGTCGACGCGGATGATCTCCTGATAGCTGTCGCGAACCTGTGCATGTCCTCCCACAGTGGGGGACCTGGCCATGCGGAACGCATGGTATCGCTGCTTATTGATGGGCTCCGATACGGCACTGACCCAATCGTAAAGAAGCCCGCCTGACACGAGCGCCGCAGATCATGTGCACTATTGTCATCCGGCTCCGCACAAGCGGGGCTTAAAGACGGCTTGATCCGGACGGTGGGAACCATCCCGTCCGGCTCTTAAGCCAGAACGCTGAGGAAAATTGGCTTCACTAGAGCTTCGATCTTAAGGGCCATCTCTTCAGCGGGTATACGATCGGGTGTCTGAAACCAGCGGCGTGCTGCTCCAAAGATTGCCCAGGCGACAGCCGCTGAAACCATCTCATGATCAGTGCCGGCAACGAGCTCATGTTCCACTGAACCCTCATTGAAGACGCTCTCGACAACCGAAACGATGGTGCTTTCCAGCGGCAGTTTCGCCAGCTGCCCCGGGCAGCCCGTTGCTTCGGACAGGTAGTCGCAGACACCCAGGGCGATGGCACGCAATGCCCCGTCGCAGTTCGAAAAAGCGAGCCCTCGCTGCGCAATCAACTCGCGAAAGCGCTCAACGGTCAGCGCCTGCAACAAGGCATTCTTGTCTGGATAGTGCAGATAGAAGGTGGCCCGGTTTAGCGTCGCCTCGTCCGCAATCTCCTGAATCGAGATGTCATCGAAGGCCTTCCTGTTCAAGAGTTTGGTTAGCGAATCCAGAAGCATGCGGCGGCTCCGTCGAATGCGCGGATCGATCACGTCTGCGGCACTTTCGGAATGAAGTTTGTCAGCCACTGTACTAGTGAGGGCCGGCTGAGTCAGGTGTAACCAGATGGCGGCCCGCGAAAAACTCAGTTCCTCAGCGACAGCGTTTGCGGCTTGTACGTGACGTAATTCGAATCCAGTCATGGCCCGAACTCCCAAGCGCATCTCTGTAATGCGCCGGTAGTCGGGCTCGAATGGTGGAACCCGATGCTGCATTGGAGTCTTCTGAAGACAAGTTTGTCAAACGGAGAATGGGTTAGCAGAGGCCGTTCCGGCAGAGCTGTATTCCGTGGCGGAATGACGACCTTACGGGTTTTGATTGGACAGGAGTCCAGTCGCTAAATCATCTTGTTCTGGAAGGCAGGAGCAGGGCAGATGACAGAGAAGAAGCCGGTCGCTAGAGCTGTTCCCACCGCTTGTATCGCAGGGAAAGAGATCGAGATCCTGCTCGACAGCCAAGAAGCCGCTACCGTCCTCGGAGTTCATCCCAGGACGCTACAGCGGATGGCTCAAAGAGGCGAAATCGCTGGCGTGCAGGTCGGCAAGCTATGGAGATTTCGGGGCTCGTCACTTGCCGCCTGGATCGACCGGCGCAGTTCTCCGGATGCGGTCAAAATGGCCTGAAACACACTATTTCCGGTGCTCGCGATGAGCGAATCGGCTATCCTTACGTTAGCCATTCGTGCTGCGAGTCGAGGAGAAAACTCTGAGATGCGCACATGTTATCAATTCGGAAGTCTAGTCACAAAGAAGCGGGCGAAGGGTTCGGACGCTTGGGAGTTTCGGTATTACGAATCGAAGGCTGACGGTGACAGGACACGCAAGACCTGCACCATCGGCACAGTCGACAAGTATAGGACCGAGGCCCAGGCCCGGAAAGCGGTTGAAGCCCTTCTCCTTGTCAAGGGCGGAGTAAAAGGGAGCCATTTTCGGGTGTGAAGAGCTTCGAGGTTGCGGGGGCTGAGGGCTCTGGAGCGTAGCGGAAGAGGCCTCAGCCCCCGCGAGGGTTCGGGTAGTGGGCTTATGAGGTGGGAGTCCGTTTCCGTTTGCTTTGCTTGAGGCGGAAGCTGTCGCCATTCATTTCGAGGATGTGGACATGGTGGGTAAGTCGATCGAGCAGAGCGCCGGTGAGGCGCTCGGAGCCGAGGATCTCGGTCCATTCGGCGAAGGGCAGGTTCGAGGTCAGCATGGTTGACCCGCGCTCATAGCGCTGGCTAAGCATCTCGAAGAGCAACTCGGCACCGGTCTTCGACAACGGCACGAAGCCGAGTTCATCGACGATGAGCAGTTCGTAGCTGGCGATCTGCTTTTGGAAGCGCAGCAGCTTTCTCTCGTCGCGAGCTTCGATCAGTTCGTGGACTAGGGCGGCGGCGGTGGTGAAGCGGACACGGTAACCCTGCTGGCAGGCGGCCAGACCAAGCGCCAGCGCGATGTGCGTCTTGCCGGTGCCGGAGTTGCCAAGCAGCAAGACGTTCTCGCGGCGTGCGAGGAACTCGCACCGTGCAAGTTCCAGCACCATGGCCTTGTTGAGTGTCGGCATGGCGAGGAAGTCGAAGCTGTCCAGACTCTTGGTGATGGGGAACTTCGCCTGCCGGATGCGTCGTTCGGTGGCGCGGCGTTCGCGGTCGAGCAGCTCCAACTCGGCCATACGGAGCAGATAACGAGGATAGTCGAGGTCCTCGGCGGCGCACTGCCGGGCCACGTGATCGTACTCGCGCAACATGGTGGGCAGACGCAGCGCCTTGAGGTGATGTTCGAGCAAGAGCTGGGGCGTTTCGATGGATGCGGTCGTCTCGTTCATGCGCTTGCTCCTGCCAGCAGACTCATGTAATCGGCGGCCTGGGTGGTACGGACGTGGGCCGAGGGAAGATGAGGATAGTTCTCCATGTCCAGCCGCGGCGGTCTGCGTTCGATGCGGCAGAGCAGCAGGTGCTTGACTGCATCGAAGCCGATCGTGCCCAAGTCGAGAGCATCATCCACGGCTTGCGTCAGTTCCTTCATCGAGAAGGTCTCTAGCAGCCGAAGCACCTGCACATACTCACGGCTGCCATGCTTCAGCCGCGCTTCCAGTAATCGGCGCAGTGTGGCGAAGCACTCGGGCAACGGCCAGCCAGCAAGCGGTGCGGCCTGGTCGAGGGCACGGGTTTTCTGTTCGAGCAGAGCAAGGTAATGCAGCGGATCGTAGACCACGGACTCCCGCTCGTAGCTGCGTGGATGCCGCGCGATGATCTCGCTCGCGCAGGCGATCGTCACCTCGTGGACGTAGCCCCTGACCAGCACCTTCAGATGTCCATGCCGGGTCGGCACTGAGTAGTCGTTGCGCGATAGCGCACCAGAGCCAGCGAACTGACCCGGGCCGAGACCTTCTCGCAAGCTTCATAGGGCGCAGCCGGCAGCTCAAGCAACGCCGCCCGGTCGCGCCCGAAGCGTTCGCCGACGGTCTCCGCGTGGCCCCTCAGACGGCGCTCCCGGTGCTTCATGCACCCGGCTTCGAGATGCGCGTTGAATGCCTCCCAGGTGGCGAAGCGCGGAACCGGCACCATGAAGTTCCGCCGCGCATAGCCCACCAGGCCTTCCACCTTGCCCTTGTCGTTGCCCTTCGCCGGTCGCCCGAACTTGTCGGCGAAAAGATAATGGCTCTGTAGTTCGGAGAACGTTCGCGTACGCTGCCGATCGGTTCCTCCCAGGATCTTCGCCACCGCGATCTTCGTGTTGTCGTAGAGGATCCGTGTCGGCACACCGCCGAAGTAGGCAAAGGCCCGAACGTGACCTTCAAGGAAGGCCTCTGTCGTCTCGGCCGGAAACGCGATCACGAAGCAGACGTCCGAGTGCGGCAGGTCCATCGCGAGATAGTGCGCCTTACACTCAACACCGCCAATGACGGCCAACGCCTCCCCAAAGTCCGCCTGCGCCTCCCCGGCAGGATGCACCAGGGGAACGAACATCTCCCGGTTACGCTTGGCCGCCGAGCGCAGGTAGTCCTTCACGATCGTGTAGCCGCCAGCAAACACATGCTCATCCCGGAGCCGATCGAAGATCCGCTTCGCGGTGTGACGCTGCTTCACAGGACGGGTCTTGTCCTCTTCCAGCATCGCGTCGATCACCCCAACCCACGGCCCCAGCTTCGGCCGCTTCGCCGGCTGCTGGCGCTGGTACCCAGGTGGCACCGCATACGCAAGCATCTTCCGAATCGTCTTGCGGGAGATCCCAAACTCCCGCGCCACCGCACGCTGGCTCAGACCATCCACCAGAACCGCTCGACGTACACGCCCGTATAGCTCCACCTTGAACATCCCTCCGGTGTCCCACAAGCCGCCCAATGAAGCAACAGCCTGCGGATCCAGTCTCCGGCGGTGGAATCCTTTTACACCGCCACAATGCGCCGCTCACGCGGCATGCTATGGTCTATTTTTGCTCCGGCGCTCACACAGTCTTCGATGAGACGATGTCTGTAAGCGAGGCATCGTTCATGGCGTATCTACCGGGTGAAGGTCGCGGACAAAGCACACTGTTTCCAGTAATGTTGGACGAGGACGGTCGGTGCTTATGGTTTCTTTGATCCGCAACGGTCGCCGAACCGCACAGGCTCGCCGCGGACATCACGTACCTCGAAGACATCATCGGGGATCCACTTTTCCGCACGACGGTAGGCAAAGAGTTCGCCTTTGATCAGATTGAAGAGGCAATCGCTTACGAAGTGAGGTCCGGTCCTAGTTCCGCGCGCAGCGGCTGCCTGATCGCATTGTTGCGAGCGCCTAGATGCAGGGATTGTCGCCCTCATGCAAATAACATGCGACGTACGCCTGTTCCGAACGCTAACCAACTCGTACCGGTGAGTCGGCTTCTCGTCAGCGATCCGTTGGCGATCTTGTACGCGCTGAGTGTCGTAAACAGCCTCTTTCCCCTCCTGCGCCTCTCCCTACTTGGGCTTCATTCCTCTTCTACGGTCGGTTGTGCACACCGTGAGTAGCGGCCTTGCATTTTCCCGCACCTTTAGGAATGATTGAAGCGGGGCGGACACGCACCGCCCTGGGGTGTGGAAACCCCATGATGCAACGGCACGCCGATGTGGCGTGAACGAGATTCCCTTCGCCTTCGCGTCGGGGAGCCTGTGACGAATGTCCAGGCCCCACGGCTAAAGGTCACAGGAACCGTGCATCATCGGTTTTCCAACTCCCCGACCTGGGGTTTTAAGGGCAGTTTGCGGGGGCGCACCGCAGACAGTTCCAATTGATCGCTCACGCGACTGAGATCGGAGGCCGATGTGGTGCATTGCAAAGAGTTCGTTGGTAAAGTTGTAAGCGCCTTTACCATTTACGAAGACAGCAGTGAAGGGCCAGAAATCTGCATTACGTTCACCGACGGTACTATTTTTTCTTCTTGCTTGAAGACAGTTACCTCCCTTGAAGCAAAGATGACTCGCGATGACGGTGGACAGCCACAGCTTTTGAAGGACTACTCGACAGCGCCCGTCCCCCGCTGATGACCGTGAATTCCGCCTCCAAGAAAGGGCATCTCCCGATGCGGTGATCCTCCGATCCGATCTCCTTTCGATCAGTTTTGCCGACCGGACTCGCTTGTCTTCAGCTCCGCCCATTAAGAAGTATCAATGACCCATCTGTCTACCCCCTCTCGACAGAGTTCCGTATCTGGTCAAGGTTGACGATTGACGAGCGAGAATACGTGCAAATCGATTCCGGGTGTTTCAATCCTGCGAATGATTGCGTATGCATTGACCTTTACGGATCGATCTGTTTGGGACAACTGTTTAGAGCAGAACATTCCTAATCGGCTAAATGGCGCTTAGTTCTTCACTTTCGATTGCATCGCTGGAAGGAGTGCTGCGGTGTCCCAGTAGAAGGGGCTCAACTCCAGGATCTTTCCGTCACGAAATTTGAAGAATTGCAAGAGCGGCCAATCCGCACGTTTGCCGCTTACCTTCGCATGCGCAAACACGTGAGACTTGCTGACGATCACGTCCTCGCAGGGATACATCTGCGCATCTCGCATCTCCATAGAAGACCATTGTTGGGCGAAGGCCTTCATCCACTCCTCGAAACCAGAGAGTCCTTTCCACTCGCCGCCATAGGGGAGCGATGCGGGCTGGAAGATGACGCATTGTGGATCGAGCGTAGATGCAATTGCCGAGAAGTCACCGCTTCCCGCCGCGAGGTAATCCGCTTCCGCCTTGTAGAAGCGTTCCAGAGTAGAAACTGCTGTTTTGTGATCCTTCTCGGACAATGACATGGCAGCACCTCCTTTTGAAGACTCGTGATGATCTTTTGAGACAGATGAATTCTTACGCCTTGGCACGAGCTGCGGCCACGTAGGCAGGAACATTCCAATAAAACGGTCTGAACTCGGTGATCTTGCCGCTCTTTACCTTGACGATCTGGACCATGGGCAACTTCAGGTCTTCGCGAGTGGCGCGTATGCGCGTCACCAATGTACAGACGATCACAACAGTGTCATCTCTTTCAAAAAACTCCGGGTTCTGAGCGTCGACTTTGTCAAAGATGGCGCTCATGGCGTCTGCCCATTCCTGGTAACGCTTGTGGCCGATATACTCTCCCCCGAAGGGTAGATCGGGCGACTGGTGCAGCGCCACATCTGGATCGAGTGTTGCGGCCATCGCGTGGAAGCTGGCCCCACCCGAAGATCCGCCAGCCTTCATGTAGTTACGTTCGGCTTCATAAAATTCTGCCAAGACGTGGTTGGGAGATTTGGAGAATAGCGTCATGTAGCTCCTTCTCTTGATTACGGCCGCAAAGGTAGATCAGTATTGTTGTCTCCCAGAAGTCCACTCGACTCGAAAAATGAGACGATTGCCTTCTGGACGATTCTCCGCCGCGAACTCGTGATACCCGTTCGCGTATAGATGAAAGTTGCCTACTTTCCATACCGCGCCCGGACCGATCGATGCCACTTGCTCCGGGGAGCCGGAAAGGCTTACGCCGCCTGCCTGTGGGTCCGTTATCTGTTTCAGGTAATATCCGTTGGCGCCAACCCACAATCCACGGGGACAGCGGAAAGCAGTCGTTGCGTTGAAGTGTATCGCCTGCCCGGCCTGGGTTGAGCTAGTCATGGACGCTCTGGAAGGGGAGTGATTGATGCCATTCCACAGATAGTGCACACGCCAGCTTGTCTCGATCTTCTTGATCGGAAATAGAGTGACCGCATAGTACGGGTGAACGGCAAATACATGACTGCTCAGGCTGATGCCTGAAGAGCGGTCGTACTCTCCGACTGGCAGATCGAAATCGAGCACAAACCGTTGATCGACGCGAACGTTTCCAAGAGTCTGCTCTTTCCATTGCAGTATCAAAGGCGAAACGGTTATGTCGCCCCATCCGCCAACAGTGCCTCCGTCGCCCGCATTGACATGCGCCGCAGTTCCAATCAGCTCCACTCCGTAGAATGCTTTTAAGACTCGAAACTTGCTGAGCAGCGCGACGTGTGCGAGAGAACTTACGCTGTTGGTTGCATCGATCGTCTCGCCGGCCGAGCCCACGTTCTTTCCACTGTGGTAGGCTCCTCCGATTTCTTCAAGCAGCACACCCGGACCGCCCAGCGCATCGAGAAAGGAGGTCTGTCCGAGATTCACTGAAGGCTCAGCTGGATGGATCGGTACCGATGTTTGGGCCATCACGGGTACACCCACAAGCAGAAAGAGTCCTCTGGCGACGCGAAGAAGAGCCCCCAACGTCGTGGACCTTCCACCTAGATTGGTAAACACCGAGATTTGTGAGGGGGAAGCCATCGCGTCTGCCTTCAAACCAAGCGTTGTGCAGTTGTCAGTCATGCCAGAAAGCAGCGGGGCCATATAGCCGTGCCCGCGTGTGTGCCTCGTAAGGAGGGTGCTTGGTACGCGTAATCAACTCCATGAACATGCCCCAGGGAGTCACAAAATATCGAAAGTGCTCGCCCTTCTGCGCCCCGTCATCCGGACCGTGAAAGAGAGTGACGCCATGAGTGGTCAGGTACGCGTCGGCAGCTTCCAGATCTTCCACGTAGATCGCAAGGTGAGGGGTGCCGTAATCGGCTATGAGCGGCTCCCGCTTGCTCTGGTCCGGCGCTTTGATTTCCAACAGTTCTACATTGATATTTGGCCCCAAACGCAGCATGGCAAGATTGATACTCGAAACCGGCTCCGACGTTGGGCTCTCACTGGAAGGACCATGTGTCCAAAGCACCTCGCCCCCGAGAACGTCCGTGAAAAAGGAGACCGCCTGGTTGAGATCTGGGACGGTGAAGCCACAGTGGTCCACGCTCAACGCTGAGACAATGCCTTTAGGCTGTTTAGCAGCCCTGGTAGAAACACTTCTCGATTCAGAAGCTCCCAGGTTCATCACGGACGCCGCTCCGGTCAGCGCTGTCGCGCTCGTCAGCGTAAGGAACTCACGACGCTTCATGCTCATCCTCATCTTCTTTGTAGGGGTGCCATCCGCTCTGGAAGACAAAGTCGCTCCTTAGCGGTTCGAATATCTTCATCTCGCGCGGCTCACGAAGAAGCGCCGGCAGACGAGCTTCATACTCCTGGCGGTAGTCCCGCTTCATCTGCACCGAGAAAAAGTTGCCGTGGTCGAGCCAGGTCTCATGCAACACGAAGAGAGTGGGATCGTCAGAAGCTTGATTAAGCACGGTGTTCACGAACGTACGCTCGTGCCGCATAGCGTCGTTCACAGGGTGAACCAACGACAGGAACTCATCTTCGCATCCCGGCTTAACGTGGATCGTGGTCAACAGAACAAACGGTTTAAGATTCAGAATCTCCTCCTATGTAGTGACGCGGTCGTTATTTCCCATGTGTAGGGCCATTCCGTACGGGCAGCGGCTCCAAGTCAAGTGAAAGCAATTGCCGCGCGTTCTCCCTGCCAACTCGCAATTTGGTTTCAAAATTCAGGTTCAATTCATCGAACCAACGACCGGCAGCGTCGATTTGCTCGAATGGGTAGTCGACGGAGAACATGACACGTTCCATCCCAATCTCGTCAATCGCATTGATGAGCGCTCTGGTACGGAAGTGACCGCTCGTAGTGATCCAGAAGTTTCTCTGAAAGTAGTGGCTGGCGCGGTGCTTCGCTGCTCCTCCCCTTTCACCTTCGTGCTGTTCTTCGAGCCAATGTTGCAGGCGTGGCAACAAAAAGGGCAGGCCTTCCCCCAGGTGCCCCAAGATCACCTGGAGGTTGGGGTAGTGATCGAATAGGCCGCTCAGGACCAGGCGAACTGCATGGCTGGCTGTCTCATATCCAAAGCCCCATGCAGAACCGATGAGCTCCGGATACCCCGCAATGGACTGGGTCTGGGATGGGAGGGGCTCTCGTGGATGCAGGTACACGGGAACATTCAGCTTGGCGACTCGCTCCCAAAACTTCCACACTGGTCCCTCATCCAGATACCGCACCTGCTCAGCCTGGCCAGTGTTGGAATACCCGTTGATGAGTGCGCCCTTAAAGCCCAGTTCCCGAACCGATCGTTCGAGTTCATCGGCCGCCGACGCCGGGTCCTGCAGCGCCACGGCGGCGAAGGCCGAAAAGCGCTTCGGATGTTTCTCGACGATCGAATGCACATAGTCGTTCGAAGATCGCGCGACATCCTTCGCCTGCTCAGGATTGACGATCGACTGAACGCCGGGTGAAGTCAGCGACAGAATGCAGTGGTCGATCCCTGCGCGATCCATCTCCGCCAAGGCTCTTTCAGGGTCAAGAAGGCGACTCGCAACGTCACGGGAGTAACATTGTCCATTACGATCCTCCTCGCCCTTTGCATCCCAGAACTTGTTGTTCTGCTCCGTCGTGAAGTGTTCCTCAAGTATGATCTTGCCTTCCATGGTGCCCCCCAAAGTTGATTGCGCGTCAACATGGTCCGTAGTCTTCAGAGCCGTACTTCAGGACCTTTGGGATTGCTGTGAAACGTTCCGGCTTCACTCAAGCGAAACGTAGATGCCGTGCCGAAGGTGTCTTCCATAAACTGCAGGTAGACGATCTTCTCGTGCCGGACTTTTGCAAACATGCAATATGGGGATGTAACGGCCTTTCCAGTTACGTTCGATCTGTAGGTAAAGACGCCGAAGACAGCCACGTTCCCATTCATTTCGATGATGTCATCAATCGTCGTACCCTCATCTGCCCAGCATTGACCCACTCGTGTGTAGGTATCAACAATCGCCTGCGGCCCTTTGCCCGTGCCAGCCCAGGGCATTATCTTCTTCAACTCAAGATTTTCATGGTTGAGGGACACGTACGTTACATCGGGCGCGACAAGAGAAGTGACTAGGTCAGAGTTAGTCGGGTCCTCGAGAAGTGCCTGGACAATTTCGGATGGTGTACGAGACATGTGTTCTCCTTGTGTCACACCGCTATTTTGTTATTTCGTAATTATTGGGTACTTAGCTCGCACCCAAGCCGGGGTTTAGAGCAATATGTTTGTATTCGATAAAATCATCCATCACGGCCAAGCCGCGCATACGGCCTTGTCCACTCTGCTTGAAGCCGCCTTCTTCAAACTGGTCGTACATGACACCCCAGTCGTTAATCCAAACTGTTCCCGCGTCAAGCTCTCGCGCTACGCGCAGGGGCCGATCAATGTCACGTGACCAGACACTCGCGCTCAGCCCGTACTCGCTATCGTTTGCTAGCGCAATGGCTTCCGCTTCGGTGTCGAAGCGCTGTACCGTGAGAACAGGCCCGAATACCTCCTGCTGCACAATGGGCAGCTTCGAGTCGGTCACCTCCAACAGCGTGGGACGATAGAAAGCTCCTTTGATGAGAGGAGCTTCGGTCACTGGACCGCCTCGTACGATCACCTTCGCACCTGCATCGATGGCATCCTGAACCATACGATCCACCCGCTCTACGTTCGGCTTGTCGATCAGCGGCCCCATCTCGCTCTGCGGGTCGGATGCAGGGCCAACCTTTACAGTCTCAATCCGTTCCGCAAGAGATCTCAGGAGACGATCCGCCACGCTCTGGTGCACCAGGAGGCGACTACCCGTCATGCAGAACTGGCCCGCAAAGACAGTGAGAGCTTGGACGATTTTAGGGACAGCAGCGTCAACATCCGCGTCCGCGAAGACCAGTGTCGGAGTCTTTCCGCCCAGTTCAAGTCCCATGCGCTTGACCTTCGGGGCAGCGTTGGTCGAGATGGCACGTCCGGTCGTCGTGCTGCCGGTAAAGCTGATGACCGGGACATCCGGCGACACGACAAGTTCGTTGCCTGCCTCAGAGCCTCCCGTGAAAATATTGACGACTCCGGTTGGAAGGTCTTTCACCTCCGAGACAATACGGCTGATAAGGGCGTTCACCTGGGCCGTTTGAGTCGGCAGCATGACTGCCACCGTTGTACCCGCGGCCAAAGCAGGGGCTAGAGAACGAATGACAAGAGCTACAGGCGAGTTCCAGGGAGCGATAATGCCCGCGACTCCAACTGGCTGCTTAGTCACGAAGGAGAGCGATCCTGGGACGACCTGTGCGTTGCGTCCAAAATCCAAGAGTGCAAGCGCGGCATTGAAGCGCAGCGTATGCGGTACGATCCCGATCTCAAGGTTGGCATGAGTCAACACCTTGCCGTTTTCCAGCCCGAGCAGATAAGCGAGTTGTTCTGTGCCCTGCTCGAGGGCGTCCGCCATTGCATTCAGCACGCGGGCACGCAACCGGGGGTCATTCCTCCACACCGTAGCCTGAAAGGCTCGCTTCGCGGCGGCTACCGCCTGGCTGGCTTCTGCGGGGCCGCCTTTGTAATAGTGACCGATCACTTCACCTGTAGCCGGATTTACACTTTGTGATAGCTCGCCAGTTGAGACCCAAGTGCCGCCGATCCAGTGCGAGGCCGTGAGCAGTTCTGGGCCATGCTCCGTCAGTGTTCGCATCTTCTTACCTTTCTTTCAGACCGTAGATCGCTCCAGTATTCTGGACCAACTGGTATTGAACCATATCATAACCGATTGGTCTACAACAAGGGGTCCGAGCCAGGGAAAAGTGGTGCTACCCCGATAGCGCTTGTCAATCGTGGAAGCAGCAAGAGGTCGCCTCGGCAGAGAGGCAGGCCGCGAGCCTTTGGGTGACTCCTATGGATCAGCCCGCCTTCGCTCTCCTGTTCTAGCGTTACAGCTCTCAACATACGCAACGTTCTAGGTGCGCGCGGATGGAGCGCGATCATGAAGATTATGCTCGCCGTATCCGTCGGGACGATCGACGACGGCTGGACAGCATGCAGCAGCAGATGACGCCGGCAGCTCCGGCACTAGGCCGAAAACCAGCCCCCAAGCGCATCTACCAAAGGGACCGCATGGGCATTAGTTACGCTGGTCGCCGCCCAGAGTAGGCTTTCTCTGGCCAATCTTTCGGGGGGCGGTGAGGTAGCATCTGTCAATGGAGGTGCCTCGTCGTTCCATAGGACCGTTTACGCGGAAGAACGATCAAACAGAGGGAAATGCTGCGAGAGCACAGTCCACTACCTGCGTTAGGGTTTGATGGGAGGCACCATCTCGCGCCTGGATAGATAGCCCGTGTAGCACGGTGGTGTAGTACGCAGCCAGGGCACCGGTGTCGATCGTGCGTGGCAACTCGCCGGCGCTCTGGCCTCGCTTCAGCCGCGTTGCAATGTCCTTCGCTGTCTTCCGGCGAAAGGAGGCCAGGTGGTCTTGTACCGATTCGTTTTCCGGCCCGCACTTAAGTGCGCCCAGAACTACGAGGCACCCCCCCGGCGCATCCTTCTGTGAAAACAGATCAACCGCATTGCGCAAGAGTGCAACGATCGCGCCTTTGGCGGTCGGCTCCTCCAGGAGAGCCTTCGCAGTACCGATGCCATCCCAACTTCTGTAGAGATCGACAGCCTCGCGAAACAGTGCCTCTTTGTTGCCGTAGGCCGCATACAGACTTGCCTGCGTCACCCCAAGTGCGGCACGAAGGTCGGCCATCGAGGTTGATTCGTACCCCAGTTTCCAGAACAGGCGCATAGCTTTGAGGAGCCCCTCTTGGCGATCGAAGGCTCGTGGCCTGCCTCTCTGCCGAGGCGGCACCTTCGCCTTCCCCCGCTTGGCTGGCAATTTCGGAGTGTCATCATTCCCTTGACTCATACCCCTTGTTATAGACCAATCGGTTGCGTTATATTCAATACCAGTTGATCCAGATGTTGGGAACACATCTGGACTCACGGCATCCATCGCCCTGAAGAGCGCTTTGAAGCGAGCACGACGGAGGAAAGATGCAGCAAGATACGATGGCAGCTCCCACTGATTCTCTCTGGAACACGACCAGCGCCAGAACCTTACGACAGGGGCAATTCTGGATTCCCGGTGAGCGCGAATCCGTAAAGGGCAAGACTTACCAGCGTGGTCCTATGTACGTTCGCTGGGAAGCGCCGCAGACGGTCACAAAGCCTTTCCCCATCGTGCTGGTGCATGGCGGAGCCATGCAGGGTACGGAATGGCTGGATACGCCGGACGGACGACCGGGCTGGGCTCAGCGCTTGGTGGAGGCTGGCTACCCGGTATTCGTGATCGACCGTCCAGGTCATGGCCGCTCTCCATATCAGCCGGATGTTATGGGTCCAATCGGCGATTCCTTTCCTTATGAAGAGGGTCAGGAAGTTTTCTATCCTGCGAAAGTTGCAGCGCAGCATACGCAGTGGCCATTCGATCCCGAGGATGCCGCGGCCCTCGACGCATTCATTGCGCCGTTTGGTCCGCTTCCGGCGGATTTGGCGCAATCTCAGTGCATGGATGCCGACCGGCTCGCGAGTTTACTCGACCGTATTGGACCGGCGATCATCGTTACACATTCGGCGTCAGGCTCGGATGGTTGGCTCGTTGCAGACCGGCGGCCGCATCTCGTGAAAGCCGTAGTCACGGTCGAACCGATGGGTCCTCCATTCAGTACTACACCCCATATCGGCACGCTGGACTGGGGACTTACTGCTGCGCCCATTACGTATGAACCGCCGCTTTCCATGCCGTCAGAGGCGAAAGCGGCTGACCCTTCAACCTTGCGGATTCCTGCGCTTGGCAGTCTGCCGGTCGCCTTACTCAGCAGCGAGACTTCCGTCCCGTCCACGTTTGCGCCTGAGATGGTGAAGTTTCTGCTTAACGCGGGTGCCGCAGCTGAGCACCTCCACCTGCCGGATTTCGGCGTGTTCGGCAATGGACATGGACTGATCTACGAGAAGAACTCAGATGAGGCGCTACAGCCCGTTCTGGAATGGCTTGAAAAGTGCGTGAACGGGAACGGAACGCAGAAGGACATGGCAACTCTATGTGTGACCTACTTCGGCGATGCGGACAGCCGCTTCGATCGAGAGTATTACGTTGAGCACCACATGCCCCTGGTACGTCGCACTTGGGAACCCCAAGGTCTCAAGACTGCCGTCGCTTACTTTCCAAGCGGCAATGGCGAAGGAATCGTTTGCCTGTGCCTCTGCAACTTTCGTGATGAAGCAGCCATGAAGGCGGCCATGTCCGCTCCGGAAACGAAGGCCGTGATGGACAATGTAGCCGTCTTCACAGACATTCAACCGGTGCAGACCAAGACTGTTCCCGTCGCGGTCAGCCAGACACAATCGTCGCAAAGACAGGCAAACCAGGAGGCTAGACTGGTCGTGACCTGTAGCGGTGGAACCCGATTCGACCCCCCTTACTATGTCGATCGCCATCTGCCGCTCACTCTTGCGGCGTGGAAACCATATGGATTGGAGCGTGCCGCTGCCTTCTTTCCTTCTGGCCAGGATGGCAGCACGAACTCCGTCGGTGTGTACACGTTTCGCAACGAGCAGGCGCTCTTTGGCGCATTGCAATCTGCTGAGACTGAAAAGGTGATGGGCGACGTGACACACTTCACCAACGCGAAGGTAAATCAGAGCTTGTCTGTCCCCCTGTAGATCGTATTCCCCAGCAAAGCACACTATTCCCGGAGCACTACGATGAGACTTCCACCAATATCCCCCAATGAACTTCTGCCCGAACAACGGCCGCTCTTCGACCAGATCAAGGCCGACACCGATGCACATATGCACGGCTTTACCAAGGCTCGCAACGATGGAGCGCTCGTCGGCCCTTTCAATCCTATGGTCCATTTTCCCCAGTTTGGCAGTGCGGCGTTCAACATGAACGTGGCGCTTTCGGAGCACTCCACATTGCCGAAAACGAGCCATGAAGTCGCGATCCTCGTCACTGGCGCTCGTTTTGCGGGCCGGTACGAGTTGTACGCGCACGAAGCCGTTGGTTCGCAGGCGGGTCTGTCTTCGTCCAAGATCGCTACCATCGTCGCAGGACAACGTCCGGTTGATTTAACCGAGGAGGAAGCGGCCGCATACGACGTTGCTTTCGTCCTTACGCGCGGAGGCCAGTTACCAGAGTCAACCTACAGGCGGGCTCTGGATCTGTTCAAAGAGACCGGTGTTGCTGAACTGATGTATCTCATAGGCTTCTACTGCCTTATCTCGGTACTACTGAACGGCTACGACGCCGATGTGCCAGGGAGCGACGAAAGCACGGCTCTATGAACGGACAAGATGATCCGAATAATGATGATCTCAACCGGCGAGAAGTCATTGTTGGGCTGCTCGCAGTTGGCGGTGCCATGATGGCTCCTAAGAGTCCTGCACAGAACGCCTCGCGCCGCGTAAACGAAGGTCCAGTGGATACCGCGATACAAACGGCCGACATTGTCCTCAAGATCAACGGGAACCAGCACCGCCTGCCTGCCTTGGCCGTAAATACAACATTACTGGACTGCCTACGTGACAACCTTCATCTCACCGGCACCAAGAAGGGTTGCGCCCTGGGTCAGTGTGGCGCATGCACGGTACTGGTGGATGGTCGCCGTGTGAACGCCTGTTTGTCGTTGGCTATCATGCAACAAAACAGACCCATCACCACGATTGAGGGTCTGGTGGCGGGAGATACCCTGCACCCCTTGCAGACGGCGTTCATCGAGCACGATGCCTTCCAGTGCGGCTACTGCACCTCTGGCCAGATCATCAGCGGCCTCGCCTGCATTCAGGAGCAGCACACCGGCACCGATGATGAGATTCGTGAGTGGATGAGCGGCAATCTTTGCCGTTGCGGCGCTTATCCCAACATTGTCGCTGCCGTCCGACAGGTTGCTGGAAGGAGCGCTTAGAAATGGTGCCGTTTACCTACACACAAGCCCAAAATGTCTCGTCCGCAGTCGCCAGCCAGGCGAATCACCGCTCCGATGGCGCCGCGGCACTGGGGGCGAACTTTTTCGCGGGCGGCAGCGACATGATGCAGCTCATGCAGGAACGCGTTTGCAACCCCTCCTCCATCGTGGATATTACTGCCCTTCCCGATCTAAACAGGATCGACTTCAACGAACGCGGCGCACGCCTGGGCGCACTAGTTCGCATGAGTGATGCGGCGACACACGCCGGTGTCCTGGAATACTTCCCCGTCGTGGCGCAGGCACTCCTGGCAAGCGCATCTCCGCAGGTGCGCAATGTGGCAACACTGGGCGGCAACCTACTACAGCGCACACGATGCGGCTACTTTCGCGACGTCGTTATGCCCTGCAACAAACGCGAACCCGGTACGGGCTGCCCTGCGATTGACGGGCAGAACCGACTGCTTGCAATTTTGGGTACGAGCGAACATTGCATGGCTACCTATGCGGGCGATTTCGCGAACGCTCTGCTTGTTCTGGATGCAGCGGTGCGCATCGCCGGTCCACACGGAGAACGCGTGGTGGCCCTCTCTGACCTGCACCGGCTACCCGGCGATACACCACAGCTTGAAACTCAGCTTCACCCCGGCGAACTGATTGTGTCCGTCGATATTCCGTTTAGCGCCGCAGGCCGCCGTTCCTACTATCTAAAGGTACGAGACCGTACCAGCTTCGCTTTTGCTCTCGCCTCCGTTGCGGTCGCACTCGAGCTTGATGGTGACGGCATCGTGCGCGATGTTCGCCTTGCGGTCGGTGGCGTAGCGACTCGCCCCTGGCGTTTACCCCAGGTGGAACATAGGCTGCTGCGCAAGCGGTTGACTGTCGCCCTTTGCCGCGAAGCCGCGTTATCCGCCACGGAAAGGTCCAAAGCGCGAGGTCAAAATGCCTACAAGATCGTCCTGTTACAACGCACAGTCGCGCGCGGGCTGGAAGAAACGGGAGGCCTGGCATGATACGGAGCCTTGGTAGACCGATCAGCCGCGTAGATGGGCCGCTCAAGGTCACCGGCAAAGCAAAGTACGCCGCGGAGTTTGCGGCCGACGGTCTCGCTTATGCTGCACTTGTGGAGAGCACTATTCCTGCCGGCGGCATTATATCGATCGACACGACGGCTGCGGAGAAGGCACGCGGCGTGGTGTTGGTACTGACTCATCTCAATGCGCCAAAGCTGCCATACCAGCAAGCAAAAGAGCGACCCGCCGTCGAGCCGGTTTCCGGTGAGCGTCTCCACGTGCTTCAAGATGCAGAGATCAAGTTCAGCGGTCAGCCGGTCGGCCTCGTCGTTGCGGAGACACAGACGCAGGCAGAATACGCGGCCTCCCTTGTTCGCGTGACCTACCGCCAGAATAGCGCCGTTAAGACACGCTTCGATCCTGTTTGCGCACAGCCCACATCAGAGGAAGCGGCGAAAAAAGGCCGCGGCCCGGCAACGAAAGACGGTGATCCAGACGGCGTGTTTTCTGCTGCACCTCACCGCCTAGAGGGCCGGTACGTGCAGCCGCGCGAGCACCATAACGCCATGGAGCCCCATGCCACGATCGCGCAGTGGCAAGGCGACCGACTTACCTTATGGGATAAGACCCAGTGGGTGTATGGGGATGCTGCGGAAGTCGCTCGCGCCTTCGGCATACCTCCCATCTCCGTGCACGTAATCAATCCGTTCGTTGGCGGAGCTTTTGGCTCCGGTCTTAGAAGCTGGCCACATGTAACCCTTGCGGCCATGGCAGCAAGGGTTTGCGGACGCCCTGTGCGCCTGGAACTGTCACGCCGTCAGTTGTACTACTCCGTCGGCTTTCGTCCCCGTGCAGAACAACGGATGAGGCTCGCTTCAGACGAGCAGGGACACCTTACCGCGCTGATTCAGGAGGCGGTAGGCCAGACCTCCACTTATGAAGAATTCGCAGACGCCACGCTCAATGTCGGTGCCTCCACCTACGCAGCACCGAATCGACGTACAAAGTACGATCTGGTGCCGATGAACACCAACACACCTACTCCCATGCGTGGACCGGGCCATTCCACCGGACTAATCGCACAGGAAATTTCGATGGATGAATTCGCCGCTGAGCTGGGCCTTGATCCGATAGAGCTTCGGTTGCGGAACTTCGCTGACGTTCACCCTTCCAAAAAACTTCCGTGGTCCAGCAATCGTCTACGGGACTGCTACCGCATAGGGGCAGAGCGCTTCGGCTGGAGCCGTCGAAACCCGCAGTCCGGTTCCATGCGTGCAAGGCGCGACCTCGTCGGCATGGGCATGGCAGCCGCGCTCAATCCTTCGCCCCGGTATCCTGCCCAGGCATCGGCGACTCTTTACGCGGATGGCACTGCAGTGGTTCGCAGCGCAACCACGGACATGGGCCCCGGAACCTACACGGCGATGACGCAGGTAGCGGCGGACGCGCTCGGCCTTCCGATGGATCGCGTTCGCTTCGAACTGGGCGACTCAGCGCTTCCAAAGGCAGAGGAGCATGGCGGCTCCACAACGACAAATAGCATCGCGAGCGCAACGCTGGAGGTATGCCAGCTTCTGTGTGCGAAGCTTGCGGCCCTTGCTGGGAGTGCCGACTTGAAGGGGGCTGATGCTGCGAACGTCTTGCGGCGCGCCGGACTCACTCGTCTCGATGCGTATGCGGACGTGAAGCCCAACGATCAGAAACAGTTTTATTCCAGCTACTCGTTTGGCGCAGTGTTTGCTGAGGTGCACATCGATCCTGATTTCAACACCGTACGCGTGGCCCGCGTGATTGGAGCCTACGACGCAGGCCTGATCGTGAACCCGAAACTGGCGCACAGCCAATGCATCGGCGGCATGGTCCAGGGTATCGGCATGGCGCTGCTGGAAGGCGCCGAGTGGGACGCACGATCGGGTCGTGTGGTCAACGCCAACATTGCCGAATATCTGATTCCAGTGTGCGCCGACATCCACGAACTCGATGCGGTCTTCGTTCCTGGGGAAGACACGGTCATGAACCCCGTTGGAACAAAAGGTTTAGCCGAGTTGGGTCTGTGTGGCGTCGCACCCGCCATTGCCAATGCCATTTGGCACGCCACTGGAAAACGTGTCCGAGAACTACCGATCACTCCTGACAAGCTCTTCAACAATTTGGATTAAAAGACACAAGCTTCAGACACCTCGGGGGTCCATTCCAAAACGCGTCCAGCTCACGAGTGAGCAGCAGCCTGACAAGATCGTACGAATCAATGTGAGGGCTCGGTAGCGCGATGAGCTCCCCTGCAGGCCCGGAGAATCGCGCTTAGCTTCGGTTAAGGGAGGCCAGATGTAGGATGCCGAACTCTCTTCTAGGCAAGAAGGGTGCATGAGATGTGCTGATCTCTGCACCAGTCTAATGGGACTCAAGAAAAGATGGTTACGCCGATGACCCCCGAACAAGACGCGAGTGTCCGAAAGAATTGGGAGAGTGTGCATGTTTGTCCGAAATGCGCTCATATTCTGAATCTCGCCTTGATTGACCTCAAGGCGATCACGACGGGGATCGTTGACTGTCCGAATTGCGATTGGTCTGGACCTATCGAGATTCAGATTATCGACACTGCCGGTAGCACCAATTGAAACGGCTAAACCTTGATAAAGTCTGTTGACAGTTTGTCTCGGTTCCGCTCCACTAAGCGATGCGCGAGTGCCGGTACCGAGCAGACGTAAACTCTATGCGGAGATGGGAAGCGACAGCTGCTTACTCTTGCGATCAGGAGACAACTTGCGCATGTACGCTCTAACCAGTTCGCTGGCAACCTTAGATTTGTTATCGCCACGTGAGGCTAAATAGGTCCTAAGCAAGAGTGCGCTTTCTGCGAGCGGACGGACGGTAACCCCGTTGCGAGCCATCAGAAGGGCACCGGCTTTCACCACGAAGGCTACGCAAGAGCCGTCTACAACGAACGGGAAGGCTTCTTCCGGTGAGGTAATGTGCCGAATCTTTTCCGGTTTGATCCTGCGTAGCTCAGCAAGCCGCAGTACAGCGTCGTAGAGCGGCGGATGCAACCGTCGCTCAAACAAGACCCAGCAGCGGTCCGTCATGGCGTCGAGAGTGACCGAAGCATGTGCTGCCAAGGCGTCGCGCGTCGACATAGCAATGAAGAAGGGCGATTCGGCGATCTTAACGGTCGTGAGAAGAGGAGACTCTGGCGGCTCTGTCACTAGGGCAAGGTCGATGCCGCCTGCAAGAAGCTCGCGTGTGAGATCGCAAGAATACTGGCTCACGAGTTCTATTCTCAAACGTGGGTACAAGGGCAGGTCGATCGAGAGCAGCGCTGAAGTCAAGAAAGGATCGGTGTACGGCGACTTGCCGATGTTCAGCACAACTTCGGCATTTTGCATGACTGCACGAGCGGCTTGAAAAGCTCGTTCGCCATGAAGGAGGGCGAGCCGCGCGTGCTCAACGTAAGCTCGACCTGCATCATTCAGTTCCACAGACCTGCGATGTCTGTCGAATAACGGACCGCCGATGCGCGCCTCCAAGTCCTGGATGTTCTTGGTCAGCATCGGCTGGCTGATGCCTTGCGCCTGCGCTGCCCGTGTGAAATGCAGGTGCTCAGCCAGCGCGATCGCAGATTCCATGAACTTCGTCTCATTGCGTGCCATAGTCCGCCTTCCACCGTGCTCGACGGTTTGGTGGGGGATGGGACGCACCGTGGACAGCGTGTGAAGGCGGTGCCCACTTGACTCGGGACTAAGGTGTCCCATCGCGACGTTCAACCTCAATGTTAGACGCGGGAATGGCGAAACCAGGGCTGGTCACCGGCGCGCAGGCGCCGGTCTTATCAATCCGATGAATAATTCACCGCTCGATAAGAATTGGACACCTCTGCCTCCGTTAAGACATCGTGGGGCAACGGTCCCAAATGGGCTCTGCGGGCGGGTTCCTCGACGCGCGAATCCAGCGCCGAGAAGGCGTTGGAAGGGCCGGATGGACCGAAACGCGAGGTCACAATGTTGCCCGTTGCCAAGAGCACCCGAAACTCGTCAGTTCTGACCTTCGAGCCACTCCTAGATCTACACGAGGCCGCCTCGGTCCTTGGTATGCATTGGAAAACGTTAGAGGGTAAAGCCCGGCACAAGGAGGTGCCGGCGTTCAAGGTCGGTAAACGCTGGCGTTTCCGTCTCAGCTCCCTGAATGTCTGGCTCGAGCATGGAATAAACTCAAACACAACCGATCACGCCGTGCTGACTGGACAGGAGCAGCATTCTTGAACTTCACACGGCAGCGTTTCCAACGAGGCAGCCTGCGCAAGGTTGCGCGGGCTAACAATAAATGGGCGTGGGAGTACCGCTACAAAGACCCCGCGACCGGTAAGGATGCGTCGATGTATCTGGGCACAGACAAGTTCCCCACGCAGGTCGCGGTCGAGCGGCATCTGGAGGCTTTTGTGCTTAAACTCAACACCGATAACCCAACTCTGGCGATCCTGGAGCCAACCTTGAGCGCCGTGCTGGACCGCTTCATTCAGGAGGAACGGCTGCTTGAGATCAAGCAGCGCCGTCCTGGTGAGCAGAGCGACGTTGAAGGTGAACTCAGCTATACGACTGCTATCTCCTATCTGAGCAATATCAAGCGCATCCGGGCGCAGTGGGGTGACACCCGAGTGACCCGTATGAAGCCTGGGAAGGTTCAAGAGTGGCTGAAGGGCCTGGAGGCCGCACCCAAGACCAAAGGGCACATCAAGGCCGTTATGCACCGCTTGTTTGAGAAGGCGATGCTGTGGGAATTGGTGGAATGGCAGCGTAATCCGATGCAGCTCGTCGAGATCAAGGGCATCAGCAAGCGTCAGAAGAGGCCCGTGATTCTGACGGTTGAGCAATACTTCATCGTCATCGCCTTGCTGCCGGAGCCCTACCGAACGATGGTGGTGGTGGCGCAATGCACGGGACTCCGGGCGGAGGAGGTGCTGGCGCTCGAATGGCCGGACATTGATTTCCTCGCTCTCAGCATGAAAGTCACCCGCGCGGTCGTTCACGGTCGCTTGAAGCTGGTCAAGACGGAGTATTCGGAGGATGAGCTGCCGCTGGACCCGGATTTCGCCGCCGAGCTGTTGCGGTGGAAACGGCAGTCCGACCGGGATGCCCGGCTTCGCGAGGACGTTTCAACCCAGGTTACTGGGTTGGAGTTGCTCTTTCCTAGCCATGTCACGGGTCGTCACTACCATGCGAGTCCGATCCAGCAGGACTACATTCGTCCTGCAGGGTGCTGTCTCGTGGGGTGCGCGAGATGCGGAGCGGCTGTCGGGGTCTGGTGCCAGCAGGACAGTTTGGTAGGCAATGGGGGTCGTCTCCCCATTCATGAGGAGCGGTGGAAGGCTGCCGGAAAGTACGGCTCGATTGGCTGGCATACGTTCCGCCACACCTATCGTTCCTGGCTGGATCACACCGGAGCCCCCATGGGAGTGCAGCAGAAACTCATGCGGCATGCCCAAATCTCGACCACGATGAACGTGTACGGCAACGCGCTGATGGAAGCCAAGCGCGAAGCCAACGCCGCAGTCGTCAGCAAAGTATTGAGGAGCGCATAACTCATGCGAGGGAAGCGTGCGAAAACAACCCGACCCACCAGAGGAAAAGCTGATTCCTACTATGGTGGGTTATTTTGGGTTGGCGTTCCCGCTAAGTGGTTGCGGGGGTAGGATTTGAACCTACGACCTTTGGGTTATGAGACGACGAAAACTCAGGTAAGTCATAGAAAACAAAGGACACAAGTGGTAACCCATAGGCACAATCGGGAATGGCTCTAACTGGCACATTTGGAAAGGTTTAGGAACAAATAGGAACTCTTGGGAGTGGGTCAATGGGGACTTAACGGGGACTTGAAATTCCCGTGCCCAAATGGCGTTTAGGAGACTGTTACGGAACTGAGTTTCAGATGATGCTTGTGAGGATGTGGGCGGTTCCTCAAGTCTGATTTTGCGGAGTTGGTGGTTTGCGGAGCGGCGATTTCATCTCAGGCGGGGGCGAGTGCCT